>OIQL01000523.1_pt1 | contig 9710 bp, 7 predicted proteins | sample 1585961 | NCBI WGS metagenome assembly OIQL01 (sample SAMN02674970, study PRJEB24791) | human gut metagenome, SKBSTL043 | isolation source: stool | host: Homo sapiens | place: USA | reverse complement strand
CTTGGCGGCCTTGCCTACGGTGCGTTTCACTCAGGAGAAGGACGAGTATCTTTACTATTCTGAAAACTTTGTGGATACGTCAGATTCGTCTCTGATGTTTAACGTGACAGACCGTGCGACTTTGAACGGTATCTTGGAACGTACGGATGCTTATGCGACGGGATCTGGTTTCTTGGATGCGCAAAGTGTGAACGGGATTACGGTTATTCCGCTTGAGGATAACTTGGATAACAGGATGGTTTATGTCCGTCGCAAGGGGATTAACTTGTCATCTTGTGCTCTCAAGTTTGTCAATGTTATGTTTGACTACTTTGATACATACAAACCATAGGAGGACTTATGCGTAAGGTTGCGATTCCTTTGGCTATTCTGGCTCTGATTGGTTTGGATCAGTGGGTTAAGCATTGGGTTGTGGCAAATATTGCCCTTAACCAAGTTATCAAGGCTATTCCTGGACTTTTCAGCTTGACCTATCTGCAAAACCGTGGTGCTGCCTTTTCGATTTTACAGGATCAGAAATATTTCTTTGTGATTTTGACGGTTCTAGTGATTGGTGCGGCTCTGGTTTATCTGGTTAAGAATTATCAGAAGAGTCTTTGGCTGGTGCTATCTTTGGTTTTGATTATCTCAGGTGGTATTGGTAACTTTATCGATCGTGTGCACTTGGGTTACGTGGTTGATATGGTTCAGCTTGATTTTATTGATTTTGCAATATTTAACGTGGCAGACTCCTATCTAACGTTGGGCGTACTGCTCTTGATTTTAATCTTATGGAAAGAGGAAAATGGAAGTCATCATTAAAGAGGCGGGAAGCCGTCTGGACAAGGCCCTGGCAGATTTGACAGAATTGTCACGTAGTCAGGCCAATGAAGCGATTAAGGCTGGAACGGTCTTGGTTAATGGTAAGTCGGCAAAGGCCAAGTATGCGGTTAAAGAGGGTGATGTCATCACCTATGAATTGCCAGAAGAAGAGGTCTTGGAATACAAGGCTGAAGATATTCCTTTGGATATTATCTACGAAGATGCGGATGTGGCAGTGGTCAACAAACCTCAAGGCATGGTTGTCCATCCATCAGCTGGTCACACATCTGGTACCTTGGTCAATGCCTTGATGTATCATGTCAAGGACCTTTCGTCTATCAATGGTGTGGTTCGTCCAGGGATTGTCCACCGTATCGACAAGGATACGTCTGGTCTCCTTATGATTGCTAAGAATGATAAGGCCCACAATGCTTTGGCGGCGGAGCTTAAGGATAAGAAGTCCCTTCGTAAGTATGTGGCTATCGTGCATGGCAATTTGCCTAACGATCGAGGTGTGATTGAGGCTCCTATTGGGCGTTCAGATAAGGACCGCAAGAAGCAGGCAGTCACAGCTAAAGGAAAAACTGCAGTAACACGATTTACCGTTCTTGAACGTTTTGGCAACTATACTTTGGTAGAGTTGCAGCTGGAAACAGGTCGCACGCACCAGATTCGTGTGCACATGGCGTATATTGGTCACCCGGTGGCGGGAGATCCTCTTTATGGGCCACGCAAGACCCTCAAGGGCCATGGCCAATTTCTACATGCCAAGACCCTTGGTTTTACGCATCCTACGACTGGAGAATTGGTCGAATTTACAGCGGAAGAACCTGCTATTTTCAAGGAAACCTTGGAAAAGTTGAGAGAAGCTTAACAGTTATTAAACGGATAGTCTTTCTTGGGAGGGGCGTCCGTTTTTTTCTTGTAAAAGAGTCTGAAATTTGCTATAATTTACCTAATTAAATAAGTCCTTTAATCACTGTCCAGAGAGGCAGGCAAGGAGCCATGAGAAGTGTACGGGTGAACTGTACTCATATTTTTGTGTATCTCCTTGTTTTCGAGGGGATTTTTTTGTATTTAGAAAGGTTCTTTTTATGAAGAAAAAAGAGATCGTCGATGACGTAACCATGAAACGTGCCATTACACGTATCACTTATGAGATTATTGAGCGTAACAAAAATCTCGACAAGATTGTCTTGGCTGGTATTAAGACACGTGGTGTTTATATTGCTCAGCGTATCCAAGAGCGCTTGAAACAGTTGGAAAACCTTGATGTGCCATTGATTGAGCTTGACACTAAGGCTTTCCGTGATGATGTTAAGGCTGAGCAAGACACATCTGTTTTCCCTATTGAAATTGATGGAACAGATGTTATCCTTGTGGATGATGTGCTTTACACAGGTCGTACGATTCGTGCAGCTATTGATAATATCGTTAGCCATGGACGTCCGGCGCGTGTTGGTTTGGCTGTCTTGGTTGACCGTGGTCACCGTGAATTGCCAATCCGTGCGGACTATGTTGGTAAAAATATCCCAACTAGTGAGTCAGAAGAAATTGAAGTTTTGGTCGCAGAAGTTGATGGCAAAGATAGCGTCAATATTATCGATCCAAGCTAAGTTGACTGATAGATAGGCTAAAACGCCTTTTGTATCTTGTTAATTGAACACGGGCTAAGAGCTGTGTAAAATAGATAAATCTTCCTAGAAGCTAAAGCTTCGGCGTCAGATTTCCTAATTTTACTTTGCTCTTTATACGCCCTTTGTATCTTAATTTTAAGGAGTCCTTTGATATCGTGAATAACGTAAAATATGATGTGAATGATATGCCAAAACCTGGTTTATTGGTTGGTTTGTCATTCCAGCACTTGTTTGCCATGTTTGGTGCGACGGTGCTTGTGCCGATTTTGGTTGGAATTGATCCCGCTATTGCTCTTTTCTCATCTGGTTTGGGAACTTTGGCTCACTTGACGGTGACCAAGTACAAAATTCCAGCTTACATGGGTTCTAGCTTTGCCTATATTGCGGCTATGCAGACGCTTATGAAGACTGATGGAATTGCGGCGGTGGCTCAAGGTGCCATGGCTGGTGGTTTGGTTTACTTGCTTGTGGCTCTGATTGTTAAGTATGCGGGTAAAGACTGGATTGATAAGGTCCTTCCACCAATTGTGGTTGGTCCCATTATCATGGTGATTGGTTTGAACCTTGCGGCTAATGCAGTCAATGATGCAACAACTTTAAATAAAAGCTATAGTATCTATGCTCTATTGATTTCGATGGTCACCCTCTTTGCGGTTATCCTCTTTAACATGTATGGCAAGAAGATTGTCGGTGTCATCCCAATTTTGCTTGGTTTAGTTGTGGGCTATATTTTCTCAGCGGTTCTTGGTTTGCTGACAGGACATAGCTTTATCAATTTCTCAGAGGTAGCAGCGGCACATTGGATTCAGGTTCCGAACTTTGACATTCCATTTGTGGATTATAGCTTTAAGCTCTATCCAAGTGCGATTTTGACCATGGCTCCGATTGCCTTTGTGACGATGACCGAACACTTTGGTCACGTCATGGTTCTAAACAGTTTGACTGAGCGTGATTACTTCAAAGATCCAGGACTCGACCACACCCTTACTGGTGATGGTTTGGCACAGATTATCGCTGGTTTCTTTGGAGCTCCTCCGGTAACTTCTTATGGTGAAAATATTGGGGTTATGGCCCTCAGTAAGGTCTACTCAGTTTACGTTATTGCGGGCGCAGCAGTGATTGCGGTCTTGATGAGCTTTATTGGTAAGCTATCAGCACTCTTGCATTCTATTCCAACTCCTGTATTGGGCGGGTTGTCTATTGCCCTCTTTGGGGTTATCGCTGCTAGCGGTTTGAAAATTTTAGTTGAACATAAGATTGATTTTGATAATAAAAAGAATCTCTTGATTGCTAGTGTTATCTTGGTTTCTGGTATCGGTGGTTTGATGATTGACCTTGGTGGTCTTCAAATCACGGGTGTGGCAAGCTCAACCATTCTTGGTATCTTGCTCTACCAAATTTTGCCAGATCCTAAAAAAGGTAGCAAAGATTAGTCAATCAATTTAAAAGGAAAAACTATGGCGATTGCAGATGGAAAAGTGTCACTGAAACATTTGGTGACCATGGAAACCCTCACGAATGAAGAGGTCTTGGGCCTGATTCGTCGAGGTGGAGATTTTAAAAATGGCAGAGCTGATTTCCAGCTGGATCGACAGTATTTCGCTGCCAATCTCTTTTTTGAAAATTCAACACGAACACACAAGTCCTTCGAAGTGGCCGAGAAAAAACTTGGCTTGGATGTGATTGAGTTCGATGCTGGAACTAGCTCGGTGAACAAGGGTGAGACCCTCTACGACACGATCTTAACCATGTCTGCCTTGGGCGTTGACATCTGTGTGGTCCGTCACTCGGAAGTCGATTACTATAAGCAGTTGATTGATAGTAGAACTATTCAGACCTCTATTGTTAATGGTGGTGATGGTTCAGGGCAACACCCAAGTCAGTGTTTGCTTGACTTGATGACCATTTACGAAGAGTTCGGAACCTTTGAAAATCTTAAGATTTGTATTGCAGGTGACATTACGCATTCGCGTGTCGCTAAGTCCAATATGCAGATTCTCAAGCGTTTGGGTGCTCAGCTTTATTTTGCTGGTCCTGCAGAGTGGTACTCGAATGAGTTCGATGTCTATGGTCAGCATGTGGCTATTGACGACGTCATTGAGGACTTGGATGTGCTCATGTTGCTTCGTGTTCAGCACGAACGTCATGGGGACGATAAAGGATTTTCAAAAGAAGACTACCATGCTCTCTATGGTTTGACTGAAGAACGTTATGCCAAGTTAGCTGATCAGGCGATTATCATGCACCCTGCTCCGGTTAATCGTGATGTGGAGATTGCTGATAGCCTGGTTGAGGCGCCTAAGGCTCGTATCGTTGCTCAGATGCAAAACGGGGTCTTTGTCCGTATGGCAATTATTGAAGCTATTTTAAATGGCAAAGCGTAAACTACGTTAACCGATTCCTGAGAGAATCAGACGAAAAAGAACATGGGCTAAATCTTTGAAAAGAGACAAATCTTCCTAGAGGCTAGAGCTTCTTTGTTAGATTTGATTTTCATTCAGATGTTTAACGCCCTTTGTATCTTAGTGAAAGGAACAATTTACTATAATGGCAAAACGTTTACTTATTTTGGAAGACGGCACTATTTTTGAAGGTCAGGCCTTCGGTGCTGATGTGGATGTGACGGGTGAAATCGTCTTTAATACTGGTATGACAGGTTATCAAGAATCTATCACAGACCAGTCTTACAATGGTCAAATTTTGACTTTTACTTATCCACTTGTTGGTAACTACGGCGTTAACCGTGACGACTATGAGTCAATTAAGCCAACGACCAAGGGTGTTGTTGTGTCAGAGGCTAGCCGTCGTGCCAGCAACTGGCGTAACCAAATGACCTTGGATGAGTTTTTGAAAGCGAAAAACATCCCTGGTATCTCTGGTATTGATACACGTGCCTTGACTAAGATTATCCGTCAACACGGTACCATGAAAGCGACTTTGGCTAATCCTGGTGACAGTATCGAGCACTTGCAAGATCAATTGCGTGCGACTGTTTTGCCAACCAACAATATTGAGCAGGTATCAACTAAGACAGCCTACCCAGCACCAGGTGTTGGTAAAAATATCGTTTTGGTTGACTTTGGTCTCAAGCACTCTATCTTGCGTGAGTTTTCAAAACGTGACTGTAACGTGACTGTTGTGCCACATGATATCACTGCTGAAGAAATTCTCCATCTTAATCCAGATGGTGTGATGTTGTCAAACGGTCCAGGTAACCCTGAAGATGTACCGTATGCACTTGATATGATTCGTGGCATTCAAGGCAAAATTCCAATTTTTGGTATTTGTATGGGTCACCAGTTGTTTAGTTTGGCGAATGGTGCCAAGGCCTACAAGATGAAGTTTGGTCACCGTGGATTTAACCATGCGGTTCGTGAAATTGCGACTGGTCGTGTTGATTTCACCAGCCAAAACCATGGTTATGCCATTGACCGTGAGACACTTCCAGATTGCCTCATGGTAACACACGAAGAAATTAACGATAAGTCAGTTGAAGGTGTTCGTCACCGTGACTTCCCTGCATTCTCAGTGCAATTCCACCCAGATGCAGCACCTGGTCCACACGATGCTAGCTATCTCTTCGATGAGTTCTTGGAATTGATTGATGCTTTCCAAGCTGAAAAAGCACGTCGTTAATTGCAACTGTCTAGTGACTATAGTGGGGTGTGACTCTTGTTCGCCCCAGTCTACTACCTTATTTAATGACAACCAGAGAGTTGTCAAATAGAAAGGAGAAGATACAGGTTCACGGAAGTGAACACGCCCTAAGGACTGTGTGAAAAAGATAAACGGTGACTAGGCGCTTAGGCGTCGTCGTCACGTTTCCTATTTTCACTGGGTCCTTAACGGGCTTTGTATCATAAATTATGCCTAAACGTTCTGATATTAAAAAAATTATGGTTATCGGGTCTGGTCCTATCATCATTGGTCAGGCTGCTGAGTTTGACTACGCTGGTACGCAAGCTTGCTTGGCCTTGAAAGAAGAAGGCTACAGTGTTGTTCTTGTTAACTCTAACCCTGCGACTATCATGACTGATAAAGAAATCGCAGACAAGGTTTACATTGAACCAATTACGCTTGAGTTTGTCACACGTATTCTTCGTAAAGAGCGTCCTGATGCCCTCTTGCCAACACTTGGTGGACAAACTGGTTTGAACATGGCAATGGAATTGTCAAAAGCTGGCATTCTTGATGAGCTTGGAGTAGAGCTTTTGGGAACAAAATTGTCTGCCATTGACCAAGCCGAAGACCGTGACCTCTTCAAACAATTGATGGAAGATTTGGAACAACCTATTCCAGAATCTGAAATCGTCAATACGGTTGAAGAAGCAGTTGCCTTTGCGACAGAAATTGGCTACCCAGTTATCGTTCGTCCAGCCTTTACCCTTGGTGGTACTGGTGGTGGTATGTGTGCCAACGAAGAAGAACTTCGTGAAATCGCTGAAAATGGCTTGAAATTGTCACCAGTAACACAATGTTTGATTGAACGTTCTATCGCTGGTTTCAAGGAAATCGAATACGAAGTTATGCGTGATGCCGCAGACAATGCTCTTGTGGTATGTAACATGGAAAACTTTGACCCAGTTGGTATTCACACAGGGGACTCAATCGTATTTGCCCCAACGCAAACCTTGTCAGATATTGAAAACCAAATGCTTCGTGATGCCAGCTTGAAGATTATTCGTGCCCTTAAAATTGAGGGTGGTTGTAACGTACAGTTGGCTCTTGACCCTAATAGCTTCAAGTACTATGTTATCGAAGTAAACCCACGTGTGTCTCGTTCATCAGCCCTTGCCTCAAAAGCAACTGGTTACCCAATCGCCAAATTGGCAGCCAAGATCGCTGTTGGTTTGACACTTGATGAAATGATTAACCCAGTCACTGGTACAACTTATGCTATGTTTGAACCAGCTCTTGACTATGTGGTTGCTAAGATTCCACGTTTTCCATTTGATAAATTTGAACACGGTGAACGTCGTCTTGGTACTCAAATGAAAGCAACTGGAGAAGTTATGGCTATCGGTCGTAACATCGAAGAGTCACTTCTTAAAGCCTGCCGTTCACTTGAAATCGGTGTTTACCACAATGAAATGCCTGAGCTTGCGGACGTCACAGACGACGCCTTGGTTGAAAAGATTGTCAAAGCTCAAGACGACCGTCTCTTCTACCTTTCTGAAGCCATCCGTCGTGGTTATACTATTGAAGAATTGTCAGAGTTGACTAAGATTGATATCTTCTTCCTTGACAAATTGCTCCATATCTTTGAATTAGAACAAGAATTGGCTACTCACGTAGGCGATGTTGATGTTTTGAAAGAAGCTAAACGTAACGGTTTCTCTGATCGTAAGATTGCTGATCTTTGGAATCAAACAGCTGACCAAGTTCGTGCGACACGTTTGGAAAATAACATTGTTCCTGTTTACAAGATGGTTGATACCTGTGCGGCTGAGTTCGAGTCATCAACACCATATTTCTACTCAACTTACGAGTGGGAAAATGAATCAATCAAATCTGATAAAGAATCTGTCATCGTTCTTGGTTCAGGTCCTATCCGTATCGGACAAGGGGTTGAGTTCGACTATGCGACAGTTCATTCTGTGAAAGCTATCCAGGCTGCAGGTTACGAAGCCATCATCATGAACTCTAACCCTGAGACGGTTTCAACAGACTTCTCAGTTTCAGATAAACTTTACTTCGAACCATTGACCTTCGAAGACGTGATGAACGTTATCGAATTGGAACAACCTAAGGGTGTCGTGGTTCAGTTTGGTGGACAGACAGCCATCAACTTGGCAGAGCCATTGTCTAAAGCTGGTGTGAAAATCTTGGGTACACAGGTTGCTGACCTTGACCGTGCCGAAGACCGTGACCTCTTTGAACAAGCCCTTAAAGATTTGGACATTCCACAACCACCAGGACAAACAGCGACAAACGAAGAAGAAGCGGTTGAAGCAGCTCGTAAGATTGGCTTCCCAGTTCTTGTTCGTCCATCATACGTTTTGGGTGGACGTGCCATGGAAATTGTTGAAAATGAAGAAGACCTTCGTTCTTACATGCGTACAGCCGTTAAGGCAAGTCCAGACCACCCAGTCCTTGTTGATAGCTATATCATCGGACGTGAGTGTGAAGTGGATGCCATCTCTGATGGTAAGGATGTCTTGATTCCAGGTATTATGGAACACATCGAGCGTGCAGGGGTTCACTCAGGGGACTCAATGGCAGTTTACCCACCACAAACCCTTTCTAAGAAAATCCAAGAGACTATCGCTGACTACACTAAACGCTTGGCTATTGGTCTTAACTGTATCGGTATGATGAACATTCAGTTCGTTATTAAGGATGAAACGGTCTATGTTATCGAGGTTAACCCACGTGCCAGTCGTACCGTACCATTCTTGTCTAAGGTGACTGATATCCCAATGGCTCAAGTTGCTACAAACTTGATTCTTGGTAAATCATTGGCTGAGCAAGGTTACAAAGATGGTCTTTACCCAGAAAGCAACCATGTCCATGTCAAAGCACCAGTCTTCTCATTCACAAAATTGGCTAAGGTAGATAGCCTCCTTGGACCTGAAATGAAATCAACTGGTGAAGTTATGGGTACAGATGCGACTCTTGAAAAAGCGCTCTACAAAGCCTTTGAAGCATCTTACCTCCACTTGCCAACCTTTGGTAATGTTATCTTTACTATTCATGATGATACTAAAGAAGAAGCCCTTGACTTGGCCCGTCGTTTCGATGCTATCGGTTATGGTATCTACGCGACTGAAGGAACTGCTAAGTTCTTGAATGAACACGGGGTTCACGCAACGCTTGTTAACAAATTGGGTGAAAATGACGATAACGACATTCCAGCCCTCGTTCGTACAGGTAAAGCGCAAGCTATTATCAATACGGTTGGTAACAAACGTACTTATGACGAAGACGGAGCAGCTATCCGTAGCTCAGCTATTGAAGCTGGAATTCCACTCTTCACAGCGCTTGATACAGCAGATGCTATGGTGCGTGTGCTTGAAAGCCGTAGCTTTACAACAGAAGCTATCTAATCACGAAATAGAGTCTCAGCTTTGCTGGGGCTTTTTTTTTGAAGACAAAGTTTTCTTTTGAGACTTTTCTTAAGTGATGGCGGACGTCAGCGACCGACGCAGTCGTTCCATGACTAGTTATCGAGCCAAAGTCTCGATAACTCCGCTTCCTATAACTGCTTCTGCAGTTATAGGAATATCATCACGGCGAAAGCATCGCTGTTGGGCAGAGCGAACTGTCGAATTG
>OIQL01000521.1_pt1 | contig 9749 bp, 6 predicted proteins | sample 1585961 | NCBI WGS metagenome assembly OIQL01 (sample SAMN02674970, study PRJEB24791) | human gut metagenome, SKBSTL043 | isolation source: stool | host: Homo sapiens | place: USA | reverse complement strand
GTTGATCAGCGCTTCGCGGGCAGTCATGTTTTTGGAAGTCATGCGTTCCTTTACGTTGATCACTTGGTATCCTAAAGAAAATGCGCCTTGCGGCGCACTTTCTCCATGATTATATCCGGCATACGAATAATCCCATGCGTCATCATCACCGGCATCACAACCTGCTGCAACAAAAAGCGCTTCTTTATTAGTACGGTTATTGCCATCAGCCCACATATCCGATATATCTTTATAAAGATAACCTCCATAAGTACCTCCGCCAGCTTCTGTATCCGCAATAAAGCTTTCTGCAACATCTGCCGCTCTTTGCCAGTAAGAAACACCATTCTCACTCAACCCCTGGCCGGCTCCTTGTATGTAGGCACGAGCCAAAAGTCCCATAGCCGATTTTTTTGAAACACGGGCACGATTATTACCGTAAGGAGTTGTATTCAGATTATCTGCAGCATATTTCAAATCATCAATGATGTATGAATAAATTTCAGATAACGTATTACGTTTAGGTTCCAACACAATATTATTTCCCGCTTCATTCATACAAAGAGTGATCGGACCAAAATATGTAGTCAATATCAAATGATAAAAACCACGCAAACAACGTGCTTCGGCTGTTAACACACGAATATCATCCGCATTTCCTTCTACACTTTCCGCACGGTTTATAACGGTATTACATATCCCCAAAGCAGTATACGCCTGCATAAATAATTTATCCCATGCCTTATCTTTACTCGGCGTCAGAGATTCATAATAAAAGAGTTCTTTTGAGTTATCATTATTATTTGCCGTCAACCACGTATCCGTACCAGCCTCTGCAACAGATAAAAAGTCTGTCACAGTATACAACTGACTATAAATAGGATTATAACACTGGGTTTGCATTCCGTACCACCCGTCAAACGTAGCCAACGTTTCTTCGCCGGTAACTTCCATTGGATTATATTCATCCAATGAACATGAATTGATAGTAACCATCGCACACAATGCTAAGGCCACATTATATACTAATTTCTTCATTATTTATCAGTTTAGAGAATTAAAATGAAAGATTAAGACCAAAGACTAACTGTTTTGTCAATGGATAGTTCAAACCACCATTCATTTCCGGATCATAATCCTTCAACAAATGACTTTTTGCAATAACGAATGGATTAGTAATCGTTCCATACACACGGAGCTTGCCCAATCCCAATTTTTTAGCCAATTTATCAGGCATAGTATATCCCAATGTTATATTCTTTATTTTAAAGAATGATCCATCTACATACGACAACGCTGCAAAGCCTGGATAATAGCTCAACTTATCCTTGATAGAAGCATCCATGGCTGGAAAATCGTTCGAAGGATTTGTTTCAGACCATACATTGAAATAAGTAGGATAGTTGTTCAACCCTGTCGGGTCATAATCCGTCAATACAGAATATTTAAGCATCTGTCCCCAACGCATATACATATAAATACTTAAATCAAAATCTTTATATGTCAAAGTATTCTGGAAACCCATTGTCCAATCCGGAGAGTTATGTCCCAATACTTGATAATCATCAGCAGACACAGAATATGTATTAGAAGCATCATAACGGATTTCCTGTCCGTCAGCATTCACCTTCGTATAGTAGACACTACCGTCCGTATCCGTATGCCGCACCATATCAGGCACATTAATCTTTATAGATCCCGGCTTCAGTCCAAACACAGCAGCATCAGCTTCTTCACCTTTCTGCCAGATACCATCCAATTTGTAGTGATAAAAAGAGTTGATTGCACTACCTACCGCATACGTATAATCGCCATTGATTACTTTATCATTAGCAGTTCCGGTCAGTTTCGTAATCTCTTCCTTATTATATGCAAAAGTCAGAGCCGATGTCCATTGAAAATTTTTAGTTTCAATGTTGCGGGTATTCAAAGCAAGCTCAAGACCTTTATTTTTAGTTTCACACAAGTTTATATTGGTCAGATATTGCTCTTTAGAACTATAGGAACCGTTCACTACAGGTAATGATTTTTTCCATATCACACCTTCCGTCTTAGTCTTATACATATCCAATGTTACATTGATACGATTATTCAGGAAAGAAGCATCAATACCGATATTGGTGTTCTTTGAACGTTCCCATGTCAGTTCCGGATTAGCTATTATTTTAGTGAGATTATAAATCTGCGTTTTTTCACCACCTAATGTCAACCATCCGGACTCCAGAGAAGAAGAGGAAGAATAAGGATCAATACTGGCCGTACCAGAAATACCGTAACCCACACGAATTTTTAAATTATCCAACCAGTTTCTTGTACTTTCCATAAACTTCTCGTCAGAAATACGCCATCCCAATGAAACAGCCGGGAAATTAGACCATTTATGATCTTTAGCCAAACGTGAAGAACCATCCCGACGAATAGAAGCAGAAAGCAAATACCTACCCAATAAAGAGTAGTTGATACGTCCTACTAATCCGACTCCTTTAGACATGGTATAACTGGATGAATTTTTCTGAACGGCAGCTTTTTCCAATCCTTCCCACAAATATTTATTGTTAGCAATACCTGTTCCTGTCATTTCCGTGTTATCCGTCTGGTTATGGTTCCAGGTAGACACACCAGTAAGCGTAAATTCATGTATCTTAGCAATATTAAAGTTGTAAGTTACGATATTTTCCCACTTATAATTATATGATCTGTTTTGAGTAATCTTGGCATTTGTATCTGTCTCTACATTTCCTCCCGCTTTATAAAAGTTGTACGAGCCATCTCCCTGGAAACTATTCGAACGGGAATAAGTCAACGTCCCATTCACGCGTGACTCCCATGTCAATCCTTTAATCGGAGTTATTTTAATATAAGGATTCACATACAGTTTTGTATTCTGGGATTGGTTTCTCCAATTACTTTTATTATTCATCAAAAGATTCAAATAGCCGGCATCCCCTTCAATCGGATAAGGATTAACATTGCCATTCTCGTCATAGATTTCACCATAAGGAATAGCCGTCATACCATCTTGAATCTTTGCAAAAGGCTTATTCTGATGCACATAAGATGCCTGAATACTAATTCCTGTAGTAAACCATTTATTGATTGTGTGATCGATGCGAATATTTGTTGAATACAATTTATAATTATCATCGTTGTATTGTCCGTTTTCATCGGAGAAATTCATAGACATATAGGCCTTTGTATTTTTTGTACCTCCTGAAACCGACAAACTATAATTCTGAACAGTCCCCGTATGCAGCAATTCATCTACCCAGTCAATGTATTTCCCGTTTTGATAAGCTTCATAATAAGCAGGGTTAGTAAACATATTGGCATCATCCACATAAGTACCCGCATTTTTGTGAGCTGTACGCAAGCCCTCCATGTAGGTTTCTCCTTGGCGGACTTCCGGCATTGTAGACCAGCTGTTTATACCAAAAAAAGCATTAAAATTAGCAGTCAATTTTCCTTCTTTTCCGCCTTTGGTAGTAATGATTACAACACCATTGGCACCGGAAGAACCATAAACAGCCGTAGAAGAAGCATCTTTCAACACTTCAATAGATTCAATATCATTCGGATTCAGTGTCGCATAGTCACCCGGCATCCCGTCAATAATAAACATAGGATTACCACTTGCTGTCAATGAACGGTTACCGCGCAATTGCATTTTCACTCCTGAACCCGCTTGACCCGATTCTCTCGTAATATCCAATCCCGCTACTTTACCCTGCAACGCTTCCATCGGGTTTGTGCCCGGATTCATCGTAATGTCTTCCGATTTCACTGAAGCAACCGCCCCTGTTAAATCACGTTTCTTCACTGCACCGTAGCCAATGACCACCACTTCATCCAATGCCTGCGTATCCGAAATCATTTTCACATTGACCGGTCCGTTACCCGTCACAGTCACCGTTTGTTCTTTGTAACCGATATAAGAAATGACCAGTTCTTTTCTTCCCGCCGGAAGATCGATAGAGAAGTTACCGTTAAAATCGGTAATCGTACCTGTACTTGTTCCTTTCACAACGATAGAAACCCCAATCAACGGCTCCCCGCTTTCATCAATGATAGTTCCTTTCACAGTTTTCGTTTGTGTGACAACTTGCACCATAGTATTAGAAACTCCATCTTCTGCATACACAGAATATGACAGAGGGGCAGACAATAAAGACAGCCCTAAAATCATGGAAGCGCGTCTATGATGATTCTTCCATGCTTCAACAAATGCATTACATCTCATTCGTTCTAATTTAAAGTTAATATTAATTCTCGTTGTTTTGCAAAAACTATTCGATTATAATCTTAATTAAAGACGAAACTAATTTTAATACGTACTCACTTTTCATACCATATTTCTCCTATAAAATACATTTTCTCCATTAAATACGCAACGATATATTATACTTTACTTCAAGCAGCTCCAACAAATTCTTTATTTTGTTGTTGAATAAAGAATAAAAAGTGTAAATTTGTACCTAGATGCCACTGAAACTAACAACATATTATCATGGGAAGGATATTCCTGAATTGCCGGGAAAAAATACCTTCCATTCCAAAGAGTTATTTCTGATTTATGAAGCAACTCCTGGGTATACTCCTTTATTAATAGTGGCAACAGAAGACGGCAGACCGGTGGCACGCCTGCTTGCTGCCATCCGCAAAGCAAAGAAGTGGCTCCCTTCTTCTTTAGTGAAACATTGTGTAGTATATAGTGAAGGCGAATTTCTGGACGAGTCTCTTTCGACCAACAAAGAAAAGGCAGAAGAAGTCTTCGGCGATATGCTCGAACATCTCACACAAGAAGCATCGCGCAGCTGTGTCCTGATCGAATTCCGGAACCTGAACAATTCGATGTTCGGTTATCGGGTTTTCCGTACCAACGATTATTTCCCAGTCAACTGGTTGCGGGTACGCAATTCGCTGCACAGTATGGAAAAGACAGAAGACCGGTTCAGTCCGTCGCGTATGCGTCAGATAAAAAAAGGACTCAAGAATGGAGCCAGAGTAGAGGAAGCACATACCGTGGAAGAGATACACGATTTCTCACGGATGCTGCACAAGATTTATTCCTCCCGCATACGCAGATATTTCCCGGCCAACGATTTTTTCCGCCACATGAACAATATGTTAATCAAAGGACAACAGGCAAAAATATTCGTTGTGAAATATAAAGAGAAAATCATTGGCGGTTCTGTCTGTATCTATTCGGGAGACGACGCATACCTTTGGTTTTCGGGAGGAATGAGAAAGACATACGCACTTCAATATCCGGGTGTGCTAGCCGTTTGGAAAGCATTGGAAGACGCACACCAACGGGGATTCCGCCACATGGAATTTATGGATGTAGGACTTCCGTTCCGTAAACACGGTTATCGTGATTTCGTTCTTCGCTTCGGAGGAAAACAAAGCAGTACCCGCCGTTGGTTCCGCGTCAATTGGAGTTGGCTGAATAAACTCTTAGTCAAGTTTTATGTCTAAATGTAATCTCAAGATTACAAAACAATGTTTTATGCTCCTTTCCCACCATTTTTTCTGTTTAATAATCCAATAATTAAATGCAGAAATATTTCTTTATTAGATAAGAAATGTCTTTCTTTGTGCTGTTTTATGCCTTATAAGCACAGATTTAAAACCAAATAAAAAAAGTATAGTTATGAAGATTTCACACATTGAACATCTGGGCATTGCTGTAAAAAGCATCGAAGAAGCCCTTCCTTACTACGAAAATGTATTAGGTCTGAAGTGTTACAACATTGAAACAGTGGAAGATCAGAAAGTAAGAACTGCTTTTTTAAAAGTGGGCGAAACAAAAATTGAACTGTTGGAGCCTACTTGCCCGGAGAGTACTATTGCCAAATTCATTGAAAACAAAGGTGCAGGCGTTCACCACGTCGCATTTGCTGTAGAAGATGGCGTAGCCAATGCGCTGGCAGAGGCAGAAGGCAAAGAAATCCGCCTTATCGACAAAGCTCCCCGCAAAGGTGCTGAAGGTTTGAATATCGCTTTCCTTCACCCGAAATCAACTTTGGGTGTGTTAACAGAACTCTGCGAACATTAATCATAAACTCTAAAACCAACAAGAACTCATGAGTAATCAACTTGAAAAAATTAAAGAGCTTATTGAACGCCGTGCCGTAGCACGTATCGGAGGCGGTGAAAAAGCAATTGCGAAGCAACACGAAAAAGGGAAATACACAGCACGCGAGCGTCTGGCTATGCTGCTTGACGAGGGTAGCTTCGAAGAAATGGACATGTTCGTTGAGCACAGATGCACGAACTTCGGCATGGAGAAAAAACATTACCCGGGAGACGGTGTAGTAACCGGCTGCGGTACGATCGAAGGACGTCTGGTATATGTGTTCGCACAAGACTTCACTGTTTCTGCCGGTTCACTGTCAGAAACGATGTCATTGAAAATTTGTAAAATCATGGATCAAGCCATGAAGATGGGCGCTCCCTGTATCGGTATCAACGACTCGGGTGGTGCACGTATTCAGGAAGGTATCAACGCTTTGGCAGGTTATGCAGAAATCTTCCAACGCAATATCCTTGCTTCCGGTGTTATCCCACAGATTTCAGGTATCTTCGGTCCTTGTGCCGGCGGTGCTGTTTATTCTCCGGCTTTGACCGACTTCACGCTAATGATGGAAGGTACTTCTTATATGTTCCTTACCGGACCAAAAGTTGTGAAGACCGTAACAGGTGAAGACGTTAGCCAGGAAAACCTCGGTGGCGCAAGCGTTCACTCCACTAAATCAGGTGTGACTCATTTCACCGCTAAAACAGAAGAAGAAGGTTTCGAACTGATTCGTAAACTGTTGAGTTATATTCCTCAAAACAACCTTGAAGAAGCTCCTTATGTAGATTGTACAGACCCAATCGACCGTTTGGAAGATTCTTTGAATGATATTATCCCCGACAGCCCTACTAAACCGTATGACATGTACGAAGTGATCGGCGCTATTGTGGACAACGGTGAATTCCTTGAAATCCAGAAAGATTATGCAAAGAATATCATCATCGGTTTCGCCCGTTTCAACGGACAATCGGTAGGTATCGTTGCTAATCAGCCTAAGTATCTGGCTGGTGTGCTCGACAGCAACGCATCTCGTAAGGGTGCACGTTTCGTTCGTTTCTGCGATGCATTCAATATTCCTATCGTATCGTTAGTAGACGTACCGGGATTCCTTCCGGGAACAGGTCAGGAATACAACGGCGTTATCCTTCATGGTGCTAAGCTATTGTATGCTTACGGTGAAGCTACTGTGCCTAAGGTTACTATCACATTGCGTAAATCCTACGGTGGTTCTCACATCGTAATGAGCTGTAAGCAACTTCGCGGTGACATGAACTACGCATGGCCGACTGCTGAAATCGCAGTAATGGGTGGAGCAGGAGCAGTAGAAGTATTGTACGCACGCGAAGCCAAAGATCAGGAAAATCCCGCTCAATTCCTTGCTGAAAAAGAAGCAGAATACACGAAACTGTTTGCCAATCCTTACAATGCAGCCAAATACGGCTACATCGACGATGTGATTGAACCACGCAACACACGTTTCCGCGTAATCCGTGCTTTGCAGCAGTTGCAGACTAAGAAATTGAGTAATCCGGCTAAGAAGCATGGTAATATTCCGTTGTAATCCTACTTTTCACATTAAAACAAGAACGATTATGAACAAAACCAAAATCGGAATATTCCTTTCTTTGCTGTTGCTGATTGGGCTGACTTCTTGTGGAGAGCAAAAGTCGAACAACAAGCTGGTACTGAACGAAATCCTGATAGACAATCAGAATAATTTTCAAGATGACTACGGATTGCACAGCGCATGGATTGAAATATTCAATAAATCATTCGGTAGCGCCGACCTGGCAGCTTGCTTGTTGAAAGTAAGCAGCCAACCGGGCGATACAGTTACTTACTTTATCCCGAAAGGTGATATACTTACATTAGTGAAGCCACGTCAACATGCACTATTCTGGGCAGATGGCGAACCTAACCGCGGTACTTTCCACACCAGCTTCAAGCTGAATCCGGAAACGGCCAACTGGATCGGTCTGTTTGACTCCGGTAGAAAGCTGCTCGACCAGATTGTAGTGCCCGCAGGTGTTCTTGGCCCCAACCAGTCATACGCTCGTGTCAGCGACGGAGCAGCGGAGTGGGAGGTAAAAGGTGGAAGTGGTGACAAATACGTGACCCCGAGTACGAACAACAAAACTCTTGACAGCAATGCCAAGATGGAAAAATTCGAAGAGCATGATGCTGACGGTGTCGGCATGTCCATCTCTGCCATGAGTGTAGTATTCTGCGGATTGATTCTTCTCTTTATTGCCTTCAAGATTGTAGGAAAAGTAGCTGTAAATTTGAGCAAGCGCAATGCTATGAAATCTAAAGGCATTGACAAGCATGAAGCTAAGGAACTGTCACAGGCTCCGGGCGAAGTTTACGCTGCGATTTCTATGGCATTGCACGAAATGCAGGATGAAGTGCACGACGTAGAAGAAACGGTACTGACCATCACTCGCGTAAAACGCAGTTACTCACCATGGAGTTCGAAGATTTACACTTTGCGTGAAACTCCTCCCAGAAAGTAAGTCACCTTTTAAAAAGTTAAAACGATGAAAGAATATAAATATAAAATCAACGGTAACTCATATAAAGTAACCATCGGAGATATTGAAGATAATATCGCTCATGTAGAAGTGAACGGTACACACTATAAAGTGGAAATGGAGAAACAGCCGAAGCCTGCTGCCAAACCTGTAACAGTACGTCCTATGCCTAATGCTCCTACTGCTCCTACTCAGGTAGTGAAACCGACTGCTCCGTCTACCGGAAAATCAGGAGTGAAATCTCCGCTGCCGGGTGTTATCCTCGACATCAAAGTGAATGTAGGCGATACTGTAAAGAAAGGACAGACCATTATCATATTGGAAGCCATGAAGATGGAAAACAATATCAATGCGGATAAGGACGGTAAGATTACTGCCATCAACGTCAACAAGGGAGACTTCCCAGGAAGCGCCCGCATCTTTTCACCGTCATTCCTGCTCATAAAAGATAAAACCTGGCGTGGCGAACGCCCTTTCCGCACCTACTATGGCTTCAAATACGAAGGTGGCTACAGCGACCATCTCCCTTTGATCGTCGACTTTCTACTATTGAAATAAATGATTACTTTTGCTTTTCTAAATACAGATAGAATATGTACAAACGATATATCGCCATACTGTTTTTTTTCATACAGACAATAAGCGCCCAACAACTCCGCCAGCCATTCGATTTCCCGATCTTGTTGAGCGGAAACTTCGGGGAGTTGCGCAACAATCATTTCCATTCCGGAATAGATTTTAAGACACAAGGAGTTGAAGGGAAGCCCATCCACGCCGTACAGGACGGATACGTATCACGTATATCCGTCAGTCCGTGGGGATACGGAAACGGTTTATACCTGACACATCCGGACGGAACGACAACCGTCTACGGTCATTTGCAACGATTCGCCCCTTCCATCGCCCGATATATCAAGACACAGCAATACGAACAGGAAAGCTTCAACGTGAACTTGTTCCTCGACCCGGACCAACTCCCGGTCAAAAAAGGAGAAATTGTCGCCTATAGCGGAAACACCGGAAGTTCGGGAGGCCCGCATCTCCACTTCGAAGTACGCGACACGGAAAGTGAAGAGGTACTCGATCCTATCGAATATTTCAAAGAGAAGATAACCGACACCCGCGCACCGAAAATACAGGGAATCCTGGTCTGCCCACAATCA
>OIQL01000506.1_pt1 | contig 9945 bp, 3 predicted proteins | sample 1585961 | NCBI WGS metagenome assembly OIQL01 (sample SAMN02674970, study PRJEB24791) | human gut metagenome, SKBSTL043 | isolation source: stool | host: Homo sapiens | place: USA | reverse complement strand
AGAGTGACCGGTGTTGTTACGGATACTAGTCCAGTTGTCTTTGTTCACTTTTGCGGCGGATGCTTCTGTCAGTTGGTTTCCTGCCTCGAAGTAATTCCGGCTGATATGATACTGTCCCAATACCCCTTTGATCGGTGCAAAATCTCCATCAGAAGAGCTGATGTCGATAGCCATCACACGGTTGGCCACTTTGGCATCCGTAGCGGGTCCGGGTTTGTAGTAGTTGTCCACAATGTTAATACCCATTGCTGCGCCGCCATAACATCCGTTACCGCTCCAGTTATAAATAACATTATTACGCATATCAGTACGTTCCTGACCTTGATATTTTACTCCGGAACCGAAACGTGGTGTGCGACTGTCATGGTGTGCCATCAGATTATGATGATAGGAAGCGTTGACTCCTCCCCAAATACCGCCATATCCATGAGGGCCTTTGGTATGTCCCGATAAGCGGAGACTTTCTGAAATAATACACCATTGCATAGTAAAGTTAGTATTATCATAGAATGAAGCACATTCGTCAGTGCTCCAACTGATGGAACAATGGTCAATCATGATATTGTTTTTCTGGCGTCCTCCCAGAGCATCTGCACCGTCGGAAGCCGAAGAGCCCAGCAAATCCGTATCTCCCATTCGGAAACGCAGGTATCGTAGAATTACATTATCGGCCGATACATTTACTGGAAAGTGAGCCAGGCAGATACCGTCTCCGGGAGCTGTCTGTCCGGCTATCGTGACATCACCGTTCCGAATGTCCAGTGTCGATTTTAGATAAATGGTGCCGGATATACAGAAGACAATTATACGAGGCTCCTTTTGTTCGATGGCATACCGGAGGGTACCCGGTGCTTTGGAGTCTTCCAGGGATCTGACAATATATACCTTTCCACCTCTTCCTCCTGTAGTGTTCATTCCTCCTCCTTCAGCTCCGGGAAAGGCATATGCTGTTTCTTCCACTGGTGGAGATACGGAGGGAGAATCCGGTGGAGTCTCCTGTTCTTTATTTTCTTCATTGACTGAAGATGTGGAACAGGAGGAGAACGCTTCTACTTGTGTGGCAAACAGTAGTGCCACGAAAATGAATTTTACCTTGTTGTTTTTCATATCTTACCTGATTTTTTATAAAGTGTGATGATAGTGATACTGATACAAATGTAAGCGGATAGAATTTGATAGACAACTGGTTGCATAGATAGTGCACCAGATTGCACAAAAAGTCCGCAACTTTTGAATGATATTAAAAAAAGTCCACGCAAACAAACAAATAGTGAGAAAGTATTCATGTTGTTCCGTATACTTTTGTAACGTGAAATAGTAACTGCTCAAGACAGGACGACCAAATAATAATGGAATAAGAATCTATCATTAAGAATATAACAAATAATTTATGAAAGCACATTTATTTTCAAAGATGTCCCAAGGACTATTGTTGTTATCAGCTTTGCTGGCAACAAGTTGCAAGGAAAGTAGCAATAACTTTTTTGTTCCCGACCATGAAGCCCCTTCTTTGGTGTCTGTAACTCCTGCAAATGGTGAAACGGCCGAAGAAAACAATACGATTCTGCTTACTTTTAACGAGTATGTGAAAGCGGGAGAAGGGAAAGCGAATTTTAATGGCGAGGAAGTGGAGTTGACTTTCAAAGGTAAAACAGCGTCTTACGCTTATACTGCTTTGGACTATAATCAGGTCTGTCAGTTCAGCCTCCCCAAAGGTGCAGTCATAGACTTTCAGGGAAATGTATTCGAAGGTGTTAGTATTCAGTTTACAATCAGAGAACGTCCTCAACCGGAAGCACGCATATTTGATGCGGTGGTCAGTCCTGACGGAAAAGGAAACTATACCAGTATACAGAAAGCAATAGATAATGTCCCCTCGAAAAGAACAGAACCTTGGCTTATTTTCGTGGCGAACGGAACGTATGAAGAACAAATAATCATTCCTGAAGACAAACCGTATATTCATCTCATCGGACAGGATGTGGATAAGACAATTGTCAAGTTACGAATTAACAGCTCAACCGAAGCCAGTGCGACTGATCCGGATGTGTGGAAGTACTCTTATAAGAACTTAGGAAAAACGGAAGCCGCTATGGTATCAGTGAAGGCTACGGATTTTTACGCAGAGAATATATCTTTTGTAAACGGATATGGCAAAGAATTACAGAAAGGCCCTATGGCATTGGCAATGTATACCCAGAATGACCGCAACTCATTCAATAATTGCAAATTCCTCTCGTACCAAGACACCTGGCAGACCGGGCCTAAATCGGATAACGGCAGACTGTATGCACAGAATTGCTGGATTGAAGGAGCCGTTGATTACTTCTATGGAAACGGGAATTGCTTTCTCGAACATTGCACCTTTTATAATATGAGGGATGGCGCAATTATTGTTGCTCCTTCTCATAAAGTAGGAACACGTTGGGGATATGTGTTGAATAATTGCATTGTGGATGGAAATGAATTGGCTGATACAGAAAGTGTCAAGTTGGGGCGTCCCTGGCACAATTCTCCGATAACTGTATATCTCAATACGATTTTTAATATAAAGATAGCTCCGGAAGGATGGACGGATATGGGAGCTATTCCTCAAATGTTTGCTGAATATAACAGTAAAGATAAGGAGGGGAATACTGTAGATTTAAGCCAGCGTAAAACGCAATATACCTATCAGGATGAACAAGAGAATCCGGTGACAGGCATTTGTCAGGCTGTCCTTACGGCAGGTGAAGCAGCTCGGTATACGTATGAAAACGTTGTTCGTGAGGGCGATAATTGGGACCCGAAGAAATATATGGAACAAATATCCGCACCGGAAAATCTGAAAAGAGAAAACGGAATATTAAGTTGGGATGCTTCAAAATATGCAATTTGTTATTTGGTAATTGCGAACGATGAAACTGTACAAATAACCAAGGAAACGTCTTGTAATGTTGAGGAAGGAAAGACATATCAGGTGAAGGCCGTTAGTGAGTATGGGTCTTTGAGTGAACCTTCAAAAGAGTGATGACAATTAAAACTTTAAAATATGAAAATGATAAGTAAAGTATTCAGTTGTATGTTGGCTTTTTCTTCTCTGTTGGGGAATGTGGAAGGACAAAACATCTATAGAATATGGTATGACAAACCCGCTTCTTATTGGGAAGAAGCACTCCCGGTTGGTAATGGACGGATTGCAGCAATGGTGTTCGGTGACCCTCAACTGGAACAAATACAGTTGAACGAAGAAACAGTGTCGGCGGGCTCTCCTTACCAGAACTATAATGAAGAAGCAAAAACGGCTTTGCCGGAAATGCGCCGGTTGATTTTTGAAGGAAAGTACGAAGAAGCGCAGAACATGGCGGCAACGAAGATTCTTTCACAAGTGGGGAATGAAATGCCTTACCAGACAGTGGGTCGTCTGAATATTCGTTATCAAGATCACAAAAAGGTAAATAATTACTATCGTGATCTGGATATAAGCAATGCAGTAGCTGTGACTCGCTACGAAGTAGACGGAGTGGAATTTACCGAAGAAACATTTGCATCATTTACCGATCAACTGGTTATCAGGCATATCAAAGCATCCAAACCGGGAACAATCAATTGCGAACTGTTTTTTAATACCCCGATGAGAGATCCGAAACGTAGTATTTATGGAAAGAAAGGTTTGCGGCTGGAAGGTATTACGCATGGCAGCCGTTATTTTCCGGGTAAAGTGCACTATTGTGCCGATTTGGATGTGAAACATAAAGGTGGGAAAGTGATAACTGCCAATGACACGTTGCTTAGCGTTCAAGGAGCCAGTGAACTTACATTGTATATCTCGATGGCGACTAACTTTGTCAACTATAAAGATATATCGGGCGATCCGTATCAACGGAATAAAGCTTATTTGAAAAATGCAGCGAAAGATTATAGTAAAGCGAAAGCCGCTCATATTGCTGCTTATCAGAAACAATTCAATCGTGTAACTTTGGATTTGGGTGAAACTTCCCAAGCCAATAAGCCGATGGATGTACGTATCAAGGAATTTTCTTCATCCTATGATCCGGCATTGATAGCATTGTATTTCCAGTATGGACGTTACTTATTGATTTCATCTTCACAGCCCGGATGCCAGCCCGCCAACTTGCAGGGCAAATGGAATCATAACCCGGGACCTCCCTGGAGCTGCAATTATACAACGAATATTAATGCTGAAATGAATTACTGGCCGGCGGAAATCACCAACTTGGCCGAACTTCATAAACCATTCATCCAGATGGTACGTGAATTGAGCGAGAATGGGCGTGAAGCTGCCAGTCGAATGTATGGTTGTCGTGGCTGGGTGTTGCATCATAATACGGATTTGTGGCGTATGACGGGTGCGGTGGACCGTCCTTATTGTGGGACATGGCCTGTGGCTAATGCATGGCTTTGCCAGCATTTATGGGACCGTTATTTGTTTTCCGGTGATAAGAAGTATTTGGAGGAAGTATATCCGATGATGAAAAGTGCTTCGGAATTCTTTGTCGACTTTCTGGTACGCGACCCGAACACGGGTTATCTGGTTGTCACTCCTTCCAACTCACCCGAGAATTCTCCGCGCTGGATAAAGAAGAAAAGTAATCTTTTTGCAGGAATCACGATGGATAATCAGTTGGTTTTTGATTTATTTTCAAATACATGCGAAGCTGCCAAAGTGCTGAACGCAGATACTGATTTTTGTGATACATTGAAGAATATGCGCCGGCAGTTGCCTCCGATGCAGGTAGGGCAGTACGGACAATTGCAGGAATGGTTTGAAGACTGGGATCATCCTAATGATCGTCACCGGCACATCTCTCATCTTTGGGGGCTATATCCCGGTTATCAGATTTCTCCTTATCGTTCTCCGGTACTCTTTGAAGCGGCAAAAAACACATTGATACAACGGGGAGATCCTTCTACCGGTTGGTCAATGGGATGGAAAGTTTGTTTCTGGGCCCGTATGCTTGACGGGGATCATGCTTATCAGTTGATAAAGAATCAGCTGACTTATGTCAGCCCTGAAATACAAAAAGGACAGGGAGGCGGAACGTATCCTAATTTATTCGACGCGCATCCACCTTTCCAAATAGATGGTAACTTCGGTTGCACGGCTGGTATTGCCGAAATGCTGGTGCAAAGTCATGATGGTGCGATTCATCTGTTGCCTTCATTGCCTTCGGAATGGAAGAGCGGGACAGTGAAAGGGTTGCGTGCCCGGGGAGGTTTTTTGATTGATGAATTGACTTGGAAGGACGGTAAGCTGGTAAAAGCTGTGTTACGTTCGGAAACCGGAGGCAATCTGCGCCTGCGCTCTTACTGGAAATTGGCTGCTGAAGGAGCATTGTTGAAACAGAAGAAGGAAGAGGAAGCGAATCCGAACGCATTATTTAAAGTACAGCAAATCTCACGCCCGATGATTAGTGAAAAAGCGCCTTTAAAAGGAGTGGCATTACGTGATACTTATTTGTATGATGTGGATACACGCGAAGGAGAGGTGATTATTGTTACAGTAAAATAAGACATTCTATATAAAAAGTCCACGCTTTTGCATAAATAATGAGTGGAAAACAGATGTAAAAGTGTGACTTTTGTAACATCAAAAATGAAACAAATTAATCAAGATAATACTATGGATGTACAAAGACATTTATTTTTGAGAAGATGCTTTGCGTATATATGTTGCTTGCTCTTGTGCTTTATAACGGCGACAACAGTATATGCACAGAAGGTATCTGTGAAAGGAACGGTGGTGGATACCAACGGCGATGCTATTATTGGTGCTAGTGTGAAGGTGTTGAAAAAGTCCTCCGTCGGTACAATTACCGACTTGGATGGAAATTTCACTTTGTCTGTTCCCGAAGATGCAACAAAGTTGGAAATTAGTTTTGTAGGAATGAAATCAGTTGTTGCGACTGTGAAACCGGGCAAACATCTGAAAGTTGTGTTGGAAGAAGACAATCAGACTTTGGACGAAGTGGTAGTGGTAGGATACGGAACCTCACGTCGCGGAGATTTGACCGGTGCGATTTCTTCAGTGAGTGAGAAGGTTTTGAAGGATATTCCGATAACTTCTGCGGCTGCGGCTATTACAGGAAAACTGGCAGGTGTGAATGTAGTGGCTACTGATGGATCGCCCGATGCAACAATCCAGATTACAGTGCGTGGCGGTGGTTCTATTACCCAGGACAATTCACCGTTATATATTGTTGACGGTTTTCAGGTGAGTAATATCAATGATATTCCTCCCGGTGATATTCAGAGCATTGATGTTTTGAAAGATGCTTCTTCTACCGCCATTTATGGAGCTAAAGGTGCGAACGGCGTTATTCTTGTTACTACAAAAAGCGGTAAGGCGGGAAAAACAGAAGTCTCATTCAATGCTCACTGGGGTGTCAGTAATGTGTATAATCTGACGGGGGTACTTTCACCTTACGAATACTACTGTTTTCAGAAAGAGCTTGATCCGGGCACCTCTCTGACCAGTAGCATTAATTCGATGTATGGACGTTGGGACGACCGCAATATTTATCGTTCGGTAGAAGGCACGAACTGGCAGGATAAAGTATATGGAAACACCGGATTCAAACAAAGCTATAACGTTGGTATAACAGGAGGAACGGATGCTACATTGCGTTATAATTTGAGTTATACGCGGGATGATGAGAAGTACATTATGCTCAACTCCAATTATGTGAGGGATAACTTGAGTGTGAAGATGGATAAAAAGTTGAGTAACAAATTGAAGTTTGAGTTTTCCAGCCGTTTGACTAGAATGGTGATTGACGGTGCGGGTACCAATGGAGGTAAATTGAGAGATGCCGTTCTTTTCTCGCCAATCAACAGCCTTGCAAGTATAGATGCGGGAGATGCTTTGGGGGGTGAAATTGATTACTCGGATGATGCATTGTTATCATCATTGAATGATCCTGTATATAATACGGTGAATGAGTATAAGAAGCAAAACCAGTTTTCTATGACTTATAATGCCGGCTTTAACTGGGAAATTGTTAAAGGATTGACTTATCAGCTGAAAGGTAGTTACGCATATACTTATAATTATACCGATAATGTCTGGCTAAAGAAAACCGGAGAGTCGAGTTCCAACGCTGGTCAGCCCGTAGCCAAACGTACGGATGAGAAAGGTGCACGATGGAACTTGCAGAACATATTGAGTTACCGGTTCTCTCTGAAAAAGAATCACCGCCTTGATCTGATGGCCGGACATGAAATGGTGAGTAATTACAGAAATCAGATGATTGCCTCATCCAAATATTATCCTATGGATTTTACGGCGAGCGAAGTGTTGGCTATGTGGAACTATGGAGAATCCCAACCAACGTATACCACTCTTGGTGAACCTTCCCGTACGGCATCTTACTTCGGTCGTTTAAACTATGCTTTCAAAGACCGGTACATGTTCACTTTTACAGCCCGTGCCGACGGAACGAATGTGTTCGCTCCTGAAAACCGTTGGGGATTTTTCCCGGGTATGGCATTGGCATGGCGCATTTCCCAGGAAAAATTTATGAAGCAGACGGAAGACTGGCTGGATAATCTGAAACTTCGTGTGAGTTACGGGTCAGTTGGTAATGCGCGTGTCAATTCATACTGGAGACAGGATTATAAAATGGAATCTTCTGCCAATAGGCAATATTATCTGAATGAAACAGTACAGAGTGCCCTGAAATTGCAGAACACCTTGCGGAACGAGAATCTGACTTGGGAGACGAAGTTATCCTCTAATGTGGGAATAGATGCCAGCCTCTTTAATAGCCGTTTGAATGTGACGGTTGACTTCTATAATGATATAACGAAAGATTTAATCTTACGCATGGATCTTCCTTCAAATTCGGGATATGAATATCAGTATCAGAATGTAGGCCGCAGTACGAACAGGGGAGTTGAACTTACGCTTAGCGGAACGATTATCAATAGTAAAGATTTCTATCTGGGCGCTAACTTCAATATATCATTCAATAAAAATATAGTGAATAAACTGGATGGAACGGCAACCGTATTGAGTGCGCAATCCAACTGGCGACCGGATATCGGCTCTGATGATTTTCGTGCTATTGTAGGTCAGGCGGTAGGACAGATTTATGGTTTCGAAGTAGAGGGCTTTTATTCTGTAGACGACTTTACGTTTGATGAGAATACGAAAAAATGGATACTGAATGAAGGGGTAGTAGACGACAGGGCTTTGTTCTCTAACGACTTGCCTAATTTTGGTCCGGGCTTTATCAAACTGAAAGATCAGAATAATGACGGTTCGATCGGAGAGCTGGACAAAGTAATATTAGGACAGAAAGATCCAAAAATCATCGCATCTTTACTGAACTCATTCCGTTTCGGTGCTTTTGATGCCTCCATCAATCTGAACATGAATTTCGGAAGCCTGATCCATCCTAATACCTATGCTAGCTTAATCACACGTGACGGACTGCGCTGGATGCCGTCCAACTTCAAATACTGGACACCCGACAATCCGACAAACGAATATACCCGTGCAGATAAACTAAGCGGATATGATCCATTTGCCGGTACAGGTGGCTACATGAAGGGAGATTACATCAAAATCCAAGATATAACACTGGGCTACGATTTCAGTAAAATAATGCCGAAAAACTGGAAGATCTTACGAGCACGGCTCTATGCACAAGTCCGGAATCTCGGATATATCTATAAAGCATGTAAAAATGACGTAAGTCCGGAAGCTCCCGATTTTGACTATAATATTCCGACAACTTATACAATGGGGATAAATATTGACTTTTAAACTGTAACAAATTATGAAACTAAAATATTGGACCTTTATAATCGCATTATATGCAGGCAGCCTATGTTCCTGTTCCGATTTTCTTTCCGAAGACCCAAAAGGAAATATCACCACCAACTATTCAGAAACGGAAGAAGGTTGTGAACGGTTGGTTCTGAGTTTATATAATACACACCGCGATTTCCTCGAAAGACTTTACCTGTTCGGTTCGATGGGAGCAGATGAGCAGTTAGTTGCCGTAAATGGAAATGACTGGCGTTATTTCGGAGAATATTTCGATACCCAGATGATAAACAATGGCTGGAACCGAGATTTCTGGAAACAACTGTATAACTCTCTCAATGTTGCAAACCTGGCAACCGAGATCATTGAAACAGCAGAGATCAAAGATGAAGGCAGACGGGCTGAACTTCGTGCAGAAGCACATGCACTACGCGCTTTTTATTTCTGGATCATCACGGAAACCTATGGAGATGGAGCACATTTCACGACAGAAAGTACTGCCGGTGTCAAAACTATTGGATATCAACCCGGCGTTGCTACTTTCTACAAGCAAATGCTGGAAGATCTCAACATTGCCGCTACCGGATTGAAGTTGCCACAAAACAGCCAATGGGGACGCATGAATGAAGGAATACGTAAATTCATCCTAATGAAAGTTTTGATGTCACTGGCCGGTTATCCGGACGATGTGATTTCTGCTGCCGGATACACAAAAGAGCGTTGTTACACAGATGCTCTTGCTTTGACAAAATCGTTGCGGTCCGACTATAATTACAGGTTACTGGACGATTACACACAGATATTCGATGTTGACAACCAGATTAATGACGAAATTATCTGGTCTGTACAATATTCGACTGATAAAACCTATAATGGCGGAGGTGAAAACGGACTTCACCGCTACGGTGTCGGTTGGTACAACAAATCTGCTGTCGACAACAAAGCAATCACAACCTTATGGAGCCATTCCTTATATTATGGACGTGAATATCGCTGGACTATGCCATCCTTATTTATGATTCAAAATTTCAATGAATACGATAAGCGTCTTTATGGCTCATTACAAGAATACTGGTGCTGGATCCCGACAGATTGGAATCAGAAGCCTGTTTACTCCGACACAGTCTTAATCCGCCATTTCCGCACTGTGACAGACGAAGAAGTTGCGGCCG
>OIQL01000461.1_pt1 | contig 10515 bp, 5 predicted proteins | sample 1585961 | NCBI WGS metagenome assembly OIQL01 (sample SAMN02674970, study PRJEB24791) | human gut metagenome, SKBSTL043 | isolation source: stool | host: Homo sapiens | place: USA | reverse complement strand
CATACGGCAGACGTCGATGACGCGGTCTGTTGCGTCGAGCAGCACGCCTTCGATTTTCGTTCCGCCGATGTCGATGCCGACGCATCCTTGCGAACGGCCGTTATGGTGCAGTCTTGCGTTCATTGCATGTACCTGCCTGAAATAGTGGGGCCCGGATTACGGTTGTTCTGTTGATCCAACTCCATGCGTGGCGTTTGCATGCCACGCATGGAGTTGGATGGATGCCCGTCAACCCTTGACTGCGCCTGCCGCGAGGCCGGCCTGCCAGTAGCGCTGCAGACCGAGGAAGAGCACGATCACCGGCAGTACGCCGAGCAGTGCGCCCATCATCAGCGATCCACGATCGTTGAAGGTTGCGAGCGATACCATGCCATACAGGCCGAGCGTGACCGGCTTGAGGGTGTCGGAGGAAACCATCATCAACGGCAGCAGGAAGTTGTTCCACGTTCCCACGAAGAGGAACAGGAAGATGGTCACCATGGCTGGTGCGAGCAGTCGGAGCACGATGGTGAAGAAGATTCTCGCTTCACCGGCGCCGTCGATGCGGGCCGCTTCCAGCAGTTCGTTCGGTACGGAGGTTTGCGCGTACACGCGTCCGAGGAAGAAGCCGAATGGCGAAACGCAGCACGGGATGATGATCGCCAGCATGGTGTTGGTCAGGTGCAGTGCGTGGAAGATGGAGTACTGCGGAATGGTGAGCAGTGCGACCGGCATCAGCATGCATCCCATGACCACGCCGATGGCGATGGCCTTGCCACGGAAGTTGAATTTTGCGGTGGCATAGCCTGCCATCACCGAAATGATGGTGCCGATCAGTGCGGAAACCCCGGAATAGATCAGGGAATTCAGCACCCAACGCCAGAATTGGCCACGGGTCCACCCCATAAGCTTCGAATAGTTGGTTGCGATGGCGTCGGGAATCTGGTCAAGTCCGACGGCGAACCACAATCCGTTGCTGCTGGTCAGCTGCGATGGTGTTTTGGTGGATGCGATGATGGCCCAATAGATTGGGAAGAGGAAGTAGATCAGCGCTACGACGAGCACGATCACGGTAATGGTTTTGGTGATCGGCGATGGGCGCATGGAGCGCGGCAGATCGTGTTCGGCCGCTTCGCGTTGCTTTTCCATCATGCGTTCCGCTTTTCTGCGGGCGCGTTCGTCTTTTCTTGCTGCGACTGCGTTGCTCATTGTTCGTTCGCCTTCCTCTCGACCAGTGCGTAGATCATGGCGAGAACGCCTGCGATCAGTGCCATGACGATGGCGACCGCCGATGCGGGTCCGTCACCGCCCGGAGTCAGCGTGCCTTGGGAAGTGTTCATGGCCATCATCATTGGCGTATAGGTTTTGGAGATGCCCGGATCGGCGGTCTGCATGATCTGCGGTTCGTTGAATAGCTGGATTGTGCCGACGATGGACAGCAACATGGACAGCAGCGCCGCGGAACGCACGTTCGGCAGTTTGATGCGCATGGAGATCTGCCATCCACTTGCGCCATCAATGCGTGCGGCTTCGTACAGTTCGTGCGGAATCGCCTGCAGTGCGGCCAAGAAAATCAGCATGTTGTAGCCGGTGAACGTCCATGTGGTGATGTTTGCCATGGAAGCGAGCACAACGTTCTTGCTGAAGAAATCAACGTTTATTCCGATGGCCGCAAGACCTTTGACGATCGGCGAAATCTGACCGTTATACAGGTACACCCAAATGATGGATGCGACCACACCTGGAATGGCGTACGGCAGGAAGTAGCCGAGACGGAAACCCGTGATGTGCTTGACCACGAACGAATCGATGACCATCGCCAAAGCCAACGCGATGATGATCATCAGCGGCACCTGAATGAGGGTGTAAATCAGCACCCTGCCCACACCGGACCAGAAATTGCCGGACATAAGCACGTACTCGAAATTCTGGAATCCTACGAATTTATTCACCAATTCGCCGCCGCCGTACGCGCCGCCGCCCTCGGTGACCTGACGGAAGAAACTGGAATAGATGGCATAGAAAATCGGAATGATGAATACGATGGCGAACAGTATGCCGAATGGCGCCATGAACGCCCATCCTGTTCGATTCTCGCGGCGTTGCGCATCAGTGCGCTTTGGTTTCGCCGCATGCGTTGTTGCAGTCATGATGTACCTATCTTTCGCATCGGATGCCACTCATTATTGGTGGCATCTTTCACAGTTCGAATCGCCGTATCCAAATCGTCATCACGGGAGAGGAGTGCCGGTTTCAGCCGCTCCGTCGAATCAGCTAGATCGATTCATAGGGAATATTCACAAGGAATATTTTCATAAGGAACGGTGTGGAGCCGTGTGTTGCGTTGGCTCCACACCGTCGTTGGAGGGGTTATGGAATCAGAGCGGGTGATCCCTGGTTCCATACGTCGATCACTTCGCTACGGACAGGCCGTAGTTCTTGAGGGTGTCGATGGAGGTCTGCTGTGCCACAGGGAACACGTCCGCCACCTTGCCGGAACCGTCGGCTGCCTTGTCGGCGGCTTCCTGCATAGCTGCGGAGACCGCGGAGTAGCCCGGCATGTAGTTGAATGCGACCATGTTGTCGTTGGCAGTAGCGAATTCCTTCATCACGTCTTGGCCGCCGTAGAATTCGTTCCAGGATTCAGGGGTCTTCGCGGTTTCGGTGCTGGCGGCCACAATCAGACCTTGGGAGGTCAGATCCTCAACCTGAGTGTTGAACCAGTCGAGGAATTCCATGGCTTCGGCCTTGTGCTCACAACCCTTGAGCACTGCGACGCCGGAACCACCGTCAGGGCCGGTGCTGGTGCCATTGCCGAACCAGTCACCGATCTGGGTGACACGCCAGTCACCCTTGCCGGTGTCTCCTGCGGAGTCCTTGAATAGCGGAGCCTCCCAAGCGGCGCCGATGTTGCCGATCAGCGTGCCATCCTGCAGGGATGCGTCGAACGACGGCACCCAACGCGGGTTGGTCAGCGTGGCCTTGTTGTCGATCAGTTCCTGGAAGGTTTCAGCAAAAGCCTGCGAACCGCTGCCGTTGGTGTTGACCACCCAAGCGTCATTCTTGACGGTGTACCACGGGTCGGAAGCATTTGCCAAACCTGCGAAGATGTTGCCGGCCTCATCGGCTTCGTAATCCATGATGTACTTGCCGGACGCGGCCGCGGTCTTTGCCGCTTCGATCAGCTCATCCTTGGTTTTGGGAACCTTGATGCCCAGCTCATCGAAAGCCTTCTGGTTGTAGAAGTACACAAGCGGGCCGGTATCTTGCGGCAGGCCGTAGGTCTTGCCATCAACCTGCATCATGGAATATGGGCCTTCGGCGAAGTCGCTTTTGTACTTCGCGGCCTCTTCGGTCACGTCTTCGAGCAAGCCCTTGGTGAACACCTCAGGCACTTCGGCGTAGCCGACCTGTGCAAGATCCGGAGCATTGCCGGCCTTGACGTCGGTTTCCAGCTTCTTGATCATATCTTGTGCGGCACCATCGAACTTGGTGGCCTTGACCTGAATGTTCGGATGATCCTTGTTCCACTTGGCAACAATGTCTTTGACCAAGGTCATGCCTTCGGAATCCGGAAGACGGTGCATGTACGTGAGGTTGACGACCTCCCCGGAATCCCCGCCGGTGCTGGCCGTAATGGAACCGCATCCTGCAAGACCCATGCACAGAGCCGCGAAAGAAGCTGCGCAAACCATCAAACGCTGAGTGTGGGATCACATATCTCTCTCCTTCGTGAGATTATTCCGGCACCTCCTTGCACCGGATAGTCACAGCATACCTACGTAATCCTTTTTTGTCAAGTTTCCTTACATTTAAATCCGGCACGCGATTGCTATTCCACAAAAAAGCTGAAATTCCGCCATTTAGTGACAATCGTAAAGCAATCGCAATTCGAGGAAAAATGCCGTATACTCTTGTTTAGTAATCTTTATTGCCAATAAAAATTACATAACGCACTTGTATCGCCACAAACTACAATATGTATCGGCTCCACACAAGAAAGCGAGGACATCGTGAGCGGTACCCAAGCAAAGGCATCACCTTCCGACATTCGAATCAGCAATATCACCGCCGCATTCGAGCAGCTTTTCCCCGCAACGCAAATGTCGCGAGCCAATATCGGCAAACTCATCGGACTTTCGCGCTTCACCACCAGCGAAGTGACCGGCGAAATGGTCGACAATCGCATTCTGCGCGAACTCGGCCCCGACAATCGCGAAGGGCGCGGTAAACGTTCGCAAGTGCTCGCCATCGACACCGATTTCTGGCGAATCGTCTCCGTCGACCTGTCGAATCCGATGCTCGTCAAAGGAGCGCTGGCGGATCTTTCCGGCAGAATCGTGGACCGCACCGAGCTTCCCGTCGACCATGGCTGCAGCGTCAATGACGTGATCGACCTCTGCAGGCAGCTCATCAGCTCAACGCCACTGCCGACCCTTGGCATCGGCATCGCGGTGACCGGCATTGTGGAGCCCAACGGCGTGGTGCGCAAATCCGTGCACTTGGGGTGGAGCGAACTGCCGCTGAAAACCGAAGTGGAAAACGCCACCGGAGTGCCCGTGATCGTAGGCAACGACACCAATGCGGCACTTGTGGCGGAACGATTCTTCGGCGACTGCTCCCCCAATTCCATGCTCATCTCCATCGGGCGGGGCGTCGGCGCGGCATTATGCCTCAACGACGTCATCATCGAAGGAAGTTCCTTCACTGCCGGAGAAATCGCACACGTGGTGGTCGACCCGAACGGGCCAATCTGCGAATGCGGCAAACAGGGATGTCTCGAATCATTCGTTTCCGGTGACAGGTTGCAGCAACGCATCTCGCAGGATCCCGCCGCGCGTACGCATATTCTCACCGAAGCGGGCGCGTTGCTCGGGCGCGTCATGGCCATACCGGCAGGATTGTTGGATCTGCGCGACATTTCGGTATATGGTGCGCCGGAAATCGTCAATACTCAATTCATCGACGCGATGGAAAACGAAATCAGCCGCACCGTGACCACGGATTATCAGGAGGCGCCGCAAATTCACCGTTGCAGGCAAGGCGAAGATCTCACCCTGCGCGGACAGGCCACCATCGTGATCCGCACACTGGTGCCGACGATCCACGAACGCGGCTCCCTCATCGGCGAAGCATAGCTCCGGACGCCTTAGCGACCCAAAACCTCCAGTCGGTGGAGGAAGCTACCCGCTAACAGACCTGCTAACGTCCAAAAACCTCCAGCCACCGGAAGAATCGCCCCGTCTGCAACTCTCCAAGCATCCATATCCCTCCAGTCGCTGGAAGAATCCGGACCGCAAAACACCCCCGTACTGTCCAAAAACCTCCAGCGAGCGGAGGAATCCTCCCGCTGACAGGCCTTTTATCGTCCAGATTGTTCCAGTGAGTGGAGGAACCCGGACGGGATGAGAGGCGAGGAGACGAAAAGACATGAAAGGCCGCCTGCAGCGGATGGAGTGCTTCAGGCGGCCCTGGTTGTCGGAAAGGAGGGGGAAGTTCAGTTATCGGGATTCAGGCTGGCCCGCCGGAGTCGCGGTTCCAGCAGTTCCAGCGGTTTCAGCCACGGCAACCGCCTCGACGGCTTCCACGGTCTGAGCGTCGTCGGCTTCGATCTCACCGTTGGCGAGCTTCACTTCGAGCTCCTTGACGATCTCATCGTGCATCTTCTCAGTGATCTTCACCTTGAACAGAAACACGATCAGGCTCAGGATGATGAGCACGAGCGGAATGTAGAAGGCGCAGATCTTGAAGATGTGGATGTTGGATGCGGTCATGTCGGCTGCGGTCGCATTGCCGGTCATGCCAGCGGCCACGGCGATGATGCCGACGATGCCGTTGGACATGGCACCACCGATCTTATCGAGCATCGGGCGGACGGACAGGGTGACGGCCTCGTTGCGCTTGCCGTTCTTGAGCTGGCCGTATTCGATGGAGTCGGTCAGCGACAGGATGGCGGTCATCTGAATGAGGGTACCCGGCACGTAGAAGAGCACCAGAGCCACGAACACCATGATGATGTTGTCAGAGAAGATGCCGAGCATCACATAGCCGGCGATCATGGAGATCATGCCGCCGATGTACAGGTAGCGGCGTGGAATGCGCTTGTTCAGGATCGGGTACAGCGGAGCCATAACCAAGCCGGTGATGACCGGGATGACGCCCACGATGGAGTATGCGGCGGTGTTGTCGAGGATGTACTTGAACAGGTACATGAGCACGCCGGTGGTGGCCACGTTGGCGATGGCGTACAGCAGGTAGCTCAAGGCAACCCACAGCAGCTGATCGTTCTGGGCCAGAGCCTTGAAGGCCTGCAGCGGGCCGCCGTTGTCTTCGGCCTTGGCACGCAGCGTGGTGGTGCTTTCCTTGGTGCCGAACGCCACGGAGCACACGGTGAGGATGCCGAGGATGGCCACGATGATGGCGAAGCAGGTCCAGCCGGACTGGCTTTCGACGTACTTGCCGGTGAACACCCAGCTGAAGTAGGTGACGATCGGGATGACCACGATGGTCAGACCGTTGTAGCCGATGGAGCCGCCGAAGGAGCCGAGTGCGGTGTAGGTGGAGCGCTCGTGGGAGTCGGAGCTCAATGCAGGGATCATACCCCAGTAGGAGATGTCACGCAGGGAGTAGAACACGTCGAGCACGATGAAGGTGATGACGAACAGTACGATGAACCACGTGGCGTTCACGTTCACCAAGCCGAACAGGCCGGTGTACACTAGCACGATCAGCACGGACGAAATCGCGCCGGCGAGGAACTGCCATGGGCGGAAACGGCCCCACTTGGTGGTGGTGTTGTCGATGATGTTGCCCAGCAGCGGGTCGATGAAGATCTCCGCGATACGGATCACCACGACCAGGCCGGTGATGACGCCGATCAGCTTGGTGGCGACGCCTTTATCAACACCAGCGAACAGCGAGCTCGTCACGTAGACGATGAAATAGGTGCTCAGTGCGTTGTAGAACGCGGACTGGCCGACGTTACCGAACGAGTACGCCACGCGAGACAAGAGGTTCCCGCCTTTGGAACCGTTGTTGCCATTTCCCATCTTTGCTTCTCCTTAGAAGTCAGATACAGGTCCTTCCTTGACCTAACTATCAGTATATCCCCTTACCTAAAGTTAGTAAAATTTATCACTGAACATATCGCCTATCGGCGTGTCATATTTTGTGAGCTTCTGTTCGAAAGATAGCCAAAAACGTTATTTTTTCGCCATTTACACAACAAAATAGGCAAACTGTCGCATTATCTTGTGGCAGCTTTTACCAAAAGCGATATTTACGATATGCAAAAGCTTCCACGTCGAAACGAAACCAAGCCAATCTGGAAATAGCCCGATTACTATACAGAAGTAAAGAAATAACCGCTATTTTGCCGGCACAAAACTATCGCGCACCACCAGCGACGTCGACAGGTACGCATGCTGACGAATCGTGCGTTTGCCGGAAATGGCATCACCCAACATCAGCGTCGCCACACGCGCAAGCTCGTTCTGATCGATGGAGAATGTGCTCAACGGCGGCGAGGTCAACTGCGAAATCGTTTGATTGTTAATGCTGATCACGCTGATATCGCGCGGCACCAGCACGCCAACCGCATTGAACGCCTGCAGCACGCCAACCGCAATCACATCGGCAGCTACGATCACGGCATCAGGCAGCACGCCATTATGGTCGCGCACGAATTGCTCCCCCAACGCACGGCCGTTGCTCACGGTGAACAAGCCGTCGGAATACACCAATCCGTCGGATTGAATACCGAAACGCCTTGCCTCACGACAGAAATATGTGGCGCGATTCTCCTCATCGACCTCATAAAAGTTCATCAGGCAGCCCTTGCCTCCGATGAATCCAACGCGCTTCATGCCCTTGGCAGCACAGGCCGCGACCGCATCATGCATGGTCTGCTGCAAATCAGGCTGCACGGAATCGAACAGATTCGGCGCCGGATTCACGTCAATGAACACGCCATACGGCATGGCCCTATGCAGCCGCTCCAAGTCTTCCTCGCTGATCTGGTCGGCGCCGATCGCCATGAACCCGTCGAATTTGGAACTGCGAGCGATCATATCGTCGAGATTGTGGAACACCGTCATTTCCATGCGTTGCTGTTCCGCATTGCGTTCGAGCGCTGAACGCAAATCGGTGAAATAGGAGTCCCGCAACGCCTCGTCGGACTTTTCATTGTCAAGCAATGCAACCTCATGAGGGATGACGATGCGCTTGGTCTGCACGCTATAGCCGAGATCCTCGCTCGCCTGAATGATCTTGCGACGAGTCTCTTCACGCACCGATAGGGTGGGATCACCGTTCAGAAGTCGAGACACCGTAGCCTGAGAAAACCCGGTACGTTGCGCAATCTCTTTAATCGTCGCCATGTCTCGCTCTCCAATTTAGTAAATCGTTTACCCATGAAAGGATAACCTATTATTGACATAACGACAAACCAAGCGAGATTTATGCAACGATTACGCAAGCCAATTATAATCGCTGCTCATGCAGCAGTCTCATGAACGTATGACGGAACCGCCTTCACGGAAGGCGGGCTGGCCGCAGCCGAATACCGTGCATGGCAAAGACAATAAGAAATCCCTTGCTTCAAAATCGCAATTTCAAAGCAAGGGATTTTCCAGAGGATCCGTGCCGTTCAAAGCCACCGGCCATAAGGGCGGTATCAGCCGACAGGGATCGAAGCGCGGCTAGTGTAGAACGCTAGCGTGTGCTCGCATCGCTCCAATTCAGGAGACTATTTAGATTATTCGAGTTCTACGGCACCTGTGTAGAGCTGATAGTACTCGCCCTTCTGCGCGATGAGCTCGTCATGCGAGCCGCGTTCGATGATGCGGCCATGGTCGAGCACCATGATCACGTCGGAGTTGCGCACCGTGGAGAGGCGGTGGGCGATCACGAACACGGTACGACCCTTCATGAGGTTGTCCATGCCGGCCTGCACCACCTCTTCGGTACGGGTGTCGATGGACGAGGTGGCCTCGTCGAGGATCATGGCCGGCGGATCGGCCACGGCAGCACGTGCGATGGAAATCAACTGGCGCTGGCCCTGGGACAGGCCGGAGCCGTCGCCTTCGAGCACGGTCTGGTAGCCGTTGGGCAGCATGCGGATGAAGCCGTCGGCGTTCGTGAGCTTCGCGGCGGCGATGCATTCCTCATCGGTGGCGTCGAGGCGACCGTAACGGATGTTGTCCATCACCGTACCGGTGAACAGGTTCACGTCCTGCAGCACCACACCCAGCGAACGACGCAGATCCGGCTTGCGGATGCCCTTGACGGAAATGCCGTCATACAGGATCATGCCGTCCTGAATGTCGTAGAAACGGTTGATCAGATTGGTGACGGTGGTTTTGCCAGCACCGGTTGCGCCCACCAATGCGATCTTCTGTCCGGGCTTGGCGAACCAGGTGATGTCGTGCAGCACCGGTTTGTCGGGGTTATAGCCGAAGTTCACGTCAGTGAAGCGCACATCGCCCTGCAGGAGGGTGAGGCGACCGTCCGGTGAGGTAATGGCGGTTTCACGGGCTTTCATGGCCACTTCGGCGGCACGCGGGCTCAAGGATTGCGCGGCCTTGAGCGAACGGGTGCCGTCATCGCCTTCCTCGCGCTTCCACGCCCAGTGACCGGTTTCATGGTCAACTTCGGTCATGGTGCGTCCATCTTCGCCGAGTTCCACGTTCACCAAGGTCACGGAACCGCCGTCGTCCTCCGGCTGCTCGTCCATAAGCGCGAAGATGCGGGATGCGCCTGCAAGCGCCATCATCACCATGTTGAACTGCATGGACACCTGGCCAAGCGGGTTCACGAAAGAGCGGGACAGCGTCAACAGCGAGATCAGCGTACCCAGGGTGAGCGGGCCAGCACCGGACAATCCGAAGTTTCCAAGTCCGCTAATCGCAGCAAATCCGCCGAAAATAGCCAGCAGAATGTACAGCAGGTAGCCCATGTTGCCTACGATTGGCATGGTCACGTTGCCCCACGTGTTCGCTTCGGCGGAAGCTTCGAACAGTTCTTCGTTCTTCTTGTCGAAAGTGGTTTGGGTGGCGTCTTCGTGGTTGAAGACCTTGATGACCTTCTGGCCGTTGACCGCTTCTTCCACGAATGCGTTCACGTCGCCGATGGCGATCTGCTGCTTGACGAAGTAACGTCCGGAGCGGGAAACGACCTTGCGTACCACCACAAACAGGATCATGGTGAATGCGAGCACGAAAATGGTGACGGGCACCGACAGCCACAGCATGGAGACGAGCGCGGCGATTGCGGACACCGCGGACGAGAACATTTGCGGGAACGATTGGCTGATGGCCTGGCGCAATGTGTCGGTGTCGTTGGTGTAGCGGCTCATAATGTCGCCGTGTTCGTTGGTGTCGAAGTAGCGGATGGGCAGGGTCTGCTGGTGGGCGAACATGTCGTCGCGGATCTTCTTCAACGTGCCCTGTTCCACGGTGACGATGACCCACTGCCACAGCCAGCTGCAGAAAATGCCGGCCGCATACAGGCATGCCATAAGCGTCAACGCACGCAGCA
>OIQL01000460.1_pt1 | contig 10517 bp, 9 predicted proteins | sample 1585961 | NCBI WGS metagenome assembly OIQL01 (sample SAMN02674970, study PRJEB24791) | human gut metagenome, SKBSTL043 | isolation source: stool | host: Homo sapiens | place: USA | reverse complement strand
CAAGTGCCGGATAGGAACGGCAAAATTTTTTACACTTCTATTACTTCTTTATCGCACATAAACAAAGAGTCAAGGAATCAAGCAGCTTGTCGCCGGAGGTGGCGTTGCCCTGATCGGCATGACCCTTGTTCCGCTGCTGTCCGGGCTGCTGGGATAACCCCATGTGTGTTAGAAAACCCTCCGCGCCCTCTCTGATCGGGGAGGGCGCGGGAAAGGAGGTGTCCCCACATGATCGGTGATTTAATCGGGGAATGGATCAAAGGAATCCTGATCGACGGTATCATGGGCAACCTGTCCGGCCTGTTTAACACAGTCAATACCAAAGTCGGGGAAATCGCGTCGGATGTGGGCAGTACCCCGCAGGACTGGAACGGCGGCATTTTTTCCATGCTGCAAAACCTGTCCGAAACGGTGATCGTCCCCATTGCGGCGGCCATTCTCGCCCTTGTGATGTGCTATGAGCTGATCGACATGATTGTGGAAAAGAACAATATGCACGACTTCGACAGCTCCATGTTCTTCCGCTGGATTTTCAAAAGCGCCTTTGCCATCCTCATTGTGACGAACACATGGAATATCGTCATGGGCGTGTTTGACGCCACCCAGCAGGTCGTCAACCAGAGCGCCGGGGTGATTATCGGAGATACCAGCATTGATTTTGACACGCTGCTCCCTGATCTGGAAAGCCGCCTTGAAGCAATGGACATCGGGCCGCTTCTGGGCCTGTGGTTCCAGACCCTTGTTGTGGGGCTGACGATGAACATTCTTTCCATCTGCATTTTCCTTGTGACCTATGGAAGAATGATTGAAATTTACGCCGTGACCGCATTGGGGCCGATCCCCCTTGCCACGCTGGGCAATGCAGAGTGGCGCGGCATGGGCCAGAACTACTTGAAATCCTTGCTTGCGCTGGGCTTCCAAGCCTTTTTAATCATGGTGGTTGTCGGGATTTATGCGGTGCTGATCCAGCAGATCGGAACCGCCGACGACATATCCGGCGCGATCTGGGGCTGTATGGGCTATACCGTTTTGCTTTGCTTCTGTCTGTTCAAGACCGGCAGCATATCGAAAGCCGTATTTACCGCACATTGACAGACAGGAGGAATACCAACCATCGAGGAAACACAAAAGAAAACCTACAACATCCTTTACGCCGACCCGCCGTGGAGATATGAGTGCAAACGGACAGGGGCGGCGGAACATCACTATCCCACCATGAGCATTGACGATCTGTGCGCCCTGCCGGTGGAAACGCTGGCGGGAAAAGATTGCCTCTTGTTTTTGTGGGCGACTTTCCCACAGCTCCCGGAGGCGCTGCGTCTGATTAAGGCGTGGGGCTTTTCCTTTAAGACCGTGGCCTTTGTCTGGCTGAAATTGAACCGCAAAAGCCCCACATGGTTTTACGGACTGGGCTATTGGACGAGAGGAAACGCGGAAATCTGCCTGCTTGCCAAGCGGGGCCATCCCAAGCGTTACTCCAAAAGCGTCCATCAGTTTATCATTTCCCCGGTGGAGGAACACAGCAAGAAACCAGACATTACCCGCGAGAAAATCATAGCCCTTGCGGGCGACCTGCCCCGCGCAGAACTGTTTGCCAGACAGAAAACCCCCGGCTGGGATGTGTGGGGCAATGAATTGGACAGCGATTTTTCCCTGTCCGTACCAGAAACGAGGTGACTTTTTATGGCTTATGTAACTGTCCCCAAGGATTTAACCAAGGTCAAATCCAAGGTAGTATTCGGGCTGACGAAACGCCAGCTCATTTGTTTTGGCGGTGCGCTGCTGGTAGGCGTCCCGCTTTTCTTTTTGATCCGGGGCCGCGTCCCGACCAGCGCGGCGGCGCTCATTATGGTGTTTGCCATGCTGCCGGGCTTTCTGCTGGCGCTTTACGAAAAACACGGCCAGCCCCTTGAAGTGGTGGTGCGCCAGATCGTCGAGTGCTGCTTCATCCAGCCCAAGGAACGGCCCTATCAGACCAACAACGCTTATACCGCCCTTGTGCGGCAATCCCAAATGGAAAAGGAGGTCAACGCCATTGTCCAAAAAGCAAAAGAACGAAACGAGCGCAAAAGCGCCGGTCAAGCTCACCCGCGCCGAAAAGAAAGAGATTCAGGCCGTCATCCGAAAGTATAAGGGCGACGGCAAGCCCCATTCGGCACAGGCCAGTATTCCCTATGAGGCCATGTATCAGGACGGCGTATGCCGGGTAACGCCCCGCACCTTTTCCAAGTGCATTGAGTTTACGGACATCAGCTACCAACTGGCGCAGGCGGACACCAAGACCGCCATCTTTGAAAACCTGTGCGACCTCTACAACTATCTGGACGCCTCCATTCATGTGCAGTTTTCCTTTATCAACCGCAAGATCGACCCCAAGCAGTACGCCAAGAGCTTTGAAATCCGGGCGCAGGGGGACGACTTCGACGACATCCGCAGCGAGTATTCCGACATTTTGCAAGACCAGCTTGTGAACGGGAACAACGGCCTGATGAAGCGGAAATTTATGACCTACACCATCGAGGCGGACAGCCTGAAAATGGCCCGCGCCAGACTGCGCCGGATCGAAACCGACCTTTTGGGCTATTTCAAGAGCATGGGGGCCTCCGCGTGGGGACTGGACGCCAAGGAACGGCTGGAAGTCATGCACAGCATTTTCCACCCGGACGGGGAGCCGTTTTCTTTTGACTGGAAGTGGCTTGCCCCGTCGGGGCTTTCCACCAAGGACTTTATCGCCCCGTCCTCGTTCCGCTTCGGCAATGCCCGGATGTTCGGGCTGGGCGGCAAATACGGGGCGGTGAGCTTTCTGCAAATCCTCTCCCCGGAGCTGTCGGATGAAATGCTGGCCGACTTTCTCAACACGGAAAACGGCATTGTGGTGAACCTCCATGTGCAGGCCATCGACCAGAGCGACGCCATTAAGACGGTCAAGCGCAAGATCACCGACCTTGACGCCATGAAGATTCAGGAACAGAAACGGGCGGTAAGAAGTGGTTACGACATGGATATACTTCCCAGCGACCTTGCCACCTACGGGCAGGACGCCAAGGAGCTGCTAAAGACCTTGCAGAGCCGGAATGAACGGATGTTCCAGCTTACCTTTTTGGTGCTGAACACCGCAGACACCCGGCAAAAGCTGGAAAACGATGTGTTCTGGGCTGCCGGGATCGCCCAGAAGTACAACTGCTCCCTTGTGCGGCTGGACTACCAGCAGGAACAGGGGCTTATGAGCAGCCTGCCGCTGGGGGCCAGCCACATCCAGATTGAACGCTCCCTGACGACTTCCAGCGTGGCCGTGTTCGTCCCCTTTGTGACGCAGGAGCTTTTTCAGGGCGGCGACGCCATGTATTACGGGATCAACGCCAAAACCGGCAACATGATTATGCTCGACCGCAAACGGGCGAGGTGTCCCAACGGGCTAAAGCTGGGGACACCGGGAAGCGGCAAAAGTATGAGCTGTAAATCAGAAATTTTGAGCGTGTTCCTCTGCACCCCGGACGATGTGTATATCTGTGATCCAGAGGCCGAGTATTACCCCCTTGTGAAGCGGCTGCATGGGCAGGTGGTGAAGCTGTCGCCTACCAGCAAAAACTATGTGAACCCGCTGGACATCAACCTGAACTACTCCGAGGATGAAAACCCGCTGGCCTTAAAATCCGACTTTGTGCTGTCGTTCTGTGAGCTTGTCATGGGCGGCAAGAATGGGCTGGAAGCCATCGAAAAGACGGTGATCGACCGGGCGGTACAGGTGATCTACCGGCCTTATCTGGCAGACCCCAAGCCGGAAAATATGCCCATCCTTGCAGACCTGCACAAAGCCCTGTTAGATCAGCATATCCCGGAGGCTGACCGGGTGGCGCAGGCACTTGACCTGTATGTGTCCGGCAGCTTAAATGTATTCAACAACAGAACCAACATCGACATCAAAAACCGCATTGTGGCCTTTGACATCAAGGAGCTGGGCAAGCAGCTAAAGAAAATCGGTATGCTCATTGTCCAAGACCAGATTTGGGGGCGCGTCACCCAAAACCGCAGCAAGGGCAAGGCGACATGGTATTTTTGTGATGAGTTCCATCTGCTTTTGCGTGAGGAACAGACGGCGGCCTTTTCCTGTGAGATTTGGAAGCGTTTTCGTAAGTGGGGCGGGATTCCCACAGGTGCGACGCAGAATGTAAAAGACCTGCTTTCCTCCCCGGAAATTGAGAACATTTTGGAAAACAGCGACTTTATCTGCCTGCTCAATCAGGCCAGCGGCGACCGCAAAATCCTTGCGGAACGGCTGAACATTTCGCCCCAGCAATTACGGTATGTGGACAATTCCGAACCCGGCGAGGGGCTTCTCATTTACGAAAATGTGATCCTGCCCTTTAAGAACCCCATCCCGAAAAACACCCAGCTCTACCAGATCATGACGACCCGGTTAGGCGAGGGGGCGACGGTATGAGCGCCTTAACACATTTCAGCCTGTTTTCCGGGATCGGCGGGATCGACCTTGCGGCGGAAGCCGCAGGGTTTACCACCGTATGCCAGTGCGAATGGGCGGATTTCCCGATGGAAGTTTTGAAAAAGCACTGGCCGCAGGTACCAAAATTCCGGGACATTACCACAGTGACAAAGGAGGCATTTTTTGAAAAAACAGGACGAGAAACCACCACACTTATTTCCGGGGGATTCCCCTGCCAGCCCTTTTCCAGCGCCGGGAAACAACGGGGATTTGAGGACGAACGGTATTTATGGCCCGAAATGCTCCGCGTTATCCGGGAACTGCACCCCTCTTGGGTGCTTGGAGAAAATGTTGCTGGCTTCATCCATCTGGGGCTCGACAAGACGGTTTTTGACTTGGAGCAGGCAGGCTACGCCGTTAGGGTTTTCGTACTTCCTGCTGTCGCCGTCGGCGCATGGCATGAGCGCAAAAGAACTTTCATCATCGGCCATGCTGCTTCCCACGCCCCTTGCCAGCGACACGGGGGATGTGGGGAAAACTGTCGATGTGCGGATGACCCCGACCGGGAGCTTCCGAAAATACAACCCCAGCGGAACCGTATGGACGGCGCGGCTGTCATGGGCGGTTTACAAACTGCTGGGCAGCCCGCCGGGGGATGTGAAACTGAATCCCGACTGGGTGGAATGGCTGATGGGATTCCCCCGGAGATGGACGGACATTCCATGTGGGCCAAAGAACCGGCGCAAATCCCGTACTTAATCAGCGACCCACCGGCGAATGTGGCAAAGCGGTTAAAGACTTTGGGAAACGCAGTTGTTCCCCCGCAGGTGTACCCCATCCTGCGCTATATTGCAGAGATTGAAACCGGGCGCTGCCGGAACAGACAGCAAGGAGGTGATCGGATATGGAACCCTTAAAACCCCGCGACAAGGTAACGCAGCACATGACCCGCGACGGCCTGACACTGGATAACCAGACCACCGGCGAAAGCGTCAATGTGTCCAGCCGGGAGGCCGAGCAGGAATACACCGCCCAGCCGGAGGGCGCGGCGGAAAAAATACTGGAACGGGCGGACGAACTGCACGACCGCCACAAGGCAAAGAAAGCGGCCAAGGACGCCGGGGAAACCGTGGCGCAGGCCACCGGCCCTGTTTCCCGGTTGCAGTTTACCGCCGAGGAACGGGCCTCCCCGGAGTTGGCCCCGTATATCAAAAAGGCAGAAAAACGGGCGGATCAGCTGGAAGCAGCCAAAGAAGCCTTGCCGAAAAAGCGTGTCGTCACCAAGGAAACCGTTTATGACGAGGCCAAGGGCAAGGCCAAAAGCAGGCTGTATTTTGACAAGGTGGAGAAATCCCCTCCCCAGCTCAAACCAAACCCGGCCAGCCGCCCCATACAGGAAGCCGGGCTTTACCTCCACGGAAAAATCCACGAGGTAGAACATGAAAATGTGGGCGTGGAGGGCGGCCACAAGGGGGAGGAACTGGCGGAACGGCAGGCGGGCCGCATGATCCGCAGCGGCGTCCACCGCCACAAGCTCAAACCCTACCGGGCCGCAGCCAAGGCCGAGCGAAAGTCCATCGCCGCCAACGCCGAGTTTGCGTATCAAAAATCCCTGCGGGACAACCCGGAGCTGGCGCAGGCGGCCAAGAACCCCGTTTCCCGTTTCTGGCAGAAACAGCACATCAAGCGGGAATATGCCAAGGCAGCAAGGGCGGCGGGCCAGACCGCACAGGGGGCGGCAAGCACCGCCAAGACCACGGCTGCCGCAGCCAAGAAAGCCGCAGAGAAAAGCAGACAGGCCGCGTCCTTTGCCGCCCGGCACTGGAAAGGGGCGCTGATCGTCGGCGGCGTGGGCCTTATGCTCCTGCTGGTGATGGGCGGCCTGCAATCCTGCACCGCCATGTTTGGCAGCACCGGGACGGGCCTTGCCGCCACCTCCTATCTCTCCGAGGACAACGATATGCTGGGAGCCGAAGCCGCCTATGCCGCGCTGGAAGCAGACTTGCAGCACGAACTTGACAACTACGAAAGCCTGCACCCCGGCTATGACGAATACCGTTTCGATCTGGACGAGATCAAGCATGACCCCTATGTGCTGACCTCCATCCTCTCCGCGCTGCATAACGGCGTGTTCACTTTGGGGGAGGTACAGGGCGACCTTGCCATGCTCTTTGAAAAGCAGTACATCCTGACCCAGACCATCGAAACGGAAACCCGCTACCGCACCGAAACGAGGACGGACAGCGAGGGAAACACCTATACCGTGGAAGTTCCCTACACCTATTACATCTGCAATGTGAAGCTGGAAAACTTTGACCTGTCCCACCTGCCCATCTACATTCTCACCGAGGAACAGATGGGCTTTTATGCTGCCTATATGCAGACTTTGGGCAACCGGCCAGACCTGTTTCCCAACGGCAGCTATCCCCACGCCTCCACCCCGAAAGAGCCGACCTACTATGAAATTCCCCCGGAGGCGCTAAAGGACGAAGCCTTTGCCGCCATGATCGCGGAGGCGGAAAAGTATGTGGGCTATCCCTATGTGTGGGGCGGCAGCTCCCCAAGCACCAGCTTTGATTGTTCCGGCTTCATTAGCTGGGTTATCAATCATTCCGGCTGGAATGTGGGACGCCAGACGGCGCAGGGGCTTTACAACATCTGCACCCCTGTTTCCCCGGAGCAGGCCAAGCCCGGCGACCTTGTATTTTTCGTCGGCACTTATGACACTGCCGGGATGTCCCATGTGGGGCTGTATGTAGGAAATTCGGTCATGCTGCACTGCGGCGACCCCATTTCCTACACGAACCTCAATTCAAGCTACTGGCAGCAGCATTTTTATTGTTACGGGCGTTTGCCTTAAACGCCAGAAAGGAGTTTTTGACTATGGCAATGAACAAATTGGAGCGCATTGAAAAGGATATTGAGAAAACCAAGGGCAAGATCGCGGAGCTGCAAAAGCAGCTTCGGGAGCTGGAAGCGGCCAAGACCGAACAGGAAAACTTGCAGATCGTCCAGCTTGTGCGCGGCCTCAACATGACCCCGCAGGAGTTCGCCGCCTTTGTGCGCGGCGGTGCGTTGCAGGCGGCCCCGGCCCCGATCCCGGACTTTGAACAGGAGGACAGCGCCCATGAAGAAATCTAAACTGTTCCGCACCTTGACGCTGGCCGTGGCCGCTGCGCTCTGCATGGCGACCACGACCGTTACCGCCTACGCCGGTGGCGCTGACCCTGACCCTGTGCCGCTGCCGGAAACCACCGAGGCCCCCGCAGAAGTGCCGGAGGAAACCGAAGAACCCACCACCGGCGGCATGGAGCCGGAGGGCGTACCCGTTACCCCGCAGGGCAACGCTACGCTGGTGGATGATTTTTTCGGGGATAAGCAGCTTATCACCGTTACCACCAAGGCCGGGAATTATTTTTACATCCTGATCGACCGGGCCAACGAGGACAAGGAAACGGCGGTGCATTTTCTCAACCAAGTGGACGACGCCGACCTGCAAGCCTTGTTGGAGGACGGGAAAAAAGAGCCGGAGGTCTGCAACTGTACGGCCAAATGTCAAGCCGGGGCCGTCAATACGGCCTGCCCGGTCTGTAAAAACAACCTGACCGCCTGCAACGGGCCGGAGCCGAAGCCCCAGCCGGAGGAAGAAAAGCCGCAGGAGGAAAAGCCAAGCGGCATGGGCGGCCTTGTGGTGTTCTTTGTGGTGGTGCTGCTGGGCGGCGGCGCAGCCCTCTACTTCCTGAAATTCAAAAAGGAAAAAGCCGACACCACAGGCAATGACGATCTGGCCGAGTATGACTTTGGAGAGGACGAGGACGACGAGGACGAAGCCCCGGAGCCGGACGAGGATATGACAAGTGAAGATGGAAATAAGGAGGACGAAGTATGAGCTATCAGTTAGTAATTGCAGAGAAACCAAGCGTCGCCCGCAGCATTGCGGGCGTGATCGGCGCGGACAAAAAACAGGGCGGCTACATGGAGGGGAATGGCTATCTGGTGAGCTGGTGTATCGGGCACCTTGTTTCCCTTGCCGACGCTGGGACTTATGACGAGCGTTTCAAAAAATGGCGCTATGACGACCTGCCGATTCTGCCGCAGGAATGGCAGTACATCATTCCCGACGATAAGAAAAAGCAGTTTGACACCCTGCGTTCTTTGATGGAGCGCCCCGATGTCACCGGCCTTGTGTGCGCCACCGACGCCGGGCGCGAGGGGGAATTGATTTTCCGTTTTGTCTACCAGATGGCGGGCTGCAAGAAACCGTTTCAGCGCCTTTGGATTTCCAGCATGGAGGATGCGGCCATTAAAGACGGCTTTGCCCACCTGAAACCGGGAGCCGATTATGATAACCTGTATCAGTCGGCCCTTTGCCGGGCGCAGGCGGATTGGCTGGTGGGGATCAACGCGACAAGACTTTTCTCCATCCTCTACCACAAGACCCTGACCGTGGGCCGTGTCCAGACGCCGACCCTGAAAATGCTGGTTGACCGGGAGGCCAAGATCAGCAGCTTTCAGAAAGAGAAATACCACATCGTCCAGATCGCGGCGGGCGGCATGGAGGCGGCCAGTGAACGCATGGGAAACGCTGCCGACGCCAAGGCCCTGAAAGCCGCCTGTGAAACGGCGCAGGCCGTTTGTGTGTCAGTGACACGGGAGAAAAAGACGGAGCAGCCGCCCCGCCTCTATGACCTCACCACCTTGCAGCGGGAGGCAAACCGCCTGTTTGGATTTACCGCCAAGCAGACCCTTGACTATGCCCAGCAGCTTTACGAAAAGAAGCTGCTGACCTATCCCCGCACCGACAGCCAGTATTTGACCGATGATATGCTGCCAACGGCGGAAAGCCTTGTGTCCGGTCTGTGGCCGCTGCTTCCCTTTGCGGCGGGGCTTGATCTGTCCCCGCAGTTTGGCCGGGTGCTGAACAGCAAAAAGGTGAGCGACCACCACGCCATTGTCCCGACAATGGAATTTGTGCAGAAAGGCTTTGACGGGCTGACCGAGGGCGAAAAGAAACTGCTGTCCCTTGTGTGCTGCAAGCTGCTGTGCGCCGTGGCCGCGCCCCATGTGTACGAGGCTGTCACCGCTACATTCACCTGTGCCGGGAACACCTTTACCGCCAAGGGAAAGACCATCCTGACCCCCGGCTGGAAAGAGCTTGACCGCCGCTTTAAGGCGTCGTTCAAAACAGACGCCGACGACACCGCCCCGGAGCCTGCGCAGGAACTTCCCAAAATTACCGAGGGACAGACCTTTGACAAGGTAACTGCCGCCGTCACCGAACATTTCACAACACCGCCAAAATCCTACACGGAAGATACCCTGCTTTCCGCTATGGAGCGCGCCGGTGCGGACGATCTGCCGGAGGACGCCGAGCGGCAGGGATTGGGAACCCCGGCCACCCGCGCCTCCATTTTAGAAAAGCTGGTGCAGATGGGCTTTGTGGAGCGCAGGGGAAAACAGCTACTTCCCACCAAGGACGGCCATAACCTTGCCTGTGTGCTGCCGGAGGCGCTGACCTCTCCCCAGCTTACGGCACAGTGGGAAACGGAGCTGACGGCCATTGTCAAGGGGCAGGCCGACCCGGAGGGCTTCATGGCTGGCATTGCAGAAATGACAAGGGGCCTGATCGCAAACTACTCCCAGATCAGCGAGGACGCGCAGAAGTTGTTTCAGACCGAGCGTGTGGTTATCGGCAAATGTCCGCGCTGCGGGGAAAGCGTCTACGAGGGCAAAAAGAACTACTACTGCGGAAACCGAAGCTGCCAGTTTGTCATGTGGAAGAATGACCGATTTTTTGAGGAACGGGGCAAGGCGTTCACCCCGAAGATCGCCGCCGCGCTCCTTAAAGACGGAAAAGCAAAGGTAAAGGGCCTGCGCTCCATGAAAACCGGCAAGACCTATGACGGGACGGTGCTTTTGGCCGATACCGGCGGCAAGTATGTGAACTACCGCGTGGAACAGAGGGGCAAGAACTAAAAACAGCAAGCATAGGGAGTGTAGCCACACTCCCGGCAAAATCCCTGACCCGGCGCACCTGCCGGGCCGGGGATTTTCTCTTTGGGGAAGCCCCAAACCC
>OIQL01000451.1_pt1 | contig 10668 bp, 9 predicted proteins | sample 1585961 | NCBI WGS metagenome assembly OIQL01 (sample SAMN02674970, study PRJEB24791) | human gut metagenome, SKBSTL043 | isolation source: stool | host: Homo sapiens | place: USA | reverse complement strand
GTTGCCGCGGTAGACATGATGTTGGCGATTTTGAGATCCCGCTCGCCGTCCGCCTTCAGGGTTTCCACGCTCCACAGCACCATGCCTTTCAGACCTTTCAGGCACTTGTCCACATCGGCCGCCTCGTATGCGGTCGGCACTTTGAACGAAGGCTGCCCGGCATTGTTGATCAGCAAATCGATATGACCGATTTTCGCGATTGCGGCAACAGAGTTCTTCACGAACGATTCGTCGGAAATATCGCCCACAAAAGCTCTGTATTCGTCGGCAGCAAAAGTCTTCGACAACTCCGCCTGACGTACGCCATTGAAATCAATACCGGCAACGAACCATCCCTTGGCGATCAGCTGTCGAGCCAGCTCATATCCCAATCCAAGCGCGGAACCGGTGACGATGGCGATTTTCTTTCCGTCTGCGGTACTCATATGATGAACTCCTTCATTCAAAAATGGACACAACCCCTTTTGCATCATCATACCCATTCAACCCCACATGAAGTCAAACGATTGACGTAACACATTCAACACCGTTTTCAGCGAGTCCACATATTTCGTATCCCCATGAGCCATAGACCCGTACAACCAAATTTCAGAGATGCCCTATCGATGAAGACTCCGACGTATGCTTTCATCTTGAAACTTCTCAATAATCGTCATATCCTCATCGCATCTCTAATGCCTTGCACACGCGAAAGCTACACAGGCGTACGCAAAAGGCCCTTCCGGAACAGGGAACGTTTGGGAAGGGCCTTCAGAGCGATGCAAACGATTATTGCATCACAGGATGTCGGGGTCGTTCTTGTCGATCGTGCCGGTGGCCTTGCCGATGGCCTTCAGACCGTGGTAGGCGACGAGAATCACGATGGTGCCGATGGCGATGCCGTTGAAGGAAATGCCATTGAAAGCGAACGCGAACTGGCCGATGGCGATGATCATGGTGATTGCGGCAACCATGATGTTCAGCGGCTTGTCGAAGTTGACCTTGTTCTCAACCCAAATACGAATACCGACCATGCCGATCATGCCGTACAGCAGGGTGGTCACTCCACCGAGCACGCCAGCCGGAATCGTGTTGATGATGGCACCGAACTTCGGGCACAGGCTCAACAGCAGTGCGAAGCCAGCCGCGCACCAGTAGGCTGCGGTGGAATACACCTTGGTGGCTGCCATCACGCCGATGTTCTCACCGTACGTGGTGGTGCCGGAACCGCCGCCGAAACCGGCGATGGTGGTGCCAAGACCGTCGGCGAACAGGGCGGTGCCGATCTGGTCATCGTAGTCGCGGCCGGTCATCTGGGAAACGGACTTGACGTGGCCGACGTTTTCGGCGACGAGCACGAGCACCACCGGAACGAACATCGGCAGAATCGTGAAGTCAACCTGCGGCAGGTGGAAAGTCGGCAGACCAACCCAAGCGGCATCGCCGATGGCGGAGAAGTCAACCTGACCACGAATGCAAGCGTATGCGTAACCGATGATCACACCGATGAGAATGTTGAGTCGACCAAGCAGACCCTTGAACAGCACCGCAACCAGCAGCACGGCCGCCAAAGTCACGATAGCGGTGTCGGGAGCGACCTTGAAGTTGTTCCACACGCTCGGAGCCAAGTTGAAACCGATGATGGCCACAATGGCACCGTTGACAACCGGCGGCATGATGATGTCGATCCACTTGGCACCCGCGAAGTGCACGAGTACACCGATCAGAGCCAGCAGCAAACCAGTGACGAGAATGCCGAAGGATGCGACGGCGATGCCCTTGTTCGCCGTGGTGACGGCGGTGATCGGGGCAATGAAGCCGAAGGACGAACCCAAGTAGCTCGGCAGCACGTTCTTGTTGATCAGCAGGAACAGTGCGGTCGACATGGCCGTAAAGAACAGGGTGGTGGACGGGTCGAAACCAGTCAGAATCGGCACCAGGAACGTGGCACCGAACATGGCGATGACGTGCTGCGCACCGATTTCGGCGGTGCGCGGCCACGTCAGGCGCTCGTCAGGCTCAACGACTTCGCCCGGCTTCAGCGTCTTGCCGTCACCGTGGACCTGCCACGTGAACAGATTGGACATGCGATTGTCTCCTTAACTCTCTTGCGCGGCAAGCAAAAACGCGCCGCGTGTCATAGCCATTGTAGTGGGGCGTGGACACGGGCGCGTTTCGTACGCAAGATGGGGGCATCAATCGTCGATATCGGCCAATCCGATCATGCAGTCAACAGACCGACACACATCACAGGTGACGGTCAACCGCATGAACAACGTCCACCAAATCGCCATTCGACAGCACTGGACGCTTGAATTCACGCCAATCTTCGACCTTCACCACCCAACGACCTTCCGCACCGTCGAACACCGGACGGGCGGTCTGTTCCCAACGGAACCGCTTATACGTACGCCCGGTGGCCGGATCGCGACGCGAATAATGGAAGCACGTACAATTAGTGATCTTCCATTCGTCGGACGCCGCACGGTGCATGAATTCCTCGTCGGACAAGTCCTCCAAAGTGAGCATAAGCGCCAGCATGAGGTCGCCGTGACTGACCATCACCACGGATTCCGCGTCCGACTTGCGGTTCAGGGACGTGAGCAGATTATGCACACGGTTTTCGGCCACATCGGCGATCGATTCGCCCGCCGGCGGACGCCAATACAGCGGATCAGTGTTCTTGAACATCCAGTTGCGCGCGTAATTGGTTTTGAAATCATCTTTCGTGATGGTATTGATCTCACCCCAGGAGCGTTCGCGCAGCACGCGTGTCTCCTCCCATTTCGCCTTAGGCAGGGCCATCGTGGCAGCCGTCTCACGCGTGCGCACGTACGGCGAGACGAGGTAACGGTCGAACAACGGCTGCTGTGAGACCAGCCAGCGGCCGATGCAGTCCGCCTGCTTGCGGCCGGTGGCCGTAAGCCTCCACGAACGGTCGGGCACGGTGACGTTATCCTGCGTATACAGCGAGTTGTCACCCTGTTCACCGGCACTGATAATCACGTTTGCTTCGGATTCGCCATGTCGAATCACATACAAATCAAGGGGCATTCCCATATTCGCTTATTCCTTTGCTTTCATCCACATCCTGCGCGCGTTTCTCGTTCTGCCGTTCATTCGGCCGGCGCGCATCATCATTGAATGCTTCCACCGTAGTCGATTTGAACGTATGCCACACGCGAAACCACGTCGATTTCACGATTGGCACACCCGAAGTTCGCGATGCCGTCACGTCCGGTTCACCGCATCACCCTCGACACGCCGAGGCGCTACTACTCCGGCCAGATGCCGTTCTGTGAGTACTTGGCACGGTATTCCCCCGGTGTCATGCCGCTATGTTTTTTGAAGACTTTCGTGAAATGGCTTTGCGACCGGTATGCGAGGATCTGCGCGATCTCATTGAAGCTGTATTCCGAGTATTTCAGCATGTTTTCGGCGGCTTCCATGCGTTTGTCGGTGATATATTGCGATATCGCTGTGCCCGTCTCCCGTTTGAACAGTTCCGACAGATACGTGGGATTCAAATGCACGCGTTGTGCCAGAATCGCGACAGTGATTTTCTCATGCAGATGGTAGTGGATGTAGTCCATGCATTCGTTGACGGCTTTGGAATGCGTTTCCGTCTTCTGCATGTCGGCCATGGCCCAAGTGAAGAATGTCATCATGTCGGTATGCAGACGGCGCACGTCGTCAGGGGTTTTGCAGCTTTCCAGATTCTGGATGTACAAATCGGAGGCGTTGTAGGCGTCTTCCTCGTCCATGCCACCTTCAATGGCGAAACGCGTAGCCAAGGTAATGGTGGTGATGAAACGGTATTTCGCATTTTTCAGAGAATCGTCCGACAGATGGCCGTATAGTCCGGAATCCCACAGTTTCGCGCTTTCCGAAATGGCATTGATGTCGCCGGAGCGCATCATGTCATACTGCTTCATTTCCTCAACGTAGCGATGGTGGCGTACCCGATCCTCACGCGAAAGAAAGTCCAGATACCCCAGCTTCGCCTCATCGACAACCGCCATTGCTCCCCTGCCATTTTGTAACTACCTTCTTTCAAGGATATCTCCATTGCTCACAAAACCGATCTGTTTTGCCTAGAAGTAGGTGCTCCAGCCGAGTTTGACGGCTAGGATGATGCCGGTGAGCACGGCGGCGGCACGCATGATGTTTTCGGGAATATGCCGGGTTACGGGAGGTGCGATGGCACTGCCGATGATACATCCGATGCACATTATGATGGCGAACGGCCAATACACGGATCCACGAATGATGAACATGATCGCAGCGGAAATATTCGCGCCTTCATGTCGACCACACCGCGCAGACAACGTCCGATCAGTCGGCTGATCTCATGCGTGCGTCCGCCGATCTTGCCGCGCACGGATTCACGATCGGTGCGGTCTGCAGTGGCTCGCGGCAGCATCGCATATTCCGCGGTGACCCAGCCCAAGCCGGAGTCCTTGCGCCAACGTGGCACGCCTGCGGTGAACGTGGCCGTGCACATCACTCGCGTATTGCCGCATTCCACAAGCACGGATCCTTCCGGAACATCCGTGAAATGACGGGTGATGCGCACCGGACGCAGCTCATCCACCTTGCGTCCGTCCGCACGAATTACCGTCTGCCCGTCCAACATGTCTTTAATCGCTACCATCGCTGATTTCTCTGCTTTCGATTGATTACACGATCAACAATCGTTTGTATTTTCCGAAAAAACAGTATCACCAGCCGAAAACCCGTCTTTCCGTCTTGAACTCGCCTCTTGCTGCACCTCAATTTGCCTATCCCAATTTGCGTCGTGCCCGAATTTGCGCGCATCTCACGTTTGTCTCACGTAATACAGGCATGCAAGCACGTATGATGGAACGAAAACCTGTGCTTGGCCACGGCGAGGCCTACACTTATGGTCAGTTTCACCAAAAGTCAGAAAGGCTTTGGAAATGCTGGATTATTCACCTGCACTCATGACCGACATGTACGAATACACCATGCTTGACGCGTGCCTGAGGGACGGCACCGCCAATCGCAAGTGCGTATTCGAGATTTTCACCCGTCATCTGCCGCTTGGCCGCCACTATGGGGTGGCCGCCGGCCAAGGTCGTATTCTTGACGCGCTTGAAAATTTCCATCTTGACGATAATGATCTGAAATTCCTTGCAGATCGCAAAGTAGTGGGCCCCGAAACTATCAAATGGCTTGAGAATTTCCATTTTTCCGGTTCGATCAAGGGATATCGCGAAGGTGAGATGTTCTTCCCGAATTCGCCGATTCTGCAAGTCGAAGGCACGTTCGGCGAGTGCACGCTGCTGGAAACGCTGTTGCTGAGCATTCTGAATTACGATTCCGCGGTCGCGTCGGCCGCGTCCCGCATGGTCAGCGCCGCGAAGGATCGCCCGTGCATGGATATGGGCGGGCGCCGTACGAACGAGTGGGCCGCCGTTGCCGCTGCCCGTGCTGCGGTAGTGGGCGGATTCAAGGGCACGGCCAATCTGCTGGCCGCGCAAATGTATGGCTTGAATGCCATCGGCACGGCCGCGCACTGCTTCACGCTGGTGCATGATGATGAGCGCAGCGCGTTTGAATCGCAGATTGCCGCGCTCGGCAAGAACACCACACTGTTGGTTGACACGTACAACATTGAAGAGGCCGTGAAGACAGCTGTTGACGTGGCCGGACCCGAATTGGGCGGCGTGCGCATCGATTCCGGCGATCTGGCGTCGTTGGCGCAGCGCGTGCGCAACCAGCTGGATGCGTTGGGCGCTACCAACACGAAGATCACCGTTACCAACGATTTGGACGAGTATGCGCTCGCTTCGCTGCAGGCCGCGCCGGTCGATTCGTATGGCGTGGGCACCATGCTCGTCACCGGATCGGGCGCTCCGACCTGTGCGATGGTGTACAAGCTGACTGAACGCGAGAATTCCGCTGGTGACATGCAGCCGGTGGCCAAGAAGTCGAAAGACAAGGCCACGGTTCCGGGCCGCAAGCTCGCCTTCCGTTCGTACGAGTATGCGCTGGCCGACTGCGAACATGTGATTTCCGGCTCCGAAGAGCAGCTGGCCGCCTATCAGCCGGAAGAAGGCTGGAAGGATCTGCTGGTCGGCTACGTGAGCAACGGCGAAATCAACTCCGATTATCAGGGACACGAGGCCATCGTCAACGCGCATAATTACCGCGCCCAGGCGCTGGCCGAACTGCCGATCGGCGCGCAAAGCCTCATGAAGGGCGACCCGGTAATCCCTACCGAAATCACCGTCCTTTGACTCGTGCTACCATCATGCTGGTTGCGTACGGCAATCAATCTCGTAATCAACCAGCATGAAGGGGTAGGATTACATGCGAGCATTTTCTCTGGTTACGTTGAGTCCGGAGGCGTTTGACGATTTTTCCGCGCATCACGCGGACGGCAACTTTCAACAGACCTCTGCCGCAGGCCGTCTGCGTGCCGGCCAAGGGATCGAAGTGGAATACCTTGGCGTTCAAGAAAACGGCACAATCGTTGCGGGAGCGCTGTTCGAAACGCATCGCAGCCGCCTTTCCACCTTCAGTGTGGTGCACGACGGCCCCTTGTGTGACTATCGCGATCGCGAATTGACCGAATATTTCATGACCCAACTCAAGCAGCACGCGAAGGCGAAAGGTTCCGCACAGATGGAAATCGTGCCGGAAATGCCATACTGCCTGCATGACTCGCGTGGCGGCGAACTGCCAGCCGACCAAGGTGGTGCTCCTGCTGATGATGCCGTGGAAACGTTGAAAAACCTCGGCTTCATGCATGACGGCTTCACCATCGGCTACACTGCGGTGCCGCGCTGGCGTTACCTGAAAGACCTGACTGGCATTACCGACGAAAAGTCACTGCTCAAGTCGTATGACAAGCGCACGCAGTGGAGCGTGAAACGTGCCGCATCCATGGGCGTGCATGTGCGCGAGCTAGGCGAAGACGAGCTGCAGGTGTTTGCCGACATCGAGCAGGCCACCGCCGAACGCCGTAATTTCGAATATCGTGGTGAAGCCTACTTCCGCAAGTTCAAGCAAGCTTACGGCAGTAAGGCGCACTTCATGGTGGCGCAGATTCACATCGGCGAATACATTGCCGACATGGAATCCAAGTGTGACGCCTTGCGGAAGAAGGTCGATGTGCTGCAGGCCAAGTACGACGAGCATCCGACCACCAAAACGGAACGCCAGCTAGGGGAGGAGTCCCGAAACTTGGCGGCGGCGGAAAAACGTTTGACCGAGGCGGCCGAGTACGCCAAAGACGGTGACGTGCTTCCGGCGGCAGCATCCCTATTCGTGGAACACGCTCGTGAAACGGTGTATCTGTTCTCAGGCAGTGTGGAAAAGTACAAGCCGTTCTACGCTTCCGCGCTCATTCAACATGATGCCATGCTGCATTTGTGTGTGGAACGCGGTGTGACCCGCTACAACTTCTACGGCATCAACGGCGTGTTCGACGATCCGGAAGATGAGGGTCGTGGCGTACTCGAATTCAAGCAAGGCTTCAACGGGTACGTCGAGGAACTCATGGGCTCATTCGTGCTTCCCGTACGCCCGCTGACCTTCAAACTCAAGACCGCCCTCCGCGAACTCCTGCGCCACTAGCTATTAGCTCACCTTCCGCTTGGAGGATTCTGGGTGGGGGCTTATAGGTGCGCGAGGGTTATGTGAACGCTGTTGACGGCGACTGTAGGCCGGACTAGGTTATCGCTTTTGGTGAAAAGGGATTTTAGCCAGTTGGGATAGTGAAAGGTAGTTACGGATCGTGATGCGCGAAGTGAATGCGAGTGAGGAACAAGAGCAAGAATCGTCTGAATGGAATGTGCGCGAGCTGAGCGGTAGTGAGTTTGATGAGCTTTCCGCCGCGAGCAGATACGGCGGATTCCAGCAGACTTCCGAAATGGCGGCATTGGCTCAGTCCGACGGCATGCAAACGCAATACGTTGGATTGGTGGATTCGCACGATGCTCCGGTGGCTGGCGCGTTGGTGGCTTTTTCGCAAGGGCGTTTCGGCGTGGAAGGCTCGTTATGGCTTGGCCCGTTGTGCAATGGGAATAACAGAGAGCAGATGACCGCGTTGACCGAAGGTTTGCGCGAGGCTGCCGAACGGGTTCACGCCATCAGCCTGACGTGCTGGCCCAACCAGGTGTATTGCGTTCGTGATTCGCAAGGCAAGGCCATGGCCGAACCCAATGATGAGATGGTGCGGGAGTACGAGCGGCTGGGTTGGAAGCATGCTGGCTTTACCCGTGGATACGATGCCCTGATGAACCGTTGGAATTACGTCAAGGACTTGAGAGAGTTCTCGAACGCCGGCGAGCTGCTCGCTTCGTATGCGAAGAACACGCGTCGTAACGTCAAGATCGCGCGGAACAGCGGCGTGGAGGTTCGACGCCTGAATCGCAGTGAGCTGAACGTGTTCCACGATATTTGCGAGCTGAGTAGCGAACGCCAGCATTTCGCCAACCGTAGCCTTGATTACTTCGAACGCGTATATGATGCGTTTGGAGACAAGGCCGAGTTCATGGTGGCGGAAGTGCATCTTGACCGCTATTTGCAATCCTGGGAGGAAAAGCTGGCGAAGTTCTCGAAAGACGTGGAACGCTTGGAGCGTTCGCTTGAGCATACGAAGTACCCGGATGATGTGCGCAAGAAGCTCGATACGGCTCAGAAGAATGTGGAGTCCGCACGTCGCCGCATTGAGGATGCGAACGAGCGCATCGCTCGTGATGGCGAGGTGGTGCCGGTCGCCGTAGGTCTGTTCATGTGGCATGAACGCGAGCTGGTGTATTTCTCCAGCGGATCCGACGATCGTTACGCCAAGTTCTACGCGCCCACCGCCTTACAGCATGAGATGATGTCGCGTTGCTTGGAACGCGGAGTGACGCGGTACAACTTCTATGGCATTTCGGGAGTGTTCGACGATCCGGAAGACGATGGACGCGGCGTGCTCGAGTTCAAGCAGGGCTTCAACGGCTACGTTGAGGAACTGCCGGGCGAATTCACGCTTCCGGTGAGCAAGCTGCGCTACGGCGTGAGCGATTTGGCCCACAAACTCCTGCGCCACTAGCTTTAGGGGGTTTCGGCCATGCTTGGCGCGACGCGGATTTGCGTGGGGTGAGACTTTCTGGTACGCTTTATGTCTTGTGCGCGGATGGCGTGTGCTTCCGGGCATTGCCACTTTAGCTCAGTCGGTAGAGCGGCTCACTCGTAATGAGCAGGTCGACAGTTCGATTCTGTCAAGTGGCTCCAGCGCCCTAGATGTGAAAGCATCTAGGGTTTCGCGTATCAGGAGCGTTTCGCCCCGATATGGCTACTTGCGCGAGTGGCGGAATTGGTAGACGCGCAGGATTTAGGTTCCTGTGTCTTTGACGTGTGGGTTCAAGTCCCATCTCGCGCACCGGCTTGAGCCTCTTGGAAGCATTGGATTGCCAACGCTTCCGGGAGGCTTTTCGTATATGCGCGCGGCAGCTGCAAGCCCTTGCGGACACCTCTACATATGGCAATGCCAAGGCGGCAAATATAATGGGCCACAGCATTGCGGGTCTGAGCCTGTGCGCCATGAGCCTGTGTGAGTCAAGGAGAGAAGTGTATGTCCGCCATTCTTACGCCGGTTGGCCTGTTGCTGATCATCCTCGCCGGCTATCTGTTCAAGCGGTTCGGCCTGTTCGGGCAGAAGGATTATCGCGTGCTGCAAACCGCGGAATTCAACATCGTGCTGCCCGGTGCCATCGTATACTCGTTCGCCACCAATCCGCATGACATCTCGCTGCTGCTTATTTCGGTATTCGCATTCCTGTTTGCTTTTATCCCGGTCGTGTTCATCTTTCTGGCCACCCGCAAGCGCAATGTGACCGACCGCGCCTTCCTGATGCTCAACGGTGCCGGCTTCAATCTCGGCTGTTTTTCTTTCCCGGTCGTCCAGTCATTCTGGGGTGCGGGCGCGGTGGTGCCGGCTGCGATGTTCGATATCGGCAACTGCGTGATGGTGGCCGCCGGCACCAATGTGCTCACCCAGCAACTGCTGCATATTCAGCCCGGCAAAACACTTGCCGAACAACACGCCGGTTCGGCTCCCACCCTACCGTACGAAAAGCCCAAGGATCGCGACGCCAAACGGCTTGCCCGCCGCGCATTGCTGCGCACCATCGGCAAGAGCTTCTTCGGCTCGGTGCCGTTCGACACGTATCTGCTCATGATCGTGTTGACCGTCGCCAACGTGAAGATTCCCGATTGGATCGCCTCTATAACCCAGCCGTTGAGCGGTGCCAACGCGCTGGTGTCGATGCTGATGGTGGGCATGCTCATGGACCTGCCCCAATCCAAGCATGACGTGAAGGAAGTCATGGCCGTCATCGCTTGGCGTATACCGTTCAGCGTCGCCTTCGCGTTGATCGCGTGGTTCCTGCTGCCGTTCTCGGCTTCGATTCGCGCCGTGATGGTGATCTGCGCGTTGGCTCCGATCGCCATTTTCTCCACGCTGTTCACCGACAAAGTACTCGGCAACGCCAAACTGGCCGGCTTCTCGCTGGCAATCACCGCGATGATTTCACTGGTGATGATGGCTGTGGCTCACGCGCTGATGGGCGTGTGAGCAAATGCGCAAGTAGGCACACGGCGGGTGCACGGTCAGACGAGACGCAGCCCACATAGGCTCGTCCCCCGACCGCAGCTGCTACCGGCGCAGCA
>OIQL01000447.1_pt1 | contig 10768 bp, 7 predicted proteins | sample 1585961 | NCBI WGS metagenome assembly OIQL01 (sample SAMN02674970, study PRJEB24791) | human gut metagenome, SKBSTL043 | isolation source: stool | host: Homo sapiens | place: USA | reverse complement strand
TGGTGGATTCCCGTACCATTCTCGACCGGCCGGGAGCCAACCAGTTGATCGGTCGCGGCGATATGCTGTTCCTGCAAGGTGCGGACCCGGTTCGTGTGCAGTGCGCGTTTATCGATACGCCGGAAGTGGCGGAGATAACGAAGTTCATAGCCCGTCAGCAGGGGTATCCCACTGCATTCTACCTGCCTGAGTATGTGGATGAAAATGCAAACGGCGATTTGGGCGATGTGGATATGGGACGTCTTGACCCGCTGTTTGAAGATGCCGCCCGGCTGATAGTGTATCAGCAGCAAGGTTCCACTTCGCTTATCCAGCGTAAATTTGCCATCGGTTATAACCGTGCGGGGCGTATTATGGACCAGTTGGAGAAAGCCGGGATTGTAGGTCCGGCGCAAGGCAGTAAAGCGCGTGAGGTGTTCTGCGTGGATATAACGGACTTGGAAACGCGTTTGAACAATTTGTAACAAATCAACGTTTGAAGTACATGAAAATCAACAGTCTTTTATTCACAGTCTGGATGCTTTTCCTGACTATCCCTATGGTTGCACAGCAACCGGATGCCAGAGATATACTTGACCGTGCGGCAGATGCTTTCCGCAGGGAAGGTGGGGTCAAAATCACTTTCTCTGTCCGTGCGCCTGAAGGGAATACGAACGGTTCCATCCGTTTGAAAGGCGATAAATTTCTGCTGGAGACGGAAGGAGTGACGACATGGTTCGACGGACGCACACAGTGGAGTTATCTTGCTTCGAGCGATGAGGTTAATGTTTCCGAACCCACTCCCGAAGAGTTGCAGAGCATCAATCCTTATTCGTGGTTGTCGCTTTATAAGCAGGATTATAAGCTGAAAGTGGCTAAAACCGGCAATGCTTCGGATGATACGGCGTATAAAGTGGTGATGAACGCTACCAAACGCAGTCAGGATATGCAATGTATTATCCTGTATATAGAAAAAGGTTCGTTCCGCCCGTTAAAACTGAGTATGGTTCAGCGGGGCAGCAAAGATGCGGCAGTAGTGTTCATAAATTCCTATCAGACGGGCAAGAACTATGATGACAGCCTTTTTGTGTTTGACAGGAAAGCATATCCTACAGCTGAATTGGTTGATTTAAGATGATAAACGTTACTAATAAAAAAGAATAATATGGAAGCAGAAAAAGTAAAGTGTTTAATTATAGGTTCCGGTCCTGCCGGATATACCGCAGCTATCTATGCTGCACGTGCCAATCTTTCTCCGGTGCTTTATGAGGGGCTTCAACCCGGCGGACAGTTGACTACCACCACCGATATCGAGAATTTTCCCGGTTATCCGGAAGGCATCAGCGGTACGCAGATGATGGAGGATTTGCGCAAACAGGCTGAACGCTTCGGTGCGGACTTGCGTTTCGGCGTGGCTACGGCTGCCGATTTGAGTAAGTCTCCCTATAAGATAACCATTGATGAAGAAAAGGTCATTGAAGCGCAAACCGTTATTATTGCTACCGGTGCTGCTGCCAAGTATTTAGGACTGGAAGACGAGAAGAAATATGCCGGCATGGGTGTCAGCGCCTGTGCTACCTGTGACGGTTTCTTCTATCGGAAGAAGGTCGTAGCGGTAGTTGGCGGCGGCGATACGGCTTGTGAGGAAGCCTCTTATCTGGCGGGTCTGGCAAGCAAAGTGTACCTGATTGTGCGTAAACCGTTCTTGCGTGCTTCCAAGATTATGCAGAAGCGTGTAATGGAGAATGAGAAAATTGAAGTTTTGTTTGAACACAATGCGGTAGGATTATATGGAGATAACGGTGTGGAAGGCGTACACTTGGTGAAGCGTATGGGTGAAGCGGACGAACAGCGTTATGACCTGGCTATCGACGGCTTTTTCCTGGCTATCGGCCATAAGCCTAATTCCGATATTTTCAAACCGTATGTGGACACCGACGAAACGGGCTATATACTGACAGAACCCGGTACTCCCCGTACAAAGGTTCCCGGAGTGTTTGCAGCGGGAGATGTTGCCGACCCTCATTACCGTCAGGCCATCACAGCGGCAGCTACAGGATGTATGGCAGCGATTGAGGCGGAAAGATTCTTGTTAAATTAAAAATTGGGAATTGAGAATAAAAAAATAGGGCTGCGCGGTGTTTGTTATACAACACTTGTATCGCGCAGCCCTATTTTTTTATTCTCAATTTTTAATTTTAGAAGTTTATCCTATCTTGCTTATCTTCTTCAGTTTTTCCTCGTCGATAATTTTGATTTTTCTTCCGTCAATGGTAATCAGGCGTTCCGCAGCAAATTGTGAGAGGGTGCGGATAGCATTGGATGTTGTCATATTGGAAAGGTTGGCTAAATCTTCACGGGACAGGTAGATACTTAAAGTAGAACCGTCTTCTTCCAGGCCATAGCTTTCTTTGAGGAAAATAAGCGATTCTGCCAGACGGCCGCGGATATGCTTTTGGGTGAGGTTCACCGTACGTTCGTCGGCAATACCGAGGTCAATGGACAATCGTCTGATAAAGAACATCGCCAGTTCATTGTTTTGCGATAGTAATGTCATTATGGCAGTCATAGGTATCAGGCAGACCAATGACGGTTCAAATGCACAGGCAGCGGTTACATAATCTGCTTTGGCAAAATAAGGGCGATATCCGAAATACTCAGTGGGCTTGATCATACGGATAATCTGGCTTCTTCCGCCCACACCGTCTTTATAGATTTTGACTTTTCCATTCAGCAGACACATCAGGCAAGTAGGTGTCTCGCCTTCACAATGGATAATCTCGTTCTTCTTATAATTCTGAAGCGTAAAATGGTTGGCAAGAAACTCTCGCTGTTCTTCATTCAGAGGTGACCATATATCGGGAATCAACTCCGGAACATTAATATCGGATAAATTTATTTTTACCATAAATGCTGCAAAACTGTGTTGTACAGCACAAATGTAAAAAGAAAAAATTAAAAATGACACATTTGTATCAAAAAAGTGCAAGGAAAGGGGGAAGGAATTTTAAATTATGAATGATGAATTACCGTTTGGCATGACAATGCGGCAGGTTCATCATTCATAATTTGAAGTCGGTTTATCAGTAAAGCCGTTCATTTATCATTTGGTGAACAGCAGTTCCCTGTACTTCGGCAACGGCCATATCTCATCATCTATTTCCATTTCAAGATTGTCGATATGCTCGCGGATGCTTTCCAGGTAGGGGCGTACTGTTTCTTCGTATGCAAAGGCCTTGTCTTTGTAATTGTCCATGTGGTTGGCAACCTTGCGGGCTTCCGTCATTTCACGTACCTGCATTTTGATGGCTGTTACGCGGTGGGAGATTTCACGTATCAGTTCCTTGCGGTCAGCGCTGAGTATTTCATACTCTTCCGGAGTGAAAGTTTCGCGCAGTCCACGTAGGTTTTCCAGCAAACGGTTCTGGTAGATAACGGCAGTCGGTACGATATGGTTGATGGCAAGATCACCTAAAACGCGGCTTTCAATCTGTACTTTCATTGTGTACTTTTCCAGTTCCACTTCAAGACGGCAGGCCAGCTCCGTTTCGTTGAAGATGCGTTCGCCGATGAGTACGGAACGTGCCTGGTTGTCCATATAACGCATCAAGGCTTCCGGCACATGGCAGATATTGGTCAGTCCGCGTTTGGCAGCTTCCTGTTTCCATTGTTCGGAATAGCCGTCTCCTTCAAAACGGATGGGTTCCGAGGCGATGATTGTTTCTTTCAGAATGCGGAAAATAGCTTCGTCCTTGCCGACACCCTCTTCCATGAGCTTCTCAATGGATACTTTGAATTCGTTCAGTTGGTTGGCCATTGCCGCATTGATGGCAATCATTGCCGCAGCACAGTTGGCTGATGAACCGGCGGCGCGGAACTCAAAACGGTTTCCCGTGAAAGCGAAAGGAGAGGTGCGGTTGCGGTCTGTCGTGTCCAATAGAATTTCAGGGATACGTCCGATACCTAACTTTAGCGTAGTCTTTTCCTCGGCTGTCATCTTACTGTTGCTTACCTGACGGGCTATCTCATCGAGGATGGAAGATAACTGCTTGCCCAGGAATATGGATAAAATGGCAGGGGGAGCCTCATTGGCGCCTAAGCGGTAGCTGTTTCCGGCACTTGCAATGGAAGCGCGGAGCAAGTCCTGGTTTTTGTATACCATCATCAGTACATTCACAAGGAATGTGAGAAACAGCATGTTGCCTTTCGGATTTTTTCCCGGAGCAAAAAGGTTTATTCCCGTATCGGTGCAGAGCGACCAGTTGTTATGCTTGCCCGAGCCGTTCACGCCGCTGTATGGCTTTTCATGCAACAGCACGGCAAAGTTGTGTTTGCGTGCGATGCGTTTCATCAAATCCATAACCAGCTGGTTGTGGTCGTTGGCAAGATTGGCGTTCTCGAAGATGGGGGCCAGTTCAAACTGGTTGGGGGCAACTTCGTTGTGGCGCGTCTTGACGGGAATGCCCAGTTTGTGGCACTCTATTTCCAATTCTTTCATAAAGGCAGTGACACGTGGCGGGATAGAGCCGAAATAATGGTCTTCCAACTGCTGGTCTTTGGCAGAAGAGTGCCCCATGAGTGTACGTCCTGTCAGGCATAGGTCGGGACGTGCGTTATAGAGCGCCAGGTCGACGAGGAAATATTCCTGTTCCCAGCCCAAGTTCGTATATACGCGTGCTATGTTCTTGTCGAAAAGCTGGCAGACATCCGTTGCGGCTTTGTCCACAGCTGCAAGAGCCTTGAGCAGAGGTGTCTTATAGTCCAGCGCCTCGCCTGTGTAGGAGATGAAGATTGTTGGGATACAGAGCGTGGTGTCTACGACAAAAGCCGGTGAAGAAACATCCCATGCCGTATATCCGCGTGCCTCGAATGTGTTGCGGATACCACCGTTGGGGAAAGAAGAAGCATCCGGTTCCTGTTGGATAAGCAGCTTTCCGGAAAAGCGTTCAATGACATCTCCGTCTTCTCCGAATTCGATGAAGCCGTCATGCTTTTCGGCTGTACCGTCTGTCAGAGGTTGGAACCAGTGGGTGTAGTGGGTAACGTTCAGGGATTTTGCCCAGCTTTTCATGCCGTTTGCTATTAAATCGGCCATTTCCCTGTTGATGGGAGTTCCTTTTTCAATGGCGTCTGTTACAGCTTTGTAGGCTTCTTTGGGCAGGTATTCCTGCATCTTTTTACGGTCGAAAACATGGCTGCCGTAATAATCGGACAACTTGTTTGAAGGAGTGATGACTTCAAGAGGGCGGCGATTGGCGAGCTCTTGCAAAGCAAAAAATCTCATTTTTGACATATTAGTCTCTTCTTTTATTGGTTGTTGGGCGCAAAATTATATGTTTTTTCTGAATTACCCCCTACTTTTCAGGGGGTAATCTTGATTTTTTATATGTTTTTTGAAGATATACCCCTAAAAAATAAGGGGTGCTCTTGAAAATAATGTTTTTTGGAGAAATATCGTCCTCTGAAAATGAAAATGGAATAAAGGTGGAAGTTATTACTTTTTTTCTATATTTGTTCCCTCATAAGAAGATATTGCGGTTGAAACATATTATATGCATATGGATAGGAATCTGTTTCTTGTGTGCAAGTTTGCAGAAGGCGGGTGCTACGGCTGTTCCCCAATCGTATGCGGGACAACGGGCTTATGCGGATTCCATTATGGACAAGGTTATCTTCTTTGCGCCTTTTTACGAGCGCGTTGTCGATGAGTACAAGGCGGAACTTTATATCAAAGGCTGGGCAAACATAAGCAAGAAAAATCACCTGCTCCGCTTTATCCCTTCCATGTTCCGTATGAAGAAAGGGGTCCGGGAGTATATGATGGAGACATACAGCGAACTGCATTATACCGCTCCCGATATTTACGACCAGAAAGTGAAAGCCAGTGTGGGCACTTCTTCCGAACTTTGGGAACTGGACGGCCGTTTGCTTGAATACTTCCACATCAATATCTACTCTTCCACCTTGCTGTATGATAAGCTGCTCTCTCCGCTGGCTTCCAATGCAAAGAAATTCTATACCTATTATATAGATTCCATAATGGGTGAAGCGCACAACCGTGAGTTCCGTATCCGTTTTATGCCGAAGAGCAAGAGTTTTCAGCTCGTGGGGGGATACATGGTGGTCAGCGACAATGTGTGGAGTGTGCGCGAGATTCGTTTTTCCGGGCGTTCCGAGATGCTGCGTTTTAATAATCTGGTAAGAATGGGACAGGTGGGGAGCGCTAATGAGTTTTTGCCTGTGCATTTCAACATCGATGCCACATTTCGTCTGCTGGGCAATGTCATCGACGGCAGCTATACGGCGGTACTCGACTATAAGGAGATTAGTCAGAAAGACCCGGCTGTTGTGCGGAACAGGACAAAAAGCAAATATGACCTGTCGGAATCTTATACTCTGCTGACGGATACCAATGCTTACCGGCGTGATACCGCCCACTTCAATAAGCTGCGTCCTATTCCGCTGACTTCGCATGAGAAAAAGCTGTATGAGGACTTCTTCTTGCGCCGTGACACGCTTCTCTATAAGAAAAAGCCCAAGAACAAGCGGCTGGAGTTCTGGGGGCAGATAGGCGATGCGCTGGTAAGCAAGTATACGGTAGACCTTGCCAAAATGGGGAGTGTGCGCTGTTCGCCTCTTATAAACCCTTTGCTGCTGAGTTACAGCAAGAGCAACGGTTTCTCTTACCGTCAGGAATTTAAATACAACCGGCTGTTTAAGGGCGACCGTCTGTTGCGTATCGTTCCCAAGTTAGGTTACAACTTCAAACGGAAGGAGTTTTACTGGTCGGTCAATTCCGATTTCGACTATTGGCCCCGCAAGCGTGCCGCCCTGCATGTCAGCGTGGGTAACGGTAACCGTATCTACAGCAGCGATGTGCTGGACGATTTGAAAGCTATTCCCGACAGTATCTTTGATTTCGACCAGATTCACCTGGACTATTTTAAGGACTTGTATTTGCACATACGCCACAGCTGGGAAATTGTCAACGGTCTGACTCTGGATGTGGGGCTTTCCTTACACAGGCGTACCGAAGTGGAGCGTTCTAAATTCGTTCTTGTCTACCCCGATGCTCCGAATGTGATGTCTGCGGGTGTGTCATCCGTCTATCCGGGATTCGACCCTTCGGTTCTGAAAAAGTTCCGCCACAGTTATAACAGCTTTGCACCCCGTGTACGCCTGACGTGGACTCCCGGTCAGTATTATTATATGAGCGGTGACCGTAAAATCAACCTTCATTCCAAATATCCCACCGTTTCCGTAGACTGGGAGCGCGGTATCAGCGGTGTCATGCATAGCACCGGAAAGTACGAACGTATTGAAGTGGACTTCCAGCACAACATCCCGTTGGGATTGATGCGTGACATTTACTACCGCTTCGGCTGGGGTGCTTTTACGAATCAGAAAGAGCTTTATTTTGTGGATTTCGCCAATCTGGCCCGTTCCAATCTTCCCGTAGGCTGGAATGATGAAATCGGCGGAGTGTTCCAGTTGCTCGACGGGCGTTGGTATAACTCGTCCCGTAAGTACATCCGCGGGCATTTTACGTACGAGGCTCCTTTCCTGCTGCTCCGCCACTTGAAGAAATATACTCAATACGTATTGAATGAACGGTTGTATCTGAACGCTCTGGTGGTTCCCCACCTGAATCCTTATCTTGAGCTTGGGTATGGCATCGGTACGCACATCTTCGATTTCGGCGTTTTTACAGGCTTTGCAAACTGGAAGTACCAGGAAGTAGGGGTTAAGTTTACGTTTGAGTTGTTCAATAGGTAGGTCCGAAAGGCATATTATAAGAATTTATACTTTATCTTTGTGCCAAAATTTTAAGACTATGGGAATTGTAATAGGCATAGACGTAGGTGGAAGCACTACTAAAATCGTAGGACTCAATAAAGGCAAGATACAGTCTCCGATGTTCATAACGGCAGCCGATCCGGTAACTTCCCTGTTCGGAGCGTTCGGCAAGTATATCTATGATAACGGAATCCATTTGTCCGATGTGGAGCAGGTGATGCTGACCGGTGTGGGCAGTGCGTTTGTGGACAGCCCGCTTTACGGACTTCCCACCCGCAAGACGGATGAGTTCATAGCCAACGGACTCGGGGCGCGCCATGCCACGGACATCGACCGGCTGATAGTTGTCAGCATGGGAACAGGCACCTCCTTTGTAAGAATCAACGGGGATGAAATACAGCATATCGGCGGTATGGGTATCGGTGGCGGAACCTTACAGGGACTTTCGCGGCTGTTGCTCAAAACACACGACATTCATCAGGTTGCCGGTTTGGCGGCAAAAGGCGATGTGACCCGCGTCAATCTGCAAATCGGCGATATCTGTAACAACGCATTGCCCGACCTGCCCGTATCCGCTACCGCTTCATTGTTCGGAAAGGCCGACAGTAACGCCTCACCGGAAGACATTGCCTGCGGCATCATTTATACCGTGCTCCAGACTATCGGCGGTGCGGCTGTGCTTTCCGCCCTGAACAGTCCGGTAAAGGACTTTGTGCTGATAGGTAATCTTACCCAGTTGCCGCAATGCCGGGAAGTGTTTCCGAAGATGGAAAGCATTTATCATGTGCGTTTCCATATCCCGCCCTATGCGGAATACCGCACGGCCATAGGGGCGGCTTTGGCATATGTCAAGGAGAATTCTACCATATAATAAGGTGTAAATCTTTAGAAATCGGGCATAAAGACCGGATATTTTCAGAAAGAACTTTTTGTCATTCAAGAAAATACTCCTATCTTTGCGCCCGATTTAATATGAGTCAACATAAAGTCTCACTTAATTAACGAGTTAAACAATTTATTTATTAATGGAAAATTTAAAAAATGTTGTTCCCATTGAAGACTTCAACTGGGATGCTTACGAGAACGGTGAAACCGTAACAAACGCAAGTCACGAAGACTTGGAGAAGGCGTATGACAACACGCTGAACAAAGTTAACGACCGCGAGGTAGTTGACGGAACCGTAATCGCAATGAACAAGCGTGAAGTAGTTGTGAACATCGGTTACAAATCAGACGGTATCATTCCTTTGAATGAATTCCGCTACAATCCCGACCTGAAAGTAGGTGATACGGTAGAAGTGTACATCGAAAACCAGGAAGACAAGAAGGGACAGCTGGTTCTGTCTCACCGCAAAGCTCGTGCTACCCGTTCTTGGGATCGCGTTAACGCTGCTTTGGAAAATGAAGAAATTATCAAGGGTTACATCAAGTGCCGCACTAAGGGTGGTATGATTGTCGACGTATTCGGTATCGAAGCATTCTTGCCGGGTTCTCAAATCGACGTTAAGCCTATCCGCGACTACGATGTATTCGTTGGCAAGACTATGGAATTCAAGGTTGTTAAAATCAATCAGGAATTCAAGAATGTCGTTGTATCTCACAAGGCTCTTATCGAGGCTGAACTGGAACAACAGAAGAAAGAAATCATCGGTAAACTCGAAAAAGGACAAGTTCTCGAAGGTACCGTTAAGAATATCACATCCTACGGTGTATTCATCGACCTGGGTGGCGTAGACGGTTTGATTCACATCACAGACCTCTCTTGGGGCCGCGTCAGCGATCCGAAAGAAGTGGTTGAACTCGACCAGAAGCTCAACGTCGTTATCCTCGACTTCGATGATGAGAAGAAGCGTATCGCTCTCGGCTTGAAGCAGCTGACTCCGCATCCTTGGGATGCTCTCGATCCTAACTTGAAGGTAGGTGACCACGTGAAGGGTAAAGTTGTCGTTATGGCCGACTACGGTGCATTCATCGAAATCGCTCCGGGTGTTGAAGGTCTGATTCACGTATCCGAAATGTCTTGGTCACAACACTTGCGTTCTGCACAGGACTTCATGAAGGTAGGTGACGAAGTTGAGGCTGTAGTTCTGACTCTGGACCGCGAAGAACGTAAGATGTCTCTCGGTATCAAGCAGCTGAAAGCTGATCCTTGGGAAACTATCGAAGAGAAATATCCTATCGGTTCCAAGCACACTGCAAAAGTTCGCAACTTCACTAACTTCGGTGTATTCGTAGAAATCGAAGAAGGTGTTGACGGCTTGATTCACATCTCTGACCTGTCTTGGACTAAGAAGGTTAAACATCCTTCAGAATTCACTCAAATCGGTGCGGACATCGATGTACAGGTATTGGAAATCGACAAGGAAAACCGTCGTTTGAGCCTCGGTCACAAGCAACTCGAAGAGAATCCTTGGGATGTATTTGAAACTGTATTCACAGTAGGTTCTGTACACGAAGGTACTATCATCGAAATGCTGGACAAGGGTGCAGTTGTTGCTCTGCCTTATGGCGTAGAAGGTTTCGCTACTCCGAAACACCTCGTTAAGGAAGACGGCTCACAAGCTCAGTTGGACGAGAAACTCGAATTCAAAGTTATCGAGTTCAACAAGGACGCTAAGCGTATCATCCTGTCTCACAGCCGCATCTTCGAAGATGTAGCCAAGGCTGAAGAAAGAGCAGAAAAGAAAGCTGCCAAGAAGTCTTCCGGTAAGAGAGAAGAAGCTCCTGCTTCTATCCAAAACCAGGCTGCTTCTACAACTTTGGGCGACATCGACGCTCTGGCTGCTTTGAAAGAGCAAATGGAAGCCGGAAAGAAGTAATTACTTCTCCATATAAATAAGGTAAGGGTGCTTGTGGCAAACACAAGTGCCCTTTCTTTTTAGGCAGGCTCTTAATTTCTTACCCATAATCTGTGCAATCTGTGATGATTACCCTTATCTTTCCTCTATGAAAAGATAAAGATTACCCCTGTCTTTATGGCTCCTTTACTTAG
>OIQL01000445.1_pt1 | contig 10827 bp, 9 predicted proteins | sample 1585961 | NCBI WGS metagenome assembly OIQL01 (sample SAMN02674970, study PRJEB24791) | human gut metagenome, SKBSTL043 | isolation source: stool | host: Homo sapiens | place: USA | reverse complement strand
CATCCAGTCCGTCAGGGAATCGTACTGCTCCGGCATCTGCTCGGTCAGCTCCACGATCGGAATATTGGACGATTTGGCGGCGGTGACGATCTTGCCGGTCAGCTCGGTCTCCTCCTGAATGTTGACCACCAGCAGGCCGACCTTGCCGGCCTCCAGCATGTCGGTGAACTGTTTGATGTCGGTCGGCGTTGGCTCGCTTTCGTTGGCCGTGGCACGCATGTAGCCGGTCGGCGTCGCGTCTTTGAGGCCCAGGTCCCCGGCCAGATATTCGGCGACCGATTCCGTGGCGGCATAGGCTTCGCCATCCGCCTTGCGTTTGGTCTCCGTGATTTTTCGGGCGACCTCGTCTTCCTTGGAACGCCATTGCTGGTTCAGCTTGTCGAAATCGGCCTTGTCGTCGGGCCTTGTGTCCTCGTATGCCCTGGTGATGGCCTGTGCGACCGCTTTGCGCACCGCCGCCGAGAACCAGACGTGCGGGTTGCCGCCATCCTTGACACCACCGATCTCCGCCGCGTTGATGACTTGCGATTTGGCGGATTGCGTGGCTTTGACGGCCCATGAGTCGTACCCGGCGCCGTTGACGATGACGATTCGTGCCTTCTGCAGTTTGGCGATGTCGGACGTGGTCGGCTCATAGTCGTGCGCGTCCACGTTGGTGGAGTTGATGATGCTGATCACCTGCACGCCGCTTCCGCCGAGCTGCTCGGCGAGGGTGCCCCATTGGTTGATGGAGGAGACGACGGAAATCGCGCCATGCGCGGAACCGGCACCGTTCTGCGACGTTCCGCAGGCAGACGCGGAAGTGAGAAGGCCGACGGAAGCGAGTACGGCAATCGCAATTCTTGCATAACGGTTCACGATGGTTCCTCCATTTTCATACGCTTCATGCTTCGGTGAATCCATCATAACCGTAACTGAGAATGATTCTCAACAGCGCGTGTCACTTCCACAAGAAAAACAACAAACCGACGCCGAGAGCAATCTCAACGTCGGTTTGCGGGGAAAAGGAGCTGCCGATCAGCCAAAACGTACAATTACAGAGTTTCGCACAGCGAAGCGCTATTAACTGGCCAGCTGAAGCTGACTCGCACCAACCCACCGGGTTGGCAGTACGTTTTGGCGAATCGGCCTTATCGATCAGCCAAAACGTCCGGAGACGTAGCGTTCGGCTTCTTCGTTCTGCGGGTTGTTGAACATCGTGGTGGTGTCGGTGAAGTACTCGAGGTGGCCCGGCTGGCCGACGGCCTTCAGGTTGAAGAAGGCGGTGTAGTCGGCGATACGGGCGGCCTGCTGCATGTTGTGGGTCACGATCACGATGGTGTAGTCGCTCTTGAGCTCGTTGATCAGATCCTCGACAGCCAAGGTCGAAATCGGGTCCAAGGCGGAGCAGGGCTCATCCATGAGCAGCACCTGCGGGTGGACGGCCACGGCGCGGGCGATGCACAGACGCTGCTGCTGGCCACCGGACAGGCCGATGCCAGGGTTGTCAAGACGGTCCTTGACCTCTTCCCAGAGGTTGGCACCGCGCAGAGCCCACTCGACCAGATCGTCGGCGTCGGACTTGGCCAGGTGGTGGTTGTTCAGGCGCACACCGGCCAGCACGTTCTCACGGATGGACATGGTCGGGAACGGGTTCGGTCGCTGGAAGACCATGCCGACGTCGCGGCGCACGGCCACCGGATCCACGTCCTTGTCGTACAGGTTCTTGCCTTCGAGCAGCACCTCGCCCTCGACGTGAGCGCCAGGGATGATCTCGTGCATACGGTCCAAGGTGCGCAGCACGGTGGACTTGCCGCAGCCGGACGGGCCGATGAAGGAGGTGACCTTGTTCGGCTCGATGTTGATGTTCACATCTTCCACGGCCAGAAAGTCGCCGTAGTAGATGTTTTCGTGGTTGACGTCAATACGTTGTCCCATGATGTTTCCTTATATTTCCTTGTGTTCTTAAGGCTTAGGCTTAGCGACTGGCTTAGCGTTCGGTCTTGACGGCGAAGACCTTCGCCACGATTCGGCCAATGAGGTTCAGCAGCAGCACGATGACGATCAGCACGAGAGCCGCAGCCCACGCACGTTCCATCGGAATCGTGGTCACGCAGGTGGCGTCGGCGTTGGGCGGGCAGTTCGCGCTGAGCTTCGAGTACTCCTGGTAGACGAACACCGGCAGGGTGGTCATCTGGCCGGAGAACAGGTTCACGTTGGTGCTGGAGATGTAGCCGGCGGTCATCAGCAACGGTGCGGTCTCACCAATCACGCGGGCGATGGCCAGAATGGCACCGGAGACGATGCCCGGCAGAGCGGTGCGCAGCACGATCTTGGTAATCGTGCGCTGCTTGGTAACGCCCAGAGCCAAGGAAGCCTCACGCAAATCGTTCGGCACGATCTTCAGCATTTCCTCGCTGGACTTGACCACGGTGGGCAACATCAGCAGGGAGAGAGCCACGGAGCCTTCGAAACCGTTGATGGTACCGGGGCCCAGCAGAATCGTGAACATCGAGAAGGCGAACAGGCCGGCCACGATGGACGGGATGCCGCTCATCACGTCGACGAGCAGGGAGACCGTGGTGGCGAGCTTGCCGCGGTTCGAGTATTCGACCAGGTACACGGCGCACATCAAACCGATCGGAATGGAGATAACCATAGCGCCAGCGGTGATTTCGAGAGTACCGATGATGGCGTGCAGCACACCGCCGTAACCACCGGACGGGGTCTGGTTACCACCGACCACACCGGTCATGTTGTAGCTCAGGAAGTTCAGGTTCAGGCGCTTGATGCCGTTGACGATAGTGGTCCACAGCAGGGAGATCAGCGGGATGCAGGCGATCACAAACGCCACCGCGATCAGGACCCACATGAAGTGGTCCATGATATTACGGCGCTGGATGGCGGAACGGGTCGGGCGGAAACGATCGAAGTCGATTTCGGGCGCGCCGTCCATCGGAGTCTTTTCAGTGTTCTCAGCAGCAGTCATCACGCAGTCGCTTTCTCGGTAAGCTTACGGGCGATGAAGTTGACCACGAACGTGATCAGGAACAGAATCAGACCAGTTCCGATCAGCGTGGAGACGCCCAGATCGTTGGCTTCAGGGTACTGTGCGGCAATATTCGCGGCGATGGTCTGGTTCTGCGAGGCCTGCAGCAGCTTGATGGAGTAGTTGAGGCCCGGGGACAGGATCATCAACACGGCCATCGTCTCACCAAGCGCGCGGCCGAGAGCCAGCATGGAGGCGGACACGATACCGGACTTGCCGAAGGGCAGCACGGCCAGACGAATCATCTCCCACTTGGTGGCGCCGAGCGCCAGCGCGGCCTCTTCGTGCAGGCGTGGGGTCTGCATGAAGATATCGCGGGACATGGAGGTGATAATCGGCAAAATCATAACGGCGAGCACCACAGCCACGGTGGCGACGGTGCGCGGCGGGTTGGCGGCCGGGCCCTCGAACAGTGGAATGAAGCCCAGGTGGTTGGCAACCCAGTTCCAGAACGGGTAGATGGCCGGCACCAGAATCAGGCCGCCCCACAAACCGTAGATAACGGACGGGATGGCAGCCAGCAAATCGACCACATAGCTCAGCGCGGTGGCGAGCTTCTTAGGCGCATAATGCGAAATGAACAGCGCAATGCCGATGGACACGAAGAAGGCAATCAGCAGTGCCAGCAAAGACACGAGCACAGTACCGAACAACAGCGGGAGCACGTAGCCCCAGAAGCTGCTGGCCTTGCCGCCGGTAAAGCTGGACACGGTCTGGCTGTTGGCGGCCTGATCGCCACCGATGAGTGGCCAGGCGCGGAAGAACAGGAACAGGAACACAGCGGCAAGTACAACCAGGATCAGGATGCCGCAGGCGTATGCCACACCGCGAAACACCTTGTCGGCGGTCTTGCCACCAACTGGCTGCACAGCCGTTTTGTCTTGCGAACTCACGGATTCTCCTTATATAGGGTGGTTATCAAGTATTCAAGTGGTGCGGTTTTCGTCTGTGACGTTGCCAAACCGTTCGGGTCCTGACCCGCTTTAAGCCGCAGCCGTATGGTTTACGACTGCGGCTTAAAGTTGGCGGCGACTGCTCTTACTACTACAGTCTATCGTTCAGTTGTCAGGTCCAGTCCACACGACCCTTGCGGGCCGACGTCATCACTTGGTCTTGATGGCCTCGATGGACTTGGTGATCTCGGACTTCAGGGAGGAGGGCAGCGGAGCGGTGCCGGCGGCATCCTGAGCGGCCTTCTGGCCCTCGTCGGAGGTCACGTAGGTCAGCCAAGCCTTGGCGAACTCAGCCTGCTTGGTGTCCTTGTAGGCCGGGCAGACGATGTCGTAGGAGACCAGGACAATCGGGTAAGCGCCCTCGGCCTCGGTGGCGTGGTTGATCTTGATGACGATGCGGTTGTCACCCTTAACGGTGTCGTCCTGCTTGGAATCCCCAATGACCTTGGAGCCGGCCTCGGCGGAAATCTCGTTGTACTTGTCGCCGACCTTGACGGCCACGGTGCCCAGGTCGCCGACCTGGGAGAAGTCAGCGTAGCCGATGGTGCCGTCGGCCTGCTTGACGGTGGAGATCACGCCGGAAGTGCCCTTGGCACCCTGGCCAACCTCGTTCGGCCAGTTCTCGGAGAGGTCGTAGGTCCAGTTGTCAGGGGTGACGTCCTTGAAGTAGGAGACGAAGTTCTGGGTGGTGCCGGACTTATCGGAGCGGTGCACCACGGTGATGGCGGTGTCGGGCAGCTTCAGGTCCTTGTTCTGATCGGCGATGACCGGATCGTTCCACTTGGTGATCTTGCCGTCGAAGATCTTGGCGATGGTGGCAGCGTCCATGTTGATGTGCTTGCCGGCATCGGAAACGCCCTTGAGGTTGAAGACCACGGCGATCGGGGAGATGTAGACCGGGACATCGAAGGCGGTGCCTTCAGTGCACACGGACTTGGACTGCTCAACTTCGTCATCGGCAAGGGCCTTGTCGGAGCCGGCCCAAGCGGTGGCACCGGTCAGGAAGGTCTGCACGCCAGCGCCAGAACCGGACGGGTTGTAGGCGATCTTGGCCTCAGGGTTGGTGCCCTGGAAGCCGGCGATCCAGGCTTCAACGGCGGCCTGCTGAGAGGAGGCGCCGGCGCCCGAGAAGTTGCCGGAGATCGGGGTGGACTTGGAAGTGGAATCGGAGGAGGAGCTGTTGTCGGTCGTGGTGGCGGTGTTATCGCCGCAGGCGGCCACGGAAGCGAGCATCACAATGCCGGACAGAGCGGCAATGGAGCGAACGAGGATGTTCTTCTGCATGATTATTACTTAATCCCTCTATCAACTATTCGCGGGCGGCTCAGCGCTGCCCGGTCAATTCATGACAACTACAAGCGTATTGGTGGTTTCAAGGGCCCAAAACCGAAATCAGTAAACAGAAGATGAACACTTGGATGTTTGTGGGCTACGTTGAGGCTACGTAGTTTTTGGAGCGGGCTCGCCTGCGGCGAGCCCCCCCAATCCACAACAAAAAAGGCGACCCGAAGGCCGCCTTCCATTTACTCCGCGGGAGTATCGATCTTGTATCCGAGACCGCGCACGGTAGTCAGATACTTGGGGTGCGCCGGATCTTCCTCGATCTTGGAGCGCACGCGCTTGACATGCACGTCGAGCGTCTTGGTGTCGCCCACATAATCCGAACCCCAGATGCGGTCGATCAGCTGGTGACGCGTCATCACACGGCCCTTGTTCTGCATGAGGTATTCGAGCAGTTCGAATTCCTTGAGCGGGAAGAACACGGTTTCGCCGCGTACGGTGACCTGATGCTGGCCAACCTGCATGGCGATATCGCCACACACCAGCGGAATATCGTCATCCACAGTGCCGGAAGCCTGGGCAGTGGCCTGATTGCGACGCATCACGGCACGAATACGTGCCAGCAGCTCACGGAAAGAGTACGGCTTGGTCACATAATCGTCCGCACCAATCTCAAGGCCAACGACCTTATCGATTTCGGCGCTCTTGGCGGTGAGCATAATAATCGGCACACGGCTCTGCTCACGAATGCGGCGGCACAGTGCAGTGCCGTCAATGCCCGGCAGCATCAAATCAAGCAGCACCAAATCGATGCCGCCCTTGGTGAACAGTTCCAGACCTTCCTCGCCAGTGGCGGCGGCGGACACGTCGTACCCCTCGCGTGTGAGCTGGTATACCAGCGGCTCGCGATAGGATTCCTCGTCTTCGACGATAAGAATGCGTGTCATAGTAGCCTTTCTTGGGTATGTTCCCGTGCGCATAGGCGCAAAGTTTTCCGACATTATCGTAACCATTTGTTCTCCGTTAGCCTGCTGTTTCCCGAAAGTACGTAATTGCGTAATTGGGCTACGCGCGGTGTGCGCACCTCGCCCACTGTGTGATTGTGTGGCAATGGAATGGCACCATGTCGGGCACCAACCAAGGCCCTACGCTTGTGTCGACTCGTCCGACCGGGCCTCGTCGTCATCCTCATCCGGGGCGGCCGGCAGCTCGATGGTGAACGTCGACCCCTCCCCCGTACGCGACCAGACCGAAATCCGACCGCCGTTCTCCTGCACGCAGTGCTTGGTGATGGCCAAGCCGAGTCCCGAACCGCCGGTCTCGCGCGAACGGGCCGGGTCGACCCGGTAGAATCGCTCGAAAATGCGGTCCAGCGATTTGGCGGGGATGCCGATGCCCTGATCGACCACGCGAATGGTGACTTTGCCATCGCGCTCCCCCACGCCGACCGCCACAGTGGTGTGTTCGGGCGAGTAATGGATGGCGTTCTCTACGAGGTTCTTGACGGCGGTTTGCATGGCCTCTTTGTCGGCCTTGATCATCGGACCGTTCGTGGCTGGGCTGCCTGATTCTTCCAAGGAACCTTCGCCATCGGCCGGCTCCTCGACCTTCGTGGGTACTGACTGTCCGTTGACACTCAGTCGGATATCCACATGGCGGGAGTCGGCTTGGGTCTGATTGGCGGCGATGGCGGCGCGTGCCACATCCAGCGCGGAAATGCGCCGCGCATCGATCACGCTTTGCGGGCTTTGGGCTTTCTGCAAGTCGATAAGATGATGCACCAGTTCGGTCAGGCGCGCGGATTCCTTGGAGATACGGCCGGAAAAATACCGTACGGCGTCCGGATCATCGGCGGCGTCGGTCACGGTTTCGGCCAGTAGCGCGATGGCACCGGCCGGAGTCTTGAGTTCGTGCGAAACGTTGGTCACAAAGTCACGGCGGACGGCCTCGAAACGGCGCTGCTCGGACATGTCGTTGATGAAGATGGCGTACAGGTCATCGCCGATATCGCCAATGCGCACACGCAAATACAGCGTGTTGGACGGGCGTGACTGGCCGGCCTCCAGTCCTCGGCCATTAGAGGACGGATAGGAATTGCGATTGACCGGCAGCTGAACCTCACGCTCACGCATGCCACCGTCGGCGGCGGCCTGAGTGAGGATGTCCTCGACTTCACGCGAGTTGAGTCGGTCGCCGGAGACTAGGCCGAATGGCACTGAGCCGGGGCTTGAATATTGGACCAGACCGTTGCGGTCGGTGACGATCAGGGCTTCGGGCAGGACTTCAATCAGGCGACGCTCGGTGGGGCGCACGGGCGCATCATCACCGAATAGAGAATGCGTATCCTCGTCGCCGGACAGGTCCTGTTCGGCGGCGAGCCGGCCTGAAACGCGGCCTTTGTTGTAGGCGATGACGGCAACCCACACCAGTATCAGCGCGGCGAGCACCACAATCACGACGATCTGCCAGATATCCATGATTTCCAGAGTAAAACGTGCGAGGCGTAGTGAGATGCCTAAACTACGTAAGTTCGTCTATTGTTCATTTTTGGCGGGACGACATAACAAAATGCTCCCGCTGGCGGGAGCATAATATGGGGAGCTCTATTTACAGCTCGTAGTCCTTGTCCTTGCTTTCCTTGATCAGGAACAGAGCGAGCAGAGCGAGGGCAGTCATGATGGCCATGTACCAGCCCACACCGGCAACGCCGAACTTGGAGGTGACCAGTTACAGGCGCTTGACGATGTCGACAGCCAGACGGGCGGCGGTATCGGCGTATTCGGAGATGTCGAACTCCTTGAATACCTCGTAATCGGTGTCGGCGTTGTCAGAAAGGGCACGAATCACCAGTGCCGGCACGTTATTGCGGGCGGCGACCTGTGCCACGGCGGCGCCTTCCATCTCCACGGCGTCAGCCCCGGTGAGTCGGATGACCTCCTCGACCTTTTGGGGCGTGTCCACGAAGTAGTTGCCGGAGGCGATGATGCCGGTGATGTGGGTAATGCCCGCATTGGCAAGCGCCTCGTCGGCGACTTCCAGCAGACGGTCATCAGAGTGGAATTCCTCCACCGGAGCGTCCGCAGTGCCGGGCTTCCACTGGCCTACGAGCCGCATGTCAGTGTCGAGGTAGCGCAGGGTGCCGCCGAGCACCACGTCGTTGATGTGCAGGTGGGTGTTGAGGTTGCCGGCGATGCCGCTGAAAATCACGGCGTCCGGGGCAATCTCGTCAATCAGCAGCTGCGTGGTGGCGGCCGCATTGACCAGTCCCATGCCGCCTACCGTTGCGGCAACCTTGATGACGTCAGAACCGAAGGAGTCGACCGTGCCGGACACGATGTCAAGGCTGCCCTTGGCGGTGTGCGTCACATGCGTGAGCGATTTGGCGATCAGCGCCACTTCCTCATCCAATGCGCCAATAATAGCTACAGTTTTCATACCCATACGTAAGTTCCTTTCACAACACTTTCGGCTCCCCTTGTCAGGGGAGGTGGCCGCCGAATGGCAGGCTGAGGGGTAGAGACGTTTCGTTGCATTGCTCCCGCGAGAGAGCCGATGACGCAACTCAGTGCCAACGCCGTGTGGCTACGGCTTCCGCAAGCTCGCGCAGCAAGGCCTCGGTTTCTTCCCAGCTGATGCACTTGTCAGTAATCGACTTGCCATAGACCAGCTGATCAAGCGGCGCGGCCTTCTGATTGCCTCCTTCAATAAAGCTTTCCATCATGATGCCGGTAATACCCTGTTCGCCAGCTGCAATTCTGCTGGCAATATTGCGCACGACTTCGGCCTGACGATGTTCGTCCTTGCCGGAGTTACCGTGCGAGCAATCAACAATCAGACCATGCGAGGCTGCGGATTCGGCGGGCATTTCGGCGCGTACGTCTTCCATGGCTTTGGCCACGGATTCGGCATCGTAGTTCGGGCCGTGAATCGAGCCGCGCAACACCACATGGCAGTCCGGGTTGCCAAGGGTCTCGACTGCGCAGGCACGCCCCAGATGGTCAATGCCGAAGAACGTGTGCTGCTGAGCAGCGGCGAAGCAACCGTTGACCGCTGCCTTCACCGAGCCGTCAGTGGCATTCTTAAAGCCGACCGGCATGGAAAGCCCGCTGGCCAATTGGCGGTGGATCTGGCTTTCCGTGTTGCGCGCACCAATGGCGCCCCAACTCACCGCGTCCGAGATGAACTGCGGGCTGGTGGGCTCCAGAAATTCCGTGGCGGCCGCCAATCCTTCCTTCAGCACACCAAGCAAGGTTTTGCGAGCAAGCAACAGGCCCTTGCGAATATTGTGGCTGCCATCAATATCCGGGTCGTTGATCAGGCCCTTCCAGCCAATGGTAGTGCGCGGCTTCTCGAAGTACACGCGCATGACGATGAGCAGCTGTTCACCGAGCTCATCTTTCAGCTTGGCCAATCGGCGCGCGTAGTCCAGCGCGGCCTTCGGGTCATGAACCGAACAGGGGCCGACGATGACCAACAGCCTGTCGTCTTGGCCGTACAGGCACGCGCGAATCTCATCACGCGAGTAGGCGACGATTTCCTGAGCCTGATCAGTCAGCGGGAGTTCAGCGAGCACTTGCGCGGGCGTGGGCAGCGGCTCCAACTCCAATACGCGGCGGTTGATGATGCGACTGACACCCACCTGATCTTCCCAACGCGGCACATCAGTGGCAACGAGCGGGTTCTTCCCCTCCCCCATCGCCTGACGAATGGCGCGAAGCTCTTCTGGGGTGTTCAACGGCTGCGGACCGACTTGCAACGGATGCAGCGAATGTGCTGCTTCCTCCTGCTGCTGCATAACATCTCTCCTTGGGTCAGTATCCTTCCCAAGGATAAGGTGTCACGGGAACAAACTGACATGACCACCGTTATTGGCAAAAAATGCTCACTGAGTGGGTCTCAGTGAGCATTTTTACAAAGACAAAGCTATTTAGCCGAGCGGCGAGCGGTGACGGCGTCGGCTAGGGTGTGCAGCAGTTCGTTGGTGCGTTCCCACGGCACGCAAGAGTCGGTGACGGACTGACCGTAGACCAACTGGTCGAGCGGGGCCGGCTTTTGGTGACCGCCGACCAAGAAGCTTTCCATCATTACGCCGGTGATGCCTTGTTCGCCGTGCGCCAGGCGCTCAGCGATCTCTTCGATGACTTCGGCTTCGCGGTTTTCGTCTTTGCCGCAGTTGCCGTGGGCGGCATCGATGACGAGGCCATGCTGGCTCGGGCCGGACGCTTCCGCCGATGAACTGCGTCATCTGGAAGGGCAGCGTCATCTGGTCAGCCTTATACTGGCACTGGCGTCAGCTGATTAATTTTTTTATGAAAGGAAAAAAGATGAAAGACAACCAATCGGGAAATCTGCTTGAACAGGAAACCGCGCAGCCGATTCCCGCACAGCCTCGGGAAGGCAGGCCGGCCAATCTTCCGGCCAAATTCTGGGACGAAGCGAACGGCCGCATAAAAATCGAAGAACTGATTGAGGACTATAATTATATGGCCAGCCGCGATGAAAACCTTATTGAAACCAATAAGCGCAATATGCCGTCCGAGATCGGAAGAGCGTCGTGTAGGGAAA
>OIQL01000442.1_pt1 | contig 10850 bp, 10 predicted proteins | sample 1585961 | NCBI WGS metagenome assembly OIQL01 (sample SAMN02674970, study PRJEB24791) | human gut metagenome, SKBSTL043 | isolation source: stool | host: Homo sapiens | place: USA | reverse complement strand
CATGAACCGCGTCATACCCCACTATTTCCCAGTGCATAACACCTTAGGGCAGAAGAAAATTCAGAAGCTCGACAAGAGCGAACCCAAAAAGCTCAGAGCACACCCTGAGCGCTCGGAGTCTGCGAACCAGAGCTAGAATCGCTGCCGGAACCAGGATTATTGCCAGGAGGTGTAATAGGAGTCGAGGGAGTCAATCCACCGCTTGGAGTCTGCGAACCAGAACCAGGATTACTACCGGAACTAGAAGTATCGTCAGGTGTAATAGGAGCCGAGGGAGTCAATCCACCGGAAGGCTGCCGCGTGTACTGGTAGTTGTACGAATTGCCAGTATTGCTCTGTTGCTGCTGTTGATTCTGCGCAGCCAACGCGTTCATGGAAGCATTCACATCATCAGATGCGGTTTGCAAATCCGTTATCGACTGGTTAATGGCATTAGTGTCGGTACTGTTGCCATTGAACAGTTCCAAAGCATGGTCAATGGCACTCTGCAACGTCACTCTCGTGGAATCATCCGCCACTTGGTACAGGCTATTGTCAAGCAGTGACTGCGCATTATTGATGGCTGCTTCAAGCTTCTTCAGCGCATCAGCGTTGTCTTGCGTTTCCTTAGCCTTCTGACTGTTCGTAACGGCTGTTGCAGAATCATTCAAGGTCTTGGACTGGCTTTGCAACGTAGGCAGTTGCTTGTTCATGGCTTTACTGCGCTGGCGAAGTTCAGCGTTGCTCAAATCAGCACTGCACTCCCCCACCGCCGTAAGATTCTGCGCATCTTTCACTGCAGACTGCAACGCGGTCAACGTTTTCGCATCCGAAACCTGATCGCTTTTCACATTCTGCAACGATTTAGCGTTCTTCAACGCCGACTTGTGTTCCTTCATAGCCTTCTCATATGCCTTGGAAGACTTTTGGCACATGCTCAACGCGGTACGGTGCTGTTCGTTCCGTTCAAGCCCCCGGTCATACTGCTGGCGCTGCCAAACACCAAATCCAACGCCCGCGGCAACCAACGCCACTATGGCCACAATCGCAACGGTAATAATAATTGTCTTGCGATGTGACTTCTTCGGCGGAACCGGAACAAGCCTCAATGGATCATGCTCATCGTTTTCCATGTCAGACAGATCATCTGGCATGGGCAGGCTTTCAGGTATGAAAGTAGTAGAAGCAGAGGCAGGGGAATCCACAAAAAGCGGCATAGTGGAATCCGCAGAAGAGACCGACTCTACCTGAGACGCAAACGAAACAGTTCTCTCGGCAGATTCAGCAGATGGTGAAGCATCAGCAGACTGTGTAAAATCGAGCGTTGCGGTCGAAGAAGACGTCGAATCAGGCTCGCACGACGAGGCGGAATCGTTTTCAGCACCAGAAATATGCTTTCCTGCACTATTCGGAAAATCCTCAACACGAAGGTTTACCGTGGGCGCATCACTCACCGGCGTGGATGACGTGGCAGCGGTCATGCTTGTGGCTGCAGCCTGCGCATAAGCCGCATCAGATGCCTCGCCACGTTCCACAGCCGACTCAACTTCCGAAAAGGTGATCAGTGGAATATCCCAGAACGTATCCACCACATCACGCTCGGAAGCCGACTGCGCCTTGGTCTGCTGCTCGCCCTGAGAGCCTGAAGAGTCTCCCGACGAAACAAGATGCGACAGATTCGGCACAGTATTGTTGTTGTCACCCATGTTGATTCCTTATTACGGCATGAGACCGAAGCTTCACGCTCCGGTCTCATATTCACGCCTTATATACACTACTTGCGGCTACTTTTTGTGGCTTTTCTTCCGCGGAGCATCCTCGTAGTAGTAATAGTAGTTCGATTTGGAATGCGTCTTCTTCGAATCGGCATAGTTGAAGATGAAACCAAGCACCGGAACCTTGGCTGTATGCAAGGATTCGGAAATCTCCTTGAGTTCCTTCTTCTCGCACACGCCACGACCGGTCACCAGAACCAGGCCCTTGGCCCAACGTCCGAACACGATACCATCGTTGGAAACACTCAACGGAGCGGTATCAATAATAACGTAATCGTACTGGGTTAAAGCCTGCTCGACCATAATGCGCATGGTGTCTGATCCAAGAAGCACGCCAGCATTCGCCGGACGCTTACCAGCAGGAAGAATATGCAGAGTCGGCTTCCAATAGTTCTGCACCACATCTTTCGGAGACATCTGGCCAGAAAGCACGTGCGCCAAACCGGCCGAACCTTCAAGACCCAAATGATGTGCAACGGAAGGATGGCGCAAATCGGCGTCGACCAGCAGCACGCGAGCACCATCTTCAGCCAAGGCCGCAGCCACGTTGATTGACGTGGTGGTCTTGCCTTCAGAAGGCTGCGCACTGGTAATGACCAGCAGCTGCCCCTTGCCCGCAACCTTATCGGTCTGCAAGAATTCGATATTGGTGTGTATACGGCGGAATTCCTCAGCAATAGGGCCATTAGGCTGGCTGACAAGCACTGGACGCTTCTCACCCAGGGAATTATCCTGAGGCACGGAACCCAAGGAAGATGCCCCAACCAAGCTGCGCACGTCGGAGGTCTCCTCGACCTTGGTGTTCAGCATGTCTTTCAGCAGTGCGGCGAACACGCCAAGCACCAGACCTGCGACCACACCGACCGCCAGATACAGCGGCTTATTCGGCGAGCTCGGGCTTTCAGGCACACGTGCCCTCTGCACGATGGAGATCTTCACCGGAGACTTATCTGCCGCGGAATACAAATCGTTTTGAATCACGTTCTGCATGGACACCGCCACCGCATTGGCAATGTCGGATGCCTGCTGCGCGTCACCGTCTTCCGCGGAAATGTTCACGAACGCGGTGTTCGTAGGATTGGTGACAGTCAGTTGCTCGGCCAGACTCTTCACCGAAGTATCCAGTCCAAGATCCTTGATGACCGGCTCAAGTACGGTTTCGGTGGTTGCCAACGTTGTATACGACGTGATCTGGCCAGCGATGTACGTGCCACCCGTGTACTGCTGGCTAATGCCCGCATCATCCCCCTGGGAAGCATTGTACGTAGCCATAGCCTGAGCCGTGGCGGCATACTTCGGCGGAACCAAGAAGGTGTACGCAGTCACCCCGGCGAAAACCATCACAAATACGATGGTAGCGGTGACCAGATGCTTGCGAATGATACGCATCAAATCCATCAGCGTGATGCCGTCTTCAGAATCATCTGCAACGACAACCTGCTGGACGTTAGTGTTCTCTGCGGAAGTCACTGAACCCCTCATCTCCGTATGTCAAAAACCTTAGAAAATGCTACCCTACCCCCTAGAAATAGAGTCTGTTTTATCAGGCAGCAATCGCTTTTTCACTATTCATCCATACGAATGTGCCATGATAAAAAGCTGGAACACCTAACAGAGGGGGATTAATGTCTCAACATGCGAGCGCTCACGCCGCCCGTTCTCACAAGCTTCGCAATACATTGTTTGTTATTGCGGCACTGCTCATCCTGCTGGTCATTGCCGGGGGCGTCGTCGGTCTGAATTTCTACAAGCAGGCGAAGGAAGTCAAAGCTCACGAGGAGCAGGCGGTCTCGTCTCTTTCGGCCATCACCGACGTCAATACGTTGAAGGATGCGCAGGCGTCGGATGCCGCGATCAAGCAGGCGCGGACCCATACCGCCGCGGCAAGAGATATTGCCAATGGAACACTGTGGAACATGCTGTCGAAGATGCCAGTTGTGGGCGGTGATGTTACCAACGTGCAGGGCATGACTCAGGTGGTGGATGATTTGGTGCAACAAACACTGCCGTCACTCACCGATGTGGTACAACAGCTTGCGAACGCGCAGATCAGCGGTGAGAATGGCCAGTTGAATCTTCAGCCCATTGTGGATGCGCAAGACGACTTCTCTTCGGTAAGCAAGCAGGTGAAGTCGTTGAATTCGAAGCTCAGCAATCTGCCTGAGCCACGTATCGGCATGGTGAAGAAGGCATATTCGCAGAGTCGCAGCCAGTTCACCAAGGTTACGGACATGGTGGAGCAAGTGAACAATGCGCTACAGATGCTCCCCTCCTTCTTGGGACAGAACGGTGCCCGAACGTATCTGCTGGTGGCGCAGACCACTTCCGAACAACGTTCCGGCGGCGGACTGGTGGGCTCCATGGGTACGTTGCAGACCGATCATGGACAAATTCAGGTCGGTGAGTTCCATCACAATGGAGACTTCATTAACGGCAGTAATGGCAATGCTTCGGAACATGCCGTGTTCAAGGAGCCCCTGGGATTCTCCTTCGATATTCGCGATACGTTCGCGGTGCCAGACATCGCCCGCAATGCGGAAATGATGAATGAAGCTTGGCAGCGTTCCCAATATGCTTGCGATGTTGATGGCATCGTATCTATCGATCCGGTGTTCATCCAGAAAATGGTGGAGATCAACGGCAATGTGACGCTGGAAGATGGTACTGTGCTCACCGGCAAAAATACCGCTGAATACATGCTCAACACCATCTATAAGGAAGTTCCTGTATCTCTACAAGACACGTATTTCGAATACATCGCCTCCACCATCATGAACAACGCCTTCAGCAACATGGACATCACCAAGATGATGAAGGCGGCTCAAAGCATCGGCGAATTAACCAGGAACCGTCATTTCTACGCATACACGTTCCATGATGATGAAGCCAAATATTTCCAAGGTGCCGGACTCGCCAAGGGCACTCCAGACAGCGAGACCGATCCGGAAGTGGGCATTTACCTCAACGAACAGAATCCGTCGAAGTTGGGATGGTATATCGACCGTAAGACGCAGATTACCAAAACCGGTCAGAATGCCGATGGATCGAAAACCTACCATGTCACCTACACGTTGACCAATACGCTGACTTCCAGCGAAATGGCCACCTGCACCGGCTATATTCTGGGCGGCGAGCAGGCGGGTGTAACGGGCAAGCCTGTTGCGGCTCCGGGAACGTCTGCGCAGCGTATGCTGTTTTACGCGCCAAAGGGTGGTTCCATCAGCGAGATCACCTCATCCGGAGACGTACGAGACCAAAGCAATGCTGTGATGGATGATCAAAAACTGGTCACCAATGTGGCTTATATCGCCCCCGGAGAAAGCGTGACCTTCGATTTCGACGTGACCACCTCACCGAAGGCCGAAAGCGATCTAACCATCGATCAGACACCATCCGGCAAAGTGACCAACGAGGTCAACTACCAGTACTGACCGATTCGTGCCGGCGCTTTCAGTCAGCGCCGGCACGAAATCGTCGACCATGACGGCCACTGCCATCTAAGCCCACATATTGTATGTGGTAGTGGACTGCCCAGAACAAATCTGCGAGCGCACAGGCGCTATACCCACGCCGTAATGCTTTTTCATGCTTTTCAGCATGGTTCGCAGAGCATTATTGGTCTGGTTGGCCGCGATACGGAACTTGTCGAACGACTTGCCGTGCGGGTCATCGATATCTTTGGGAGTGGGCAGCATCGGACGAATCATGGAGGAGACTTTGATAACGGAAGCGAGGCGCTCCTGGATGGTCCGTCCGCTTACCATGCCGTTTTGCGCGCAGTATTGGCACATGTTGGCAAAGTCGTTAAGCAGAAATGTATAACGGACCGCGCCTGGCGCGAGGGCAACGATGTCCTTGCGCTGTTCTTTCTCGAAACAGAGAATCAGATCAGCACTCTCAGCCATAGATCGGGTGAGTCTGCGGGATCGGAATCCGCTTGGTTCAATGTTGACGCTGGTCATAAGTCTGGCACTGGACGGATCCATCTGGCATCGCGGAAGGCCACGCGTGCCGGCGCTAGAAACCTGCACAGTGGTGCCAGCGAGGTAGCGAGTGAGCAAGAGTTCGCCCATAGGCGACCGGCAGATATTGCCTGTACAGACGAACATGATATGCATACCGCACACCCCTTTGTATCTCTACCTAACTAATGAAAACTACAATCCTCAATCTTACCTCAGGTATAGATATTACAATTTGGGGTTTAACCGTTTTACCCCTTAGGAAATACCGCAGGAAACATACACACCCCGACAAAGGAGCGGGCTTCTTGAGTTGTAGGTTTATCGCAGAAGTTCGTTTCCGCCGCCATTTTCCGCCGCTATGCAATGGTTAGGGTGGCAAGCAGTGCGAGATGGTCAGAACCTTGAATCCGTTTGGTTGCAAGATCAGTTGCACGCACGCCCTTGTCGTAAATAATATGGTCGATTTCAGCAATCGGAAATACTGCAGGGAACGTCATATGCAGACCCTCCCCCGCACTCTGACCAGCGTCAGTAAAACGATCACCAAGCAAATATCTGAAACTCGCATGATCCCATGTGGCATTAAAATCACCCATCAAAACATATGATTCATTATTGTCATAATGCCGTAATTGAGCGATAGAATCCAAACTTTTATTCCATAAACCTTGATTTCTGGGACGCGGAGAAAAAGGATGTACCGACCCGAATCTCACCTTTCTTCCGTTGAGCACAACGGTTGCAGCAGGGATGCTGCTTGATTCTATAGGAATAAGATTCTCAGTTGTTTCCTGCAACGGATACGCACTGTACAGCACATTCACACCGCCATTATCATGCCATGTAAGCTGCGGAGTAACGGAATATGGAAGATAATCCGCGATTCCCCCATCGTTCAATCTGTTCAGCAAATCCGAAGAAACCTCTTGCATTGCCAAGACCTCGATATGCTCTTCGCGTATTGTTTCAACGATTTGTTGTGCATCGGCAACACCCTGCTTCGTGTTGAACGTCATAACACGAACCGTTGCCATGGACTGTGCGACAGGGTTGGCAGCCGGCACAATATACCCCCAATGCCAAGCGACCTGTATGACCACGCATACCGCGCTCAATGCAGCCAACGCCCTTCGTTTGCCGATACGGCGAATTGTCAGAGCAAAGACCGCAATCACAGCGGAAAGCAAACCCAGCCACGGCATCAGCGCAACAACCAGAGGCACATAGCGTTTGCCATCAAGATTATTCGGCAGCATGCGCAACAACATCGCCACCACAATGACCGCGGTGACCAACCAAAGCAAAGCCGTCAGCAACGTTGAACGCGTTTCGCGACGCGTTTCATTGCGCTGAACGTTGCCAAGTCGAGTCATGCGCACTCCTCTCCCATTCCATCTTCCCGTTTCACTTCCTATTCCGCGCAATCCGCAATCGTATGCAATCACATGTTGCAACCGATAGTCTTACGCATCGTTTTTCACAACATCTCTCACAACATCTCTTCTCGTGAACGCTACCCGCGTTCATCCCCGCATATGTTTCCCGCGCGCATTGAGGGTGACGCTTTCACAAAAGTGCCACTATATGGACACTTTCCGGCATTTGGAATCGTTCTGATACGTTCATCCGATAATCTATAGGTTACAAAACGGCGCTTAGCAAAAAGAGGCAATCATGAGCGAAGAAGCAATGCGAGAAGAAGTGGCGCAAGCTGTGGAAGTGGCCGCAAACAAGGCCGCCGAAGAGGAAATCAGCAAGCTGGCCGAATTCGAAAGCGCCATCGACGAAACGCTCGCCTCCGGATATTTGGACGATACGCTCACCGTCACCGACGCAGACGGCGTGGCGCAAGTGCTGCCAGTGCTCGATTCCGAGCCGATCTCACACTTGGTGGAAGGCTTGGAAGCCGTAGGCGGGAGCGCCAATGTGTTCGTGCACACCAGCGCAGGCGTGGTGGCCCTCAGCGTAGTGGAATACAAGCCCAACGAAGAGGAGTAGCCGTCGCAGCATGCACGGTCAGGCGGCACGCCTACGGTTGAGGGCGCGTTGCACGGTTTCATGCGTGGAACCGGCACCCTGGCCGCGCACGCCGAAGAACACCATCAGCACCATCACGAAGCAGATTGCTGCACTGATACGAAGCGCCCACTGAATGCCGAACACGTTGGCAGCCGCATACACGGCTTTTGTGCCACCAAGCGCAGTCCAACGAAGAGACGTGAACGTCTCCATCAAAATCACCAACACCGGAGCGCCAATCGCGCCCGCAATCTGACGAACCGTATTCGTCACCGCGGATCCGGCGCTCACCTCTTCCGGTTCCAAACAATTCAGTGACCATGTGGTGATCGGCATCAACACGAAACCCATGCCGATCTGGCGCACAAACTGCCAAATCGACACCCACCAAATCCACGAAGTCATGGAAATCAAACTCATCATGACCGTGCCGAAACACAAGGTAATCGTGCCGATCAACGCCACCGGGCGTGCTCCGAAACGGTCAAGCACCTTACCACCGAAAAACTGCGAAATGCACTGGCCCAAAGCACCCGGAAGCATCACCAGGCCGCTAATCGCAGCAGAATAGCCACGGCAATCCTGAATGTACAGGGGCATGATCACCATAATCGAACTGAACGCGAAGAACGAGAGCGCGGCCGTGATCGTGCCAACAGTAAAACTACGATTCTTCAACACGCTCAAATTCAACAGTGGCGGCTGCGCTTCAGGATTTTCAATCTGCCTGCGCGCGCCATGAATCTGGCGGAGCACAAACCAAATAATTCCCACAACGCCAATCATCATTGGCAGCCAAACCATAGGATTTACAAACGAATACGATTCAATATTCGTAAAGCCGAACATTAGCCCGCCGAAACCGAAAATAGACAGTCCAACGGAAAAAAAGTCAGCCTTCGCGGTTTTATCGTTCTCACCGAAATTATGCAATCCAAAATAGGCAAGAAGCAGCGAAATTACGCCGATAATGGTCAACGTGAGGAAAATTGAACGCCAACCGTTCAAGTCCGTCTGCACACCGCCAAGCGTCGGGCCGATCGCCGGAGCCACGCTCATCGCCATGCCAACCGTACCCATTGCGAAACCACGGCGAGACAGCGGATAAATCGAAAACACCGTGATCTGCAACACCGGCCACATCACACCCGTGCCAACCGCCTCAAGCAAACGCCCGATCAGCACCATCAAAAAAGTTGGACCAAGCCAAGCGAACAGTGAACCGATCGTGAACACAACCATGGAAACAAGCACGATTTCGCGCGTCGAAAAACGTCTCGTAAGGTATGCCGTAAGCGGCACCATCACGCCCATGACCAGCTGGAAAATCGACGTCAGCCACTGACCGGTCGTAACGGAAATACCAAAATCACTGACGATCGTCGGCAACGCGGCGCTCAACTGCAATTGCGTGAAATTACCGACGAACGTAATAAATGTAAGAATCGCAATGGAAATAAACGCCGTGCGCGTTAAATGACCGTCCTGATACGATTCCTCTCGAGTAAGCGCTCGAGACATGCTCCGCTTCGCTGACATCAATCACCTTCTCCACATTCAAACGCACAAACTACATGATAGCCCGTATGACAGAGGCATGGATATTCGCCTGCGGATTCCTGTTTTTGTCATTTCGGGGTAACGCTCCCCTATTTAGAGGTATCATGGCACACGAAAGAGGTAGGCAAGTTTTCGACGCAGGCAGCGTCGAGAGAGAGGGGGGGGGGGGGGGGGATAATGACAGTCAGGGCCATGTTCCACATCTGCATGGAGTTGTGGGGTATTTTCATATGCCTGATTTGCGCATGCGGAATTTTCATTGCAACCCCACACAAAACCAGACGAACTCGCATCAAAATACTCATGCAGATCGCCTGCATGCTTCTTCTTGGAACCGACGCGCTCAGCTGGTATTTTCGCGTAGATGCAGACGAAACCGCATACTATATGGTTCGCATAAGCAATTTCTCAGTATTCTGCATCAACTATATTTTCATGAGTTTCTTCGCAACCTATGTTTGGTTGACAGTGAGCAAACATCAGCATCGCAAACCAGCCGCATTGCGTGCTGTCTACGCATTATCCGTAATTGGAATTCTCTTACTTATCATCACACAATTCACTGGTCTTTTCTACTATTTCGATGACCACAATCTTTACCATCGCGGTAATTTCTATCTTCTTTCGCAGGCAATTGCGGTCTTGGGAATCACATATCGAAGAATCTTGATCGCATTACTTTCCTTTCCGTGATGTCGTTCTCCGTACTACCAGTATTGGCGACCATCTACCAAGCACTGGCATACGGTTTTTCATTGCAATGTTTGGCGATCGTGATTTCCACACAGATTATGTTCATCATGGACACCGTGGAACTGAACCTGCGATTCTACTCGCAACAGGCCGACTTGGCGCTGTACGAAACCAAACGATTCAACAAAGGAACGTTCACCGTCTACAATTATGACCGCTCCTAGCCAGCATCCGCAATCTGCATCAGGAGCGGCCGGAAAGCGTGAGGAAGACGAGAATCACATTAAGCGCAACAATCAGCGAAACAACTACCATATTGATCGCGAATTTCACCGGACCATCCACATAATCGCCCATTAATGAGCGATCGTGAGTGTATTTCATCAGCGGAATGATCGCGAACGGAATGCCGATCGACAGTACCACCTGCCCTATGATCAGCGCCTCCGTCGGATTCTTCGCAAACCACAGTACAACCAATGCCGGCACAAGCGTCACCACGCGGCACGCCCACATCGGCGCTTTGACCCGCAACAGTCCATGCATGATTTCGGCTCCGGCATACGTGCCGACCGATGTGGAGCTCAGGCTGGAAGCCAGCAGTCCGACCGAGAAAATCGTGCCGACAACAGGGCCCAGAGCGGCGGCGATGGCATGCTGCGCGCCTTCGATCGAATCAGTGCCGGTCACGCCATACAGCGAATTCGCCGCGAGAATCAGCAGCGCCAGATTCACCGTGCCGGCCAGAAGCAACGCCCATATCACATCGACCTTGCTGCCATGCAGCAGCGTCTTGATGTCGGGCTTCTTTTGCCCCGCGGAATAATGGTCATTGACGAGTGTGGAATGCAGGTAAATC
>OIQL01000421.1_pt1 | contig 11252 bp, 7 predicted proteins | sample 1585961 | NCBI WGS metagenome assembly OIQL01 (sample SAMN02674970, study PRJEB24791) | human gut metagenome, SKBSTL043 | isolation source: stool | host: Homo sapiens | place: USA | reverse complement strand
AAACTGGATGAGTTCACTGCTTGCAAAAAGAGTGGTATTCGAGAAGTCACCATCCTCTTTTAAATTGAAAGCAAGACCAAAAAGCTCTGCCTGAACCAGTTGTGTTAGGATATCTAAGCTTGAACGTCCTATCCAAGTCTGTTCTCGAGCACTCTCTTGAGTAGCTTTGAAAGATTGTAAGTCCTGTTCACTAGTGAAGACAGGAACAACCTTCTTGCCTTCCACTTCAACTGCGTAGAGGTCTTGGGCAGCCAAGACGGGAGTACGTTGTAGGTGATTAACCAAAGCCAGACTAGTCAAAAAGTGGTCTGGTTCCTTTAAAAATTCTTTTAGAGTTTCATCAAAAGCTTGCAATTCTTGATTTTCTGTCATTCTTCTATCTGTTCTTTCGTTTCTGATTTATCAGGATTTTTCGGTGCTTCACCACTTTCATTATGGTGGCGTGGTTTATGATGAGAACGACGGCGGTGACGATGCTCTCCTCCATTTTCCCCATCCTCAAATTTTTCAGGCTTAGGAAGCAAGGCCTTGATTGAGGCATCGATACGTCCTTTTTCATCGATTTTGATAATTTTAACAGTTACCATGTCCCCAACCTTAACCACATCTTCGACACGCTCAGTGCGTTCCCAAGCTAGTTCTGAGATGTGGACAAGAGCATCTGTCTTATTAAAGAGGTGAACAAAGGCACCGAACTTTTCAATACGCACAACTGGTACAGTGTAAACCTCTCCAACCTTAGCTTCACGTACAAGATCAAAGATGATAGCTTTAGCACGGTTAATGGCATCCTGATCACTAGAGAAAATCTGAACAAGACCTTCTTCATCAATATCAATAGTGACACCAGTCTCAGCGATAATCTTGTCAATAGTTTCGCCACCTTTACCGATGACAACCTTGATCTTGTCAACAGGAATCTGAATACTGTCAATCTTAGGTGCTGTTGGTGCCAATTCTGGACGTGGCTCAGCGATTGCTGACTCAATAACATCAAGAATTTCAAAACGAGCTACCTTTGCCTGAGCCAAAGCCTCTTCGAGAATGGCAGGTGTAATACCTGAAATCTTAATATCCATCTGAAGAGCTGTAATTCCTTGACGTGTACCAGCTACTTTAAAGTCCATATCTCCAAAATGGTCTTCTAAACCTTGAATATCAGTCAGGACAGTGTAGTTAGTACCATCTGAGATAAGCCCCATAGCTATCCCTGCAACAGGCGCCTTAATCGGTACACCACCAGCCATAAGAGCCAAGGTTCCTGCACAAATAGAGGCTTGTGAGGAAGAACCATTTGACTCCAAGACTTCTGCTACCAAACGGATAGCATAAGGGAACTCTTCAACACTTGGAAGAACCTGAGCAAGGGCACGTTCACCTAGGGCTCCGTGACCTATTTCACGTCGACCTGGTGCACCGTAACGCCCTGTTTCACCCACTGAATACTGAGGGAAATTATAGTGGTGAAGGAAGCGTTTCTTATACTCTGGATCCAAACCATCAACAAGTTGTGTATCACTCATAGGTGCTAAAGTCAAAACTGACAAGGCTTGAGTTTGTCCACGTGTAAAGAGACCTGAACCATGAACCTTAGGAAGAAAGTCAATCTCTGCGTCCAAAGGACGGATTTCATCCACACGACGACCATCTGGACGAACCTTATCCTCGGTAATGAGACGGCGCACTTCGGCATGTTCCATCTGCTCAAGGATTTCTGCTACATCACGCAGAATGGTTTCCTTATCTTCATCTTCTGCAAAGCGTTCTTGATAAGAAGTAAGGACCTCTTCTTTAACAGCCTGGGTTGCTGCTTCACGCGCCAGTTTTTCTTCCACCTGAACAGCCTTAGCTAACTGATCATAATAAGCCGTTTCGATTTCGACTTTCAAATCAGCATCAACTTGTAGAAGTTCAACCTCAGCCTTTTCCTTACCAACAGCTGCAACGATATAATTTTGGAAATCAACCAACTCTTGAATAGCCTCATGTCCCTTCAAGAGTGCTTGCAACATAATATCCTCAGACAATTCCTGAGCACCCGACTCTACCATATTGATAGCTTCCTTGGTACCTGCCACTGTCAAGTCTAAAAGTGAAATTTCCTTATCCGCTGCACTTGGGTTGATGATGAAATCTTCTGCGGCATAGGCCACTTGAACCCCAGCAATCGGACCATTGAAAGGAATGTCAGAAATAGAAAGAGCTAAAGAGCTGCCAAACATAGCTGCCATCGGAGCACTAGCATTCTCATCATAAGAGAGGACGGTGTTAATGACTTGAACTTCATTTCGGAAACCTTCCGCAAACATAGGACGAATAGGACGGTCAATGAGGCGAGCAGTCAACGTGGCATCTGTTGAAGGACGACCCTCACGCTTGTTAAAGCCCCCCGGGAACTTACCAGCTGCATACATTTTTTCCTCATAATTAACCTGTAAAGGAAAGAAATCTGCAGTTGCCATCTTTTTAGACATAACAGCTGTTGATAATACCGTTGTATCTCCATAACGCACGACGACAGCACCATTAGCCTGCTTGGCTACCTGCCCAACTTCAACGACAAGCGGGCGTCCTGCAAAGGTCATCTCAAAAGTTTGTTTAGCCATGTTTGATCCCTCTTTTTATCCATGACCAGCCCTTATAAAAACGAACCGGTCAACTTTATGTCATTCATTTGATATAACTTTCATTTTACCATAATATAGTCAAAAATGGCAGAGCTCCGGCATAAGTTAGCAGCTAAGATTCCCTTTCTCTCAGATATTTAAGTCGTTTTGTGATATAATAAACACCTATGAGAGACAAAGGAATGACTATGAAAAAATTACAACACATCATTATGATTGCCTTAATCTTACTAGGCCTAGTAACACCTGCTCTAGCACAAGAACAGACAGATGACTTCAATGTTTCCGCTAAACATGCGATTGCTATCGAAGCAACTACAGGAAAAGTCCTCTATGAAAAGGACGCCACTACCCCTGATGGTGTGGCTTCAATGACTAAAATCCTAACAGCCTACATGGTCTATAAAGCAGTTGATCAAGGAAAAATTACCTGGGACACTGAAGTAGATATTTCAGACTATCCTTTCAACTTAACCGTTGATTCAGAAGTTTCAAATGTCCCACTGGATTCCCGAAAATACACTGTTAAACAACTCCTAGATGCCACCCTCATTTCCAGCGCTAACAGTGCTGCTATTGCTCTGGCTGAAAAAATCTCAGGATCAGAGAGTGCCTTCGTTGACGCTATGACAGCACAACTAAAAGAATGGGGCATTACAGATGCTAAATTATATAACGCTTCTGGTCTAAATAATAAATATCTTGGGGATAATCGCTATCCTGGCTCAAAACCAGATGACGAGAATACGATGAGCGCCCTAGATGTTGCAATTATTGCGGACCACCTCATCAAAGACTATCCTCAGGTACTTGAAATCACCAAGCAAACCGAAACTGACTTCGAAGGTGACAACAAATTAACGACGCACAACTACATGTTGGAGGGGCAAGACAACTACCGTGAAGGCGTTGATGGACTCAAGACTGGAACAACCGAACTTGCAGGGGCATCCTTTGTAGCCCACTCCAATGAAAATGGCATGAGTTTGATTACAGTTGTTATGAATGCGGACAATGGCGGAGAGGATGAAGCTGCTCGATTCACAGCCACAAATGAGTTGCTAGATTATGTGACTCAAAACTGGGAAATCAAAACCCTTAACACCAAAGGACAAATCGTCAAGAAAAATGATATTAAGGTAGCCGATGGAGACAGTCAAACCATCTCTGCTAAGCTCGAGTCAGACCTTACAGTCATTCAAAAAATAAACAGCAAAAATGATGCTGTTAAAATCAAAGCAAAAACCATAACAGCACCTATCAAAAAAGGTGACACTATTGGAACAGCAACCTTTGATGATAAGAATCTCGTAGGAACAGGTTACATCTCTGATCCACCTCAAATTTCGGTGACAGCCAACCAATCTATCAAGAAAAGCTTCTTCTTAAAAGTTTGGTGGAACCATATCGTTAATTTCTTTACAGGAAATAAGTAAACACAAAACTACCTTTTAGATATCAAAAGGTAGTTTTATCTTGCCTTCAAAATTAGTCCTGTTAGTAAATGCCCCTTCTCTACACCTTATGTTCCTCTCAAAATGTGGTATAATAAATATCCAAAACACATGAAGGAACAAACCATGAAAAAACTGATTACGCTTATGATGACCTTCTTACTCTGTCTGGGAAGCGTAGCCCCTGCTTTTGCAGCAGATAAGAAAAAAGGATATGATGCCGCAGCCAAACATGCCATCGCTGTCGAAGCTACTACTGGCAAAATTTTATACGAAAAAGATGCAACCACTTCTACAGGGATTGGCTCTATTACCAAGCTCCTAACAGCCTACATGGTTTATAAAGCGGTAGATCAAGGAGACCTCAAATGGAACAGCAAAGTTGATATTTCTGACTACCCCTTTGAACTAACTGTCAGTGCCGGAGTATCCAATATCCCACTAGATGCCCGCAAATACACTGTCAAACAACTTCTTGACGCAACTCTTATTTCCAGTGCCAATAGTGCATCGATTGCTCTAGCCGAGGAAATCGGAGGAACCGAAAGTAAGTTTGTCGACATGATGAAAGCCCAACTTAAAGATTGGGGTATCACTGATGCCAAGATTGTCAATGCCTCTGGTCTCAATAATTCTTACTTAGGTGACAATATCTATCCAGGCTCTAAATCAGACGAAGAAAATACCATGAGTGCTAAAGATGTTGCTATCATTGCACAACACGTAGTGAAAGAATATCCTGAAATTCTCGATATCACTAAAAAAACTGAAGCTGATTTTGATGGTGTCAACAAACTCAAAACCTTCAACTATATGCTCAAGGGACAACCTAGTTACCGTAAAGGAGTGGATGGCCTAAAAACGGGAACCACTGATTTAGCTGGTGCTTCCTTCGTGGCCCACTCAAATGAAAATGGCATGAGCATTATCACAGTCATTATGAATGCTGATAATACCGATACTGATGACTACGCCCGTTTCACTGCAACAAATGACCTACTTAACTACGTTGTCTATCATTGGGAAAGCAAGACCATTGCCAAAAAAGGACAAGCCATCGGTAAAAGTCAAGCCCATGTTATTGATGGTAAATCTAAGCAAGTCACTGCTGTTGCTAAGTCTGACTTTAATATCATCCAAAAAATAGATGCTAACAATAGTAAACATATTAAAGTCACTACCAATCAAGTTCAAGCCCCTGTCAACTCAAGTGACAAGGTTGGAACGGCTACCTTTGAAGATAAATCACTTGTAGGAGAAGGTTACTTGCCTAACCAAGGTATGCCTAGCATGGAACTGGTTGCTGGTAAAGAAGTTAAGAAAAGCTTCTTCCTCAAGGTCTGGTGGAATCACTTTGTCAACTTTGTCAATGAAAAACTCTAATCATTACAGTCGAGCTTTGCTCGGCTTTTTCTTTTACCCCAACTTTACAGAAAGATTGACTCTATCTTGACTCCTATTGACACAACAAAAAGACAAACTACACCTGTAATCTGTCTTTTTGTTTGATTTTTACACTACTGTAAAGGTTAATTTATCTTTCGAGCATCCAATCTTAAGGGTTTGTCCACTAACTACTTGGCCACCTAGTAAGAGCTCAGATAACTTATCCTCCACCTGAGTTTGAATCGTGCGACGTAATGGACGAGCACCCATCTCAACATCATAGCCATCTTTAGCTAAATGTTTGAGGGCAGCTGGTTGGAATTTCAAGTCAATCCCTTTTTCAGCCAAAGCTGATACCAACGGTTTTACCATAATCTTGACAATCTCACGAAGCTGCTCTTCCTCTAAACTATGGAAGACAACCTTTTCATCAATACGGTTGATAAACTCTGGTCGGTAGGCCTTCTTAAGCTCTTCCATGATACGTGACTGCATAGCTTGGTGATTATGAGAAATGTCTTGGACTCCAAAACCAACGGTCTTATCATCACGAAGAGCAGTCGCTCCCAAGTTCGAAGTCATAATGATAATGGTATTTGAGAAATCGACTTTACGACCTCGACTATCTGTCAAGACACCGTCATCCAAAACCTGTAAGAGAATATTGAAAATATCTGGGTGAGCCTTTTCCACCTCGTCAAAGAGAAGAACTGAGTAAGGCTTATTACGAACTTTTTCTGTCAACTCACCGCCCTCATCATATCCAACATAACCTGGAGGAGCACCGTTAAGTCGGCTAGCCGCAAATTTTTCCATGTATTCTGACATGTCAAAGCGAAGCAAAGATGACTCATCATCAAAGAGAACTTCCGCCAATGCCTTGGCCAATTCTGTCTTACCAACACCAGTAGGTCCAAGGAACATGAAGGAACCAATAGGACGTTTTCCAGTACGAATACCTGACTGGTTACGACGAATAGCACGACTAATCGCTGAAACTGCCTCGTCTTGACCAATAACACGTTTGTGAAGCTCTGCTTCCAGATTTAAGTAACGCTTGCTATCTGCCTGAGTCATCTTCTCAACAGGGATACCTGATAGACGACTAAGGGTTTGCATAATCTGATCCGCATCTACCAAGGCAGGTTTTGGTAATTTTGCTTTTTGGCTAGCTTTATATTGTTTAACAGCAGCCTTCATATCACCAGATAGAAGCGCTTCATCCAAAGGCGTTATCTCACGTTTGGCTTCTTTTTTAATACGACCTTGAACAGTCGCACTCGCTTCATCTAAAAGGTCAATGGCAGAGTCAGGTAAGTTTTTACTCGTCAAATAACGATGCGCCGCCTTGACCGCTGTCTCAACCGCTTCATCAGTAATCGTTACACGATGATAGTCTTCATAAGACGAACGTAGGCCTTTTAGAATATCAATCGCCTCAGGTACACTTGGCTCCTCAATTGTAATCTTAGCAAAACGGCGAGAAAGAGCTGCATCTTTCTCAATATGCTTTTGATACTCTGCTTGAGTGGTAGCTCCAACCATATGAAGGGTTCCACGAGCTAGAGCAGGTTTCAAAATATTTGCCGCATCTAAGGTACTATCAATACCTGAACCAGAACCAATAATCGTATGCAGTTCGTCAATAAAGAGAATGATTTTTCCATCAGCTTCAATCTCATCGATGATTTGATTCATACGTTCTTCGAAATCACCACGGAAACGTGTTCCTGCAACCACACTCATCATATCAAGCTCTAAGATACGCATATCAGCCAGCTCAAAAGGTACTTCGCCTGAAGCAATACGCTGTGCCAAGCCAAGCGCCAGTGCCGTCTTACCAACACCTGCTTCACCAACAAGAACTGGGTTATTCTTCGTTTTACGACTCAAAACCTGAATCATGCGTGAAATTTCTTTCTCACGTCCAATAACAGGATCAAGAGCACCTGACTCGGCTACAGCCGTTAAGTCCTTGGTATAATCTGACAGTTCCCCAGTAGAAGATTGGGGAGGCTGCATCATATTAGCAAAATTTCCTGATGCCTTTGATTTTTTAGGCTTACGAAGGTCATGAATGGCCTTCAAGTCTTGCTTACTAAGACCTGCGTAACGCTCCAAAGAACGTCGTAAATCGATAATGCGAGGCTTATCACTGTCATCCTTATATTGAAAACCAGCAACTTCAAGGAGACGACAAACCATCAAATCCTTATGAAGGAGAAAGGCCATCAATACATGTTCAGACCCTACCTCTACAGCACCAGTCACACCAGCAATTCCCTCTGCCTCTTGCAACATAGCCTCTAAAGCATGTGACTGTGCACGTAAATCGATAATATCTGATTCAGACAAGTCTTTTGGACTTTTCTCCATCGCTAGTACAGCGGCTGTCTCAATCTCTTCCGCACGAATACGGTCCTCAAAATCAGTAAATGTTAGGTAGGCTACAGATCCTGGAACCTCAACCATAGCCAGAAGCACATGCCAAGTCTCCAGAAAAGGACTTCCAAAACGCTCTGCCTCAAGCTGTGCACGATGGAAAATGGCCTGCATTTTTCTTGAATATGTCGTCATCTAATTTCCTTTTCTATCCAATCTAAGTAATAGCGAGCGTAGAATACGCGAACGAATAGCAGCCGCATCTGCGCCTAAAATATCATCACTAGCAGTTGCTAAAATCAAATTTCCCTCACGTTCTGTGATGATTTTTTCATCAAAAAGCAACTGGATCAAGTCTGTAAATACCTGCTCGCTGAGCTGATCCGCTAAGTTCTGAAGCAAATCATTAATCATGTGGTGCTTATCAGAGAATCTGACTTTGACGATACGAATATAACCGCCACCTCCACGCTTACTCTCAACAATATAACCACGACTTTCTGTAAAGCGGGTCTTAATAACATAATTAATCTGACTCGGTACAACTTGAAAAGTATCTGCTAAGTTCGAGCGTTGAATCTCAGCAATTCCAGACTGGCCCAGCAATTCTTTAATATATTCTTCTATACTATCTGATGTATTTCTTGCCATCTTAATTCCTCCAGTCTAATTTGACTATAACTGACTATTATTATACCAAAAATGTCAGCACATGGGAAACTATACCTTCAAAAAGCTTTTTAAAGTTGTCATTAGAGACCATATAAGATACAATAAATAAGACTAAAATATTAGGTAACTTTAAGTGTTTGATCCACTTTGACAGGCTGAGCCTCACCTAATCCAACAAGTACTTTTTAGCACTTTCGCAGTAGTATTAGTCTTATCACTCTTGATAAAGCTCTTGTGACTTTTAGTCTTTATTTTATTTCTCTATGAAAGGTTACTCATGAAATACATCATTGCACTCTTAATCTCTATGATTCCTTTAGTTGAGCTCCGTGGAGCCGTACCTGTCGCTATCGCCTCAGGTATTCCTTGGTGGCAAGCCCTAATTCTTTGTGTCATTGGGAACATGATTCCAGTTCCAATTATCTTTTTCTTCGCCCGCCGTGTTCTCGAATGGGGGGCAGACAAACCTCTAATTGGTGGCTTCTTTACCTGGTGTCTTAAAAAAGGTCACAGTGGTGGGCAAAAACTTGAAAAAGCTGCCGGAGATAAGGGGGTCTTCTGGGCCCTCCTCCTTTTTGTGGGAATTCCACTTCCAGGAACAGGAGCCTGGACTGGTACCCTAGCAGCATCTATCCTAGATTGGGACTTTAAACGTAGTGTTATTGCCGTTATGCTGGGGGTTATCCTTGCAGGTATCATCATGGGAACACTCTCTCTTCTACTTGGTGTAAATACCTTCGCTCATTAATTACTTTGTTAACGTCTGGGGCATGCTCAGATGTTTTTTTTATAACAACAAAAAAGAAGTTACGATTCATTTACGTAACTTCTTTCTTTTTATCTAGCAACTAGAATTAGTTGTTAAGTGCTGCTGCCATTGTAGCTGCAACTTCTGATTCAAAGTCGTTAGATGCTTTTTCGATACCTTCACCAACTTCAAAGCGAACGAATTCTACTACTGAAGCGTTTACTGATTCAAGGTAAGCTTCAACTGTTTTGCTGTCGTCCATGATGTAAACTTGAGCAAGAAGAGTGTAAGCTTGGTCAACTTTAGTGTTGTCAAGCAAGAAGCGGTCCATTTTACCTGGGATGATTTTATCCCAGATTTTTTCTGGTTTACCTTCAGCAGCCAACTCAGCTTTGATATCTTCTTCAGCTTGAGCAAGAACAGCATCAGTCAATTGAGCTTTAGAACCATATTTAAGGTGTGGAAGAGCTGGTTTGTTAACCATTGCACGGCTTTCGTTATCTTGATCGATAGCGTGGTTAAGTTGTGCCAATTCATCTTTAACAAATTGTTCATCCAATTCAGTGTATGAAAGAACAGTTGGTTTCATCGCTGCGATGTGCATTGAGATTTGTTTTGCAAGAGCATCATCTCCACCTTCGATAACTGAAACAACACCGATACGTCCACCGTTGTGTTGGTAAGCTCCGAAGTGTTGTGCATCAGTTTTCTCAACAACTGCAAAACGACGGAATGAAATCTTTTCACCGATAGTAGCTGTAGCAGTTACGTATGCAGCTTCAAGAGTTTCACCTGAAGGCATAGTCAATGCAAGTGCTTCTTCGTTGTTAGCTGGTTTACCTTCAGCAATTACTTTAGCTGTTTCGTTTACCAACTCAACGAATTGAGCGTTTTTCGCAACGAAGTCAGTTTCAGCGTTAACTTCAACAACTGCTGCAACGTTACCGTTAACGTAAACACCAGTCAAACCTTCAGCTGCAACACGGTCAGCTTTCTTAGCTGCTTTAGCCATACCTTTTTCGCGAAGCAATTCAATCGCTTTTTCGATATCACCTTCAACTTCAACCAATGCTTTTTTAGCGTCCATGACACCAGCACCAGATTTTTCACGCAATTCTTTAACAAGTTTAGCTGTAATTTCTGCCATTTTGTTTTTCTCCAAATTTATTTTATCAAACTAAGGGGCAGGGCTGAGCCCCGCCCCTTAGGTGTTTGTCGTATCTTAAGTGGGCATATAGCCCTAACCAATCTTAAAGATTAGTTGTTGTCACCTTCGACAACTTCAACGATTTCTTCGATTGAATCAGCTGCAGCTGCTTCTTGGAAATCTGCAGAAGCATCTTCACCTTGGTTACCTTCGATGATAGCATCAGCCATTTTTGAAGTGATCAATTTAACGGCACGGATAGCGTCATCGTTAGCTGGGATGATTACATCGATCTCATCTGGATCAGCGTTTGTATCAACCATCGCTACAACTGGGATACCAAGTTTTTTAGCTTCTTTAACAGCGATTTGTTCTTTGTGTGGGTCAACGATGTAGATTACATCTGGAATGCGAGGCATATCTTCGATACCACCCAAGAATTTTTCAAGACGTGCACGTTGTTTGTTAAGAAGTGCAACTTCTTTCTTAGGAAGAACTTCGAAAGTTCCATCAGCTTCCATTTGTTTGATTTCTTTCAAACGAGCGATACGTTTTTGGATAGTATCCCAGTTTGTAAGAGTACCACCCAACCAACGGTGGTTGATGTAGTATTGACCAGCACGAGTTGCTTCTTCAGCTACTGCTTCAGCTGCTTGTTTTTTAGTACCAACGAACAAGATTACTGCATCGTTAGCTGCTGCTTCACGAACGAATTCGTAAGCTGTATCAGCCATTTTTACAGTTTGTTGCAAGTCGATAACGTGGATTCCGTTACGTTCTGTGAAGATGTACTTAGCCATCTTAGGGTTCCAGCGACGAGTTTGGTGACCGAAGTG
>OIQL01000415.1_pt1 | contig 11297 bp, 8 predicted proteins | sample 1585961 | NCBI WGS metagenome assembly OIQL01 (sample SAMN02674970, study PRJEB24791) | human gut metagenome, SKBSTL043 | isolation source: stool | host: Homo sapiens | place: USA | reverse complement strand
ATATCTGCCTGTAAGGTCATCGAGGGTATATTCTTTGCTATAGCTCATATCCCATGAGTAGAACGGTTGCTTTTGTTCTTTCCAGCTACCCAGTGTGAACGATTCCTGTGGTGCACCGATGCTCCATCCCTCTTGTTCGGGTACGACCGAGAAGTTTCCGATGATGTAGACCGGTTCTATCTCTGCAAAAATACGCATCGGGTTGATGCTGAGTTCTACCGTATTGCTACCTTTTTTCACCTGTCCGCCTATCGGATAAACGCCGAAAGAACGGTCCAGCCACCATTCACCTGGAAGAGCGTTCACGAGATTTCCGTTGATTTTTACGGTAAATAGTTCGGGGCGTTCGGAAACCAGTTTGATACCGGAATAGTCGAAAGCATCGTTTACCGTAAAATGATAGGAGGCCGTGAAGCCGCCATCCTTAAAGTGGTCGCGGTCGAGGATATTCCGTTTGTATTGTACGGAGGTATTCCAAGGATTGCCGTTGGTGAATCCGTGCGCTTTGAAGGCGATATCGGCGGCACGGGAGAAATGTTGTTTCTTGTAAGTCTTTCCTTTAACCGTAACATCGCAAAAGTCAATTGTTAGAGCATTGTCGCGTAAACGGCTGACGGTGGTCCGGTTTGTTGCCTTCACCAGGCTGCTTCCCGCTTTTCCGGGACGTTCCGGATAGTTTTTCGAGTTCTTGTCAGAACAGTAAAGCAAGAGGCTTCCTGCCGGTTCGATCCGGAAAGATGTACTTAGTATGCCTTTTTCTTTTGAAGACGGATACGTATAGATTTCCCCGTTCAGAGCATCCATTTCCAACATGGCTTTTCCCTGCGTCGAAAGGGTGCCGTCAACAACTTCATCCATAGAAGAGTTGACGAGAAAAACCAATTCTCCGTCTGCAAACCGGCGACGATGGTGATACAGGTTACCACTGTTGAAAGTAATCCTGAAGTTATCGGAAGAGAAATACCGGGCGATTACATCTTTGGATAGTTCCGGGAGTGATGTGACGGTTGTACCGGTCAACAGTCCGGCCAGTTCGTCATTGACAGCCCCGTCTATCCGGGTGGGAGCGGAGAAGGTTATGATCTGTCCACCTTGTTCAACAAATTGTTGCAAGAGGTTGAAGGTAGGCTTGTTTAAGGTCTCCATCATGGGAGGCAGAACGACAGTCGAGTAGGAGGCATTGCCGACGATGAAACGCCCGTTTTCTACCTTTCCGAGGTCTTTGATGATGTTTTCGGAACCGAGGTCATATTCTACCTGGTTCTTTTCCAAAGTTGTAACAAAAGCTTGGAAATTGGTTCCTATCTCCATGAGTTTCGGGGAACTTCCTGCATGGACGTAATAGCTCCATAAAGTCGAGTTGGGTTCCAGAACCAAAATATCGTTTTTCTGGATGCCTTTGCTCATAACAAATGAAAGGCGTCCGTAATAGTCATTCAGTTCGCGATAGTCGGGCCACCAGGGAGAATGATAGGTGAATACCGGCGGATAGTCGTATTTGCGTGCTCCTGTTAGTGTCATATGGGCTAAATGTTGGTTCATGAAGTTGACCCCGAGTGCATACTCCCAATCACCTAACCGTTTGAAATCTTTAAAAGTTTCGTCCCAACCTCCACCACCATAAGTTTCGCTGAGGGTACGGTTACAACCTGTTTGGTTGGCGGCACTGCGCAATTCTTTTACTGCACGGATATTGCCGAACTGTGCTTGCGGGTTGGTTTCGTCGAACTGATTGAACAGCATGTCGATAGCGGGTACCTGATGCCAGGCGTACATTGCCATATTGTCCGGTCCGTCGTTCATTTGCGGCCAACCGTGTTCCCAATAGTGTCCGGTCCATTTCAGGTTGTTCGTCTCGCAGTAGTGGTGCCAAGGTTTGGACCAGCGGTCGACAAACATTTGCAACAGGGTTTCCATATAGTTATGACGTACCTGTTTCCAATTGCCCGTCTCTTCGTCCAGAAGGGGAAGTAGTGGTTTTAGATCGTATCCCCACTGTTTCCGGAATACTTCGAACAAGTCTGGTGTCCAGCGCAAGCCTCCGGGACTGCTGATGTTGGGCTCATCTGTGAAGATACCGAAAACAGATTTGCCAAATTCGTCCTTTATTGTTTTTTCGTATCCTTTCATCGTGAGGTCGATGAACTTTTCAGTCACACCGGGTACGAGCAGGTCTACGTAAGAATACCCTCCGTACCAGTCTGATTTGCCTAAATAGGTCTTTTTGTAGAGGTAATATTCTCCTTTTGCTTTTTTATGCTGGCTCAGGGCGTTCGTGATATCTGCCCATTTGTCCCCTTCTTTTTTAAGGATGATGAAATATTCGTCTGTCTTGTCAGGCAGAAGATCTGTTTTTGTCAACTCAAGTCCTTGTCCTTGGTTGTAGGATTCGGGCATATCTTCGGGAACATGTCCTCCGGCAAAGCCGCTGGGATAGGAGTTTTCATCGTAAATCCAGATGTCCAGTCCCATCTCTTTTCCTTTATCTCCTCATCCACGCCTTCCACCTCCGCCATCTCCCGAACAAGCACCTCCACCCGCTCTTCGCACTCCTTCTGCACGGATTCCAGCAGCGCCGCCAGTTCATCCGCCCAAATCAGCCTGACATACTCGTGTGGATGCTTCTCCTGCAAATAGCGCTCATACAGGGATGCCCACTTGCCATTGGGCGACCTGTCCGCCAGCATACAAGTAGGAAAGTAGTAGTCGCCCACAAGGGTGTAGTGAATGCCGTTCTCCATAATTTCGGCAGGCAGTTCGTTTGTCGTCGTCGTTTTCATTGAAAAAAACCTCCTGTGCTTATTATCGCCTTGACATTGAACCGCATACACAGCACAGGGGCTAAAATTGTTCCGTTCATGATGACGGGGTTATTTCGGGGTTATTAGGTACTTGTGAAAGTGCCGCAAAGCCTTGTGGCGCAAGGGTTTGCGGGTCGTCGAATGCTTTTCATGGGGTTCAAGAGGTGAAGGTGCTAATCTCCTCAACAAGTTTCCACCTTTTGTGTATCAAAATATCAAATTCGCACTTTTTAGAGGACGAAATGAGGATATAGAAATGCCCTCCGCGGTTGTGAGTAACCGGCGGAGGGCATTTTTTACACTTTTCTGCCAACCATTTCGTTGAATTGCGCCTCGGTGATGCGCGAAATTCCCAGCGATTCGGCCTCCCGATTCTTCGCCGTGCCTGAATCCGGCGTGTTCGTGATGAGGTAATTCACGTCGCGCGAAAGCCTCTCCGTCAGCGTTGCACCGCACGCTTCCAAGCAGGCTTGCAGCTCGTTGCGGTTGGCGAACGTCTTGAGCCTGCCTGTGACAGCGAACGTTATCCCGCTGATTTGCTCAATTTGTTCCGCATCAAACAGGAAATTCGTCACATTCGTGTCGAGCGTTTCTTTCTTCTGCTGAACTTTTGCCTTGTCCTTTTCGGAAACGCTGCTGTTGGCATAGTCCAGCACTGCCGCAATCAGCTCCGTATTGCCGCTGTCCTGCACGGCTTTTGTGAATGCGTCCAAATCCTTGGCGAAAATCAGCTTTTCGCGAAGCATCAGGTAGAACAACGCGGGATGCTCAATCGCCATACCTGCCAGCTTCAGTGCTTTTGTTTTGATGTATTTCGCATACGCTTTGCCGTTTTCGTCGGACCAGTCTCGTTTGTCCTCAACAAATCCGATTACAACACTGAGAAGAAATTTGGTGCTCATGCCTGAAATATCGGGGATGTAAAGGATGATGGTTGTCTTCGTTTTAGGCAGTATGGTTTGCAGCTGCTTGGCGAAAGAAGAAGGGCAGGTGAAGTCTTGCAGATTTTCACATTCCGTGAATGCTGGTGCTTCGATGGAAGTAACGGAATCAGGAACGCTTATGCTCGTCAGGCTACTGCAATCATTGAACGCCCGCTCCCCGATGGAGGTGACGCTGTCCGGAATGCTTATGCTCGTCAGACTTTCGCACTCACTGAACGCATTATCACCGATAGAAGTAACGCTGTCCGGAATGCTTATACTCGTCAGTCTGTGGCAATCATAGAACGCCCTATCCCCGATGGATGTAACCGAATCCGGGATCACCACATCCCCACCCTTCCCCGTATACTCCACCAGCTCACCATTTTCAATCTGAAAGTCGCTCATTTCCCTTTACGCTCCTTTTCTTTTCGTGTCTTCTCCATCCAATCGTAAAATTGATGAATGTTGGCGTAATAATCGTGTCCAAAACGGTTCTTCTTCTCAATCATCGGCTCAATTCGGCTCTTTATCGTGCCGTCCAAGTAGCCCTGCGCCAGTTCGTAAACCACGTTTCGATCATAAATCTTCTGGTTTACGCCGACACAGAAATACTCGATTCGCGCAACATAGGCGCTTATCTGCTTGTACTCTTCGGAACGTGTGTTCTTCGCAATCTCCGCAATTTGCTTGGACATGTACACGTTCAAATGATCCAGCACCTGCTCTTGCAGCCGATTGTATGCTTCCAGTGTCGCCTGTTTCCGGTCTCGGACTTTCGTCCAGATGAACGTATACAGCGTGAACCCCGCCGAAAACAAGGATACTACAAGCGCGGCAACGGATAAGGCTGTATCCATCTGCTTTCCCTCCGCGTCATTTATTGGTGCTTTCAGCCATCTCCTCCACCTCTTCCCTCGTCAGCACCAGCTTCATCGCCCACACCGGCACTTCGGGAATCTCGCAGCCATCCTCCACAAACACAAACGCGGTCTTATAGGCGGGCATCCGCTCCGGGAATAAGCCGTAGCCATCCGTGAAATAAATCAGCCCCTTCAGGTTGGCAAACTCCCCGTCCCGAATCATCTCATCCACCCGCTGGAATACCGGGCGGAAGTCCGTTCCGCCAAGCCCCTTGATAATCATCGTTTGCAGATAGCGGTCAAACTCCTCCCGCGAGGTGATTTTGATGTCCTCCTGAATGTCCTCGTCGCACTGGATGAGGTGGACGTTGATGCGGCTGAAAAAGCTCTCCGTGCTTTGCAGAATGTTGTACGTCTTCTGCAAAAACGCCTGCACCTGTTCTCCCATCACCGACCCAGACGTGTCAATCGCGATGACGAACTCGCGGATGCGCTTCACGTCCTTGTATTCCAGCGGCTCAATGAGCGGCATCCGCTTTTCGGGGAAAAGCTGCATCCCGTAGCTGTAAAACACATAGTCGAACTCATCGTCATTGATGCGCATGGCCTCGCCCATCACGGCAAATTTCTTCAGGAACGCCGTGTAGTCGTACTTTTCCCGGTTGACGGCGCGGAGATTCTGCATCATGCCGCCTGCCTCGTCGCCGCGCTGCTTGTGGAACATCTCCAAGTCGGTCTGCATCTGCTCGGCAATGTGCTGCCAGCCCTACAAGAGGGCGGATAGCACCGCTTGTGCCTGCGCCGTGCTGGCATCCTCCTGCTGACCGTCGTTCGGCTGACCGTCGTCCGGCCGATCGTCATCCGGCCGATCGCGCTGTGATGTACCTGATGTACCGCCACCGTTATCCACCGTTGCTTGCTCCTCCGCCATAGCAACGCGCGCAGTCGGTGCATACCAAAGTGCGTGATTATCCGGCGAAAACAGGCGCTTCAGGCGGGCAAATTCCGTTTCGCTCGGCGGATTCATCCGCAGATACGTATAGAGCTTCTCCGCCGTCAGCAGGTTGTTGACCCTCGGCGCAATCTGCTGGAGGACTTGCACCTGCCCTGCCGTCTGCGCGTTCGTGAGCATCGGCAGATTCAAGTCGTTGATGCCCCCTCCACCGCCATGTCGCACGCTAAATTCCACAGCGGCTGCAGCACGCTCGGCTTCACCTCGAAGTGTCGGAAAACGCCGTGGAGGATTAGGTGCATGTAGGCGCGCAGGCCGTTGTTCTTGTCCGTGGCATACAGCTTGCAGAGTGCCATCTGGTCGTAGAAGATGTTTGTCCCCTCCGTCGCGAGGACAGTTTCGTCCAGCAGCGGCTGTAGCATCGGCATTTCCCGCACAGCATCCGGGATGGACAGCCAGCGCAGACGACTGATGGCAAGATTCATGAACCGCAGGTGGATGGACAGCGTGTTTCGGCTGACGTTCAGGATGGAAAGCGCAAGGGTTGGCAAGTCTTGCGGCATATGTTCACCTCCTGTATGAATGAAAATATGAAAGCGCAGGTTACAGCAAGCTGTTTCTTTCTGCTTCCGCAATCATCTCGTCGGGCGATAGTCCTTCGATGCGCTTTAAGTCCGCATCTGCCTCCGGAAGAATGCGGCACGCTTCCGTGTAGTAATCTTGCAGCTGACTGCGTGCATACTGGGCGAGCTCTGCCTTGTCGGAATCAGCGGAGGCTTTCGGATTGCAGGTCAAATCGCGGTCGTTTATCTGCAAATACGGTGACTGTGCCGCTTCCTGTACGAAGCATGACACCGGCTGCGTTGCCGATGCATAGGACATGTACAGGTTTTGTTTTGCGCGGGTGACAGCAACATAGAAGAGTTTCCGCTCATCATCAAGCGTACTTTGATATTTGTCTTTGTTTTCCGCAAATGTGCCGCCCAGCACATGATAGTATTGCTTCCCGCCCAGCGTACGCGCGGGAAACTCATTTTTCGTAAGTTCAGGCAGAAAAACCGTGTGAAATTCCAGCCCTTTTGCCTTGTGAACCGTCATGATTTGCACGGCATCATTGTCAGGGGACTTCTCTTGAAAGCTGATGTACCGATATTCCTGTGCCGCTCGTTTCGCAAGAAATTTCAGCAGCATATCGACGCGCGCTGACAGCTGATAATCGCCATAGATTTCATCAAAGTCGTCTAGAATTCTTTTGATTCCATCCAAACTCATTCTGCGCGCATCAAGGTCTTCCGCCGCATCATCCAAGAAGTTGATTTTCTCGCAAAATTCACACAGAATCCTGCTAAATGGCTGAAAACCACCCCGTATTCCTCGCAGGAACTTAAACCCCGTTATGATTGCGGACGCATCCGCAAAATTCTTCCAGCATTCATTGCGTTTTGCCCTATCGCCATCGTTCAAAAACCGCAGGGTATCCACAAAGCGCTGAAAATAGTCGCCGATGAAGAAATTTTCCGCACTATCGGCTTCAAATGGGATTCCCGCACGATTCAGCGCAGGAGAAAGCTGTGCAACCAACTTTCCCTTTCTGACGAGGATTGCAATTTCGCGATATGGCACGCCCACCCTATGCAGTTCTTCGATGCGTTCAGCGATCGCGGCAAATTCCGCTTCTTTGTCATCATACCGATTTGCTTCGATGTCTGCCTGTAGCGCGACCGCACCGGAAATCATCTTCTTCGGCAACCGATACGCATTGTTGGCAATCACGCAATCCGCCATATCCACAATGCCCGGTGCGCAGCGGAAATTCTGCTCCAAATGCACCTGATGCACATGGGCATATCGCTGTGTGAAGGTAATCATGTTGTCCGCGTTGCTGCCTCGAAACTGATAAATTGTCTGGTCATCTTCGCCCACGACGCAAATATTCGCACCTGCCTCCGCAATCCGAAGAATCAGCTTTTCCTGAAGATTGTTGATATCCTGATACTCATCTACAACCAAATACTGAATCTGCGAAAGACGCGCTTTGATTTGCGGATTGCTTTCCATTTGGCGCAGCGTCTCAAAAATCACCAAAGAAAAATCAATATACGCTAAGTGGAACGACCGGACGACAGAGTGGAAAAGGCGCAAGCCGATGGCGCAGGTGAATCTGGAAATAGTATTATGCGGGGTACACCAAAAATCCTCCCATGCGATTCTTCTACTCGCATAGGAGGTGGCTGGGTTAATCACAGGGGCTTTCCATCGGGGAACACCCGTCGTTCATGTGTGGGCATCCGAAATATATCATTAAATAGAGGGGTCACACAGGCAGATTGGATGCCTTCATCATTGACACGCCGCCCATCCCCAGCGTCGTCTTGACACCAATCCCGGCATAAGGGGCAAAGCTGTACAGCGTTGTCCACAGCGCCATCATGGGCGCAGGCAGGCGCGTTTCAATGCTAATCTGCCCCTGAAATGCAGGAAGCCGCACTTGCTTCATTGGATAGCGTGTGGTGTGCAAATTGTAATCCACAATGTGAATGCCGCGCAGAAGTGCCTGAAAAGCATCTTCGTCATCCATCGGAGCTTCAGGAAAGCTGACATTCCAGCGGGAGATCAGGGACTGTAAAATCAACGATTCCTGCGGGAAAATCACATAACGCTTATCCTGCTTGAACGTTGTGGGCGTTAGAAAGTGGATTGGAAAAAGTTGAACGTTTGACAGCGATTCGCCGCACTTCAACAGATGCTGGAAATTTGGGACTTCCACAGTGCTTCCTGCGGTGGCAAGCAATGTGCCGCTTCGCAGAGCAATGACGGAAAGCGCATTCAAGACAGGCGAAAATATTTCGACCATCTCGTCGGTCATGAGGTTAACCACCCATTCGCCGCGATTGGCAGCAGCATTCCAAAGAATATACTGATTGATTGGACGGGTCGCTTGCTCGTGAAGCGCCGTACCAACTTCAGTCGGCACTTGTGACAACAGCCATGCGTAAAGCGGATAGGCAATCGACGCATTGAGCCCAGCTTGCTTGCTTTCCAAGCTGATTCGGTATTGTTTTATCATAGAATATCCACCTTGCATGGACCGAACGGGAATAACTCCTGATGATACAGTCCATATTTCATAGTATGCGGGGAGATGCGCAGTGCAGGGTCTTTTTCATGATGATGCGCACGGAAAGACTTGCACATGAACGCAGAAACATGCTGCGAAGCAAGCTGCTTTCCCTCATAGGGGTACGACAGCGTTTTGCTGAAAAAGCCGGCGCCGCCGCCAAGAAAGAGCGTTGACGCTGCAAGCTGATAATGCGCATGGTCAGGCACGGTAAAATGTTCAGCGTACGTTTTTTGATGGTATGCGGCAAAGGTTTGGATGGCACGCAGCAAGGATTCCTTGGTAATTCTGCCGCGCAGGATGGACTGGTCCAACGTCAGCGTAGTATGAATCAGCTGCCCCGGTGCAATGCACTCACGGCAGAGGGGCAGTTTGCGGACAGCTCCGCTGACGCTGGCATCACACTTGCAGCTTAAACACATGGCACTGTCTGCGATGACTTGACTGTCGGAAACAGAAAGTCCGCGCAGAAGGTCTTTCTGCGGTGTATCGCGCTCAATCTGCGGATACAATTGATGGAGATAACGTGCTTCAAAAGCGCCCCTTGGCTTCTGCCAATCAAGAGGGGCTTTTTTGCTGCCATCCTGCTGAATCATGGAAAAAAGCAGAGCTGTGCGCAGCGCGCCTTTGATACTGCTGCCGGGAACGTAAACCTGATTTGCCGTGTTGCGGATAAACGGACGAATTTCCTTGCACGAGTGGTTTTCATCAAGTGCATCGGCACTGCGGAAGGTGCAGCGCACAAGCGCATGCTGCTCAGCGGGAGAAAGTGCAATGCTCTTGAAGAAGCGTCCTAAATCTGTGTCCGCACCAAGGCAATAGGCTTCAAAACGCTCCAGCTGATTTCGACGGAGGAGGAGGGCAAACAGCCGTTCTTCATCAATGTAGGAGATGGTATTGCCGTTCAGCATGTAAAATTTTTTCGGGATGACTTTGCCGTCCCCAACGTGGAGCAGCCCTTGCGTTGTCAGCGTCAAGTCAAAGCATTGGAGCGTTCCTGATTCAATCATGCCTTCACCCCCAGAAACATCGGCTTGGAATAGCGGTAAACGGGGTGATTGCCCGATTCGGCAACGGTGTACAAATCCCCGTGATAACGCTGCGTACAAGTTGCGCCGGCGGCAAGGTAATACTGCGTTTGCTTTTTGAATGGCTCTGCATTAAATGTGTTTGATTGGATGAAACCACTCCGGCGAATCAGCCGATACTGCGCGTGCTGCATGGTTTGTTCCAGCTCATCATCGCGCGGCAAACTGGTTGTCAGCAGCAATTGATAGGGCGCAGATGCGTCCGCCAGCGCATGTTGGAGGAATACCAGCTGGGAATCATCAGAATCGTCCAAACGAATCTGCTCTTCGACGGTAAAACGCCCGTAGCCGACGCTGGTCTTTCCGCCAATGCCGGACAAACCAAGGACCGTAAACAATTCGGCGCAATAATCCAGCTGACGCTGCTCCTTGCAGCCAATCAGCACATACAAACCGCAATCGGGAAAGAAGCGATATGCGCCCACCTGATAGGGAACGGCATCCGTTTCGTCGGACACGGCGGCCTGCGTTCTGCCTGCAAGTGTCCCGAAAGCATCCGGCTGCGGCTGATAAGAGGCTTCTCCGGCAATAGAACGCCAGAAATCAGAAAAGCTGCGAGCGGGAATCCATGCAAGCTTTTTCATTGCTTTGCGGCTGCCCTGCGGCATGTCCTGTTTCTGCGGGAGACGAGAAAAAGTCCTGCAAGGCTTGGGCAGGTAGTAATCAACACCGTACGCGGTACGATGCCACGGCATACTGTCACTGAGCAGCAATGAACCATCCGCAGCCTGCTGAAGGAGCGAATGGAGTCCATCAATGCCGTGGAGAGACAATGCAGTGTGGCAAAGTGCGGAAAAGAGCGTATCGGCATAGAAATGATCTTCTGATGTGAATAAGGAAAGCGCAGAATCGGAAGTGCCGAAGTGAGCAAGGCCATCAAATCGCAGACGAATTAGGGAATAATTCATAGTTCTCGGCCTCCTTGAAAATGTCCATCAACGTTTGGTCGGAGGTTTCATCCTGAAAATGCTGGAAAGAAAAATCGGAAAAGCCGACCCGCCCGCTGCCGCGCGAACCATGACCGCCCAGATAGTCCATCTGAAGAAGCTTCATGCCAAGCGCCAGCAGCTGCAAATCGGGGGTCAGCTCACTGGAATTTTCAATATCGTACACAATGGTGCAGCCAAACTGAACGCCTGCTGTAACGCGTTCAATTTGCCGCGGATTAGCTTGGCTGGTTTGACGGTTAATGGTGTTTTCCGCCTTTACTTCCGTCAAACCAATGCTTGCAAAATCGCTGGCATTGGATACAAAGCAGTCAGCAAACTGAAGCCGGGAACGTTTGACAGGCGCAGCGGAACCGAAAAGCCGCAGAATGGCGGAGTCGTCATCCTTGTGGTCGGGCATATGTTCAATATCCTTGCATTTGCTGCGAACAAGCAGCGTGCGGATTTTTCCCTTCAAACTGCTGCCGGGAATAATGGGCCGATTGGTGTAAGGGTCGCGAACAACCGGGCTGTCCACTGCGCCAATGGCAGAAAAGGCAGAGGAATCCCCAATATGCAATCCTGTTTTGACGGTCAAAACGCAGTGGATGATAATTTTTCCGTAC
>OIQL01000370.1_pt1 | contig 12219 bp, 9 predicted proteins | sample 1585961 | NCBI WGS metagenome assembly OIQL01 (sample SAMN02674970, study PRJEB24791) | human gut metagenome, SKBSTL043 | isolation source: stool | host: Homo sapiens | place: USA | reverse complement strand
ACAGCAGGGGACAGAGCGTGTACAGCGTCACGTCGTGCCGAGGGGCATCCTCCGGCGGAAGCAGATACGGCTGATAGCGCAGACGACTTTGCGCCGGTACTGGAACACGCACGAACGCCCCTGTGCCGTCCGCCTGATAGACCCGCCCGAACGCCTCATAGCGTACGAGCTTCCAGCCAAAGTGCCTGCCGACCAGCATTTTCGGCACATCTTGCAGCAGATACGCCACGACCGCCGTCAATGCCAGCCCCAGATACGTCGCCAGATTCCGCTCTTCATTCGTCCCGACAGTCAGCTGTGCGTTCACGCCGACCAGTGCCGCGCAGAACAGTACCGCCGCCAGCAGGATGCTGCCCATCCGCAGGAGCGGAAACAGTCGCTGAAATGTCCGATTCTTCATTCTTGCGCTTCCTTTGCCTTTCTTGATTCGTAGATTGCCTTTTCCTGCGCCATCCGTTCTATCGTCCACTGATAGCAGCGCGGCGTGGTCGTATGGCGGATGCGGCGTAGGAACTGCTTGCGGCACTGCTCCGCTTTCTGCTCGTCGCCGTCGCGCAGCAGATGCACCGCATACGCCGTGCTCCAGACAAGCGGCTGCTTTTCATGCTTGCGCAATTCCTTCTGCATGTACAGCGTGTCATACTCTTTCAGGAAGTAGCCCGGCTTGTCCAGCGCCAGTTCACACAGAACGCCGCGCGGAATCAGCTGCCACCAAAGGCGCTTCGTCTGCTCCCGATGCTCCTGCGCCAGCATAGTCAGGATGTCCAGTGCCTCTTCGTAGCGGTTCTGCATCATCAGCCGCGCGGAACAATTAATCATGAGCGCCGCATCATTCTGATTCTGAATTTTGTCCGGCGGCGTGAAGTACTCCTCCGGCATTTCCGTGAGCAGGCGATCCGTCAGGTTCTCCGCCAGCAGGCACTGCATCTGCCACATTTTGCGCCGCTTTTCGGGCTGGAATACTTTCCGAATTTCGCTTGGTGGCATGATGATGCCGAGAAACGCATAACCCCACGCCAGCACAAGGCAGGCAATGGCGGATGCTGTCCCATACAAATTGACTGCCAACGCATAGAACAGTATCGCCAGCGCCGTCTGCACGTAAAACAACGCCGTCCGCGCCCGTTCCTGCTGCCTGCCCGTTTCCTTTTCCCACGGAACAGCCGCCAGCAGTATGCCCACATTGCGCTCCGCCGCCGGAAGGTACTGCACGCGCCAGCCGACGGTTTTCCTGCGGATATGAAGAAAGTACAAATCCACCAGCTGTATTCTGCAGCCGTACAGCACCAGAAGCAGCGTATACAGCAGCATATGCAGTGCCAATGCTATGAACAATCCGCAGATAAGCGGCGGCACAGCAAACACCATCAGCATCAGCGCATCATCCGTTATCTCGATGAGCGGCAGAAGCAGGCATAAAAACGATGCAATACCCATGATGAATGTTCCCAGCGCCAAATATCCCCGCAGTTTCTGCATCATTCTTCTCCTTTTCGCGGTCATCCGTGGAAATTTCCGCTTCCAGTATACGCCTTTCCCCCGATTGCGTCAAGGGAAGGGAATTTTTCCGGCAGCAGTCATGGTTTCGTCATCTGTTCGTCACTTGACGGGGATATGATAGAAGCGGAAAGGAGTGAAGCTCCATGAAGCGGCATTTCGCAAACATGGTGTTTGCTTTGATTTTGATAGCGTACACCGTTTATGCGGCGCTGGACACGTTCGTGATTGTCCGTGTGCTGACGCCGGACACGCTGCCGACGGCAACCGCTGAAGCCTCCACCGCGCCGACGGAAGCTCCGACCGCCGCGCCGACTGCGACGGAATCCCCCGCGGAACAGGCGACCACCGCGCCCATTTCCACCGACACGGAATACCACGACGACCAAATCGACATTGTGCTGACAACGATGCGCGTAGAGAACACGACGGTGTACGTCGCGGACGTGCAGATTGCGGACATTTCCCTGCTCAAAACGGCGCTGGCGGGGAACACCTACGCCCGCAACCTGACCGAGACGACCTCCGTGCAGGCGGCGAACACGGGCGCAATTCTCGCCATCAACGGCGACTATTACGGCGCACAGGAGCGCGGGTATGTGCTGCGCAACGGCGTGCTGTACCGCGCATCGGCGCAAAGCGGCACGGACGCACTGGTCATCGGTGCGGACGGCAATTTCCGCATCATCACCGAGGGCGAAACGAGTGCCGACACGCTGGTGCGTGAGGGCGCATGGCAGGTGCTGACGTTCGGCCCGGCGCTGATCAACGGCGGACAAGTGACCGTCAGCAGCAGCGACGAGGTCGGGCGCGCCATGACCTCCAACCCGCGCACCGCCATCGGGCAAATCAGCGAAGGGCATTACCTGCTGGTCGTGTCCGACGGGCGGACGAAGGAGAGCACCGGGCTTTCCTTGCGGCAATTGGCAGAGCTGATGCAGTCGCTGGGCGCACAAATTGCCTACAACCTCGACGGCGGCGGCTCTTCGACGATGGTATTTCAGGGGCGCGTCGTCAACAACCCGACCACGAACGGGCGCAGCATCCGCGAAAGGAGCGTGAGCGACATTGTCTACATCGGCTATTGACCGCAAATGCGTGAAACTTGCGTTCTATCATCTGCTTTTTGCCGCCGTGACCGCGCTGGGCGGATTCGTGTATGAGCAGTTCAGCCACGGGGTCTATTCGGACTTCATGGTGTATGCGTTCCTGCCGCCGCTGGTGCTGGGAGCGTGTCCGCTGCTGATTCGCGCCCTGCGCGGGAAAGCGCTGCCGGGGCGCTGGTGCGTGCGGCTGTACCACTGGGGCATCATTGCGCTGACAGTCGGCTGTCTGTTTCAAGGAGCGCTGGAGATTTACGGCACGACGAGTCGCCTCGTAATGGGGTACTGGATTGCAGGCGGCGCGTGCTTTGCAGGAAGCCTTGTGGCGGGCGGGAAAAAATGATGATACACCCCTTTGACAAATCCGCTCCGATGCGCTAAAATAGCGGTACAGAGTGCTGCCTTTGCTGCGTAAGTCCATCTGTCGGACGCGCAGCAGGGGCAGCCTTTTTTGCCTTGACACTGCGCTCCAATCAACGAAAAGGAGTGCTTTTTTTCATGCAGACAGAATCCGAAACCTCCATAGCGCAGAACGCGCGCCCGCTGGCAACACAGCCGCTGGGGCGCCTCATGCGGCGTTACGCCGTGCCGTGCATGACCTCTCTGGTCGTGGCGGCGCTGTACAACATGGTCGATCAGGTGTTCATTGCGAACGCGCCCGACTTGGGCAGCGTCGGCAACGCAGCAACGACGGTCGTCTTTCCGCTAACGGTCGCGGCGCTGGCGATTGCGGTCATGCTCGGCGACGGCTGCTGCGCGTTTGTCAGTCTGATGCTTGGCGCAGGGAAACAGGAGGAGGCCCACCGCGCCGTCGGCGGGACGGTAACGGTCAGCGTCGTCGCGGGGCTTGTCCTGATGGCGGCATACCTGCTGTTCCCGGACACGCTGCTGACGTGGTTCGGCGGGCGCGTCAATGCCGGGACATTCGAGAAGGCGCAGGAATATTTCTTCTGGATTGCCTTGGGCGTGCCGCTGTACGTCTTTGGGCAGGCAATGAACCCGGTCATCCGCTCTGACGGCAGCCCGACATTCGCAATGATTGCCACACTGGCAGGGGCGGCGGCAAACCTCGTGCTTGACCCGCTGCTGATTTTCGTCTGCCACTTCGGTATGGCGGGCGCGGCGATTGCAACGGTTGCCGGGCAGGCGCTGACCGCTGGACTGTCCATCTGGTATCTAACGCGGATGAAGCAGATTCACCTGCAAAAGGACAGCTTCCGCCCGCGCGCGTATTTACTGGGGAAATGCACCAAGCTCGGCATGACGTCCTTCCTGGCGCAAATCAGCCTGGTTGCAGCGATGGCGGCAACGAACACGATGCTGCGCATTTGCAGCGCGCAGGACGCTGTTTTCTCGCAGGAGGAATTTTCCGCGATTCCGATGGCGGTTTTCGGCATTGTCATGAAAGTGTTCCAAATCGTCATCAGCTGTGCGATTGGGCTGGCGGCGGGATGCATTCCCGTGGCGGGATACAACATGGGCGCGGGACGGCATGACCGCGTGAAAGGGCTTTTGACGCGGCTGCTGGCGGCGGAGGCGGTTGTCGGGCTGATTGCGCTGCTTGTGGTGGAGCTGCTGCCCGATCAGGTGATGCTGCTCTTCGGCGCGCAGAACGAGTCCATCCACTACACGCTCTTTGCCCGGCGCTGCTTCCGGGTGTACCTGAGCATGATTGTGCTGGCGTGCATCAACAAAGGGACGTTCATCTTCCTGCAATCGCTGGGGAAAGCGGCTGCCTCGACGCTTTTGTCGATGGCACGGGAGATTGTGTTCGGCGTGGGGCTGGTGCTGCTCCTGCCGCAGTTTTTCCAACTGGACGGGGTGATGTACTCCATGCCTGCCGCCGATGTGCTGACGGCAATTCTCTCAGCGGTCGTGCTGGTACGGACATACCGCTCACTGGAAACGGAGAAGTAAGTAATACAGAAAAGCCGGGGCGAATCCTCCGAAACAGGGGAGGTTCGACCCGGCTTTGTTTTTGATATGCCATTACTCCTGCGGATTTTCGGGGTGCTGCTCCCGCTCCTGCATCAGCTTCCGAATCGCGGTAAACGATTCCTCGGAAATATCATGCTCAATTTTGCAGGCGTCCTCACGGGCGACATCGGAATCAACGCCCAAACTCTCCAGAAAGCTCGACAGCGTCTTGTGGCGGTCATAAATGCTTCTCGCAATCTCCATCCCGGCGGGTGTGAGCGTAATCAAGTTGTCAGCATCCATCGTCAGATAACCGTTTTCGCGCAGACGCTTCATCGCCACGCTGACCGATGGCTTCGTGACCCCCAGCAGCAGAGAAATATCCACAGAGCGTGCATAGCCTTTTGCTTCTTTCAGGCGGAGGATTGCTTCCAAATAGTCCTCAGCGGATTCGTGAATGTTCATTCGATACTCCTTTCCGGATATAATGCGTTTCCTTTTCTTCTTATTTTACCATGCGCGGCGAAAAAATGCAACCTTCATTTTTCTGCCTGTGCCAAGCGGAAATACTCCGCCGCGCCATCCGCAATCGCTTCGCCTAACTTCTCCTGATAGGCAGGCGAGAGCAGCAGCGCTTCCTCCGCCGGATTGGAAATGAAGCCGCATTCCACCAGCACCGACGGCGTATCCAGCTGGAGAATGAAGTAGTCGCCCGGCATGGCGGCGCGCTCCTTTTGGGGCGAAAGGGCGGTAATGAGCGCTTCCTGCATCGTTCCGGCGAGCAGGCGCCCCGCGCCGCTGCCCGCGCGGTAGAACACTTGCGGCCCGGATTCCGACCGCACGCGGTATTCGTTCATGTGGATGGACAGCACCATGTCCGCCTGCCCCTGGACCGCCATGTCCACGCGGCACTGCATGTCCTGCCGCTTCTTCGTCACATTTGCCGGACGGGTTGTGTCGTCGCAGAGATCGGTGTCTGTCCGGCGGGTCATCAGCACCGTCGCGCCGCGCTGCGTCAGGCTCTTTTCCACCGCCAGCGCTACGGCGAGGTTGACCTCTTTCTCCCACACGCCGGAATCTCGGCAGCGCGCGCCGCCGTCATAGCCGCCGTGGCCGGGGTCAACGAGGATCGTCCGCCCAGTCAGGCTGCCCGCGGCGATATATGATGTTTCCGGTGTGGGAGACGGGGGTGCTGCGTCCGTCGGTCTTTGGGGAATTCGGGTCAGCGCAACACCCACCAGCGCCGTACCGACAAGCAGCGTTGCAAAAGTCAGCACCGGCAGGATGTGCGATGCGAAATTGCGGAAAAAGGGCGATTTTTCTGCCAAGAAACCCACCTCCTCTCTCCAGTCTATGTCGGATACGGTATGGGCATGTCCGAAGCACACCAAATTGACGCATGATTATGCTTTTGTTGATGTATCCAAGTCTGCTATCCATCCGCTGTATATGTATCCCGTCCTTCAAATCGTTTCAAATTGGGCGAAAGCATCCACAGTTTCCACAGGATTATCCACAGTGTTTTTTGCCGATTTTGCCTTGATAAACCGCGTATGACCGCAAATTATCCACATTGTCCACAGGGTTATCCACAGAAGTTGTCCACCCCCTGCGCGGCTTGTGGATTCTTTTGCGGATAACCAGAAAATGGTGTCGGATGTTCGCATTTTGCGTATAATTATTCATTTCTGTGCATAAACGTTCTTTGGTGCTTGTCCCAAATGGCATGAGCGCTCCCCGCGGAGGACAATGTGACGAAACGTACATTTTCGCCGCGTTTTTCGTCGGACGGGGCTGGGGATAAAGCGGTGTATCTGTGAATGATTTGGGGATGAAAAGTGGATAAATTGGGGATAACTCCAATGGCAGTGGGGTTGTCCCCCATGAAGCCCCTTCACGCTGCACCTATGCGGCTTGACTTTTTCGCTGCAGGGGGAATCACCTCTGCGAAGGCGAAACCCCTGCGCCGCACGCGAACACTGCACAAAAGTGTCGTACCATCGCGCAGAAAGGGCAATCAAAAAGCTGCTTGAAACTTTTTTTGCCGTTTGCTGAAAAATCGGAAAAAATAGCACCATGAACGCCATGAAGGCGCGGAAAATGGCTTGACAAGGCACGTTCTTGGCGGTAAAATATCTTTTCGGACATTCTTGTCTTCTTCGTGCATTTTGCACGTTTTGAGTTGGAAGAAATATCCACTTTCAAGGATCGACAGACACTTTACGAGGAGGACGATTCATGCTGCCAGCCCACGACACGCCGGCTTTCCGGGAGCTGCTCCACCAGCAGGTGGAAAAACGGCGAACCTTTGCCATCATCTCGCACCCGGACGCGGGCAAAACCACGCTGACCGAAAAGCTGCTGCTGTACGGCGGCGCAATCCGCTCGGCGGGCAGCGTCAAGGCGCGCAAAAGCGATAAGCACGCCACGTCCGACTGGATGGACATCGAGAAGCAGCGCGGCATCTCGGTCACATCCTCCGCAATGCAGTTTGAGTTTGACGGCTTCCGCATCAACATTCTGGACACACCGGGCCATCAGGACTTCTCTGAGGACACCTACCGCGTGCTGGTCGCGGCGGACGCAGCCGTCATGCTGATTGACGCGGCGAAGGGCGTTGAGGCGCAGACCATCAAGCTGTTCAAGGTCTGCCGGATGCGCAACATCCCGATTTTCACGTTCGTGAACAAAATGGACCGCGCGGCGAAAGACCCCTTCGCGCTGATGGAGGAGCTGGAACAGGTGCTTGGCATCCGCTCCTGCCCCATCAACTGGCCGATCGGCACGGACGGCGATTTTCAAGGCGTTTACCACCGCGACACAAAGATGGTCGAGCTGTACACGGGCGGCGACCACGGCAAATCGATGGTGCAGAAGACTGACATCGCCATTGACGACCCCGCGCTGGAGCATGTGCTGGCAAAGCACTACCGCGAGCGCCTGGCGGAGGAAATCGACCTGCTGGACGAAGCGGGCGACGCTTTCGACCTCGACAAGGTGCGCCGCGGTGAGCTGACGCCGATGTTCTTCGGTTCCGCCGTCACCAACTTCGGCGTTGAGCCGTTCCTTGAGCGCTTCCTGCAATACACGCCGCCGCCCCTGCCCCGCAAGAGCGACATCGGTGACATTCAGCCCGAAGAGCCGTACTTCTCCGGTTTCATCTTCAAGATTCAGGCGAACATGAACCCCGCGCACCGCGACCGGCTGGCATTCATGCGCATCGTCTCCGGCGCGTTCGAGAAGGGCATGGAGGTCTGGCACTCCGGGACGAACAAGACCGTCGCGCTCAAGCAGCCCCAGCAGTTCATGGCGGACGAACGCGAAGCCGTGGAGGAAGCATGGGCAGGCGACATCATCGGTCTGTTCGACCCCGGCATCTATCAGCTTGGCGATACGCTCTCCGGCGGTCCGAAGCTGCACTACGAGAACATCCCGGTCTTTGCGCCGGAATTCTTCTCCCGCGTGCGTCCGGCGGATTCCATGAAGCGCAAGCAGTTCCAGAAGGGCATCACCCAGCTGGCGGAAGAGGGCGCCATTCAGACCTTCATCCGCACAGAGACGGGGCGCGAGGAATTCATGGTCGGCGTCGTTGGCGTGCTGCAGTTTGAAGTGCTGGAGCACCGGCTGAAAACCGAGTATCAGGTGGACATTGTGATGGAGTCCATGCCCTTCCGCTTCGTGCGGTGGGTGGTGAGCACGCCCAAGCCCATCGACCAGCTGAAGCTGACATCCACGTCCGGGCGCGCAAAGGACAGCCGCGACCGCGATGTGCTGCTGTTTGAGAACGAGTGGAGCATCCGCCTTGCCTGCGAGAACAACGCAGGGCTGGAACTGGCGGAAACCGCCAATCGCAAGTAAGCCACTTGTTTCCATTGCAATAGTCTTTTTTGTGGCGCAGGGTTTTCGCGCCTGCGGGCGCGACCAAAGGGCTTTGCGATCGCCCTTTGGAAACCTTCGCACCGCATCTAAGTTTGTTGAGCTGTACCGCAGCTTTTCAGAACGTAACACGCGGAAGTAGTATGGAGAAGTCACCTACTCAATCGCGCGAAAGGGGGGCAAGGGGCAGCGCCCCTTGCGGAGTCCAGAGGCAGCGCCTCTGGTGCCTCTCGATTATATAGAAGGAGAGAACACGTTATGGTTCGTGAAGATATTCGTAACATTGCAATTATCGCCCACGTTGACCACGGCAAGACGACGCTGGTTGACCAGATGCTCAAGCAGGGCGGCGTTTACCATGAGAATCAGCAGACGGTTGACCGCGTAATGGACTCCGGCGCCATCGAGCGCGAGCGCGGCATCACGATTCTGGCGAAGAACACCGCCGTGCATTACGGCAAGACGAAAATCAACATCGTCGACACCCCCGGTCACGCGGACTTCGGCGGCGAAGTGGAACGCGTGCTGAAAATGGTGGACGGCGTGCTGCTGCTGGTGGACAGCTTTGAAGGCCCGATGCCGCAGACCCGCTTCGTGCTGAAAAAGGCACTGGAGCTGAAGCTGAAGGTGCTGATTGTCATCAACAAGATTGACCGTCCCGACGCGCGCTGCGAAGAGGTGGTGGGCGAAATCCTCGACCTGCTGATTGACCTGGAGGCCGACGAGAGCACCATCGAAAACCCGATTCTCTACGTTTCCGCCCGCAAGGGCACGGCGACGCTGGATCTGGACACCCCCGGCACGGATCTGCGCCCGCTGTTCGATGCCATCCTGAAGTACATTCCCGCGCCTGAAGGCGATCCCGACGGCCCGGCGCAGGTGCTGATTTCCACCATCGACTACTCCGAGTATGTCGGGCGCATCGGCGTTGGCCGCATCACCCGCGGCGTGTTCAAGGCAGGCATGAACGTCGTCCACACGAATGTACAGACCGGTGTGACGAGCCAGCCGTGGCGTCTGGGCAACCTGTATCAGTACGACGGCTTGAAGCGTGTGGACGCGGAAGAAGTCCGCATGGGCGACATCGTGGCGCTGTCCGGCGCGGCGGATTTGTCCATCGGCGACACCGTCTGCGCGCCGGAGTGCATCGAGGGTCTGCCGTTCGTCAAAATCAGCGAGCCGACCGTCACGATGACGTTCCAAGTCAACGATTCCCCCTTCGCGGGCCGTGAGGGCACTTATGTCACGAGCCGTCACCTGCGCGCGCGCCTGATGCGCGAGTTGCAGACGGACGTTTCTCTGCGCGTCAGCGACACCGACAGCACGGATGCGTTCGAGGTCTGCGGACGCGGCGAACTGCATCTGTCTATCCTGATTGAAAACATGCGCCGTCAGGGCTACGAATTCGCCGTCTCCAAGCCGCGTGTTATCTACCGCGAAATCGACGGCGTGAAGTGCGAACCGATTGAACGCCTTGTCGTGGACACGCCGCAGGCTTCCGCAGGCGCGGTCATCGAGAAAATCGGCCGCCGCCGCGGTACGCTGGAGCACATGTCTGGTCAGGATCGCGTTCGTCTGGAGTTCCTTGTGCCGTCGCGCGGGCTGTTCGGCTATCGCAGTGAGTTCATGACTGACACGCGCGGCGAGGGCATCATGTCCGCCGTGTTCGAGCGTTACGAGCCGGTCAAGGGCGATATTCCGCACCGCAGCGTCGGCGCGCTGGTGGCGCACGAAAGCGGCGTTTCCACCCCCTATGCGCTGTTCTACGCGCAGGAGCGCGGCACGCTGTTCATCGGCGCGCAGCAGAACGTCTACGAGGGCATGATCGTCGGTCAGAACTCCCGCCCGGATGACCTTGTCGTCAACGTCTGCAAACAGAAGCACGTCACCAACATGCGCAACGCTTCCGCTTCCGAAGACGCAATGCGCCTGATTTCCGTCCATCCGATGACGCTGGAAGAGTGCCTCGAGTTCATCGATGATGACGAGCTGCTGGAAATCACCCCGAAGAACCTGCGTATGCGCAAGCGCATCCTGAACGCGGGCGACCGCGCGCGCCAGTGGCGGTACAAGCAGGACTAATTGAGTTCTCTGCATTCGCATTTTTGAGCATATAGAATCCCCCGGCAGGTCTGATTGAAGGACTGCCGGGGGATTTTTTTGCGTGCGCCTCCGGGCGCGACAATGTGCAAGCAGTGAATAAAGCCGCTTGAGGGGGCGCTCCTGCGGGCGCACAAATTTCCCTTACTCCCTTATCAGCCCCAGCAATACCGACCTCTCCGGGTTCTCCGCAACCCGTATATCAACCTGCCCCCACGGTGTCCACACATTCTCCCTCACATATCTCCGAATCCTCTGCATCAGCATTTCTGAATGGCATGGCCCACCGCTGAGCAGCAGTACTTCCGGGTCATACGCATGAATCAAATTCACCGCGCCCATCCCCAGTGCCATCGCGACCGTCTCAAACACCCGCAGGCTGACCGCATCCCCCTGCGCCACGCCGTCCAGCAGCGTGCGGTAATCTACCTTTCTCGCATTCGCCAAGGCACTTTCCGCAAACCCATCCTCCTGACGGGCGATTTCGTCCAGCGCCCAAGTTCCCGCCCATGCTTCCAAACAGCCCATCGCGCCGCAGGTGCAGCGGCGGGGGTGCAGCATCTCAATCGCCATGTGACCGCCGAGCATCCCCATCGTGCCGTGCCGACCTGTCAGAATGCGCCTGTCCTGGGCGGCGGCACTGCCGATGCCTGTACCAATCATGAGGAGGGCGGCGGCGTCCGTGTCTTTCGCCGCACCGCAGCGCATTTCGCCCAGCAGTGCAGCAGCAGCATCGTTCATCAGGAAAACGGGCGCGCCGAATGTCTTCTGTGACCAGCGCGCCCAGTCAAAACCGACTGCATCCGTGTATTTTCCGTTGCAGGCAATGACCGTTCCACGGCAGACCACGCAGGGCAGTGCAATCGACACGGCATCGGGCTGTCCCCATGCGGCGGCATGCTGCGCGACGAGCGAGAGCGTCTGCGCAAGCGGCGCACGCGAATCCACCTCGAACACGTCCGGCTGCGGGTGACTGTCCGCCGTCATCAGCGCCAGTTTCACCCGCGAGCCGCCTAAATCAACGCACAGCGTCTTCATACCGTTTCCCCCTTGTGCCGACGAACGAAATCCATATAGAACAGCCAGTCCTGGCGGCTCAGATAGTGCAGTCCGCCGCGCAGATGGTACGCGACATGCCCCTCCGGGTACGCCGCACCGACCGCGGCGGGTGATTCTGTACCCACAAAACCGCGCAGTCCGTGCAGCTTCCACGCGGGCGACGCGGCGGCACAGCAAAGCTGCTGCGAATATGGGTCAGCCCAGCGGTCAAGCGACGCGCTGCTGACGGCGGCGAAGCGTGGAGCGATGGCGCCGAGCAGAAAGTGCTGGTCGTAGGGGCGCTCCTCCGGATGGTCGATGTAGCGGCTGCGATTGCCGCAGAACCAGTACGGGAAGCTGCGCGCCATCGCCGCGTAATCCTCCGCGCCGGGGTGCTTGGTCTGTTCCATCGCGTCGCCGCCGCATCCGGCATCGTTGGCGCAGGTGAAGCGCACACGGGCATCCTGCGCGCCGCAGAGCAGCGCCGCTTTGCCCAGCCGCGAATGCCCAATCACGGCGATATTCCGCGCATCCACCTCCGGGCGAAACGTCAGCACATCCAGCGCGCGGCTGGCAGCGTATGCCCAGAAAACGAGCTTGCCGGGGTCGGTGTCTGGATGCTTCCGCGGATAATGCCCGCAGTGCCCGCAGCTCTGCCTGTTATTGAAATCCCCGAGTTTCACTTCCA
>OIQL01000367.1_pt1 | contig 12240 bp, 10 predicted proteins | sample 1585961 | NCBI WGS metagenome assembly OIQL01 (sample SAMN02674970, study PRJEB24791) | human gut metagenome, SKBSTL043 | isolation source: stool | host: Homo sapiens | place: USA | reverse complement strand
TGGGCATCGGCATGGTGCTGGCCATCGACCCCGCTCGCAAGGACGAGGCGCTGAAGCTGCTCGCCGACAACAACGAGCCCGCCTACGTGCTCGGCCAGATCGCAGCCGACACCACCGGCACGCAAATCGTACTGAAGTAACTCGCTTTCCGCAGGAAAGGAACAACATGGGTCAGAAAGTATTGGTTATCGGCTCCGGCGCGCGCGAGCACACCATTGCCTACACGCTGCTCAAGGCACCGAGCATCGACGAAGTCACCGTGGCTCCCGGCAACCCGGGCATGCTCAAGGACGGCATCCACACCACGCAGCTGAGCCAGTCGAATCACGCCGCACTTATCGAATTCGTGAAGAACAATGGTTATGACTGGGTGTTCGTAGGCCCGGAAGTCCCGCTGATCGAAGGCATCGTGGACGATTTCGCCGCCGCCGGCATCAAGGCGTTCGGCCCGTCCAAGGCCGCCGCCCAGATTGAAGGCTCCAAGGACTTCGCCAAGCAGCTCATGGACCGACACAACATCCCGACCGCCCAATACAAGACCTTCAGCGATCTCGAGATGGCGCAGGACTACGTACACGAGCACGGTGCCCCGATTGTCATCAAGGCCGACGGTCTGGCGGCAGGCAAGGGCGTGACCGTGGCCATGGACGAGCACACCGCCCAGCGCGCACTCGAAGACATCTTCATCGACCATCGCTTCGGCTCCGCCGGTGCCAAGGTCGTTATCGAGGACTTCCTGGACGGCCAGGAATTCTCCCTGATGAGCTTTGTCAACGGCACCGATTTCTGGCCGATGCCCATCTCCCAGGATCACAAGCGCGCCCACGATGGCGACGAGGGTCCGAACACCGGTGGCATGGGTGCCTACAGCCCGGTGCCGCAGATTCCGCAGTCCGTGGTCGACGAGGCCATCGAGAAAATCGTGCGCCCCACCGTCGAAGGCATGGCCGAGGAAGGTACGCCATTCACCGGTATCCTGTACGCCGGTCTGATCGCCACCGCCGACGGCCCGAAGGTCATCGAATTCAACGCCCGCTTCGGCGACCCGGAAACCGAAGTCGTGCTCCCGAAGCTCACCTCCGACCTCGGTGCCGGCATCTCCGCCATTCTCGACGGCGAAACCCCCGAATTCACCTGGGATGAGTCCAACGCCACCCTCGGCGTGGTCATCGCCTCCAACGGCTACCCGGAGAACGTCATCAAGGGTGCCCGTGTGCCCGAAATCGAAGTCGACGAGGATTCGCACGTCTACTACGCCGGCGTCGCCTCTGACGAGCACGGTAACCTTGTGGCCAACTCTGGCCGCGTGCTGCTCGTCGAAACCTCCGCTCCGGACATCAAGTCCGCCCAGGACAAGGTCTACGCAATCATCGACAAGCTCGAGCTGCGCGGACTGTTTTACCGCCACGACATCGGCTTCAAAGCCCTGAAGTAACAGAAGCGGCGCATCTGCTGCATATTTTTGGCCTGGCAGACATGTCAATCGATTGACGTGACTACCGGGCCAGATTTTTCTGTCCCGGTAGCCGATTTCGGCTCTTTTTCGCAAACCAGGACAGCTGAACCCCTCGAATATAGGAATATTTGAAATTCCCTTCCATACGAAACCGCACTATTCCGCCATTTTCGTAATACGCGGACGATACTTCCGGCGTCAGTTTTGTCCCGGTAAGCAAAAATGACCCGAAATCAAATACTAGGACAGAAAAATCTGGCCCGGTACACGAATCAATCGATTGACGTAATTACCGGGACAGCGAACGTCACTATGACAACGCCATCACCCAATATCAGCGAGCGATATCACGCTAGCTGAATTTGGCGATGATGTCGAACAGTTTGGCCTTGGCTTCATTGAAGGGCGGGTACACGAGGCGCAGAGTGTCGGGGAACTGCGGCTTGGTAACCACGGTTTTGACGTGGCTGAAGGTGAGGAAGCCTGCTTTGCCGTGGTAGGTGCCGATGCCGGACGCGCCCACGCCACCGAACGGCAACCGGCTGGACAGCAGATGGCCCAACGGCAGCGAATATCCCAAGGCTCCGGAGCTGGTCTGACGTTCGAAAGTCAGCCGAACCTCGTGATCGCGCGAGAACACATATGCAGCCAACGGCCGGGACCGCTTGTTGATGAATCGGATTGCGGACTCGGCATCCTCGACCACCAGAATCGGCAGAATCGGCCCGAAAATCTCCTCCTTCATTACTGGCGCATCTGGCGACGTACCGTACAGCACGGTAGGCGCGATATACCGGGCGGCACGATCGACCTTGCCGCCGCAAACGATTCGACCGGCCAGGTCGAACACGCCGGGCACCTTGTGAATCTCGCTCGGCTCAACAGCGGCCGAGGCAGTCGCACCATCATCAGCGGCTGCCATATTCGAACCGGCCGTCGGCTTCGCCGCATTGTTCGCGCTGCCGGCCATCTCCCCCGCGCCACCGCGCCCAGTAGTCACGGCATTGAAGCGCCGCCCAACCATATCCATGGCCGCGCCTACCGCCGATGCCACCTGCACCAGCGGCGAGCTCGGCTCCTCAGGCGGCACGGTGCCGACCGGCAATAGCTTGCACAGTCGTTCAAAATGACGATCGTTGATAATACGACCAAAATCAGGCGAGGCCTTCGGATCTTCGCCATAGAATTCGGTGATGGCTACGGCGATGCGCTCGGCCAGAGCCTCGGCCACATCCGGCGTGGCGAGCACATAGTCGGGTGCCACGCAAGTCTGCCCGGCATTGGTGAATTTGCCCCACGCAATGCGGCGTGCAGCCACATTGATGTCCGCAGTGCGATCCACAAAGCATGGCGACTTGCCGCCGAGTTCCAGCGTGACCGGCGTCAGATGCTCGGCCGCCGCGCGCATGACGATTTTGCCGACGTGGCCGCCACCGGTATAGAAGATGTGGTTGAACGGGCATTTCAGCAGTTCGCCGGTTTCCTTGGGCCCGCCTTCGACCACGCGCACGGCCTCGGAGTCAAGGTATTGCGGCACCAACTCAGCAAGGAGCTTGGACGTATTCGGTGAAAGCTCGGACGGTTTCAAGCAGACGGCGTTACCGGCAGCGAGCGCATCAGCCATTGGTTCCAAGGCCAGCAGCACCGGATAATTCCACGGTGAAATGATGAGCACCACGCCTTTGGGCTCGGCAATTGTCCATCCGGCAGCCGGCTGCAACATCCAATGCATCGCTTTGGGATGCCGGGCGGTCCAAAGGCTCAGACGATTGCGCACGAACTGTGCTTCGCCAGCCACCAGGTTCAGTTCCATGAGCACGGTTTCAGCCGCGGGCTTGCCCAAGTCAGCCATAGCCGAGGAGACAAAGGCATCACGGTTCTCCGTAACCAGACGGCGTAGTGCGTTCAGCTGCGCGCGGCGCCATGCCAGCGGCCGGGTACGACCGGATTCGTAAGTCTTCTTCAGTTGTTCGAAAGTCTGGTTCGTCATGAAAGCACCCCCTGCTTTACGGCAGCGCTACTGCAATTTTGGACGGGCTACGCCCCGCGCCTTGCTGGCTCGTCTGTCGGCTCGCACGCTGCCTACAGACAGCCTTCTAGGCTGTCTGCTTTACGGCAGCGTCATAAAGTCCGTGTCTTTGAGGTAGTTTTTGCCGGCGGTGATGTCGTATTGGATGAGCTTGTAGTCGGCAAGCAACTGCTTGGTTTCCTTGTCGAAGTCATCGGTGGACATCGGGTTGCCGTTCTGATCAAGATAGATGTTCTGGCCTTCGGGGATACGATCCCAGCCTTGGATCTTGTTGACCACAGGCGGTTCCATGGCGGCGATCTTGGAATGCATTTCGGTCAGGAACGCCAGATACGGGCTGACCTTGGCGTTCATGTGATCGGCGGCCTGCGCCACGAAGAAGTTCGGCGAGGAGTAGGCTGCATCGCTTGCCTTATTGCCTTGGGAGCTGGAAGCCTTATTCGACCAGATGAAGTAATCGGTCAGGTGCAGGGCCAAGGAGTTGTTGTCATCCTCGCTGGCGGACGAGTAGATGCCCGGCAAGTGGTCGCCATAGAACACCACGGTGACGGGCTTATCCAGCGCATCCAGTTCATTCAGGAACTCCTGAGTGGCCTGATCGGTAATCTCCACACCCTTTTGATAGGTCTCAATCGACTGCTGTTCATCATCACCCAGCGGCGTACCCGTGGTGGATTCGGCGGTGTAGTCGTTATTCTCATACCACTCGTGGTAGGGCATGTGATTCTGCATGGTAATGATCTGAATGAACTTGTTCGTCTTGCCGGACTTGATGCCTTCCAACGCAGAATCATAGGAAGACTTATCAGAGACGTACGGCGACTCGTCGATCTTGTCCTGATACTTGATCACGTCCGGACCGGTCAACGTGTAGAAGTGCGAGAAGCCGAACTTCTTGTAGTTCGTGGCACGCGAGTACATGCTGGATTCGTACGGGTGGTAGCCGAGCGAGTTGACGGGCGCGCCCCACAGCTGGTTGATGGTGGGAGTCCAATGCTGGCTCGGGACCAGCTGCTGGTACGGGCTGGACAGGGAGGACTCGAAATTGGCCATGCTCAGGCCGGAAAGTCCCATGTATTCGAGATTGGCCGTACCTCCGCCGTAGCCGGAGGAGAGCATCAGGCCGGAGGTGGTGCCCGCCTTGATCTTGCGGATGTTGGGCATCGAATCCTTATTGGTCTTCAGTCCCGGCACGCGGCTCGGGTCAGAGAAGGATTCGGACAACACGTACACCACTGTCGAATCAGTGAGGTTGTTGGTGCGGGAGGCGTTGATTGTCTCCGCTTCCTTCTGATAGCGAGCGGCGACCTTCTTCATGGTCTCCTCGGAGTAGTTGCTCGGCTTGTCCATGATCTTCGGGTTGAGCTGGCGGGTGAAGGCCACGAGCGGACCATTGCGCTGCGCGTCATACACGGAATCCCACATGGATGGCGTGTCTCCCAAGGCGCGGGAGAACTTGTTGGCCAGCGAATCGGTGGTTCTCACATGAATGCAGTACAACGCGAACACCAGAATCGGCAGCAGCAGAAGAATCAGACGGGAGGTGAGGTTCAGGCTCAGGTTATCCGTACGAATCATGCGACCTTTGCGCCCATCGAAATGACGCAGCACCAGAATCAGCGCGAGCAGTACGGCGAACGCGCCGAGTGCCACGAGGATGGTCACATGCGCACCGGCCGGAATGAAGGTGAGCATGTTGCCGGTGTTCGAGCCAAGGAAGCCTAGATCGGCGGGCAGAATGGCCTCGTAACGGATCTCGACCTTGAAATGTTCGATGGCGGCCACGATGATTCCGACCGCGAGAATCACGATGCTTGCCGTCCAGAACCGGTTGAACAGCATCAGCAACATGAGGTACAGCAACGCGACAAGTATCACGTTGAGCACGAATACGAAATTGCCGTCGGTCCACATCTTGCTCACGAAGCCGAATCCGACGGTCGGACTGGACAGCTGCACACGGGTGGAGCTGGACGAAACGCCCACTTCGAGCGCCGTCACGACAATGATGTCGAAGATAACGAAGAGCACGCCGTACACCCAGCCGGGGAAGGGCTTGTGGGGGTGTTGGGGCGTGACTTCATTGGCTTCGACCTTTTTGGCCCAAAGCTTGAAATGGGGTTTCACTGTGGTGGTATTACTAGTGTTCTCGCTCATTCGCCTGTTTCCGTATGTGACTTTTCAAGGGCATATTGTTGCCGCTGAACCTTGGAAAATCCATAGTTCCACTATTTTTCTTACCGTTTCCTAACTATTCACCCTAACGCAAAGGGTGCCTCGGGACATCCCCGAAGCACCCTGATATATAAGGAGCCTATCCCTGATAGCGAAGTGTTCTGTTCTCCCCTAGACAACGCCTCGCTATCTGACTTGATTATTCCCCTTATCGCTGTTGCGGATTGACGGCTACTGCCGCATTACTTCACGGCGGCGGCGAACTGGTCGACCAGTGCGCTCATCCAGTCGAGCAGGTTGGTGTACTGCTTCGGCATCTGCTCGGCGAGCTCCACGATCGGCACGTTGGCGTCCTTGGCGGCACCGGTGATCTGGTCAGTAGTGGAGTTTGCTTCCTGGCTGTTGAAGACGAACATCTTGATGAAGCCGGCCTTCAGGGTGTCCTGGAAGTCCTTGATGTCGGCCGGGGTCGGCTCGCTCTCGTTGGCGGAGGCCTGGGCGTAGCCCTTCGGAGTGGCGTCGGTCATCTTGAGGTCGTCGGCCAGGTACCAGGCCACGGATTCGGTGGCGGCGTACGGCAGGCCCTCGGTCTTGGCGGAAGTCTCCTTGATCTTGGACTCAAGCTGGTCTTCCTTGGCGTGCCATTCTTTGTTGAGCTTGGCGTAGTCGTCCTTGTGGCTCGGGTCGGCCTTCTGGTAGGCGGCGGTGATGGCGTCGGCGGTGTTGGAACGCACCTTGGCGGAGAACCAGACGTGCGGGTTGTCGCCTTCCTTGATGCCGGCGGTTTCGGCGGCGGTGACCAGCGTGGCCTTGGTCGGCTGGGCGGCCTTGGTGGCCCACGGGTCGTAATCGGCGCCGTTGACTACGGCTACCTTGGCGGTGCCGAACTTGGCGACATCCTGGCTGGTGGGCTCGTAATCGTGCGCCTCGACGTTGGTCTTGGTCATGATGTTGGTGACTTCGACGTTGCTGCCGCCGAGGTCTTCGGCCACGGAACCCCACTGGTTGATGGAGGCGACGACCTCGATCTTGCCGGAAGACGCGGCGCCGCTGGAATCGGACTTGCCGCTGGCGGCGTTGCTGGAACCGCAGGCGGCCATCGAGAGCAGGGTCGCCGCGGCGGCCGCGATGGCGAGCGCGCGCTTGGCGTTGGACATGATGGACATGATTGGGTTTTCCTCTCTAATTAGCCGAACGGCTGGGCGATGCTGCTGTTGCTGCATCATCGCCCAGCCACCAACACGACAGAATAACATGTATTGAGAATTATTATCATTTGCATTTACATCGGCGTGTCATGCTGGCGTTCCACCCTGCCATCACCCTGACGGCGTTCCTGCTGGCCTGGGCGAGCACCGTGGTACCGGCCTGGGTAGCGGCCAAACGCAAGCTGCGTGACAAGCCGGCTTCCCTACTTCGGGCATTTCATGTTCATGACTTCGGGTGGCTATAAGCACGTGTTCGGCGAGCAGCACCAGTCGAACGCCTATATGGTGCGGCTCAAGAACCACGAGACCTCCAATGTGGAGTCGCGCAGCGCCAAGCTCATGAAGCTGGACGGCGTGAAAGGCATCGTGCAGAACACGACCTCAAAGAAACAGCATGCTCGGCGCGCTGAAGTCAGTGGAATAGCAGCGGAATAACAAATGGGATCGGCTTTGAAGCCGATCCCATTTGTTATTCGCTCACTGCTTTCTGAGCCTTCTGCGCTTTCTGCTCCTTTTGGCAATCAGAGCACAGTCCGAAGACCTCCAAGGTGTGGGATTCAACGGTGAAGCCGTGGCCGTCGGCCACTTTGCGCAGCCAAGCCTCGCTGGGCGGGTCGATTTCCACGGTTTTGCCGCACCGCCTGCACACCAAGTGGTGATGATGTCCGTCGTCGCCGCATAGGCGGAACAGCTGCTGGCCGTCCAGGCGGATCGTGTCGGCGGCACCGGCATCGGCCAAGGCGTTGAGCTGGCGGTATACGGTGGCCAAGCCGATTTTCGAGCCTTCGTCCTCCAGCCTGCGGTGCAGGTCCTGAGCGGAGATGAACTCCTCGCAGTCGGCCAAGGCGGCGCGAATCGCGTCCTTCTGCTTGGTCTGGCGTTCGATATGTTCAACCATCGGTAAGGTCACGCCTTCTTTTTCAGGTCGTCCCAGCAGCCGGTGGCCTCAAGGTCAGCGACCGTCTTGGCCGGGTCGTCGGTGAGCACGGTGATGTGGCCCATCTTGCGGTCGTGGCGCACTTCGGCCTTGCCGTAGTCGTGCACATTCCACTCCGGGTGGGTGGCGATCAGCGCGCGCGTCGGTTCCACATGCTGGCCAAGTACGTTGACCATCACGGCCGGCGAGAGCAGCTTGGGCTTGGGCAGAGGCCAGCCGGCGATGCCGCGGATGTGGGCGTCGAACTGGTCCATCGAGCAGGCCTCGATGGTGTAGTGGCCGGAGTTGTGCGGGCGCGGGGCGAGCTCGTTGACGATGACCTGATCGTCCTTGGTGATGAACAGTTCGATGGCCAGCGTGCCAGCCAGTTCGAAGCCCTTGGCCAGGCGAATCGCCAGTGCATGCGCTTCGCGAGCCACATGTTCGGACACCTCGGCGGGGGCGATGGTCATATGCAGGATGTTGTTGCGGTGCTCGTTACGCACAATCGGGAAGGTGACGAAGTCCTTGCCGTTGCCGGAGACCAGAATCGAAGCCTCGAATGCGAAGTCGACGAAGCCTTCCAGGATGCTCGGCGGGAAGCCACCACCACGGTCGGAGCGGGAGCGGATCTTCTCCAAGTCGGCGTCGGAACGCAGCACGAGCTGACCGTGGCCGTCGTAGCCGCCGGACACGGTCTTCAGCACGGCCGGATAATGAATATCACCCAATGCGGCGTCAAGCTCATCGAAGTTGTTGACAGCGCGCCACGGTGCGGTGGCGGTGCCGTGGTCGTTGATGAACTGCTTCTCGCGCACGCGGTGCTGGGTCACGCGCAGCAAGTCGGTGCCCTGCGGGGTGGCGGTGATGCCGCGCACCTCGTCGATGGCGCCGGCGTCCACGTTCTCGAACTCGTAGGTGAGCACGTCGGACTGCACGGCCAGATCATGGATGGCGGTTTTGTCATCGTACTCGGCGGTGATCTGGAAGTCGGCCACCTGACCGGTCGGGCAGTTCGGCGTTGGGTCAAGCACGCCGACGCGGAAGCCCATGTAGCGGGCGGACAGAGCCATCATGCGGCCGAGCTGGCCGCCGCCGATGATGCCGATGGTCGAGCCCGGCATCAGCATGGAGACGCGGCCGCCCGTTTCTTCAGACAAGCTGGGCATTGGATTCGGCCACCTTTTCCTTCAGTTCGTTACGGTAATCCTCAAGCTTGTCGGCCAGTTCGGGCTCGAAGGCGGAGAGCATCTGCACGGCGAGCAGGCCGGCGTTGGTGGCACCGGAGTTGCCGACGGCGGTGGTGGCCACCGGAATGCCGCCGGGCATCTGCACGATGGACAGCAGCGAATCCCAGCCGGACAGGGCGTGGGAGCGCACGGGCACGCCGATCACGGGCAGTGTGGTCTGCGCGGCGATCATGCCCGGCAGGTGGGCGGCACCGCCGGCACCGGCGATAATGACCTTCAGGCCATTGGCGCGGGCGTTGTGCGCGAACTCGGCCATGAGCTCGGGCGTGCGGTGCGCGGAGATGACCTGCTTGTGGTAGGCGACGCCGAACTGGTCGAGAATATCGCAGGCGCGCTTCATGGTCTCCCAGTCGCTGGCCGATCCCATGACCACTGCGACTTCGGGCTTGGATTCATTTGCCATTATCATTTACTCCCTAGTTATTGAGAATAAGGCCCACTGTACTCCTGATAGCGGAGTTAAGCCACGCAGCGAATCGTTCTCAATACATAATTCTGTGAGGCTTACAGCTCAATAACGATCTTGCCGAACATGTCGCCGGCGATCATTCTGGCGAACGCCTCGGGGGCGGCGTCCAACCCGCTGACCACGGAATCGATCACCGGATGCAGGTCGGCGTGCTCCACGAAGCGCAGCAGCCGGGCGAAATCCTCGCGCGAACCCATGGTGCAGCCCTGCACGCGAATGTCCTGGAAGAACAGTCGCGTGAGCTCCGCACCGGGCTGGTCGCCGGTGGTGGCGCCGCAGATGGCGATGGTGCCGCCGGGACGCACCGACCGCACCGAATGGCCCCATGTGGCCGCCCCCACGGACTCGATCACCGCATCGACCTTGCGCGGCAACCGCGCACCGGTCTCCAGCGCGGCGTTCGCGCCAAGTTTCAGCGCTTTGGCGCGCTTGTCCGCGTCACGCGAGGTGACGAACACTTCCAGACCGGCGGCATGGGCGAGCTGGATGGCCGCAGTGGACACGCCGCCGCCCGCGCCCTGAATGAGCACGGAGTCGCCCGGCTTGATGCCGGCGGCATCGAACAACAGCGAGTAGGCGGTCAGCCAGCTGGTGCCGAGTGCGGCCGCCTCAGCCGTGGTGAGGTTTGCGGGCTTGGCGAACACGTTGGCGGACGGCACGGCAGTCTTCTCGGCCATCGTGCCGGGGTATTTCTCGGAGAGGATCGTGCGGCGCTCGCCCGGGGCCACGCCCGCGCCATCGGTGCCGACGAACGTGTACAGCACCACTTCGCTGCCAGCCTTGAGCCCATGCTTGCCGGGGATGTCCTCGTCCAGAACGCCCACGGCATCGGTGCCCAGGATCATCGGCGTCTGTTCGGCGGCGAGACCCACACCCTGTAGCGACCAGACGTCGTGATGGTTTACGGTCACCGCGCGCACCGAAACGGTCGACCAGAACGGGCGGGCCTGGGGTTCGGGCTGCTCGCCCACCGCCAACGCGGCAAGCGGATCGGCATGGTTGACGGTGGATGCGTATACGGCCTTCATTGCGCGCTCCTTGGTATCAAAAGGAATTACCGCATTCATTGTCCCACATCGCGCAGCGAACGAATCACCCATTTACGGAGATGTTGGGGGCATTGCTTCGTCATGTGGACCTCGGACAATGCCGGGCGTTAGCATTCAACTTCGGAAAGACTAGCGAAGGGAGATTCGAGGGTATGCGCAACGCGTCAGGAAACGGATTTGATTCAAGCGATTCCTTCGCCGTCTCCGGTGCCGCCGAGGGGGCCGCGCGCCTTCACGACATCCCCCCGAGCATTACCCCTTCCCATGGCGACGACTCCCATCTGCTGAGCCGCATTGCCAGCCCGGCCGATGTCAAGGCCCTTGCCCCCGACGAGCTCGCCGAACTGTGCCGCGAGATTCGCGCCACGCTGCTGGCATATGGCCACCAACACGGCGGTCATATCGGCTCCAATCTGGGCATGGTGGAGGCCACGGTGGCCCTGCACCGCGTCTTCGACTCGCCGCGCGACCGCATCGTGTTCGACGTGTCCCATCAAAGCTACGTCCACAAGATGCTCACCGGGGCGGGCCGGCGCGTATATGGATCCGAACCGTTTCGGCGAGGTGACCGGCTTCACCAACCCCGACGAAAGCGAACACGACCAGTTCGTGCTCGGGCACACCGGCACTTCGATCTCCTTGGCCTGCGGCCTGGCGAAAACCCGCGACATGGAGGGGCCGGGCAGCGGCATCGGCAATGTGGTCGCCGTGATCGGGGACGGTTCGCTCAGTTCTGGCGTGGCGTTCGAGGGGCTGAACAACGCGGCCGAGCAAGGCGGCAACCTCATCATCGTGTTCAACGACAACGAGATGTCGATTGCCGGCGATTTCGGCGGCATGTACGGCCCGCTCGCCCGTCTGCGCGCATCCGGCGGCACTGCCCAGCCGAACCTGTTCAACGCGTTTGGCTTGGATTACCGGTATGTGGAGGCCGGCAACGATGTTTCCGCGCTGGTCGCGGCTTTCGAGGAAGTGCGCGATATCGATCATCCGGTGGTGGTCCATATTCATACGCTGAAGGGCGCAGGATATGACGGTGAGGAGACTCACGCAGATCGGCAAACCGCCTCGGCCTCACCGGTTTCGTTCGACTCCCCCACCGGCGTGCATCCCACCGATAACGTGAACCACAGCGAACCGTGGCATTCGGATCACTGCAACCTGTCCGATCATGAACCACATGAAGGCCAGTGCGAGGCCTCGCATTGGCAGAATCCGGATGCCGCAATCGGCAAGCCGGACGATCCGCGCAAGCATTACGGCAAAATGGCGATGGCCGCGCTCGAACCGCGTTTCGCCGCCGAGCCAGGACTCGTGGTCATCTCCCCCGCCACGCCGGGCTCGAACGGCATCACCCATGAGTTCCGAGAGCGCGCGGGCGCACATTATGTAGACACGGGCATCACCGAATCGCATGCCGTGGCGTACGCTGCCGGCATCGCACGGGCGGGTGGCACGCCGGTGGTGGCCACCACGGCGTCCTTCTTCCAGCGCGCCTACGACCAGTTCTTCCAGGAGATGAGCCTGAACCGTTCGCGAGTCACGGTACTTGATTTTCTGGGCGGCTTGTCCGGTTCGGACAATACGCATTCCGGCGCGTATGACGTGACGATGTTCTCCAATATTCCAGGGGTTACGATGCTGGTGCCGACTTCGGCTCGCGACTATCTGGCTGATTTGGCAAGATC
>OIQL01000358.1_pt1 | contig 12455 bp, 10 predicted proteins | sample 1585961 | NCBI WGS metagenome assembly OIQL01 (sample SAMN02674970, study PRJEB24791) | human gut metagenome, SKBSTL043 | isolation source: stool | host: Homo sapiens | place: USA | reverse complement strand
AGCTGTTGACTTCGATAGTGATGAGGGTTGCATCAATACCTTGAACAGCCGCTCCAAAAACTTTGATGAGCATGTAATTTGAGTGTTTAGTGATTAGGGTTTATGATTACCGATAGAAAAGTTATCGTTTCTTTTTCCTTTCGTTCTCTATCTCCCTCTTCTTTTCTTTCTTCTCTTGTTCTTCTATGTCTTTCAGCTTCTTTTCGATAGCCGTTTCGCTCAGGTTCTTTCCTTCAATCCTTCCGGAAGGGCTGAGCAGTACATTGGCAGGCAGGGTTCTTATGGCAAGTTGCTTTACAACTCCGGTCTCCCAGCCGGAAAGGTCGCATGCTTGCTCCCATTTCAGGGTATCTGTTTCGATAGCCTTTTTCCAATTGTCTTTGTTGAGGTCTAAAGAAATTCCTAAAAGCGCGAATTTCTTGTTCTTTTGTCCTTTCCTGTAGATTCTGCGGTAAACAGCATTGCTGTCGCGGCTCACGGTATCCCAGGAAGCCCAGAAGTGTATTAGCAGGTATTGGTCTTTGAAGTTCGAACGGGTTATCTGCTTCCCTTCGGCGTTGGGCAGGCGGAAGTAGGCGGCAGTCTTTCCGGTCGCAGCCTTTTCTTCTTCCTGGATGCGGTCGAGCAGCCCGTCGATATAGGGACGGTCTTTCAGTTCTCCCGTCATGTGCTCGGTCAGTTGTTTGATTAGGGTATAATCCGGCTTTTCTTTTTGTGCGAAGTACTTGTCAAGCAGGTAGATACTCGCTAAAGAGGAATGATGTTCATTGATAAATTTGCCGGCTTTCTCTTCCAGGACTTTTTCAGACGGTTTGCCCAATCCTTTCAGTTCTTTCCGGAAGGCGGTCAACTCTTCATTGTGCGGGTTGCCGGTTATTTCCATGCTGTTTAGTTCGGCAGCAGAGCCTTTTATGTGTATTTTGTCACCTTTATCCATGAAGAAAGGGTATCGGCTGCCGTCGCTGAACAACAGCCATGCAGCTACCAAGGTATCCGGAGAGAGTGTTTTCGAGAATTTGCCGTTCTCAACGGGCAGGGTATCCATGCGGTCGTACATTTCGTCTGCACCGTATATATATAAGGTGTCATTTCCCAAACCTTTGATTTCTCCGCTCAGACTGACTGTGTCGGAGCTTTTGCCACCGCAAGCGGATAGCATGATAATCAGGAAATATGCAAGATAAATATTCTTCATACGGCTTTCTTCTTCTGATACGTTGCTGCGAAAGTAGTTCTTTTTGGTGTGAATAAAAAAAAATGCCCGACATATTTCTATGCCGGGCACTTCTTTTCATCTTATAACCTTTATTATTTGATGATATTCATGAAGTCTGCATTCGTGAAGTATTTGGAGAATTCCAAGTCAGAAGCAGCTTTCTTAGCCAGTGAAGAATCTTTGGCAACAGCTTTCTTCAGGTTGTCCATAACCATAGAAGAGTTGTTGGTTCTTGCACCTACAACAGCCATCAGGTAGTCAGTGTAAGCGTCCGGTTTAGCGATGCTTGACAATGTGCTCTTAGCCTTGTTGTAGTCCTTAGCCAGGATTTGTGCCAAAGCTGCACTGTTGGTCTTAGTGTCGCCAAATGCGTTAACAGCTCTGTCATATTGACCTTGAGCGATGTACAGGTTACCCAGAGCTTCGTTCAGTTCCTTAGTACCGGAAGCTTTGCCCAGGTAAGTTTCAGCAGCTGCCTTGTCGCCTTTTCTCAAAGCTACGAGACCCATGTTCATGTTAGCTTCAGCAGAATCCTTGATAGAAAGAGATTTCTTCAGGTAGCCTTCAGCCTTGTCCAAATCACCGGCTTGGTAAGCTAACTTACCGAGGTTGTTGTATGCACGGTAGTCGTTCGGGTAGATTTGAGTAGCTTTGGTGAAGATAGCTTCCTGCTTGGCAGGATCGTTAGTCAGAGTAGCTGCATACAGCAGTTCTTCGATGTTCAGTTGCTTAGCATCGCTGTCAGCCAAAGATGCGATTTCTTCGTCAGACTTACCGATTACGTCATAGTTCAAAGTCAGACGAGAACGACGCAGTTGCGGAAGGATTTCTTCTGCCAAAGTGCTGTATACAGAAGAGATATTCTTGATTTCCTGTTCTCTTTGTTCAGGATCAGAGTACATTGACAAAACACGGAGAATCAACTCTTTGTCCTGGATGTTGGATTTGCTGACCAGTTCCTGGAAACCTTCCCAGTCCTGTGCAGTATATTTAGTATCTACAGCTGCTTCGATTTTGCTCTTCTTCAAATCCTTGTTGATAACTTTGGCTGTGTTGTTCTGACGGTTTTCAGCCAGACCAGTATTCAGCTCAACGCCACCATCGGGAGAAGCGTATGCAGAGATTTCGATGTTGCTGATCTTCTTGTTGGCAGCTTCGTTGATGTTCTTAACTTCTTCGTTGAATGCTTTGGCAGTTTTCAACTCGCTTGAACGGATGTTAGCCTGTTGGATCAGGAACATGATGTTTGCATCATATTTTTCTTTGATTACGCGTTGGAAAGCGTCGTCACCATTAGCAGGATTAGCGCTGCCCAAAGTCTGGCCAACCAGTTCGGAAGTAGAGATAACACCGTCGGCTACTTTTACAGCAGGGATAGTAACTTCTTTCTTTCCAACTTTAGCTTTGAATTCCAAGTACAATTCAGACTTAGCCATTTCGGGAACATAGTCGAAAGAAGTCTTCATTGTGTAGCTACCACCAGCCTTGTAAGAGATAGTCTGGTCGTTGCCTTCTACTTTTTCACCCTGGAATACGGCAGGCTGACCTTTAGCTTCGCCGCCTTCCCATCTCAAAACCGGAGTAACTTCCACTACAGCTTTTTTCTTGAAATACTTTTCAGGGAATTTACCGTTAATTGTAGCAGGTACCTTACCGCCTACGGCTTCCAATACTTGCGGAGTCACTGTGAAATAGTCAGAAGACAGTTCACCCATTTTGCTGCTGCATGATGTCAATACAGCAACAAGTGCCACTAACAAAGGCAGATACAATTTTTTAGTCATTTTAGATATAAATTAATTGTTTGTAATTGAAATTTGTCCATTCACAATTAGTTGCTATATTCCTATATATATAGCTTTGCAAAGATATTAATTCTCTTGGCAATTTGTTAATAATACTATCACATTTATTATAATTTAATAAACGCCGTGCTCTTTCCTGTATTTAATATTGCGGGGATGATGCTCGATAATTTCACTTCGGAGTCTGTTCCGGTCGATATGTGTATAGATTTCAGTGGTGGCGATGGATTCATGTCCCAGCATGCACTGGATGGCCCGCAGATTGGCGCCGCCTTCCAGCAGATGGGTGGCGAAGGAGTGGCGGAACGTATGGGGACTGATATTCTTGGTGATGCCGGCTTTTTCCGCCAGCTCTTTTATCATGTGAAACACCATGATGCGGGAGATATTATTACCCCATCGTGCCAGAAATACGTAATCCTCGTATCCTTTCTTTATTTTCCCCAGGTTTCGGTCTGCAAACCAATACTTTATCTCCTTGATTGCACGAGGCGAGATAGGTACTAAACGCTGTTTGCCGCCTTTGCCTTCTACCTTAATAAACCCTTCCTCAAAATAGAGGTCGGAGATTTTCAGGTTACACAGTTCCGACACGCGTAACCCGCAGCTGTACAGTGTCTCCAGGATAGCCCGGTTGCGTTGTCCCTCTTTCTTCTCCATGTCTACGGTGGAAATGATTCTGTCGATTTCTTCAACGGTGAGCACTTCCGGTAGCCTGAACCCGATTTTGGGACCTTCCAGCAGCTCGCTCGGGTCGGCTTCCTGATAGTCGGCAATCACCAGAAAGTGGAAGAACGATTTGATTCCGGAGAGTATCCGGGCTTGGGAACGGGGATGGATACCGATGTCGTGGAGTCCTGCGGCAAAGCGTTGCAAATCATCCGGTGTTACGTCCGGAATTTCTATATTCTCTCCTTCCAGAAAGTGCAGAAGTTTCTGTAGGTCCGTCATATAGGCATCGAGCGTATTGGGCGAAAGCGCTTTCTCCAGCTTGAGATATTGCTGATACTTTCTGATTATCACCGCTCGTTTTTCCTTATTCGTCAATTTCTCTTCTACTTTCATTACTTTTTCCTATCTTTGCACCTTGAAAGAATGTTCTCTGTGGACAAAGGTATAAAAAAATGTGTTATGAGAATACAGATTATTAACGGCCCCAATATAAATCTGTTGGGTAAACGCGAACCTTCCATTTATGGCAGTGTTACTTTTGAAGACTACCTTGCCGGACTCCGTGAGAAGTATGCGGATGTACAGATAGACTATTTCCAATCCAACATCGAAGGAGAGTTGATAGACAAGATACAGCAGGTGGGTTTTGATGCGGACGGCATCATCCTGAATGCGGGGGCCTATACCCATACGTCCATTGCCCTGCAAGATGCGATCCGGTCGGTCACTGCTCCGGTGATTGAGGTTCATATCTCCAATGTGCATGCCCGGGAGTCGTTTCGCCACGTATCCATGATAGCTTGTGCCTGCCGGGGTGTTATTTGCGGCTTTGGGCTGAACTCCTACCGTCTGGCATTGGAAGCGTTAAAGGAATTATTAATATAAAATAGGTACAAGATTATGCTATTGAAACAGACAAAAATCGTTGCAACGATTTCCGATCAGCGTTGCGATGTTGATTTTATAAAACAGTTGTTCGACGCAGGTTTGAACGTAGTACGTATGAATACGGCTCATGCAGGCCGCGAAGGTTTCGAGAAGCTGATAGCCAATGTGCGTACGGTTTCCAACCGCATCGCTATCCTCATGGATACGAAGGGTCCCGAAGTGCGTACGACTGTCCTTGACGAGCCTATTCCCTTCAAGGCAGGCGATCGTGTAAAAGTGGTAGGCAATCCCGACCGGCAGACTACCCGCGAATGTATCTCCGTTTCTTATCCCAACTTTGTACACGACCTCAATGTGGGCGGTCATATCCTTATCGACGATGGTGACCTGGAACTGGTTGTTGTGGAAAAGAATGCCGACCACCTGCTGTGCGAGGTGCAGAATGAAGCTACCTTGAGCAGCCGCAAGAGTGTCAATGTGCCGGGTGTACGCATCAACCTGCCTTCACTGACGGAAAAAGACCGCAACAATATCCTCTACGCCATCGAGAAAGACATTGACTTCATCGCTCACTCTTTCGTGCGCAACAGACAGGATATTCTGGATATAAAGGCTATTCTCGATGCCCACAACAGCGACATCAGAATCATTGCCAAGATTGAGAACCAGGAAGGTGTGGACAATATCGACGAGATTCTCGAAGTGGCCGACGGCGTTATGATAGCCCGTGGTGACCTGGGTATCGAAGTTCCGCAGGAACGTATTCCGGGTATCCAGCGTTTGCTGATTCGCAAATGTATCCTTGCCAAGAAGCCGGTTATCGTTGCCACGCAGATGCTCCATACCATGATTTCCAACCCGCGTCCTACCCGTGCGGAAGTTACCGACATCGCCAACGCCATCTATTACCGTACGGATGCTTTGATGCTGAGCGGTGAGACGGCTTACGGCAAATATCCGGTTGAAGCCGTCAAGACAATGACGAAAGTTGCTGCCCAGGCGGAAAAAGACAAACTGGCGGATAACGACATCCGTATTCCTTTGGACGAAAACAGCAACGATGTAACGGCTTTCCTTGCCAAGCAAGCGGTAAAAGCCACTACGAAGTTGAAGATTCGCGCCATCATCACCGACAGTTACAGCGGCCGCACTGCCCGCAACCTTGCTGCATTCCGCGGCAAATACCCGGTGCTCGCCATCTGCTATAAGGAAAAGACCATGCGTCACCTGGCGCTTTCATACGGTGTAGAAGCCATCTACATGCCCGAACTTGCCAACGGACAGGAATACTACTTCGCCGCTCTCCGCCGCCTGCTTCAGGAAGGCCGTCTGCAACCTACCGACATGGTGGGCTATTTGAGTAGCGGTAAAGCCGGTACGCAAACATCCTTCCTCGAAATCAACGTAGTGGAAGATGCCCTGAAACATGCTGAAGACAGTGTACTTCCGAACAGTAACAGATACTTGTAAAATTATAAATTGAGAATTAAAAAATGACAGTCCGCTGGCAGGCATTTGTTTTTTAATTCTCAATTCTCAAATTATATGACTTTAGACGAATATATCCTGCAACACATCGATGAAGAGGGCGACTATCTGAAGGCTCTTTATCGCGATACGCACCTCAAGTTGCTTTATCCCCGCATGGCTTCGGGACATTTGCAGGGGCGTATGCTCAAGATGTTTGTCAGGATGATACGTCCCCGTCAGGTGTTGGAGATCGGGACATATAGCGGATACTCCGCACTTTGCATGGCAGAGGGGTTGCCGGACAACGGAATGCTGCATACGTTTGAAATCAATGACGAGCAGGAAGACTTTACCCGTCCGTGGCTGGAGAACTCACCCTATGCCAATAAGATAAAGTTCTATATAGGTAATGCTTTGGAACTTGTTCCCCGGCTGGACATCACTTTCGACCTTGCTTTCATCGACGGTGATAAGCGCCGTTACATCGATTATTACGAGATGGTATTGGCACGCCTTTCGGACGGCGGTTATATCATTGCCGACAATACCTTGTGGGACGGGCACGTTCTTGAAGAGCAACCGCATCGCACGGACTTGCAGACCATCGGGATAAAGGCTTTCAATGATCTGGTTGCCGCAGATAATCGGGTGGAGAAAGTTATACTGCCGTTGCGCGACGGACTGACGATTATACGTAAGAAATAAAAAGTTTGCATCCTCCCCCCTTCACCCTTCACAATTCCTTTGCATCATACTGTTCATGGGATTCTGCGGGTGAAGGGGGAGGATGCTTTTATTTTTTAAGCAACCGCTTGCTCAAGTACCGCACAGGATACCACACCGAGAGGAACCCTACGGTGATAACCGTTACGAATACCAGTATAATGTCCGTTGCATGCACGCTCACCGGATAGGCGTCCACTACAAAACTTCCGTTGCCGCCGCCCAGCGATATAAGTCCGAAGCGTTGTTGCAGGAAACACAGCAGCAGCCCCAATACAATCCCGGCAATTGCTCCGAACACCGAAATCAGCCGCCCTTCAAAAAGGAAGATACGGGCAATCAGCCGGTCGTCGGCGCCCAGATTGCGCAGCGTCTCCGTATCTTCGCGCTTATCCAGTATCAGCATGGACAGCGAACCGATAACATTGAAGCAGGCAATTGTAAGTATAAAGGTAAGGAACAGGTAGGAGATGAGTTTCTCAATCTCCATGATACGGAATACATCCGCTTGCTGCTCGTAGCGGTTTTGCACGATGAAGCGGTCGCCCAGGATGCGTTCCATTTTCTTCTGCACGGCATCGGTGTTGCTGCCCGGTTTCAGTTTCAGTTCGATGGCGGAAACTTCCGTGTCATAATTGAACAGCCGCCGGGCAAAGCCCAACGATGTGAGGATATAGCGTGAGTCGTATTTCTGCTGGTTGACAACAAACACCGCTCCCGGCGAGAACAGATAATCCTGGTTGAAAGCCGCCGACGGATTGGCGATGTTGACACGTACATTCCTTTTAGGTGCATACACCCGCAATGGGTCGACAAACTGAAGTCCCGTGCCCAGTTCGGACACCAGCTCCACACCCATAAAGCCGTAGTCCACAACGGAATCGTTCAGAATGAACTTCCCCGTACCGTACAGCAGGCTGTCTATGGATGTCAGTTGCTCGAAGTTATCCTCCACGCCTTTGATAACCGCCATTGCCTGGCGATCCTTGTACTGCACCATTGCGTTTTCTTCCAGCGTCTCCGTCCATACATCTATTTCGGGCAGGGCGCGTACTTGCTGCACGCGCGATTCGAGCGGGTCGAACACCTTTCCTTCCAGAACGGTGATTTTCAGCTCCGGGTCGAAAGCCGTGAAGAACCCCGCTACCATATCCTGAAATCCGTTGAATACGGACAATGTGCATACCAACGCCAATGTAGCCAACGCCACCCCGCACACCGAGATGCCGGATATAATATTAATGGCATTATGCTTCTTCTTAGAGAAGAGATAACGGCGGGCTATAAAAAAAGGAAGATTCATGGTTGGGGATTAACCACTATTTCAGTAGTTCATCGATTCTTTCCAGATAATCCAGCGAGTCGTCCACGAAGAACTTCAGCTCGGGAATGATGCGCAGTTGGTGGCGTACGCGGGTTCCCAGTTCAAAGCGGATGGACTTCATGTTGGCATTGACGTTCTTGATGATTTCTTCGCTCCGTTCAGAGGGGAAAACGCTGAGGTAGGCGCGTGCCACGCTCATATCGGGACTGATGCGTACGGCGCTGACCGAAATCAGTATACCGGGCATCGATTTGGTTTGCAACAGGAAGATGTCGCTTAATTCCTTTTGGAGCAAACGGGCTATTTTGTTCTGTCTGGTAGTTTCCATACTCTATCGTTTTTTTGATTTGAAGAGCAAAGTTACTGAAATATATCGTTCTGCCGGTGATTTATACTATTTTTTTCATTCTTTTCCTTGTAGGAGAATCTGATTTATGACGTTGCAGGATTGTATTTTCATCCGTAGGGCATTCGTTTCGGTCACTGGGAACATCAGGTGTTGACTACTGTCAACAGAGCTGTTTACTGCTGTCAACGGATCGGCCGGCTATTGTCAACCGGGCTGTTGACAGTAGTCAACAGCCGATGTTCTTCCTGAGAAAAAAGAATTCTCTCTATAGCAATACCTGATTTTCCTCTGTATGTCTTTGTTATAAGGCTGTGAGGAAAAGCGTACCGCTATAGAGAGAAAGACGTATTGCTCTGTTATATTGGATGTGGATGAATCCGGTTGCCCCGTAGATTCTACCTATTCTTGCGCTTTTTTGCGTGCAATCAGCGCAACGGCTGCCACTCCGATAACCAGCAGCGCCAATGCTCCGTAGGCGATGCCTTCCGTTACATGCAGGCTTTTGGGGTCGAAGCGCATCTCAACGGTATGCTTGCCGGCAGGGATATACAAGGCGCGCAGTACATAATCCGCACGTCCCAGTCCGGCAGGTTTCCCGTCAATGGTTACTTGCCAGCCGTTCGGGTAGTATATCTCGGAGAATACGGCGATGCCGTCTCCTGCGTTTTCCGTTTCGTAAACCAAACGGTTGGGTTCGTAACTTGTCAGGCGAATGGAGGAAAGGCTGTCTTTATGAGCCTCTGAAATCCCTTTCAGCACATCCTTGAAACGGGCATCGACAACGGCGGTTTCGGTGGGAAGGATGGTTTTGAGCGCATCAATCTCCTCATTGGCATTGTTTACATATTGCACGTTCTTCACAAACCAGGCGTTGCCGTTGGCATAAGGGTTGAGGACGGGAACGGTCTGTCCCTGCTGTCCGGCGGGGAGGATGAAGTACTTCGTGTTCAGCATGTTCAGTACACGGAACTTGGAGGCGTCCACACTGTCCATTTCTCCGCCTGCGGCGGCTATCGCTTGATAGGCAGCCTGCATTTCGGGAGAGATGTGGCGTTCTATCAGTTCCTGGTAGCGACGCAGTTTGGCGGCATGGTATCCACCTATATTCTTATGCCAGTAGGAAGTGTTGTTCTCGTTGAAGGCATCGGTTGCAAAGTTCAGTACGCGGTAGTCCGGGCTTTTGTCCTGCAGGATGAGTTCGTCGGTCTTGGTTTTGCTGAACGTTTCCGTTTGGATGGAACGGGGCACGAACTGCTCGTCGTGCAGGTAGCGTTTGTTTACGCTCCACATATCTACAAGGCAGAGAACCGTGATGCCTGCAACGGTCAGTGACCGGCGCAGCTTGCCTGCCGCGTGGAGCCAAAGCAGCGCGCATCCGATGCAGATGATGATGAAGCTCCGCAATGCGTCGGCGCTGACAAGCGCACCCCGCATCTCTGAGAGATTGGCGAGGATGCCGGACAGCTCGTTGGCGGGTATCATCTGCTGGTCGACGGCATTTTGCAGCATCTGCGCTTCTTGTGCGGGCACGAAGCCGGAGCCGAGGCTACCCGGCGCTACGGTAAGCAGCAGGGCTACACCGGCGGTCAGCGCAAGGCTGATGCCGAACGCTTTTTTGTTCGCTTTCCATATTCCGGGTTCTTCCAACACGCGCTTCAAGGCAAAGATTGCCAGCAGGGGAATGGTGAATTCCGCTATGACGAGGATGGATGATACGGCGCGGAACTTATTGTACATCGGGACGTAATCGATGAAGAAATCCGTCAGCGGCATGAAGTTCTTACCCCATGCCAGGACGATGGAGAAGAAGGTTGCTCCCAGCAACGCCCATTTCAAGGGGCCTTTTACGATGAAGCAGCCCAGTACGAAGAGGAACAGTACGAAGGCGCCCACATAGACGGGGCCGGCGGTCCAGGGCTGGCTGCCGAAGTACTGCGGGAATGAGTTGTACAGACTCCCGTACATCGGGTTGGCCTTTTCCATGGCGGTTTCGCTCTGGCTGAGGGGGGCGGAGGAGGAACCGCCTTTGAAGTTGGGAACGAGGAGCGTCCAGGTTTCGCCGATGCCATAGCTCCAGTTTGTGATGTAGTCGCGGTCCAGTCCGCTGCTGGTTTGCTTGGCGGCATCACCGGTCTGTACCAGCTCGCTCTTGCCGCGCATGGTTTCCTTGCTGTACGTATAGGTGTGGTAGAGGTTGGAAAGGTTGGCGGCCACACCGATAAGGGCGGCAACCAGCAGTACGGCGCTTGCCTTGAAGAACCGGGGAAGCGTCTTGTTGCGCCACGCATCTTCAAAGTATGCTCCTGCGATGAACAGGATGACGAACAGGAAGTAGTAGGACATCTGCACATGGTTGGACATGATTTGCAGGGCGATGAAGAAGGCTGTGAGTATGCCGCCTGCCAGCAGCTTGCCCCGGTAGGCGAGCACGATGCCCGCTATTGTGGGCGGGATGTAGGCAAGGGTGATGAACTTCCAGATGTGTCCCGCCGAAATCAGAATGAAGAAGTAGGACGAAAAGGCCCACATGATGCCGCCCAAGCCTGCCAGCCATGCCGGTATGCCGAATGCCCGCAGCAGGATGTAGAAGCCCAGCATCAGGATAAACGTCAGGTTGACGTAGGTGGGCAGGAAGAGCTGGTATATTTTCTGTGTCCATTGCAGCGGTACGGTAGAGTCGTAGGACGGGGATATCTGGTAGGTAGGCATTCCGCCGAAAAGGGAATTGGTCCAGCGGGTGCGTTCGCCTGTCTGTTCGTAATACTCTTTGGCTTCTTGTCCGGCGCCGGCTCCGGCGGCGGTGTCGTGCTGGAACAGAATACGTCCTTCTATATCCGCCGGAAAAAAGTAGGCGAAAGAAATCAGGACGAATGCCAGGATGGCAATTAAGTCGGGAAGAATCTTCTTTATCATCTTTGCTGGGTTATGGTTTATGTGGGGAGCCGAAAGGGTGAGGAGTCGACTCCCTTGACTCCTAATCTGAATTTCAGCGGCAAACTTATACATAAATATTGATTTATGCACCAGTTGGATAGATAAATCTGCTGAAATATCGTACCTTTGCCTTCCCTAAATCATATAATTCATAAATCTGAAATTTGGAAATCGGTAAGCATGACGATAGGTGTTATCAGTGCAATGGATAGCGAACACCGCCAACTGGCGGAACGTTTGCAGGAGAAGAAGGTAGCGGATTACGGGAATCTGCACTATGTGGAAGGTATGTTTGGCAGCAACCGCGTGATACTTACGCAATGCGGCATCGGTAAGGTGAATGCGGCGGTGGGAGCTACGGAGCTGATACGCCGTTTTGCCCCGGACTGCATTGTGAGTACCGGTGTGGCGGGCGGCATCGACGCTTGCCTCAAGGTGACGGATGTAGTGGCGAGCGACTCTCTGGCGTACCACGATGTATGGTGCGGTGACGGTAACGAGTACGGTCAGGTGCAGGGATTGCCTGCAGTGTACAAGGGGTGCGCCCCGCTTTTGGAACATGCTTTGTCTCTGAACAAGACCGGATTGGAAAGCCGTATTCATAGCGGACTGATATGTACCGGCGACCGGTTTATCACCAACCGCACAGAGCTGGATGCCATCAAACGCTGCTTCCCGGCTGGACTGGCTGTCGATATGGAGTCCGCTGCCATTGCGCAGACCTGCTATCTGTACGGCGTTCCTTTCCTCAGCTTCCGTATCATCAGCGATACGCCGGGCGTGGAAGACCACTCTTCGCAATATGCCGATTTTTGGGGTACGATGGCGGAACGTTCTTTCCTTACGACATGGACTTTCCTTTCCACCCTGCCCGACAACTTATAACTCATAACTCACAACTTATAACTTATGAAGAAAATACCCAGCTTTACCATCGATCACATCCGTTTGCTGCGCGGTATTTACGTATCGCGCAAGGATGAAGTGAACGGAGAAGTCATCACGACTTTTGATATCCGTATGAAAGAGCCCAACCGTGAACCGGCATGATTTGCGAAACATGGCAGGACCAGG
>OIQL01000340.1_pt1 | contig 12777 bp, 10 predicted proteins | sample 1585961 | NCBI WGS metagenome assembly OIQL01 (sample SAMN02674970, study PRJEB24791) | human gut metagenome, SKBSTL043 | isolation source: stool | host: Homo sapiens | place: USA | reverse complement strand
CGATACATGAATAGGATGCCTCCTTTATTCTCAAATAACCCGCTGGGCCAATTTCCGCACTTCGCTCTGGATGTCCTCGATGCTCCGCATGGCATCGCCCTGGGTGCAGTGGACAGTCTCCCAGCCCAGATGGGCCGCACAGAATTCCGCCGCGTTCCGGCTCCGGGCCAGGTACTCCATGTCTTTTTCGTGGACGTCTTTTTTGCTCTCGTCGCCATGGTAGCGGCCCGTCATCAGCTTCTGGCTCACGGCGGGGTCTACCTGCAGGTAGATGACTTCATCCGGGGCAGGCAGTCCCAGCAGCCGGAACTCATAATCAAACAGCCACTGCAAAAAGCTCTCCCACTGCTCCGGCGGGAGCTTGGAGCACTGGTGCACGGCATTCGATGTGGTGTAGCGGTCCGCAATGATGACGCCGCCCGCCTCGTAAAAGCTGCCCCAGCTGGTTTTGTAACTGGCGTAGCGGTCTACTGCATAGAAGCTTGACGCCGCGTAGGCGTTCACATCATCGGGCTTTTCCCCAAACTGTCCGGCCAGGTACATCTTGACCAGGGCGCTGGAATCGCTGGCATAATCCGGGAATGTGATCTCCTGGACATTTTTGCCTTCTTCTTTCAGGTGTTGGGCCAGCAGTTTAGCCTGAGTCGCCTTGCCGCTGCCGTCCAGCCCTTCCAGCACGATGAGGGTGCCCTTTTTTGCATCAGCCATTCTGCGGTTCCCCTTTCAGCGCGGCATACCGGGCACGGACTTCCGCCGTGCGGCCACAGCACATTTTTCCCTCCGGGCAGGGGCCGGAAACGCAGGCCGGGCCCGCCTTGGCAAAGAGGTGGGGTGCCACCGGGTAGACCAGCCGGAGCATCTCTTCGGCCAGTGCCCGGATCTCCCACTGGGCACGGCTGCAACACCGCAGATGGAAGAAGTTCTGCAAGCTGCGGGCGTTCATCGTCACTACCATTTTCGTCTCGCAGGCGTTGGGCAGCACAAAGCGCGCGTCCTCGTTGGCCTGCTTGGAGGCCTTGGCGCGGGCCTGCTTCTCAGGCATTCCCTCGGCCATGAGGCGGGCGGTGTGGCCGTCCTCCAGCTTCTGCACGAGATCAAGATACCGCTGGGCGTCCTCGTTCATACTCTCGATGAACGCTGCCTTTGCCTCGGGGATGGCCTCGATCTCGGGCGGGATGACATAGCGGAAATCGTCCAGCCGGACATACCGCTGGCTCTGGACGCTGAACGACGCAATGCGGTGCCGGGTGATCTGTGCCAGCAGGGTGCGGCTGACTCCCTCAATGCCAAAGGTAAAGCTGGCGTGCTCAATGGGGCTTGCGTGGCCCAAGTCACTGAGCATGGTCAGGAAGCGGGCGGTCTTTTCCTCGTCCAGCCCGTCCAGCAGGTCGGTGATATGGGCATCGGAGTAGCAGAGCTTGGCCGCTGCGGCCACCACCTTTTCCGGCTCCGGGGTGTGGGCGATCAATCGAACGGTCATCATACTCTCATTCCTCCGTAATTTTGGTCAGCGGCGCAAAGTTTGCCATGGTCTTTTTGATGCCGACCTTTTCAAAACGAATCTCCACGATCTGGTCCCCGGCAGCAGGCTTGACCGCCACCACCGTGCCTCGCCCGAAGACTTTGTGCTCCACCACATCGCCGGGCTCGTAGTGTTTCGTCGTGTTTGCGTTTGTTTTTGCAGCAGGCGTGCCTGTAAAGTTGATTTGCTTTGCAGGCGTTTTGGGTACTACCGGGCGGCTGTAGCCGCTGCCAAAGCCGCCCGGACCGCCCACGCTGCCGCTATGGGAGCCATAACTACTGCCGTAACCGCTTGAAGAACTCCCCCGCCCGGCGTAACCGGAACCGAAGCCCCGGCTCTCCCCGGCGTTGTACTCCCGGTTCAGGTAGCCGGAACGGTTCCCATAGCCTGTACTGCCACCGTAGCTGCCATAAGAAGACGAACCGCGGCCCCAGCCCGAAGCCCCGGAATAACCGGAGGCACCGCCGGGCACCGTGTCGCTGTAGTTGCTGCCCCAGCCGCCCAGACGGCTGCGCTGTTCCAGCACCGGGCTGCGGGTCTCTTCCAGATACTCCGGCTCGATCTCCCGCAAAAAGCGGCTGGGCTCATTGCGCTGGGTGCGGCCATACAACATCCGGGTGACGCTGTTGGAGATGTACAGCTCTTTCTTGGCACGGGTGATGCCGACGTAGGCCAGGCGGCGCTCCTCTTCCAGATCAGCCTCCGAGTATTTGCTCATCTCACTGGGGAAGACCCCCTCTTCCATGCCGATCAGGAATACATACGGAAACTCCAGGCCCTTGGCCGAGTGAATGGTCATCAGCACCACCTGGTCGGCACTCTCGTTGTAGTTGTCAATGTCGCTGATAAGAGCGATATCTTCCAGATAGCCCTCCAGCGAGGCCTCCTCGCCGTGCTGGTCACAGTAGTTTTTCACGTTGTTGACCAGCTGGCCCAGGTTCTGCAGGCGGTCTGCCGCATCCTCGTGGCCCTTGGCGGCATCGGTTTCCAGCATCGCCTTGTAGCCGGTGATCTCAATCACGTCGCTGGCAAACTCGTCCAGCGTCTTATTCTCCAGCGAGTCCTGTAACCGCTCATAGATCTGATAGAACTTATACAGTGGTGCAATGGCCCGGCTGAGCTTCGCGTACTGGTCCGCATGGCGGATGATCTCCAACATGCTCACGCCCTCCTGCCCGGCCAGGTCCGCGATGACGTCAATGGTGGTCGCACCAATTTTACGGGCAGGCTCGTTGATAATGCGGCGGAGACGCACATCATCCCGAGGATTGGCCACAATGGACATGTAGGAGTGGATGTCCTTGACCTCCTTGCGGTCGTTGAACCGCTGGCCTCCCACGATCTTGTGTGGGATACCCGCGCGGGTGAAGTAGCTTTCCAGCGGGGCCGACTGGGCGTTCATCCGGTAGAGCACGGCGTGGTCGGCCAGATGGCCGCCCTCCCGCAGGTGCTGGCCGATGATGTCCGCGATGTGGCTGGCCTCGTCCTGCTCGTTCTCTGCCGTGTAGACCTGCACTTTGTCGCCCTCGCCGTTTTGGGTCCACAGGGTCTTGCCCTTGCGCTCCGTGTTGTGCTGGATGACGCAGTTGGCGGCGTTGAGGATGTTGGAAGTGGAGCGGTAATTCTGCTCCAGCCGGATGGTCTTGGTGCCCGGGTAAACGCGCTCAAAGTTGAGGATGTTCTCAATGGTAGCCCCCCGGAAGCGGTAAATGCTCTGGTCATCGTCGCCGACAACGCAGATGTTCTTCTCCGGGCCGGTGAGCAGGCTGACAAGGCGGAACTGTGCCACACTGGTGTCCTGATACTCGTCCACCAGCAGGTAACAGTATTTGTTCTGGTAGAAATCCCGCACCTCTTTGTGCTCGGCCAGCAGCTGGACGGTCTGATAGATCAGATCGTCAAAGTCGAACGCGCCGGCCTCTTTCAGTTTCTTTTCATAGGCGGCATAAACGCGGGCCGCCAGAGCGCCTTTGGTGTCCTTTGCCGGGGCCTGCAGTGCTTCGGCCGGGCTGACGAGCTGGTCTTTCCAGCGGCTCATCTGGTTGATGGCGCTCTTGACCGGGAAGAACTTATCGTCCACGCTCAGCTCTTTGTACACGGTCTTCATCACCCGCTGGGAGTCGTCCGTGTCGTAAATGGTAAAACTGCGGGGATAGCCGATCTCCTCGGCCCAGCGGCGGAGGATGCGGACACAGGCGGAGTGGAACGTGGAGGCAAACACCTCATCGCCCTCTTCCCCGCCCAGCATATTGCGCAGGCGCTCTTTCAGCTCGCCTGCCGCCTTGTTGGTAAAGGTAATGGCCATCACGTTCCAGCTGCGGACCGCGTCCTTGCGGAGCATCCCGTCCAGCCAGCCGGGGGCATCCGTGCCCGTCATAAGGGCGGTGCGCAGGGCTTTTACATCCTCCTCCGTTACCTCACGGGGCGTCCAGCTGGAGCCGTGGGCCGAGCCAAACCGGATGAGGTTTGCAATGCGGTTGACCAGCACCGTGGTCTTGCCGCTGCCTGCACCTGCCAGGATCAGCAGCGGGCCGCTGGTGGTAAACACCGCCGCGCGCTGCATCTCGTTCAAGCGGCCAAACTGCTTTTCAATGTAGGTATCGCGCAGTTTACAAAATTCCTGTTGAAGATTGGTTGCCATGGTTTCACCTGTTCATTTCATCAGAATCATACAAGATATAGTATAACACAAAAGCGCCTGGTTTGACAGTGCTTTGGGCACAAAAAACGCCCACCCACAGCGCTGCCATGGGTAGGCGGAAAATATTTTTTCAGGAAGCTCTTAGCCGAAGATGTTGATGAGGATACCAGCAGCAACGGCAGAGCCGATCACGCCGGCCACGTTGGGGCCCATGGCGTGCATCAGCAGGAAGTTGGAGGGGTTCTCGCTCTGGCCCACTCTCTGAGAAACGCGGGCAGCCATAGGCACGGCGGAAACGCCTGCGGAACCGATCAGCGGGTTGACCTGGCCGCCGGTGAGGGCGTACATCACCTTGCCGCACAGGACACCTGCAGCGGTACCAAACGAGAAAGCAATCAGGCCCAGCACGATGATGAACAGGGTGCGGGAGTTGAGGAACGTGTTGGCGGAGGTGGTGCAGCCGACAGACAGTGCCAGGAAGATGGTGATAATGTTCATCAGCTCATTACCAGCGGTCTTCTGGATACGATCAACAACGCCGCACTCTTTCATCAGGTTGCCCAGCATCAGCATACCGACCAGAACGGCGGCATCCGGCACGATGAGGGAAACGATGATGGCGACCATGATGGGGAAGATGACCCTCTCGGTCTTGGTCACGGTGCGCAGCTGCTTCATCACAACAGTGCGCTCTTTCTTGGTGGTCAGCGCTTTCATGATGGGCGGCTGGATCACGGGCACCAGAGCCATATAGCTGTACGCTGCCACGGCGATGGAGCCCAGCAGCTCCGGAGCCAGACGGGAGGTGACGTAGATGGCGGTAGGGCCGTCTGCACCGCCGATGATGGCGATGGCAGCGGACTGCTTCTGGGTGAAGTCCACCAGGCCGGTAGCAGCCAGCAGGCGGGCGCCCATGTAAGTACCAAAGATACCGAACTGAGCGGCAGCGCCCAGCAGCAGGCTCTTGGGGTTGGAGATCAGCGGGGCAAAGTCGGTCATGGTGCCGATACCCAGGAAGATCAGCGGCGGGTAGATGCCCAGCTTGACGCCCATGTAGAGCATATCGGCCAGGCCGCCGTTGTTCAGGATCTCGACCCACATCGGGTGCTCGAGGCCGTCACCGACGAAATACTGCATGTGGATCACGCCGCTGCCGGGCAGGTTTGCCAGGATCATGCCAAATGCCATGGGCAGCAGGATCAGGGGCTCAAACTCTTTGACAATGGCCAGGTAGAGCAAGAAGCATCCCACGCAGATCATCACCGCGTACAGCCAGCCGCCCGGCTCGCCGAACCGCGCGAAACCGGAGCTCTGGAAAATACCGACCAGAGTATTGATAAACTGTGTCATATTTTTCCTCCCGTGTTAAAAAGGTGCGGTGGTGTCGTTGACACCAGCCTTGCCCCAGCCGTTTTTGCCGCGGCGCACTGCCTTGAGCACATACTTGCCGTTGCCCATCGAGTAGATGGCAGCCATGATGGCGGCCACAACATCGGCGGGGATGCCCTGCTCCACCTGGGGTGCAGCAGGAGCCTGTGCGGCAGCGGGCTTTGCGGCGGGCGCTGCAGGCTTTGCAGCTGCCTTGGGAGCGGACTTGGCAGCAGCCTTTTTGCCATTCATGGCGTCAAAGATCTTGCCCTCCAGCGTGATGATGGCCATTAGCAGCACGAGGATCGCGAACACCAGAACGATACCGGTGATAGTCACGACCACATCAAAACCTAAATCCATGGTCTTCCTCCTATTTTGTTTGTATTTTTGCCCTCCGGAGCCAACCGGATCACAAAAGCGATTTGAACTTATTATACATTATTTTCCGGGCCGATTCAACAACTATGAACAAAAATCATGCTCAATATTAAGGGATTGTTAAGATCTTGTCCAATCTCAGCGGCTCTCAGCGGCGGCCGATCCGGGGCGTTGCATCGGTAAAACCGGTCTCCAGCTTATCGCCGATGCCAAGGCTCATGGCCGTGCCCAGTGCCACGCAGTTGACGGGGTCGGGCGAGACGGTCACTTCCACTTTCAGCTCCTGGCTCAGGTACTCGGTCAGGCCGTGCAGCTGGGCACCGCCGCCCGTCAGCACCACACCGTTGCGGTAGATATCACCGGCCAGCTCGGGCGGGGTCTTCTCCAGCACCTGATGGGCTGCCGTGCCGATCTGCTCGCTCAGCATCATGACCGGCTCGTAAAGGTCGCTGGTGGAAACATTGACACGGACGGGCAGGCCGGTGAGCAGGCTGCGGCCCTTGACCTCCATCGTCTCGTTGAAATCCGCTTTCTGGGGGCAGCAGGCCACATGCTTTTTCAGTTCCTCAGCCGTGCGCTGGCCAATGGCAATGCTGAACTTGCTGCGGACATGCTTCAGGATCTCGTCGTCGTAGTGGTTGCCCGCCACCCGGACACTGGTGGCCTTGACCTTGCCGCCCAGCGACAGCACCGCGATATCCGTGGTCCCTCCGCCGATATCAATGATCATCCGGCCATCGGGCACGGTAATGTCGATGCCGGAGCCGAGGGCCGCGGCAATGGGCTCATCAATGAGGTAGACCTGCCGGGCACCGGCGGCCACGACCGCCTCCACCACGGCGTCGCTCTCAATGCCGGTGATGGCCGCCGGCACGCAGACCGCCACCCGGGGCTTGACCATATGGGAGCTGTACACCTGATTGACGAAGCGGCAGATGAGCTCACGGGTCATGGTGTGGTCACTGATGACGCCGTCTTTCAGCGGGAAAATCGCGGAAATATAGTTGGGCGTGCGGCCCACCATAGCCAGTGCCTTGTCGCCCACCTCCAGCACGGAGTTCTTGCGGGTATCCACGGCCACCACGCTGGGCTGGTTGAGCACAACGCCCTGCCCTGCCTGCGCAATGATGATGGTGGTAGTACCAAGGTCAATGCCGATATCTGTCTGTGCCATAATCCAAAAGTCCTTTCTCTCGTCCCCAAAAATCCTTTTTCTGTATCAAAACGCCCTCGCGGGCCGGGAAATCAAATCATCTTATAGTATAACATAGTGCTTACGCTTTTTCCACTGTAACTTGCTCCGGCGGCAGGGCTTCTTCCAACAGTTTGGCAAGACCGCTGTACCGCAGGTTCTGGCGCACATTGCTCATCATCCGGTTGACGACATCCCGCCGCCCGGCCACGATGCACAATTTGCGGGCGCGGGTAACACCGGTGTAGAACAGGTTGCGGTAACACAGCCTTGGCGGCACCTGCGCCACCGGCAGGATGACAGCCGGAAACTCACTGCCCTGGCTCTTGTGTACCGTGATCGCGTAGGCGATCTCCAGCTCATTGAGGTTCTCCGCCGGGTAGACCAGACGGCGGTCATCCATCCGAACCACCATCGAGCAGATTCAAACGAAATGTCCAAGCTTTAATTTTTCAACGCCATAATGATCTGTTTTACATGTTGAGACTTGAAATAACTGTAAAGTAAATCATAATAATGATAAAACCAATAGCTCCGATAATCAGCGCCACACTAGCCCATTTCTTTTTTCTAGCTTCTTCCATTCTTATTTATATTTATTGGGATTAATATAATTTATCGTCAAATGTCTACATCTGGAAAGCTATGAACATACTACTACAGAATATCATTCCTTACTTTTTCATATCTACAAAGTTAGCATTTCTCACGAGAATCCTTTTATTTAAATCAACTTTTTCATTCTATTTAGGCTAAATTATGCAACTACATACAATAATAACTAACTAGGTTTGAGAAAATGCAAAGCAAAATACATGACTGACTATCTAAGGATTATGAATCTAAATATCAAGAATATGAAACACATTTATTTTACTCATTACCGCTTTTATATCACACAAAAACTGTACATTTGCACTATAAATAATATACTAGACTAAAAAAAGGATCAAAAACAAATAAAATATAAAGATGAAATTACTTAAACTATTATTCTTATCCGCCATCTTGCTATCCGCATGCAACAATGACTCGACAGACACTCCGGAAACAGGAGAGCCCAAACAGATTATCGTAGAAATGGCCTCCAATGATTTTACAGATGTCTCCGGCACATATACTCTTGAGAACAATAAAGAATACTGTACTCGGGAAGACGGAAAATATAAGATATTATTGGTCAAGAGTACATATATAAATAAGGAGGGAAAGGAAAAGGATATTCTTACCTATGGCATTCTGGATGTAGCAAATAAAAAATACATCTGCTATACAGCCAACATAGATGTAGCCCAAAGACTTGAAAGAGACTGGGAATTTTATAATCAAATAACTAATCCGGATTTTCCAGATGACCCAAATAGACGATTAGTTTGTAATTCTTATACAAAGAAAGACTAATAATAGAGCCTCTTACGAGATAAAAGAAAGATTTCACTTTGATAGTCAACATATAACATTGGTTTCTTGGGAACAACAATAGACCAACAAAAATCAATTACAAGGGCTAAATCCTGCATTTAGTTTTAGTTATCCAAGGTATAAGAAAACAGAAATCCCTCAATAATCAACTGATTATCAAGGGATTTTTCTGTGACCCCGGTGCGATTCAAACGCACGACCTTCAGAACCGGAATCTGACGCTCTATTCACTAAGCTACGGGGCCATTCTTTCTAAATGCGAGGACAAAAGTATAAAAAATCTTCTCATCTTCCTAATGATTCTCCTTTTTTTATAGTTCTTAAGGTACTTCCCTATATTAGAAGACTGTTATTTTGAAATGCTTTAGAGCATTTACTTTATCAAATTGACAATCTTTTAGAGAATATCCATTACATATATCAATTTTATTCCTATCTTTGCCGACAATTAACATTTAACAAACCTATGAGTTACTTGATAAAACCTAAGAACTATAAGCCGCTACTCGACCTCAAACAGACCGAGCTGGGAATCAAGCAAATAAAAGAGTTCTTCCAATTAAACTTGTCATCCGAACTACGCCTTAGACGTGTGACTGCCCCTCTTTTCGTATTGAAAGGAATGGGTATCAATGATGATTTGAATGGAATAGAACGACCTGTTTCTTTCCCAATCAAAGATCTGGGCGATGCGCAAGCCGAAGTGGTTCATTCATTGGCTAAATGGAAAAGGTTGACCTTAGCTGACTATCACATCGAACCGGGATATGGTATTTATACGGATATGAATGCTATTCGGTCAGACGAAGAACTGGGCAATCTGCATTCTCTCTACGTAGACCAGTGGGACTGGGAACGTGTTATCACCAATGAAGACCGGACTGTGAACTTCCTAAAGGAAATCGTCAACCGTATTTATGCGGCTATGATCCGTACAGAATATATGGTATATGAAATGTATCCGCAAATCAAACCTTGCCTGCCGCAAAAGCTACATTTCATTCATTCAGAGGAATTGCGCCAGCTTTATCCGAACCTGGAACCTAAATGTCGCGAACATGCCATCTGTCAGAAATATGGAGCTGTGTTTATCATAGGAATAGGCTGTCAACTTGGTGATGGCAAGAAGCACGACGGACGTGCACCGGACTATGACGACTACACTACCAAAGGACTGAACGACCTGCCCGGACTAAACGGCGACCTCCTATTGTGGGATAATGTACTGCAACGCTCCATCGAATTATCATCGATGGGAATCCGTGTAGACAAAGAAGCCTTGCAACGTCAGTTAAAAGAAGAAAAAGAAGAAAAAAGACTGGAACTTTATTTCCACAAGCGATTGATGAATGACACCCTTCCCCTGTCTATCGGAGGAGGTATCGGACAATCCCGCTTGTGTATGTTCTACCTTCGCAAAGCTCACATCGGAGAAATACAAGCCAGCATCTGGCCCGAAGATATGCGCAAGGAATGTGAAGAACTTGAAATACACCTTATATAACAAACTATGAATGTACAAATTGAAGAAAGCTGGAAAGCACATTTAGAACCCGAATTCGAAAAAGACTACTTTCGCACACTGACCGATTTCGTCAAAAGCGAATATAGCCAGTATCAGATCTTCCCTCCGGGAAAACTGATCTTCAATGCTTTCAACCTTTGTCCTTTCGACAAAGTGAAAGTTGTAATTATAGGACAAGATCCTTACCATGGACCGGGACAAGCGCATGGTCTCTGTTTCTCTGTAAACGACGGAGTGCCTTTTCCCCCTTCATTAGTGAATATATTCAAAGAAATCAAGGCCGACATCGGCACAGATGCCCCTGCTACGGGAAATCTGACTCGCTGGGCAGAACAGGGAGTATTGTTGCTCAACGCTACGCTGACCGTACGTGCTCACCAAGCTGGTTCACACCAGAACCGTGGCTGGGAAACATTTACTGATGCTGCAATCCGTGCCCTGGCAGAAGAAAAAGAAAACCTGGTATTTATCCTGTGGGGATCATACGCTCAAAAGAAAGGAGCGTTTATCGACCGCAACAAACACTTGGTACTCACTTCCGCCCATCCCTCTCCTCTTTCTGCTTACAACGGCTTCTTCGGAAACAAACATTTCAGCCGTACAAACGATTATCTAAAAGCACATGGAGAAACAGAAATCGCATGGTAGATAGATAACAGTGAAATAAAAACAATGAGCGGTGAACAACTAATGCAATATAAATGCATATCTTGTTCACCGCTCATTGTTTTTATTTTATGCTCTATCGCTTACTCTTTACGTTATCGCTAAACATTCATTATCGTTTCCCCTTTAATACCACTGAATGTTACTTTGCGTCTGACTTCTCTGCTCATACTTCAAGTCTTGCAGAATACTTGCATTCGCACGGATTGTAACATTGTAATACTTCCAACGTCCGAAAGGAGAAAGACTGGCGGACAAGTTGAAACAGTGCAAGTCACGGGATATTGTACAAGAAGTCTGGGTAATCTCTTTTGCTTGAAAATCATAACCCGAGTTGAATGAGAGCGACCAGTTATTAGAAATCTTTATATTTCCGTTTGCATTGATATTATGCGTATACGTATAAGGATATCGCATGGAATAACGGTTGATAGGCTTCGTTCTATCTTCACGGATATTAAACGAATAGCTAAGACTCAATGACCAAGGCATCTTAAATACCTGATAACCATCCGGGTCAGCCTGTGCTTTCTCTACTTTCTTAGGCGTAGTACCGTCTCCTTCCGTTCCATCGGATTCCTCATCGTCGCTATCCTCCGACTTATTCTTATCTTTCCCTTTTTCATCCTCCTCTTTCGGACCGAACCATTTCTTCCATGTGTCATTATTAAAGGTATAGTTGAAAGAAGAACCATATCCCTGGAAACGTCCAAAACGACCATACGACCATTCTGTACGGTTACTAGTTACTACATTACCACTTTTATCGAATGTATAAGCATACGTAGCGAACGATGCATTCATGTTGAACGTATAATTCTTAGTCAGTTTCAAACGTAGGTTCATGCTTAAATCACTCCAAGGCCTCTCTTTGGCAGCCATATTATAAGACATACTTGCTCCCAATTCATCAATCAGACTAACCTTTTTAAGCGTATCTTTCTTTGCATCGTAATATTTCATCTCTAAGTTATTAGAAATAGAGAAGCTGACCGTTCCCGATCCTTCCCGCGAAGGTACGCCATAAGGTTGACCGGTGAAAGGAGAATAATATTGCGTATTGCCATTATAATCGGTATATTCTTCCCAATACTTGCTGAATCCCGGAGCACCGCTAAGACTTACCTGCGGTGTGAATACGTGACGAATCTGTATCTCTTTCTTTTTAGCAAAAAGAGGTTTGTACATACCATACAATTTCGTACTCAAGCTCAAACTTGCCGAATAATTGGATACCCGGTAAAAACCGTTTAACGTATCACCCGGCAATGCCTCCAACTTATGATCGACCTCATTATATTGCTGATTGATCTTACGAGTATACCAACGTTCCGTATAATTGACCGAAGGAGAAACCTGCAAATATTTGAATAACGTAAAAGTAGCACTGATGGGAATGTTATGATTCATCGCATTTTCCCATTCGCTTAGTCCGGCTTTAAACAGACGGTCGTCTTTTGTACGGATACTGTTTGTCAAACGTCCCGTATAGCTAATGGAAATCTTTTCGTACCAGCGTTCAGCTCCCGCCGCCTTCTTACGTTTGAACGGGAACAGACGGCTTAATGTGATATTCAAGTCAGGCAAAGTGACCGCAATAGAAGAGTCACGCATCGTCTGTGCGATATTGGTGGTTCCGGATAAAGTCAGACCGATATCAGGGAAACTACGAGAATAACTGATACTTGATGTTTTGGTATTTTGAGTCAACAACTGCGAATTATAAAGGTTGTTGATATTGGAACGTTCATAACTACTGGTTGAGAAGTTTACACTAGCGGAGAATGTACTGTTCGGACTGGCTTTAGCATCCTGGCGATGGTTCCATACTACCTTAAAGTCCTTAGCAACTGTATAGTCCGGCATACCTTTATCTCCCGTTTTGGTAACCTGATAGTCCGCTTGCAGCGTACCGGAATATTTATAGCGTTTATTATAGTTTGTCAATCCGGATAATCTCCATGACCCTTTCGTGAAGATATCACCCGTCATCTTCAAGTCCATAATATCACTGATGGCAAAGTAATATCCTCCTTCTGCCAGACCGAAACCACGGCTGG
>OIQL01000316.1_pt1 | contig 13340 bp, 13 predicted proteins | sample 1585961 | NCBI WGS metagenome assembly OIQL01 (sample SAMN02674970, study PRJEB24791) | human gut metagenome, SKBSTL043 | isolation source: stool | host: Homo sapiens | place: USA | reverse complement strand
GACTCAAAAAAATGCTCTCTTCGAACGAGAAGAAAATCCAACAAATTGATTCGAACCTTGAGTATTTGCGGGAAGATCTCGTACGATTTTATTCTGCATTTAGCACCAGTCCTGAAGAAACCATGGCAAATGTTCTTGTCGCTTATGAGATTCTGATGGCGAATCCCCTAACCACTGATGAACTGAGAAAAGCCGCATATAAGGTACGAGAATTTACTACGGTAAAAGCTATGAGCGCATTCGGGACTCCTGTCAAAAAAGATGCTGCAATTGAACCAGAAGATACCTATCAATCTTCGATAGATGAATTAGGCAAGGCTTACCGCCAAATAGTGGAAGAACAGAATCAGAAAAGGGCAAACTTGTTAGACGACAAGTCAAGGAGAAAATTATTCAGAAGGATAGCAGACTCTTCGAAATAATTTTTATACTTATTTTGCCCCAGATGGATATATACACGCATTTCGCGATGGCCGACACCGCCCAGCTCGCAAAAGAAGACAAACTCACCGAATTCGTAGACAGGGCGTTCGAAGAATAGCGGTCTCTTCAGCCAGCTACAACGATGATGGGACTGGGTTGCTGGCAGATTATTTATCCGCCAGCAACCCAGTCCCCCGCTTCTCAGTCGTCTATCTCGATCTCATGAATCGTGACTTCCGTGTCAGCATCTGCGGTATTGGCTTTCTTGAATTCCGGTCGAAGTTCCATGCCGGTCTCATCGAACTCACCGTTCAGATTGCGTACCAGCACATCGGCCAATCGGCCACCCATGGGTTTGAACGTCGCATAGGTTATCGCCCCGGAAATGGCACCGCCAACAACGGGCACAACCTTGGCAACGGCTTTCCCGACCGACTCCTTCACCACCCGTTTGCCAACCATCGCGCCGATTTTCTTGAGCAGTGGATACCAGGTCGTTTTCATCAGAGCCTGTTGCGTGATCTTCTTGCCCATGTTCTTGCCGACTTCCCTGGCGACTTTTCCTATCAGCATCGCCGCACCCGACGCACCGAACATTACGCCCAAATAGACGAGAATGCGCACTTTAGCATCTTCGCTCAGCTCCGACTCGTCAGATAACAGATCATCCTCACCAAAAAGATAGGCGATTTTCTGCGCCAGATTAATCGCAACACCAAAATACTGAGCCACATCGGCACTTCCGGCGGCAACGGCGGCAGGTCCGCCGGGGATTCCTGCCACGAAGGCGGCAAGTGTGGTCTGATTCGTCGACTTCTTAATCACCCCATCCGCTTTTCTTCGCAACGACTCCGCCGTATATACATGCTGTGGGCCATGCTCCAGAATCTCATCGAGATATTCCGAACCGGCGAATTGCTGCCGCAGAAACGCTTCCTTATCAACCCTGATAACCGGAAGCTTCGCAACGCTTCCAATCATATTTATCGCCACATCGTAAAGCTCTTCGTCGGTTTTCTTAGCCATGTTCTCTCCATTCTGATAAGACGCATTGCGCTTAACGCCCATGGTATTCGCTCCTTTGTCTGTTCAGTGGATAATATGCGGGCAATCCGCATTCACCATGAGCCATGTTTTCTTCGCGAGCACGAGGGGGCTCAGCAGATAGAGACTGCATTAAAAGCAGCAGCCTGTTAAAGCAGATTCGAGCACTTCTCTCGCGCATTTCCGCGCATTTTCACGCACTTACACGCACCCAGATTCCAATCACATACTTCACGCTCATGCGGGATGGGTTCAACGTAATCGCCAAGGAAATCAACGATGCCCCATGAAGCTCCTTGGCAGCAAGACGCCCAACAAGGTATGGAACCGGGGAATAAGCAAGATGCAATCACGTCGTCAGAAACCGAATCACGTCGTAATCCCGTCATAATCGCGTCATAATCGCGTCGCAATCGGGTAGTGTCCGAAAACCATAACCGTAATGAAAAAGACTCTTCCAACACCATGAGCCGGCAGACACCACACTGCTAAGGCATACTTCAAGTTACAATTAACCCTTATGACTTTGGCGAATAGGGGTGCAATGAAAACACTGGATGAACTTATGCAGCATCTGTGTGACAACGGCATTGCATGTTCTGGTGAATTGCAAAAAAGAGAATTGAAGAACCTGGGATATTACCACGGCTATAAGGGGTACCGATTCGCTGGCATTGCAAAGAATCGTCTTCACTTGCAGTCCTTCGAGCAGATTTCATCGTTGAATTCTTTTGATATGGCGTTGAAATCTTCAATTTACCCTCGGATCATCGCCGTGGAAACCGCTTTGAAGAATTACACATTGGAGGAAGTTCTTCAAGATGCAGAGTCACCATTTCTTGATCAGATTTTTGCTCAAAGCCTGAATGCATATAAAGAATGCCGTGGCGCTAAGAAGCAATACAAAATAGAGCTGCTGCGCCGATTGAGATTGAGGAATGAGATGGACAGTCTCCTGTCTCAACGTTATAAAAGCTCCGTGCCGGTTATTCAACATTTTTTGACGCTGATAAGCAAGTACCGATTTGGTCAATTTTCGAGGTGATTACTCTCGGGACTTTCGGAGCGTTCTACAAATGTTTGGATTCGCGTGTAAAGCAAGCGATTGTTCAAGAACTGAACATGCCAAGCAACTTTAACTCGGCTTCACTTCTTGGCGATATTATTTTCACCCTTAAGGATCTGCGTAATGCTGTTGCCCATAATGGGATAGTGGTAGACGTCCGTTTCAAAAGCAATTCAGTTAACCAAGGTATCGGTAAGCTGCTAAATGGAGATTCGAATATAACAGGCATCAATTTCAACGAAATAACAGACTACATTGTATTGCTGGCCTATTTGTTGACGAAACTTCAATTTGCCAGGGCAGACAGAACCAAATTTCTAGATGATTTTCTTGCAATTTTGGGAGAATACAAAGCGTCGCTTCCTCAACCAATTTTCAGCAAGCTCGTAAGTTCACAGGCTGTGAGGAAGATCCAGGAGGCGAGGAAGTTTTCAGATGGGAACGATTGAAAAACCGTTCTATCGGCGTGTGGCATTTGTTTTCATGCTAGGTTGGTTAGTTAATTGCGGTGGAAGCCTTCGGGCGACACCTAGGAGGAGCCGATGCGTCGGCTCCTCTTTTTAATATCTTCCAGCCCATCAGTTTTTTCAATCGTCTATTTCAATCGCGTGAATCGTGACTTCGCCATCTTCCGAGAACTCGGCTTTTCTGAATTCCAGGCAGAGTTCCATGCCGGTCTCGTCGAACTCACCGTTCAGATTACGCACCAGCGCATCGACCAATCAGCCGCTAGAGCTCTCAGCCACATTCTCCCTACTCCGATAGACGCACTATGCTTAACGCCCATGGTGTTCGTTCCTTTGTCTGTTCGGTGGATAACATGCGGGCAATCCGCATTCACCATGAGCCATGTTTTCTCCGCGAGCGCGACGGGGTTCCAACAGATAGAGCCTGCATCCATGTTAGTAATCCGCCAGAACGTGTTCGCGCACTCTCGCGCACTTTCATGCACTTTTGCGCATCTACATTGCATATTTTGCCATTCATGCGGCATGTTCAATTGCCCACTGATGTACAGTATCGTGTATCAGCGCCCATCCAAGGCTACGTTTACGTCCTGAAATGCGGTGGGCCTCTTTTCTATCTCATTGCTGCTACAAGTAGCAGCAACAGCTTCCAAGCCTCTTAGCAATGCTCAAATCCAGGGTCTCTTCCTTTTGCCAAGCCGCATAGGCATGTATAAATCAACATATCTGCCTTCTCTGAACTACACTGTTCCTAGAAAAGTTTCAGCATTGAAAGGGGTAACCAATGGCGCGCAAAGGTGGGTTTCTGAAGGGGATCGTCGCATCGGCGGCGACCTATGCCGTCAAAACGGCGGTCGACATTGCGGCCAATCCGGAAAACATGCAGAAGGTGGCGCAGCTTGTCAGCGAACAACAGGTAGGCAGCAAGCTTAAGCAGGCCGCCGCGAGCATGCATCTGCCGGCCGTGCTTAGCCCATCCGCAAGAGTCGCCAAGCAGCTTGACGCCATTGAGGAGACACTGGAGCAATACGCCGACCAATTTCCCGTAAACGCACCAGTCGAACGATGGAAGAGCACCCTGCAAAGCCTTCATCTTATGGACACCATGAACAGATCCACAACCGGCAGCGAGCATAAGATCCGCTTGGAAAAGCTTCAGACGCAAACCGAAGCCCTGTTCAACGAGATCTTCCAGGCTCTCGACTCGGGCGATGCCCAGATCGAAGACTGACCACTTCCCCACTGCTTTCATACCTGTTCCCCGCCACTCCCAAACGCATCGACGCGTCTGCCGGTCGTATACTGCTGCCAAGTGGATTTGAAGGGAAGAACCATGATCGACGACGATTCCAACGAACTCATCCCATTCGAAGGCGGAGACGGTGATGCCGACGCCAGCACCGGGAACAACAATCCAGACGACACGCAAAGCGTCACCATCATCCAAGACGAACAAGGCATCGTCTTCCTCGGCGACGCCGGGACCATAGATCTCTGGCTCAAGGACGAAGGCTTCGGTTCCAAAGCGTTCACAGCCAAAGCCATACAGACCGTCTCCTCGGCCAGCAAAGGCGCACAAACGGTCGGCAACGCCATGGCCGAAAGCGGGCGTTGGGTGAAGCTCACCAAAGAATCAGCCGAACTGGTTGCCAAATACGGCAAGAACTGCAAGAAAGGACCGTTCCAAGCCGGCGTTGTACGACAACCGAACGGGCACATCATCAAACATCTGCAATTCACCCAGCCAGGGCAACTCAACCCCGCCATGCTCACCGGCATCAGCGGCGTCATGGCACAGATGGCTCTGGAACAGGCCGTCTCCGAAATCACCGATTACCTGAAGGAAATCGATGCGAAGCTCGACGACCTGCTGCGCGATCAGAAAGACCAGACCGTCAGCAAGCTCGCCGGAATCTCCCAATATAGTAAGGAATCACATGCGTTATTTCACTTCGGACACGCATTTCGGACATCCACTGGTCACCGCGCTGCGCGGGTTCCTGAACAATGGCAGGCTACGTGCTGAGTACCTCGACATCTGGCAGACGCAGACCCGCACCGCCGCACACGCGTGGATCAAACAATATGTGCACGACAATCAGACATCGTTCAAAGCGATCTGCGACATCGCACGTCATGAGAACACCATCATCGACAATATCAACGAGATCGTCGGGCACGACGACGAACTGTGGATTCTCGGCGACCTCTCCTACCGTTGCACCGTCGAGCATACGCTCGAATGCCTGCGCCGAATCAACTGCCGGCATTTGCATCTGATCATCGGCAACCACGACCGCAACTTCCGTCTCCGATTCAATGACATGCTATACGAAGACGTGTTCGAGACCATCGATGACTACTGCGAAATCGACATGGAACTTCCCGTTCTCGATGAATCCGGCAAAATAACGGTGGCGACCACGCAGCAAAGCATCGCCATGAGCCACTTCCCCAGACTCTCGGCATTGGCCGAAGAACACGGCGACTGGCCGAGCAACTGGAACGAGTTCGCCGATATGGCGCCTACCACCGAAGGCTGGCTGCTCTACGGCCATACACATCAGGACGTTCCCGACGGCACCGATCCGCGAAGTGTGAACGTGGGACTCGACGCATGGGATTTCAAGCCCGTCAGCGAACAGCAGATCCTCGCCTGGCTTGCATCCCGGTGCGCCGACCAATCAAAGTGAATTCCACCCTGAGCATGGATCCGGACTGTAGAATGCCGGGTCGCTGGTATTTGTCGACGCCGGCGCTCCAGGTTTGCAACCATTCGAGTTTGGGACACTGTCGGCATGTTCCCGGATCAACATTGCCGATGATGGCGGTGACTTGAGCTTTGAGCTCTTCGGGGATGATGGCCGTCCATGCCATGTTGCCACGCTGTGCCGGATCGCCTACGAATTCTTGCGGCACGCCTTTGGCTGCACGCATAAACTGCGCTTGCTCGGATGGCGTCAACGGCAGGCAATTGACGATAAGTTTGCGGTTATTCTCGATTCCCACCCGTCCCGCCTTAGGACAGGCATGAGATAAGCCTTTCGCATGTGAGTGGCGAATAGATTCAGCCGAGTCTGACTTGACCCCGGCTGAATCACATGCATGCGCCCGTCTGTTCAGGCAAGGGACTCGTACGCTTGCGCATCGACCGGTTCAAACCATTCGTTGCTCATCGCGCCAGGGTCTCCTACCGGAACCATGAACGCACGGCATGAGATTCGAATTCCACCCGCAGCACCACTGACGGCATCATGCGCAACAAGTATGATCAGGCGCAAGACCAAGGCATGCCCATCGTCGAACGTGTGCTTGAAGTAGCCGAACACCACGGAGTGCCCATGACTCAGGTTGCGCTTGCATGGCACTGGGCCAAGGGCGTGACCGTACCTATCTCGTGGGCTGTTTGCAGCCAGAACGCGTGGATGATGCTATCGCCGCGCTAGGCGTGCAGCACCATGAGCTCTCGTCGACACGTAGTAAAACATATGCCAACATTGCAGGTCTCTTGCGCACAAACTAAACCATGCAACCGGTTTGATTCCCTATTAGATAAGAACGCCTCACAACCGCAAGGTGTACTCAGCCACTACTACATCGCGGTATACATACAGCACCACTCATCAAAAAACGGAAGAGTCGCCAAAGTCATCTAAAGATGACTCCCTACGACAAATAATTACAAGGATATTCCACCTATGACAAACTGGCGCTGCGAAGAGGAGGAAAAATGAAACTAATCGCTATACTGTTGTCCATCATCATAATGGAAGCACCTAGCTCCATGACCAGCCCTGGTCCTTTTACATCAGAAAACGCTCTCAATACGTATTCCGCCAAGATATATCCCAAGTGCCCTCCAAGTCTACACTGGCTCTGTCGAGTCTTCTGACATGACGACAGGAAAACGCGCATGAAACTGCCATGCCCCTTTTTCAGAAGATGATTTAACGAATCCCCCTATGGATTCGATCCATTTTATGTGCAGCAACAAACCGTTTCCAGACCTCGGCTTGTCAAGGAATAGGTTTTTTGAAGAAACATCATTCACTTGATCCACATGAATTAAATTATCGTCATCCCAAAAAACAATAAGACGGTATTCGCCTCCTGGACTTCCATGTACAGCAATGTTTGTATATAACTCATGAATCAAAGAAAGAACCTCACGAGAAAAAGCATCATCAAGATCCGTTGAATCTTTGATCATTATTCTTGTCTTTCCATGAAACCCAAGCTCCCTTAGGAAAGAGTCGCCTTGCTCGCCGACGACCCACAGTCCAGAGAGGCTCATGTTATCCGTTTGCGCTGATTTTGTTTTTCCATCATTCATCAAATCGACAACATCTCGTACCGCATCCAGAGTTTCTACAACAAGAGCCCTAACTCCCCTTATCTCTTTCTCATCAAAGGTCTTGGTTTTCTCAGCATCCAAAATCACACTATCCAGCAAAATTGCCATGTATGCCAGGTTACCGGCCACAGAATCGTGTATTCTACTGGCGACCGCATTCTCTTTTCGCAGGTACTCGACATGCTGACTTAATTCTTCATACCTTAGTTTGTTTTGTTTGAACTGTGCGGCAAGTTCTTTCCACGCAAGCATTTTTCCGATGAAGTATGCGAAGAACATGACAAGAATCAACATGAAATATTCATTGACAGCCACACCGTCAGCATCAAAGCGCCATATTCGAACCAATGCTACAGCAGAAGGGTAGAACATTCCCCATAATGACTCAATTCGCAGTCCTACATACCCTAAAGCCAGCCAAGTTCCCCATAAAAAGCTGGGGCCGCCATCATCCGGAATGAGACAGCATATTGCAAAAGTCAAAAAAATGATGTTACAGCATACGATTGGCTGTCGTGAAATCAGAATAATAGCTAGCACATGCGCAGCAACAAGGAAAAATGTCACCACACCTGCAGGAGGGAAAAACAGCGTCTCCGTAATAGTCATGGCGACACAAACCGCTATAAGCAGATACTGGGCATGTTCGACGCACCATGAGGTAAACGGCTTTATCCCTTTAATACTCACGGCTATTTACTTCCATCCATTGAATTACCGCTTGAGTCCTATTTTTAGCCCCTAATTTCTTCATGACCCTTCGAATATATGTTTTCACCGTAGGTTCCCCTATGCCAAGCTTGATGCCGATCTCCTTTGAGGTAAAACCCAGGGAACACAGCCCCATAACCTCTCGTTCCCTTTTCGCAAACGTTTCATAGTTGACATTTCCACTTTTGGCAGTCAATAATCTCTCATGCGACTCCTGCGCACTTTCGGAAGATGCATATTTAACATCCGCCCGCCGCCCATTCACTATTGCACATAAGACATGGCAAAGACCTTTCACATTCGCCTTATCCACAAGACAGCTCGCTCCGTTTTCCAGAGCAGGCACACAGTAACGGTCCAGAGAAAAAGCAGTCATGCCCACTAAATCAACCTGAGCAGTCTCCTCACGAATGGTCCGGCACACATCGCAACCGCTCATTCCCTCTAGAGACATATCCACAAGCAATACATCAGGACGCGTCCGCGAGTTAAGACTCTTACTCACCGCGGTCAGACCATCCGATACAGCCCAACACACGTTAGCCTGCGGAAGAATACGCTCAATCATCATCTTCATAACACCAAGCGTCAATCTGTCATTGTCCACGATAGCGATTCTTATTCGTTTTCCCAAATACATCGTCACTCACCTTCACCCCTAAGCATACAAATATAGCCACGCATTGCATCACGTACAGGCCATCACCCAGCCAGCAGCAATAGCTATTTTCAAACACGGAAAAGCGAAAAATCCTCATTTTCCAGAACCGGCATCCAAGATCCCCATTCCCCTGATCGCCCAGAATCACTTAACGCTAAAAGCACACCGGCCGATCCCGTCCCCAAATCCATGGAACACTTGTATCCATAAAGTCCCGGGAAAACAATGTTTCCATTGTTCTTCATCAGGTAAAGATTCAATCCATCAATAATCCGCTCCCACAGCTCATCATCAATACCTAAGTCGCGCAACGCTATTGCAGCAGGCAACAGTCCCACATAACCCCCGAATAAGCCACCATTAAACGTGCAAACCATATCTGAACCTTGGGAAAGCCTTCTAAGAAACTCCTCATTAAGGAATTCCATTGACTCATTACCATCTTTATAGACTTCAATAAAAGCTAGGGCCACACCAGAAGTTCCACAATCCAGATAAGGCATTGTTCTGGGTTTATTCTTCAAATGATCCACGTAATACATCGGACGCTCCTTGTTATCCGCATTGGCAAGATGCGTTAGCGTAAGACGAAAAATGCTTTCCGCACGGGAGCGCAAAGCATCGTCTTTCCTGCAAAGAGAAGCCTTCCACAGGAACAGACCTGCACCCAACCAGCCCTTCATTAAGGTAAAGGCCGCTTTCGAACTCAGCATGTCTTGCGAAGTTAAACCACAATCGCATCTCTCATACACCTTGGAAAGAATATACGACAACATTTTTTCTTCATGCGAGTTCCTAGATGCTCCCAATGACAGAAGAGCCATGCCAATGCCAGACAAACCAGAGTACAAGGAATAGTCGTCAATGCCTGCCAAATAATCAATGTGAGAGATTCCGATATAAGAAAGCATTTTATGACATTCCTCGCGAGAAAACACCTCATATGCAGCCATGGCCACACCTACCGTACCGTTAAACAATCCCGCGCGGAACGACATACCGTCTTTCAATTTACGTAATACCGATATATATTTCTCCCGCGCAATAGCATAAAACCATTCCGAGTTTTCCAAACATGAAGATTTCAGCAAAGCCAAGCTCACACCGGCAAAACCAGACCCAATGCTATATTTAGACATCTCATCGCCATACATTGAAATATCACCTTTGACAGGATATTCACCTCGCAAGTCAAGACCAGAGACAATCCCTTTATAAAGAAGTCTCATAAAGGTTTCAATATTCTCAGGATCTAAAAGCTTGTCACAAGCCTGTAACGCTTTGTCGATAAATGGTCCATGAGACAATAACGGAGTCAAGCCAAGCATTCGCGATCTGACAGACCGAAGAAAAGAAACTGCCTCATTCCCAAAGTGCTTTTGCACCATATAATCCTGACAGAACAACAACGAAGGAGCCAGATAATAAAGGGGACATATGGGAACAAAAAGGCGGTGCACTATAACCGCGAAGGCATACCAATCTTGTTGTTCATAGTTGCATACAGCATCGTTGGTAAATCCTGGAGTAGCGATATCTACTTGAAAATCTTGGGAAAGTTTTTTCGCCGCCTCAAAATCAATCAGTTTAATTTCTAAAGAATCATTAATCAGCACATTTGATAAGCTCAAATCTCCAACCGCAAATCCAATTCCATGCATTTTCGCAATTGCACTTTCCAATTTGGTTGCGATCTCTTTACACCCTCGCCAATAAGAATCAGAGCAATCCGTCCGAGCAGAGCATCCATCGAAAGGGAATTCCATTGCTATGTACTGCTGCAAATCTCGACCTTCAAAAAAATCCTCAACTAAAAATGCATGATTCCAGACATCAAAACAATCGACAGCATTCACAACATCAGAGAGCGGACTCAAGGAACGAAGGATTTGATATTCATGCTTGATTCGATGAAAAGCATCCAAACATGACCTATCACTGACCCCAACATTTTTTCGCCCTTCTTTAAGGATATATTTTTTGCCGTTTCGCGAAGCGAGATACACCCCACCGTTATTACTAAAATGGACAGCGGAGTCTATTTGATAATCCGTTAATTTTCCATTTGAGTATTCAATAAAATAATTATTCTCTTTAACATATATAGGTTCATCAACGAAAGAAGGCAAGGAATACAGCGGTAATTCTTTATCCGGTATTAAATCACCCTGAGGAGTCACTATCACAGGTACATTCTTTTCGTTTGAAAAGCGCGGCTTCAGAGCACCATATCTGAAAAATACATTACTATTTTGCCATTGTTTATCAGTTAAGATATAAGGACCATCATCATATTTACAAACAATGGTTTTTAAATCTTTTAGTAGCTGAATAAAAATATGTTCAGAACTGGGGTAAATAGTTATGAATTTACCTGACTCAAGTCTATCCGCATATTTTCCATTCGCCTGAATGAAACAAGTTCTACTTGAAAGATATTTAAAAGAAATAGATTTAACGAAAAGATATTCAGCAACATCATAGAGAACATTCTGAGCATCATAAATTGTAGAAGTGATATGAATTTTCCAACCTTGAGGAGGAAAAGAGTACATCAGACAATTGACATAAGTCCAATGCCCATCAGACCTAACGCCCCATTGCTCTGAGTTGTCATTCGTCGGCAAAACATAAGCATCTTCACAAGCATAAACAGGTTCGCTATAGTATATGGTCTCCTTATCTGCCGAGAAACGGAGGTAATCATCCGCCGAGTAACCAACCATCACAATTCCCTCTTCCCCTATATCAATCCTTCAAGAGTTGATTTTGAACAAAAAATCTATACGCTGGACATCTTTCAATGAGCTCTCGATGATCCCCCTGATCCAAAAGATAACCATCTTCAATAAAGAAAATAACGTCTGAGTCTATTATCGTAGACAAGCGATGTGAAATGACAATTGAAATATCATACTCATGCGATCTTAATAGGTTATCAAGCACACGTCTTTCTGTCTTCACATCAAGATTCGACGTTGCCTCATCCAAAATAAGTATCGGAGCTTTCCTTAAACAAGCTCTCGCAATCTGCAATCTCTGTCGCTGTCCACCAGACAAAGACATCCCCTGCTCACCAACACTCTTTTCCAAATCACCAACGGAAATAATTTCATCTAAGCAAGCATTTTTCAAACATTTATTAATGTCTTTTTCTGATGGCACAAAATCAAGACCAAAAAATAAATTTTCTTTAATTGTTGTAGAGAAAAGGAGATTATCTTGAGAGACGACAGTAAACCACCTTCTCCACTCTTCTAGATGCTGCCCATCAAGCAAGCTCTCATTGATAGCAATGGCTCCAGAATTTGCACTATATAGACCTGTTATTGTATTAATAATAGTCGTTTTCCCGGATCCAGATGGTCCAATAATTGCATATCGACCACCCTTTTCCAACCTCATACTAACATCATGAAGAACTTCATTATCATTGTAACCAAATGAAACGCTTTTCAGTTCCAAATAATCAACATTATTATACGCAAAGTTTTCCATATCTACTTCTCTTGAGATCCGATGACACGGTTGATTCTTTTTAAGGAACCTTTGATTGTTTGACAACTCAAATAAAAGGTAAATAAACCACCTACTGGAGTAACCAGCTGAAAGAATAACATTACATATGCAACAAACGAACCGTACGTCAAGAGATGTACGTCCATCAGATGAACACCATAGCAAACAATGACCCCAGTACAAAAAATCGAAATCAGATTTTGAACGGGCGTAACAAAAGAATATACTTTGTCATTCAAGAGATTAACTTCTTTTATTTCATTTACTCGTTTCTTGAATTTTAGAAGCATACATCTCTCTGCATTACATAACTTAACAGTGCGCATACTTCGCACTATTTCTGAAGTAAACGTATTTAATTTACCAATTCTCTCTTGCAGCATCATCGCATTTCTGTTATTAAATATACCTAAGGGAACAGCCAGTATCATCACTGCAGGAAAGATAATTAGAACCAAAATAGATAGTCTGTAGTTAATTACAGTAAGAGCAACGACGGAAAACAGTATATTGATAACACTCGAAACAAACTGAGGAATACTAGCCGCCACAAAATTCCTGACCAGAGAGATATCATATACTATTCCACTGGCGATTTCACCGCTCTTTTCATTGTCAAAAAAGAGCATATCTTTCTCAAAAATTATATCCATAGCCTGAATACGCAATTCCGCCACATGAAGATCGGCCTCAGTTGAAATTAGCAATCCACCAATTGCACACAATATGAATTGCGCCGCAAAAAGAAAAGGGAATACATACAGTAAACTAAGATCAAATTTTTTATTATCTATAAAATCTTTTATCAAAAGAGGAACAAAGAATGATAACGTCGATCCAGCGATACTGCAAACCACGCCAAGAATCATTCTCTTGCTAATTCGCATAAATTTAAGCATCAGATTTTTCCGCCAAATATTTTGTATTAGTTTTAAGCAACTTTCCTTTACTGCCTATTCTAGGTTTAACATCCTCATCACCAACTTCTTCAGGTTTTAATCCTAAGCTTTCAACAAAAGCATCTGATAAGTCATCAAGCGCTATATCCTTCATTGACCAAATTCTCTTATTTACCCTAATCAATGGCGTCGCAAA
>OIQL01000259.1_pt1 | contig 15273 bp, 7 predicted proteins | sample 1585961 | NCBI WGS metagenome assembly OIQL01 (sample SAMN02674970, study PRJEB24791) | human gut metagenome, SKBSTL043 | isolation source: stool | host: Homo sapiens | place: USA | reverse complement strand
GCGCGGACAGCGCCTATGCGGATTTGGCTGATTTGGCGGGCTGCCGCGCGGCGGTTCAGGCGACGAGCTGGGCGGAATATCTGCTGATTCGGCAGGATCAGCCGGGCATCCCGAAGGTCAAAACGGTGTACAGCTTCTCGTCGATGGAGGAGGTGTTCGCCGTCATGCGCAAGGGCTACGCGGACACGATTGTCGGGCATGAGTGTGTGCTGAACATCTTCCTTGCGGAGAATGAAGGGCGCTACCGGAAGCTGGAAACCCTGCTGGGCACGGCGGAACTCGGCGTCGCGTTCCAGAAGGGGACGCACGAGGAACTGGCGCGGCAGCTGGAGCAGACGCTGGCTGAAATGGCGGCGGACGGCACGATGGCGGAGATTTTGACGGCGTACGGCGTCAACGGCATCGTCCGCATGGGAGGAATCGAAAGCAAATGAAACAGAGAACCTCTCATAAGCGGCGCGGCTTCATCAGCATGCTCTGGATGCCGCTGACACTGTATCTGGTGCTGCTTGTTTCGGCCTTTGTTGTGCTGACGTTGCATGATACGCACAATGTCTGGAAGGCAATGGATGAAACGCTTGACTTTGCGGTGGCGCGGCTCGAACAGTATTTCAACGCCATGTCGAACGAACGCGCCAAGAGCGAAATCCGCCTGCTGGACAAAACGGCGGAGCTTGCCGCCCGCATCGCGGAAGCAGGGGTGATAACGAACGAACAGCTTGACCAGTACGCCTATGCGCAGCGGCTGACGGGCATCGTCATCCTCGACGCGGACATGAACGCCGTAGCCCAAACGACGATTGACGGCGACACGGCGGCGGTGCTGCAATCGATTCTGAAAAAGCCGACGGTGCGGGAGATTGTGGATTACCCCGTGAAGGCGTACATGACGCGGACGCAGGCGGGTGACCGCACAGTGGATTTCGCCGCCGTCGCGCGCGAGGACGCGCCGGGCCTTGTGGTGGCATACGCCGAGCGCGAGGAAGAGGACGCGAGCGACATGAAGCTGGAGACACTCTTCAGCGGCTTCACGTTTGCAATGGACGGCACGGTCACCGTGTCGGACGGCAAAACCATCATTGCTTCCAGCAGCGCTGAAATCGTCGGGCGCAACGTAAAAAAAATCGAGGAAGACAGCATCCCCCATGCGCAGTGGGACGAATCGGGGCGGCTGCACATTGTTGACGGTATGACGGCGTGGTCGGGCAAGCGCACGGCGTTTGAGAACTACTCGGTGTACGCCATGTTCCCGGATCTTGCCGTCTACAATTCCCGCAACACCATTCTCCTTTACGGCACGCTGCTTTACATGGCAATCTGGCTTTGCTTCGCGTGGCTGCGCGCCCAGCAGTCCCGCCGCGCACTGGAGAGGAACAGCGAGCAGGCGCGGATTATCAGCGCCATCAGCGAAATCTACTGCTTCACGTTCCTTGTTAACGTCCAGCGCGGCACGGTGCGCATCATCAAGCACCCGGAGGAGCAGCTGATGAAGAGGGAACGCGCGTGGAGCATGAACGAAGTGGTGCGGATGCAGGCGGAACACAACGTTGCGCCGGATTTCCGCGAGGCGTTCATCAGCTACTGCGACCTGACGACCTTGGCGCAGCGCTTGAAGGAGACCCCGAACCTGACGCTGGAGTTCCGCGATCCGAAGGAAAAGGTGTACCTGATGACGGCGCTGCCGCAGAACTACGACCGCCGCGGCAGGCTCGAATCGGTGCTGATGGTGACGCAGGACGTGACGGCGGAGAAGGAACGCGAACGCGACTATCAGCTGCAGCTGAAAAAGACGGCGGAGGACGCCGAACGCGCCAACATCGTCAAAACGGACTTCCTGCGCCGCATGAGCCACGATATCCGCACGCCGATTAACGGCATCCGCGGCATGGTGGAAATCAGCCGCCGATACGCGGGCGACGAAGCGAAGCAGGAGGAGTGCCGCAAGAAAATCATGACCGCATCAGGCTTCCTGCTGGATTTGGTCAACGATGTGCTGAACATGAACAAGCTCGAATCCGGCGCGGTGACGCTGGAAGAGAAGCCGTTCAACCTGCGCCGGATGGTCAACGAAATTGTGACGATGGTGGAGGGGCAGGCGTGGCACGAAAACGTGCAGGTGTCCTGCAAGACGCTGGCGTGGAATCACGAAAACCTGATTGGTTCGCCGATGCACCTGCATCAGGTGCTGCAAAACGTTGTCGGCAATGCGGTCAAGTACAACTGCCCCGGCGGCAGCGTGACCATCTCCTGCGAGGAGAAAGGCTTTGACGGCACGACGGCGACGTTCCTTTTCACCTGTGCCGACACGGGACGCGGCATGAGCGCGGCGTTCCAGCAGCACGCGTTTGAGGCGTTCGCGCAGGAGGAATCCGGCGCGCGCACGGCCTACAAGGGCACGGGGCTGGGGCTGCCGATTGCCAAGGAACTTGTCGAGCAGATGGGCGGCAAAATCCACTTTGAGAGCGAACTGGGCGTCGGCACAACGTTCTACATCACCCTGCCGTTCCGCGTAGATCCGAATCCGCCGAAAGCGGAATCCGCCAAGCCGGAGCAGGCGGCGTCCATCAAGGGCGCGCACATACTGCTGGTGGAGGATAACGAGCTGAACATGGAAATCAGCCAGTACATACTGGAGGGCGCGGGCGCGATTGTCGCTCAGGCGTGGAACGGGAAGGAGGCGGTTCGCCGCTTTTCCGAAAGCGAACCGGGTACGTTTGACTGCATCCTGATGGACGTGATGATGCCGCAGCCGGCGATGATGACCGGGGTCACGAGCGCCCACACGAGGTCGCCCGTGGCGGCATCCCTCTCTGCGGTCAGTTTCACGTTGGAATAGAGGGTTTGAGTGCCGTGCGTCACGTATCGCCGTCAGGCATGTTTTTCCTGCCGCTATGAACAACGGCGGGGGTATATGGTTATCCGGATGTTGCCGATGGAAAAAATCGGCTGGAAGAAGAAATAAATTTCTCGCAACGTTTCACAACAGCTTTGACCTGATGCTTTTCAACACACGCCACACCGTCATGCCTGAGAGCTTTATTCTCTTCCTAAGCAGATAGTTGGCAATCCGTTGCGCTCCCCATCTTCTTGTCTCACGCACAGATTAAGGATAATGGTTTCAATTTCAGGTGTTATCTTCATATTGGCAAGTCTTGATGAACGTTTAGACTTATCGGACAATTCCGACTTGCCTTGTTCTTTCTCGCAATTTATCCAACGGTATAACGTGGAACGGGTAATCCCGCACCGAAGGGCAGTTTTTGTCACAGAACCCGTTTCGACGTATAGCTCAAGCCATTTTTGGCGCATCCGTATATCTTCTTTCATGCAACGAAGATACGGATTAAGATTTGCCAACGAAAAGAAAAAGTGTAGCGTATCTATTGATACTTTGCAATTAAATACTACTCCGCTTTTCAGCCATCTCCTTAATACCAGCCTGTCAATCTACACATTGTTGAGAAGCCATTCATGATTAATATGATCAAAACAACCCTTAATGTCACCTTCCAGTATCCATTGTGGTAAACAGTCTCTACTCAACCATCTATGAAGTGCGTCTATTGCATCCGCAGTACTTCTAAACTTTCTGATCCCATATGAGTTCGCATCCGCTTCACTTTCAGTTATAAGTTCTAAAGCCATAAGATATATCCTGCACGGCTCTGTCCTTCATGGTTGGTATTCCCAAAGATCTTGTCTTGCCATTTGCTTTGGCTATGTTGACCTTCCTCAGCGGGAAGGCCTTATATCCTCTCCTTTTCAATAAACATATAGCTTCTATTTTCTTGGCATCAGTGTCCCACTTCATATGGTCAACCCCTGCCGTACGTTTACCTTTATTGGAAGTTACTTTCCTTATCGCCAATGCCTTGGCTTCGTAGGAAGTGGCAAGTAGGTACCGTAAGGCCTTTACCTTGTTGTACCTCTTTTCTTTGTGGGCCTTTGCTATTCGGACCTGCAGTTTTCTCACTTTACGCTCATATTTGGAAGAATCGATATCTTTTCATGTCGTGTTTCGTACGGTTAAAGATGCACACTCGGCTTTTGCCTTGCTCATTTGCAGTTTCTTCATTTTATTAAAGTTCTACAATCGTTTCACAAAGAATTACCCTGCGGAAGTCTGCCTGATTTCGCATGGGGTGATGTTTAAACCTCTATCCTCCGCATTACACAGAATCATTCACTTTCTCCGCAATCCTTTACCCGCACCACATTCGGCTTTTCTTGCAATTGGCTTACCTGCCTGACATAGACAGGAGAAATACGGGTTTACCAAGTTCCGTACAAGTAACTGACGCCCGACTTAGAGCCCGCCCCTCCACCGCCAGTATGATGTCCGTGTAGCCTTACATTCCCAAAAGACTATCCTGACTACCCACCTTTTGGCTATAGCTTATAAATATCCGTAAGCTATTTCTTTATTACGATGGTGTAGCGATTCACATATGTTACTCATATCAGTCAGCCTAACAGCCTATACATTGGATATTTCTGTAAAGGACTGCATTGTCAAGAGGGCTTCGCACTAAACCATGACTGGTAAAGCACGCCTCTTTAGACTACTATTGACAGAACAATAGGTTCAGGCACAGTGCTGAACAATTACTTGTACGACTTCTTGTCGCACGGAATACCTAAAGATACAAAAAGGCCAACTAATTCGCAATAATTTGGCTATGAATTAGTTGGCTAATTTTATATTATTTAATAAATACCCCTATTCAGTTCGATTAATGGAGCTGAACTATAAATTTGGACGTTTGCCTTCTTATACAAGATTGACATTCATTGTTTCCGCTATTGTTTTGTTTTCAATCAGCATTCAACTGTATCAACATGAACAGTCGTTTGAAAACTTGAAACTCATTTTCCAAAAACATAAATAATCAACAGATTATTAAAGGTAATCAGTTGGACTATACATTATCTCAGAAAATATATCTATTTGACCTTCATTATATCTTTCAACAGTCCCAACGGCTCATCTGTAGTGATAAAGTCGACTTTATCCCAAAAGTATTGCATGTCCTCTTTTTTATTAACCGTCCATACATTCACTTTTAGCCCCAAGGCATGGCAACTTTCAATCCAATCGGTATAACGGTAAAATTCAGAGAAGTGATAATCCGGTCCGGCACTACCCAATTCTTTCAGTTGTTGTGGAGATAAGTCCCCTTTCAGATAATATACAGGAGTGCTTGTGGGAGCCTGACGGATCAGTTCCTTTAATGCGTGAGACGAAAAGGTGATATATATCATCCGGGGTTCGAGTCCCATCTTCTTTATCATCGAAACGATCTCTTCAACAGCTTTTATCTCCCGTTCGGGTTTACTATGAGCTTTCAACTCCAGCACCAGCTTCAAAGATGTTTTCCGCTTAGCTGTTTCCAGAAGCTCTTTTAAGGAGGGTACGCATTCTCCATTCGCTAACCATAACCCGGTTAATTCCTTCAGAGTGGACTCTTCAACCTTATGCCCTTGAATAATCCCATCATGGCTAACCACCAAACCATTATCTTTTGTCAGCCAGACATCAAACTCCGAACCATAACATCCTATAGAATCCGCTTTCAACAAAGATGTAATGCTATTCTGTGCTGATCCTTGGGTTTTCCAGAAACCACGATGGGCAATCACCCGTGTTTGTGCCGAAGTATTGGCAATCATAAACATAATTGCCAATAAACACATTACCTTTTTCATTTTGTCCTTTCCTCTAATTGTTAGTTATATAAGAGCTGATTCTCTAGTATCCCGGATTCTGCACTAGATTGGGATTTACTTCTATCTGATCTTGTGGAATAGCAAGCCAATAGTTCTTGGGAGCGGTAAAATTACGAACGCCGGTTTCTTTCATGTCCGTAAGTTTATAAAAACTATCAGCGGTTTTTCCGGATAATGTCCAGGATTTCTGATAACGCATCATTTCAGTATGGGCAATTTTCCAACGGCGCATATCATGGAAACGTCTGCCTTCCATAGCCAATTCAATGGAGCGTTCATCATGTAATATTTCGCGCAACTTCTCTCCTGAAGGAATACCACCGGCTTTTGCCCATGAATCTGCAAAGGTAGGTAATCCGCAACGTTCACGTACTTTATTCAAATAGGACAGACTGGCAGTACTCAGTGTGCCGCTATATTCGAAATCCGCTTCTGCATAACTCAGATAGAGTTCGGCCAGACGCATATAAGGAAAGCACCAACGGTTGTAGGTTATTTGATCGGTAGTCCTATTATAGGTATCATATTTAGACACCCATTTCTGACAATAATAACCGTTGTCCGTTTGATACTCATCCTTGGCATTGCCATTATTCTGCTGCATTTCACCACGTCTGCATTTGAGCACTATTGTCTTTCCCTGCACGTCATAATTTCCACGATCAAAGCCAATAGAGGCATAAAAGCGCGGATCACGATTCCTGTGAAAACGTACCGTACTATCACCTGGTGCAATGGAATACGGATCAAGCTTCTTAGTCTCGGGGTCATCTGCCCAAGGTAGACCGTTCTTGGTATAATACCTACTCACACAATCCCACGTCGGGAATAAGGACCCTCTAAAACCTTTGGTCGAATAACTTGTAAATTCAACACGAGGAGCCATATTCTTGATACAGTAGGAAATAGTTCCCTGTTCAGCAAAGCCAAACAGGACTTCATTCCAGTTAAATCCGCTACCACTGATCCCATCACCGACAAAGGCTTCATGATAGTTTTTCTTCCCTTGCTCCAAGTCATTGGTCGAATTTCCATAAAGTTTGTAACCGTTCTCTTCGCAAAGGTCTATGGCCTCTTTGGCAGCATCCATCGCTCTCTTCCACTTTTCCCGGTCATAAGTCTGGTTAATCAGAAAAGTGCCGTCGGGGTTTTTAAAGTCGGAATAAAACTCACTATTCCCATTGACTAACGGCGAGGCGGCATAAAGCAACAGCCGAGCCTTGAAAGCCAAGGCAGCAGAAGAGGTAGCCCTGTTTCTCTTACTTGAATCCCATACGCCAGGAAGTAATCTAGCTGCTTCCGAATATTTATTGGCAATGAAATCGACACATGTATCATAAGGAGAACGGGAGGTCATCATCTCGGCCGGAGAACTTTCCATTGGTATTTCCTTGTCAATAATAACTATCGGTCCATAGTACTCCAGCATGATCTGATGATAATACCCGATCAAAAACAGCGCTTCACCTTTCCACCAGCTCAGGTTTTCGGGGGTAATGTCCGATACCCTATCCAGATTATTAAGCACATTATAGCAATTGCGGATACTTTCCCATACTGCTTTCTTCACAGCACCCTGCGGATAAGATTTTGCTGTATTGCTCCATAATGAGTAATAAGTCGTTGTTGGGGATTCTTCCCCATAAACCAGACTGCGGAAATGAAACCAGCGCGTTGTTCCTCCTTTGCTCGTTATGATTTCGTTTCCTCCGGTAAAATCAGGAAATTGTTGGGGATGGAAATAGTTAGGGATATTCGCGTAGCAAGACAGTACCATTCCTTCAGCCTGATATTGTGTCCGGTAGATATCATCCACGGTAGCAGTACCTTGCGGAACCACATCAAGAAAATCACATGATGCCATCATTAAACAGCCGATTGCCGACAGGCATAACTTTGTATATATATTTTTCATAACTTATTCTGTTCTTAATTAATAATGAAACTGAATCCCGATCTTGGCCGTGCGCTGTAGCGGATATTTCAAACCATTCCCACTTCCCATTTCAGGATCCCAGGTACTGAACGGAGAGAATGTCAGCAAATTAGTACCTGCTGCATACACACGCAGCCACGGGAAGAAGGAATAGCCCAGTTCGGCATTCTTCAGGCGCAGGAAAGCTGCGTTACGTAGGTAATAAGTGCTGGTTTGCGCATTGTTCGTGATAAATTCGGGTGATAATCGGGGATAGGCGGCACCGGCTACATTATTGCTTTCCGACCAGTGGTCATCAACGATATACTGTGCAATGTTATATCCTTTATGGCCCGCTTCGCTGAACGGATGAATATCGCTCATCATTAAACTGACTTTGGCCACTCCCTGGAAAAACAGAGACAAATCCCACTTTTTATACTTCAACGTTCCTCCAAAACCATAGATAATCTCCGGAATTTCAGGATTGCCGATAATCGTCCTGTCATAACCATTCACCACGTTATCACCATTCAGATCTTTATATTTAATATCTCCCACCGTATAATTTCCGAACGACTGTTTGGGAGATCTGTCTATTTCCTCCTGAGAAGTAAACAATCCGTCAGACACATATCCCATAATACTGTTTATCGGGTGTCCGATTCTTGAAGAATAGGGTTCTACATTCACCGGTTCGTCTATCTCCGTAATCTCATTATGTGCATAGGTCAGACTACCGTTCAGGCGGAGCACCCAATCTTTGCCAATTACTTTGCTGTATGCTACACTCATATCCACACCCTTATTCTTTACCGAGCCAATGTTGGCATAAGGCAGCATACCTGTCACTCCCATTGTTGAAGGGACGGACGAACGTTGCATAAAAATTCCACTACGGTCTTCCTTGAAATAATCAATGGTTATATCCATAGATTCAAGAAGGGTCATATCGACACCTAAATTCAGCTTTTTCGATTTCTCCCATGTAGCGTTCGCATTACCATAAATATTTACAAGCGGCCCATTCACGCGGGTACCGCTACCAGTCCACCAATCCAAATTATTATTCATACTGACTTCTGTTACATAGGGAAAGCGAGTGGCAAGCGCATCATTTCCGGTCAATCCATAAGTAGCTCGGATTTTCAGAGTGGAAACTGTTTTTTTTAACGGTTGGAAAAACTTTTCATTAGAAATAGTCCATCCTAGGGCAATCGCAGGGAAGAATCCGAAACGATGCCCGCTTCTGAAATTCTCCGAGCCATTATAACCAAAGGTAGCCTCAAGCAGGTAACGCTGACCAAAACTGTAGGTCAGACGTCCGGCCATCCCTTGCTCACGGTAAGGAAGAAGATCTTTTTCAGCTCCGCCGTCCTTCACTTTCTTGGTTTCTTTCATGTGGTAAACAAGGGTAGCTCCCACATCATGTCCACCAAACTGGCGTGAGTAGTCCAGCGCTCCCTGTAAAGACCAGACACTCTCTGTCGGATCACGCCCGGAATTGCTCTTCAGATAAGGTTCTCCCGGCTCACCGATAGTCGAAGTCTTATAAAGGTAGTTTCCCTGATCATCCATCGTATAGTCATCAGATACTTTATAGTAGAAAGGTACAATCCAATGATCCAGCCAGTTAAAACTGTAATTATAGAAAGATGCCAGTCCGGTGAGTTTTAACCCTGGTGTGACAAACTTCAAGTCCTGTTCGAGATTGAAAGCGGTCGTCATATAGACATAATTTCGTTCCGTATAACCTTCACTCAATTTGGCGTAAGGATTCGGCTCTGATTTTCCCACATCCCACGGATCATTGCTACCGTAGCGGATGTATGTATCCCCTGGTTCAGCAGGAAGTGTAGCAGGAAAACGTACGGGATTCCCATGCATGGAATAGGCGAACAAATTCCGGGTACTTGTTTTGGGGGCATGGTGGTAGAACAACTGCGTATTCATATTTAGCCCCACTTTCGTCGTAGAGGTAACACGGGCTGTCACATTACTCTGAAACAGGTATTTCTTGTTGCGCATACCCACATCAAGCTTATCTTCCTTGGGTTGCCGGATGATACCATTTTCATAGAAGATTCCAGCATTCAGGAAGTAATCCACATTTTTGCTTCCGCCCTTGATGGAGATATTCAAATTCTGATTAACGGCGAAGTCTTTGAACAACATACTGTACCAGTCATTGTTTGGGAACAGGTAGGGATTTGCATTGGCACGTGTTTTATCTATCTTATCCCGGCTATAGAAAGGCTCATACTCTTGGTTATTGGCAATAGCCTGATTATAAACGGCTTCATTATACATATCCATGTAAGTCGGGCCATCTGCCATTTTCTGCACATAGGTAGGCATGGAGAAAGTATTATCAAAGCGGATATCTACAGACATTTTCTCGGAAAGCTGTCCTTGCTTGGTAGTAACGATGATAACTCCGTTAGCCCCCCGTGAGCCGTATAGGGACGTTGCCGTAGCATCTTTCAGCACAGAAAACGACGCGATAGATTCTGGAGGAATATTGTTCATCATCGTAGCGTTGATTTCCACACCGTCAAGTATGATCAGCGGTGAGGTATTCGAACCAAAAGTTGATATACCACGTATATAGAATTTCGCCTCATCAGAGCCTGGTTCACCCTGTGTTTGTACGGCGATGATACCTGGATCGATACCCGGCAAATGAGAAACAATCATCCATACGTTATTACAAGTCGCGGACAGACGCAACTTTTGGAACGGGGTTTTCTTCAACAAATTCTTATTGAACGTATATCCTAAAGTAATATTTCTCAAACGGATATTCGTAGCGTCATACGTAAACACCTCCGGCAAACCATAGTTTCCTGAAGAAGCGATACGCTCCCAATATCTTTGAGGCGTAACAGCGACATCATTCTTCACATACTCATCACCTTTTTTCATGATTGAGTTTGGAACCACGAAATCAGCACGATCACCATTCACGACCGTTCCGGCAGCGTTACCATTCTTATGCAAAGAAGAAGTCGTCGCCGAGTAAATCTCACCACCTATACGGAAGTCGATCAAGAAACTCAAATCAAAACCCTTATAAGAGAAATTATTCGTGAGACCAAGCATCCAATCCGGGTTCTGATTACCAATCAACTCTTTATCTGTCATGGCATCTGTCAATGGCTTAAAGCCCAGAGCTTGAATTTTTTCATTCGTTTCTTTAATAGGTTTTAACTTTTCTTTTGACAAACGTGTCAACTCGCTGTCAAACTGATTTTTCTTAATTTCAAAGATACGCCAACGTTCATCGTCAACCAAACCAACTTCTCGACCAATAGGTGTCAAGCGCATGTCAGCATTATCATGACGTAATATGAGACGATACTCTGCGCGTGATGTCAATAAACGATATGGCTCCAAGGTTCCTTTCGTGACAAGATCGTCAATCATTACACCAATATAGGCATCACTACGTTTGAGAATAAGCTCAGGTTTACCTTGAACTTTAAGAGCCGCATTGATACCAGCAACTAGACCTTGAGCTGCTGCCTCCTCGTATCCAGAAGTTCCGTTGGTCTGTCCTGCTGTAAAGAGACCTGAAATCAACTTCGTCTCAAGTGTTGCACGTAGTTGATGAGGGAGCACGATATCATATTCAATCGCATAACCAGTTCGCATCATCTCTGCCTTTTCGAGACCTTTAATTGAGTGAATCAACTCTTTTTGAACATCTTCTGGCAGACTAGTTGACAGGCCTTGCACATAGACTTCTTCAGTCTCTCTTCCTTCAGGTTCAAGGAAAAGTTGATGGCGATTCTTATCAGCAAATCGGACAATTTTATCTTCGATTGATGGACAATAACGAGGTCCTACCCCCTTGACAATACCTGAAAACATTGGGGCACGGTGTAAATTATTATTGATAATATCGTGGCTCTCTTGATTCGTATAAGTTAGCCAACAAGGAATTTGATCCTGAAGATAATCTTCATCCTTCGACAAGAATGAAAAATGATTCGGCTTTTCGTCACCTGGTTGAATTTCAGTTTCTTCATAATTAATTGATGATGCCTTGACACGAGGAGGGGTACCTGTTTTAAATCTTCCTATTTCAAGGCCAAGATCCCTCAAGTTATCTGCCAATGTAACAGATGCAAGACTGTTATTAGGACCTGAAGAATATTTGAGCTCACCTAGGATAATTTCACCACGCAAAGCTGTTCCTGTTGTGACAACAACCGCTTTAGCTCCATATTTTTGATTTGTGGCTGTTCTTACACCAACTACCTTACCATCTTCAACAAGAATTTCATCAACCATGGACTGACGGAGAGTCAGGTTTTCCTGACGCTCAACTGTATGCTTCATTGTCATAGCATACAAGGCTTTATCGGCTTGTGCACGTAAAGCTCTGACAGCAGGTCCCTTACCGGTATTCAACATTTTCATCTGAATATAAGTTTTATCAATATTTTTACCCATCTCTCCACCAAGGGCATCAATCTCACGGACAACAATACCCTTGGCCGATCCTCCAATAGAAGGATTACATGGCATAAATGCCAGCATCTCTAGGTTAATAGTCGCTAATAAAACCTTACATCCCATGCGGGCTGCAGCTAAGCTAGCTTCCACACCAGCGTGACCAGCACCAACAACAATTACATCAAAATTTTCATCAAACTCGTAAGACATTTTTTAGATTTATGCAGTGATTTACAATCAACTGCCCATCCTTTCTTTGTTTTTTTCCTACAAAAATAGCCAAAACTCCAGAAAACTGTACGCAAAAACGCACAATTCTCATGAGCTTTGACCATCATGACTATTGTTAAAGTTATTTTATCAAATCAAATCGTTTTGTCAATGAAAATCACTATTTAATCAAGGTCTGCACACTGACGATAATCATCTGTATACCTATTGAGAATAGTAAAAGTCCCATCATTTTCGTTATAATTTTCATCAAATTTTCTCCCAAGAAGCCTGCAATTTGTTTTGCACTTCTTAACAGGAGATAAGTGATGACACATAGTAGAGCAAAAGCAACTACGGTTATCAGTTGATTCTGCAAACCTCCATTAGCCAGACTTAAAGCAGTTGTAATTGTACCTGGTCCCGCAAAAAGTGGCATTGCAAGAGGAGAAATAGCAATAGACATTGGATCTGAATTTACTGCTTGCTGCTCCATTCCTTTATAGCTAGGTGAATGATTACCATTAATCATATGATAACCGATAACGGCCACTAATATTCCACCAGCAATTCTGAAAGAAACAATTGTAATTCCAAATACTTTAAAAATGAAATCTCCTGAAAAGATAAAAACAGTTACAATAACAAAGGCAATCAAAAGACTCCTAAAAGCAATTTTTCGTGAAATTTTTTGACTATCATCTGCTACTAAAGCCATGTAAGCAGGAAGATTTGAAATTGGGTTCATTATAGCGAAAAATGCCATAAATGCATAAAAAAATTGAGAACTCATCGTTTTTACTTAACTCCAGTTAGATATACTGACAAACTTTTCCGTCTTTATACGCTTGGTCAATAATACCGCCGCCCAAACATTCCTGACCATCATAGAAAACAACGGCTTGACCAGGTGTAATAGCACGCTGAGGTTCAGCAAAAATAACCTCTGCTTTATCACCTTTAACCTTTACAGTAACTTTACTATCAGGTTGACGATAACGGAATTTTGCTGTACATTCCATTTCAAATTCTTCTGGCATATCTCGAGTAAAGTGAATCATTGAAGCGTCAAGAGAAGTTGACATCAAGTACTCATGGTGGAAACCTTGACCCACGTAAAGAATATTTTTAGAAAGATCTTTCCCTACTACAAACCAAGGAGCATTATCGCCACCTTTTTGACCACCAATACCCATACCCCCACGTTGACCAATGGTGTAATACATGAGTCCGTTGTGTTCACCCATATCACGACCATCGACAGTCATCATACGACCTTTTTGAGCTGGTAAGTATTGACTAAGAAACTCTTTAAAGTTTTTCTCACCAATAAAACATATTCCTGTTGAATCTTTTTTCTTGGCTGTTGCAAGACCTGCACGTTCAGCAATCTCACGAACTTCTGGTTTTTGTAGATGTCCTAAAGGAAACATCGTTTTCTGCAACTGCTCTTGCGAAAGTTGACTAAGGAAGTAGGTTTGATCTTTATTGTTATCTGCACCACGCAACATATGGAAAATGCCATCTTCATCGCGAACAACTTGAGCGTAATGTCCTGTAGCCACATAATCCGCTCCCAATGTCATCGCATAATCTAAGAAAGCCTTAAACTTGATTTCCTTATTACACATAACGTCTGGATTAGGGGTACGGCCTGCACGGTACTCTGCTAAGAAATACTCAAATACACGATCCCAGTACTCTTTTTCAAAGTTGACAGAGTAATAGGGGATACCAATCTGATCAGCTACTGCTGCTACATCTTTATAATCTTCGGTTGCGGTACACACACCAAATTCATCTGTGTCATCCCAGTTTTTCATGAAAACACCGATTACATCATAACCTTGCTCTTTTAAAAGTAAGGCTGTTACTGATGAATCAACGCCACCACTCATACCGACAACAACACGTGTTTTTGAATTATCAGTCATAGATAACTCCTCCCATCAAATAAAAATTAACATAGACTTGAAGGGTCTAGTTATTCAAATATCGATTTGAAGGTCGATTTTGAAGCGTAAAAGCACGCAAGCTTAATTATATCATGATTAAAGAATAATGCAAAAAGGTTACCACTAGGCAACCTTTTTGATACTTATTTTCGTGTAAAGCCACTGTAAACCTATTACTCCCAAGACTATTATTGGAATCAATAACGCTACAAATAGCCATCCTGGCTCCTTATAACTTAACACAAGTTTATTCTGTCCTTCTTGTGATGAAACGGTCGGTGTACCAATCGTTGACAAGCTATAGTCATCCTTGTCTAGTTCTTTACCATTTAGTGTCAAGATAGAATCTTTATAGACAACTATCGGTAGATTCTGTTTCTCCCCTTCAGCAGCCTGCCAAGTTAATACAAGATAACCATCTTCGAGTAGCTTTTCTGCCTTCTGATTCGTAACGATATTTTCGTAATAAAGATCATAAGTGTTCTGCTTACCTATTGTCCCATAAATAGGTACGTAATCTGGTGTGGGTTTGACAACTAAATTTAAAAACTGTGACAAGTCACTGTCATTCATGGTAAGACTTATCGTCTGATAATCTCCTTCAACGTAAGTATGTTTAACAATGGAAATAAGTTCACCATCTTGTGCCGCAGTTTTTACACGATCGGTAGTATCCATCATATTCTGAATGAGACCAACACCCGCAAAGGCAAAGAGTAAAACAGCAATACTTTTTCGCCAGTTTACAAATCGCGTGACCGTTAACCCCGTAATTGCTAAAAGTAAAATAGTCGCAGGAACAAAAAATCTAAATGGAAATTGAATCAATTCAGCAAATGTATTTCCATTTTCTACTAGATACTGCCACGGAAAAAGACCTGTCGACAAGAAGAAAAAGACAAAATAAATAAAATGCAGTATTTTTTTCCATCTAGCAAATTTCTTCCAATTCAAAACAGCGTAAAGAAACTGTAAAATGAGTAACACCATTAAGGAAATTGGGGT
>OIQL01000257.1_pt1 | contig 15338 bp, 9 predicted proteins | sample 1585961 | NCBI WGS metagenome assembly OIQL01 (sample SAMN02674970, study PRJEB24791) | human gut metagenome, SKBSTL043 | isolation source: stool | host: Homo sapiens | place: USA | reverse complement strand
TACTTCGGCTACAAGGAGCACATCGGCGTGGATGCGGACAGCGGACTGGTTCACACGGTGGAAACAGCAGCCGCCAATGTGCACGACAGCAACATGGTTGTCGAGCTTCTTCAAGGAACAGAGGAGGAAGTTTATGGTGACAGCGGGTATCTGGGTGCAGAAAAGAAGGATGATGCAATTCTTGTCAACAATGAAGGAAAGCCTATCCGGTATCAAATCAACAAGCGTCCGTCGCAGCTGAAGAAAGCAAGCGGCGAAAAGTTCGAGCTGCTCAAAGCAATCGAACATGCGAAATCCTCGGTTCGTTCCAAAGTGGAACATGTGTTTTGCGTGATAAAGAGAATCTTTCATTTTTGCAAAACACGATTCCGAGGACGGGAAAAACTGCATCAACATTGCTGCACACTGTTTGCACTTGCGAATTTATACCTTGATCGCAATCGAATGAAGGTTGCGTAACGAGGTTTATTTCTCGTGCAAACATGCGCTTGAATTGCGCTTTTTCTCGAAACTTTGGGTCGCCGAAGATGACACGGCTGGTTTTGGCGCAATTATGAGGGGTATCCTTTACTTTGTCCACATTGAAAGGCGGATTCGCCATCACAAAGTCGCACTTGCCCTCCAGACCAAAATGGTCGTGATAGAAGCTGTTCGCATCGTCCCCGGAAACGATTTGCGCATTCAGCCCATGTACTGCCATGTTCATCAGGCACAACTTGGAATTGTATTCCACCTTCTCTTGACCGTAGAAGGTCATGGCCATATTCGCGTTCGCGCCGTACTGCTCAGTGAAGTCCGCAGAGGAAACGAACATGCCGCCGCTGCCGCAAGCGGGATCCAGCACAATACCGCGTTTGGGCTCGATGATGTTCACAATCATGCGCACCAGCGATTTGGGCGTGAAGAAAACGCCGTCATCCGAGGCCACCGCCGGGGCAAACTTGTTGAGAAAGTACTCATAAATGCGCCCGATGATGTCGTCCTGAATGTCGTTTAGGGCGCTGTTGTTGAAGATGCGCAGCAATTCCCACAAGAGTTCGTTCTTGAAAGACGTGTAGGTCTTGGGCAGCACGCCGCTCAGCTGAGGGCTTTCTGTTTCTATCAGCGTCATGGCGTGGTTGACCTTTTCGCCGATGTTGACTTTACCCGCTTCCAAGTTCAGCAGATATTCATAGCGTGCTTCTTCCGGCAGAAAGATAGCGCTTTTCTGCTGGAAGTCGATGGATTCCACCGGCAGTACACGCCCGTTGCGAACCGGGCGGTCTTTCATAATCTCGGCTTCCACATAGCGGAAGCGGCTATACGCATAGCGCAGGAAAATCAAGCCCAGCACGGGCATACAGTATTCCTGACTGGTCAGCTTGCTCTCTGCTCGGAGCAGATCGGCGGATTCCCACAGCTCGCTTTCTAACTTGCGAAGGTTAATCATGGTGCATGTCCTCCAGTATATCACACACAGTGCGACCACACATGATGCGGCACTAACTCTATTATACCTCTTGAAGTGCATTCAGGTCAATTGCTAAATCAGCTTCGCCTTGCTTCTTGCATGAAATTTGCAAGGTGCCTAACTGCGTTGTTCCTTGCCTATATCAAGGAGCGTGTAGAGAAAATGGCTGGCTGTGCCATGAATGAGGCAGTCATGGCAATTCCTGTTGACTTCTCATCCGAGCAGCGCGCTGATTTGCGTGAGGCGGCACATAGGGCAGGAATATGTATCAAGTCGTTTGTGAGCGAGCCAACGGCAGCGTATGTTAAATGTCGGGATGAATTGGCTGGGGCAAGCAATGTCGCTGTTTTCGACTGGGGCGGCGGCACACTGGACATCAGCTTGATTTCTATCGAGAACAGAGAAGTATCAGAACTTGCAGTTGCAGGGATGCGTCTTGGCGGCAATGATATTGACCAGATGCTCGCACGCCATATCCATGCGAAAATTATGCGGCAGGTATCGACGGCATGTCCTTTTGATGACTTATCCCCGAAAGAACGCGACGGCCTTCTTGACCGTGCAGAGGCAGCAAAAAAACGCTTGTCCTCCGATGAATCTGCGCCTGTGATGCTGATAAAATACGCGGGAAGACCCACTGTGCGAGAAAATGTGACATTGGATGAATTTTCAAAGCTGATTGATGCAAAAGTCAACGAAGCAATTCAGCTGCTTTTTTCGGCAGCGGATAAAGCAGGGGTCGCGCTGGGGCAGATGGATGCCATCTTAATGGTGGGCGGAAGTTGTGAAATGCAGGCGATTTACCAACGTATCGAAGAGATAGGGGAAGAGTATCACCTTGCCGTTTGCCGCCCGGAGCGTGTACAATGGTCTGTGGCTGGCGGAGCAGCAATTTTGTGCGAGAAAGAGCCGGTCTATAAGCTTTGCAGCGCTTTTGGCGTTTTGCTTTCTGATGATTCCTTTTATCCGGTATTTTTACCCGGACAGGAAGCACCCTGCAAATCGCATGAGTTAGGCGAACTGCGAACTTCGCAGCTAATAACTTCTTATGGTGTGGGGACAATAGTCGATTTCAAAGAAGAAACCGCTATTATTGGTGGAGCTGATGACTGGAAACCGGCGGATGGAGATGACCCACGAATCTTATACTGTCACAGCTTGGAAAAGCTGCTACAGCGTGCTTACTTCGTAAAGCCTAAGTATGATAAGAAAAATCGAGCAATCTATGAAAAATCGTATAGTCGTGACATTCGTGCATATCGTTTCCCTGAAATTTTGTATTGTCCAGCATGTACATATCTGTGGAAGGACAAGCAGCTGGCTGGCTTGCAGAAAGGAGAACTGCGCTGTCCAGAATGAAACCATAGATTGGTTCCTTCACGTTTTATTGTTGCATGCCGTCATGGTCATATCGACGACTTTCCGTATTCACGATGGGTTCACCGAGGTGCCGCGTGTGAAAAAAATCAGGGAGGGGAACCTGAACGATTAAAGCTGTTCAATATTAATGGGCGAACAAACTTGGGCAGTCTGATGGTATCCTGTGAACTGTGTGGAAAAACACGCAGTATGCAAGAAGCGTTCGTTCCAGGGGCATTAGCAGCCGTGTATAAATGCGCTGGCCGCCAACCGTGGTTGGAACACGACGCTGATTCGCCATGCACAGAGAATGCTGTTGCTCGAATGAGAACATCCGCTGGTGTCTATATGCCCGTAAATATTAGCGCGCTGAACATTCCACCGTGGAGTACACAGGTCAACAAAATTCTATTTCGACATCTCGATGCGATGGAAGGAAAGAGTGATGAAGCGCTGCAATCCTATATAGAACGAAAAATCCACCCGTATCTTCCGAAAATCTCAAACAAACAGATTCTGGATGCTTACCGCGTGCTGTGCACAGAACAGAACAAGCCGCATCCTGCGTCGCTCAGAGAACTATATGAGGAAGAATACCGCGCACTTTGTGAAGAAACGGAAGATGAAAATGCGGATTTCAGTTCCAGACGAATTTCTCCTCCGAAAAAGTATCATATGCTGCTGGATAGTGTCACGGCAGTTGATTGCCTGACAGAAATTGTGACAATGGTTGGATTTACACGTTTGCAAGGCTGGGATGGAGACATGAATAGCCCTTGCTTAGCACCAATTATTTCACGAAAGCAGCAACAATGGCTTCCGGCAATTGATATGCATGGTGAGGGAATTTTTATTCGGTTAAATGAAGAGAGAGTTTCAGATTGGGAAAAGCAAAACCAGCATATCTACCAGTTAATGATGGAGCGGATTCAAGAAAACAAAATCCACTGTGAAAATGCTTCGCCAAGGTATGTGCTGCTTCATACTTTTTCGCACTTATTGATTCGTTCGCTTGCAAAAATGTGCGGTTATCAATCGGCATCACTGAAAGAAAGAATTTATTCAACATATCCCAGCGGCGAGAATATGGCAGGGATTTTAATTTACACAGCTTCTTCTGATGTGGAGGGCAGCCTTGGCGGTCTTGCTGCGCAGGCTAAATCGGAGTATTTGGAGAAGATAATTGATGACTTGCTTGATGAGGCGGAATGGTCCTCTGGCGACCCGCTTTGCATGACATCAACGGGTATCAATGGACAGGGGTTATATGGGCTTAACTATGCCGCATGCCATCAATGCACATTATTGCCTGAGACTTCTTGTGCTATGCGCAATCTTCTGCTTGACAGGGCTGCGCTGATTGGGAGGACAGAAGATGGCACGGTTGGGTTCTTTATATTATAAGGCGGGCTTTTGCATTTCAAGCGAGGAAAGCATTCTCCACAAAATTCGACATTTCACCTTGCCGAATGTCTGTAAGTGTGGTAAAATACACACGACGTAACGAATTATGCCATTTTAGGCGATGCTATCAGGAGGGGGGCGCACCATGATTATTAAGTGCAAGATGTGCGGCGGGGACATTGACTTCATTCCGGGCGCGACGTATGGGACGTGCGAGTACTGCGGCAGCACATCGACGATTCCGCAGGCGGAGGACGAGAACAAGCTGAATCGCTACAACCGCGCGAATCACTTCCGGCGGCAGTGAGAGTTCGACAAGGCGGTTGCGGCGTACGAGAAAATTCTGGAGCAGGACGACACGGATGCCGAGGCGCACTGGGGCGCGGTCATCAGCCGATTCGGCATTGAGTACGTTGAAGATCCGGCAACGCATCAGCGAATCCCAACGTGCCATCGCGTGCAGGTGGCGTCGATTCTGACGGACGAGGATTATCTCGCGGCGGTGGAGAATGCGCCGGATGAGGAGAGCCGCCGCATCTATCAGGAGGAAGCGGCGCGGATTGCAGAAATCCAGAAGGGGATTCTGGCAATTTCCGCCAACGAGAAGCCGTATGACGTGTTCATTTGCTACAAGGAGACGGACGAGAACGGTCAGCGGACGCGCGACAGCCAATGGGCGCAGGATGTCTATTATGGGCTGACCGAGCAGGGCTTGAAGGTGTTCTTCAGCCGCATCACGCTGGAGGACAAGCTTGGGCAGCAGTACGAGCCGTACATCTTCGCGGCGCTAAACAGCGCGAAGGTGATGGTCGTTATCGGCAGCCGTCCGGAGTACTTTAACGCCGTGTGGGTGAAAAACGAGTGGAGCCGCTATCTGTCGCTGATGAAGCACGACCACAAGCGGCTGCTGATTCCGTGCTATCGGGATATGGATCCGTACGACCTGCCGGAAGAACTGTCGATGCTGCAAAGTCAGGACATGAGCAAAATCGGCTTCATGCAGGACTTGCTGCGCGGGGTGCAGAAGGTGATGAATGCGGGCAATCAGGCGGAAGCATCCGGGGCGGTTCGGCAGGTGGTACAGACCGCCGCGGGCGGCATGACACCGGGGATTAACAGCCTGATGGAGCGCACATACCTGTTCATGGAGGACGGCGATTTTGACAGCGCGGAGGAGTATATCGAGCGTGTGCTGGATATTGATCCCAAATACGCTCCTGCCTACGCGGCGAAGGTGTGCGTTGCCTTCCGCATCCGCAAGGAATCGGGGCTGGCGGATGCGCCCTTCCTGTATGAGGATAATTCCGATTGGCAGAAGGCGCTGCGCTTTGCGGACAGCAAGCAACGGGCGATTTATGCGGGCTACATCGAGAAGGTGAAGCCGCGTGTGGCGGCGCAGATTCGCGACTATGCGTTTGACTGCGCTGTTGAGATGGCGGTGAATCCCAAAGTGAACCGCGAGCAGCTTGAACGTGAATTGGCGAACTATAAGACCAGCTGCCAGTGCTCCAACGGCTGCCGTGCGAATGGCAGCCGCCGCCGAGATGGTCAGCAGAATTCAAGCATATTCCAGAAGGCGGTAAGCAGAGGCGAACCCGGCGACGTTAGTGAGCAACAGTTGAAAACGGCGGCGGGGATGTTTGCGGCGATTGGCGATTCGGAAGGCAGTGCGTGTGCGCAAAAATGCCTTGTGCTGGCGGAACAGGCGCGGCTGAAAGCGATTTACGAAAAGGCAAGCCGAAGAAGAATGGAAATCGGAATGCCCAACTTGACGGATGCGGCGGATTTGGAAGCGCTTGCCAAGCAGTTTGGGCAGATTCCGGGCTACAAGGACGCGAAGCAGCGGGCGGAGCAGTGTTTGCAGGACGCAGAGACAACCCGCGAAAACGCCTACAATGATGCTGTGGAGGCAATGCAGGAAGCTGAAAAAGGAAACTTCAGCTTTAAGTGGGAAAAGGCAATTAGGATGCTGGCACGCGAGGGGCTGAACGGCTACCGCGACGTGGAGGAGCTGCGGAAGCAAGCCGAGCAGCGGCGTAAGGAGTGCGAGAACGCGGAAGAGAAGCAGCGGCAGGAAAGCGCGCGCAGGAAGAAAACGCTGACGATTGCGGCGGTTGTTGTTGTGATGATTGCGTGCGCTATTGCTTGGTGCATTCCGAATGTGATTATCCCCAACAACAAGTATCAGCAGGCGTTGGCGTTGCGCGAAGCAGGGCAGTATGACGATGCAATTGCAGCGTTTGCGGAGTTGGGGGATTATAGCGACGCGGCACAGCAACTTTCGGAAACGAAGTATCAGCAGGCGAACAATCTAAACGCTGCGGCACGATATGATGAAGCGTATGCCATTTATGTGACGCTTACAGGTTACAAAGATGTTGATAAACTGCTGATAGAAGATGATAATATCGTGGCGGCGAAAAAAGCATTAGAAGCACGTGAAGCCCAATTTACAGTAGGCAACTACGTTACTTTCGGTGAATACCCACAAACCACTGCCGGAGAAGATATGACACCGATTGAGTGGCTTGTGCTGGCGCGGAATGGCAACAAGGCATTACTGATTAGCCGCTACGGGCTGGATGCACAGCCATATAACACAGACTATACCAGCGTTACTTGGGAGACTTGCACCTTGCGGACATGGCTGAACGGCACGTTCTACAACAAGGCGTTCAGCAGTGCCGAACAGGCGGCAATTCTGACAACGAACGTGGATAACAGCAAGAACCAGTGTTACAGCGGATGGAGTACGAGCAGCGGCAATAACACGCAGGATAAGGTGTTTCTGCTGAGTTATGCGGAAGCCAACAAGTATTTTGGTGTAACGTATGACAACAGCAGCAACACGAAGTCGCGCGTAGCACCGACGGCGTATGCAATTGCACAGGGGGCATGGACAAGTTATTCCAATAAGACTACTGACAGCACTTATGCCGGGTGGTGGTGGCTGCGGTCGCCCGGCACTTATCAGGACTATGCCGCGATCGTGTACTTCGTCGGTTCTCTCGACTTCAACTATGTCGACAGTGACTCCGGTTCTGTCCGCCCCGCTTTGTGGGTGAATCTTGAATCTAAAATCTTCTAATCTTCAATCCGATTAGTGTGCGTTTGGGCGGGGGAACAGCGGCAAAGGAAAAAGCCAATGTTCCCCCTCTTGACCACAATGTACAATACAACAAGAACAGTCAATTGAAAGGGTGGATATATATGCTATTGTCGATTCCTGCATACTCGCTGAAGCCAACGCCACAATGCTTGTTACTGGGCAATGGAATCAACCGCTTGTTTGAGGAAAAGTCGTGGAAAGAACTCATCAATGATGAATTAGAAACATCTAAATCTACTTATAAATACAGCGACATTGAAAATATGCCTGCCACAATGCAAATTGTTGTTGCTACCAATGATCATGTCGATGAACGGATGGAAGAGCTTGCGTCTAAACTTCTTAAGGAAAACAACGATGAGGAAAAGAATGTTTTTTTGAGAAAATTCTTTGATTTGCCTATGGATGATATTCTCACTGCAAATTATAGCTTTGAGTTGGAAATTGCAGACGGCATGAAGCAGTCCAAGGGAGCATATAGCCATTCACTGAAGAAAACGAAAGAGCTGGGTTCGAGTGAAGAAAAGTTTCGCACATATCAGTATCATCAGTTAAAAAACGGGAAAAGAATTTGGCATATACACGGTGATGCTGCAAAGCCAAGTACAATGATGATGGGGCATTATTATTATGCAAAGCAGCTGCGTGAAATTCAAGATTGTGCAGCGCTCACTGTTAGAAGAGTTAAATCCATGAAAGAAGATAGCACTTTTCAAGCAAACAACTGGATTGACATATTTCTGACAAGTGATGTGTATATCTTGGGCTTTGGCATGTATTTGTGCGAATCCGATTTGTGGTATCTGGCTTGCTGCAAGAAGCGGAATTTTCCCGATACGAAAATCTATTTTTATGAGTTTAAATCAAACGACACGCAAAAAATCTACATGATGAAAGCCTACAACATTCAGTGTATAACGGGCACGGATTTAAAAGAAGACAATCAAAAGATGTTCTATAATGCCGCAATGCAAGATATTCGGGATAAAATGGAAAAAATCAAAAACCAGCTATTCTGAAGAAAAAGAGGAAGGCTGCACGTCTGCCAATGAAGTAATCGCGCTATCCACATAAGCTGAAATATCATCCGAAAGCAAAGGCTTCGGCGCGCCCCTGCCCATCAGAGATTCCGCGCCGGAGCTTTTTTCGTTGCAATCATCAGCCGCCTTATTTTTGTCACATCCGTGCATAAAAGTCGCCAACCCCCCTGTACCCCCTTGCAAAGCGTGCACCTATGCAGTATAATCAAAGTGGAATGATTTCCTTTCACATGCGCAATTTCCAACATGAGGAATGGGATAGAGGAGGAACTGCCGTTATGAGTAAATTCGTTATCGCCTGCCCCGTCTGCCACCAGTATGTGCAGGCCAGCACGGGTCTGTTCGCAAGCCGCCGCGTCCGCTGCGCGTGCGGCAATATCATTGATGTCAAAACCGAAAGGTTAGCCAGCCGCAAGTGCCCGTCCTGCGGCAATCAGGTCGTTTTCGATCAGGCCGACGGGGTGGATGCCCGCTGCCCGGTGTGCCAGTCGGCGCTGATGGTGGGGGAAGCCGTGTCGTTCCGCTGCCATCGGTGCGGCTGCCAGCTGAACGCGGACAGCACGGTGGATGAGGTGGACTGCCCCGTCTGCGGTGCGGTGAACGACGTACAGGCGGAGGTGAAGAAGGCGCAGGTGCGCGCGGAGGGCATTCCGGCGGTCATCCGCTATGAGGGCGACAATCAGACGATTGTGTGGAAGCACCCGCTGACGGATTTCACCACGGGAACGCAGCTGATTGTGCACGAAAGTCAGGAAGCCGTGTTCTTCCGCAACGGCGAAGCGCTGGATTCCTTTCCGGCGGGACGCTACACGCTGGAAACCGCCACGCTCCCCAAAATGAACAGCATTTACCAGCTGCCGACGCAGGGCACGCCCTTCCGCGCGGAGGTCTACTTCGTCAACCTGACGACGCAGCTTGGCATCAAGTGGGGCACGCCGAGCAAAGTCGGCATGTTTGACCCGGTGACGGGCATCCATGTGGAACTGGGGGCGTCGGGCGCGTTTAACCTGCGGGTCAGCGACGCGCGGCGGCTGCTCATCCGCGTCGTCGGCACGGCAGCGGGGCTGAAGCAGGAGGAAGTCTTTGACCAGAACGGGCTGGGGTACTTCCGCACGCTCATCATGACGCAGGTGAAGGCGAATCTGGCGAAAATCATCAAGAGCAACCACATTTCCGTCCTGGAGCTGGACGAGCACCTCGACACCATCAGCCGCGGTCTGCGCGACGCCATCAACGCGGAACTGGCATCGTACGGGCTGGAAGTGGCGGAATTTTACGTCAGCAACATCGTCACGCCGGACGATGACCCGAATTTCCGCCGCATGAAGCAGCAGCACGCGGATTTGTACCTGAAAACGCGCGACGAGGAAATCCGCAAAGCCGAGGCGGAAGCCGCGTTCGAGCGCAAGGCAGTGGAGGCGCAGACGGAAGCCCGCCTGAAAACCATCACCGCGCAGGGCGATGCCGACGCGGCGCGAATCGCGGGTCAGGCGCAGGCGGACATCTACCGGATGCAGGCGGAAGCCGAGGCGCAGGAGATGCGCATGAAGGGCTACACCTACCAGCAGGAGACGAGCCGTCAGGTGGGTCTGGAAGCCATGCGCAACGGCGGCGCAGCGGGCGGCATCAGCGGCATGGCGAGTGACGCGATGCAGTTAGGCGTTGGGCTGGGCGCGGTCGGCAGCGTCATTGGCATGACGAAGGACGCGATTCAGCCGGTGATGCAGAGCGCCTTGACCCCGGAAGCTCCCGCAGTCGAGGGCTGGACGTGCACCTGCGGCAAGGCGGGCATCACGAGCAAATTCTGCCCGGAATGCGGCGCGAAGAAGCCCGAAGCGTGGGACTGCGCATGCGGGCAGACGGGCATCACGAGCAAATTCTGCCCGAATTGCGGCGCGAAAAAGCCCGAAACGTGGAACTGCGCCTGCGGACAGGCGAACATCAGCAGCAAATTCTGCCCGAACTGCGGCAAGAAGCGGGAGGACTAAGCAATGAAACTGAGCAAGCACGCATGGACAATCTGGGGGATTCTTCTGGTGGTGGCACTTGTGCTGATGGTGCTGATTCCGTTCAGCCGGACGGCATCGTGGTGGATTGCGGCGGGATGCACCGTGCTGATGTTCCTGCTGGCGGCGTGGACGTTCTATGCCGCGTTCCGCAAGGATGGTTTGGAAAGCAAGATCCTGGGCTGGCCGATTTTCAAGGTGGGCGCGGTGGCGCTGGCGGTACAGGCCGTTCTCGGCTTTGCGCTGATGGGGCTGGCAGCGCTCTGCCCCGCGTGGGTGACGGTGCTGGCGGAGGTGCTGATTTTCGCCGTGACGGGCATCTGCCTGACGGTGAAGGATGCCGCGCGCGTGGTGGTATCGCAGAGCGAAGCGCACATGGCGGACAGCACCGCCGCGTGGAAGGTCATCCGGCAGAAGGCGAACGCGCTGGCCGCATCGGGGGATGCGGACATGAAGCGCCTTGCGGAGGAAATTCGCTTCGCCGACCCGATGCCCACGAGCATCGACGGGGAGATTGCGGCGCAGGTGGATGCGCTGGCGGCGGGGAAGAATCCCGAAGCCATCAGACGTTTGATGGCGGCGCTGGCGCAGCGCAAAGTGATTGCAAAACAGGAGAAAGCGGGAAAATAAATCATGATTATCAAGTGCAAAATGTGCGGCGGGGACCTTGCCTTTGAGCCGGGCAGCACCGTCTGCGAATGCGAATACTGCGGCAGCAAGCAGACCATCCCCAGCGCGGACAGTGAGAAGAAAACCAACCTGTTCAACCGCGCGAATCGCCTGCGCATGAACAGCGAGTTCGACAAGGCATCCGCTGTCTATGAGCAGATTGTGGCGGAGTTCCCCGAAGAGGCGGAAGCGTACTGGGGGCTGTGCCTGTGCGCGTACGGCATCGAGTATGTGGACGACCCCGCCACCGGCAGCAAGATTCCCACCTGCCACCGCACCCTGCCAACCTCCATTATGGAGGACAGCAACTTCGAGCAGGCGTGCGACTACGCCGACCCCGTCGCGCGGAAGGTCTACCGCGAGGAAGCGAAAACCATCGACCGCATCCAGAAGGATATTCTGTCGATTGTGCAGAACGAAACGCCCTACGATGTGTTCATCTGCTACAAGGAGACCGCCGAGGACGGCAGCTGCACCGAGGACAGCGTGCTGGCGCAGGATGTTTACGAGGCGCTGACCGCCAAGGGCTTGAAGGTGTTTTTCAGCCGGATTACGCTGGAGGACAAGTTGGGCACGCAGTACGAGCCGTACATCTACGCGGCGCTGTCCTCTGCGAAGGTGATGCTGGCGTTCGGGACGACGTACGAATACTATGATGCGGTTTGGGTGAAGAACGAGTGGAGCCGCTTCCTCGGCATGATGAAGGCGGACAAGCGGAAAGTGCTGATTCCGTGCTTCAAGGGGCTGGATGCGTACGACATGCCCAAGGAGTTCAAGGGCTTGCAGGCGCAGGACATGGCGAAGCTGGGCTGGATGCAGGATCTTGTGCGCGGTGTGGAGAAGCTGTGCGGGAAGGGCGGTACGGCAAGCAGTGCGCCCAACACGGTAGTGCAGAAAACCGTGGTGCAGGAAGTGCAGGAGAGCGGCAAAGCAGACAATCTGATGAAGCGCGTGTATCTGTATCTGGAAGATGAGGATTTTGAAAAGGCAAGCGAATATATTGACAAAGTGCTGGATGTGGATGCGGAGTATGCCCCGGCGTATGTGGCGCAGGTTTTGGTGGCGAAAAAGCTGACAAAAGAAGCGAATTTGACGATACTGCGCGCGTCGATTGACGATGACCCGACGTGGAAAAAAGCACTGCGATTTGCGAATGAGGAACAGAAGCAGCGGTATTTGGGGTATGCGAAGCAGATTAGCGTGAATGAAGCGTATGACAAAGAGGAAAGGCGGTTGGCGAGAGAACGCAGGGTGAAGCAGAAACAATATCACAGAGCACTTTCGGCAATGAACCAAAAAGACTATCCTGTGGCATTACTGATATTCAAAAAGTTTGGAGATTATGAAGAGAGCAGGAAACTTTTTCAGCAATGTATTAGTGAATATCGGAATGCGCTTGCAACACAATTGGAGGATTCCAACAAGGCGAAGCTCCTTTTAGCACAGAAAGAGTTAACGGAAGCAACACAGCAAGTTGACTTAACACAGAAAAAATCAAGCGAGCTGACAAATGCAACATTGGAAGCAGAAAATCGAAAAAATAAACTTCAAGAACAAATTTCCCGTCTTAATAGGGAAATCGACGAACTTCATGGATTATTTATCGGAAGAAAAAAACAGATGCTGATAAATGAACTCACGTCTTTGGAAAGAGAACAGACAGAAATAGAACAGCAGCAATGCTGGAGTGAAAAAGAGACAGCGAAAGCACATGTGGAATTACAAGCAGCAAAAAACGCATTGGTGCAAGCACAAATTTTGCTAAAAGCAGCTGAAGAAGAACAGAAAATAGAACAACCTTCTTGGACAGATGAAGAAATTGAAGCGAAAGCGATAGAAGTAGCCACTCAGGCGGGAAAATACGTTACTTTTGGTCACTATCCGCAAACCAAGTCGGGAGATGATGATAATCCTATTCAATGGCTAATTCTGGAGCGCGATGGACAGAATGCACTACTTATCAGCAAGTGTGGGCTGGATACAAAACCGTATGATACAAACGAGAATGGCACCACATGGGAAAAAAGCACGATACGGATGTGGCTAAATGCTATATTCTACAATAAGGCATTTAACAGTGCTGAACAAGCGATAATACTGACAACAAGCGTTGATAATAACAAAGAGCAGTGTTACAGTAGCTGGAGCAAGAATGACGGCGATAACACGCAGGACAAGATTTTTTTGCTAAGTTATGCTGAAGTGAAAAAATACTTCGATGTTGTATACTGGAAGAATGCTGGACCGAAGGAAAATAAAAAGCCGCGCATAGCACCGACGGCGTATGCAATAGCACAAGGTGCGTCTACATTCTCCCTCTACAAGACTGTTGATGGCGCAGATAGTGGGTGGTGGTGGTTGCGGTCGCTTGGGCAGAACGGAATTGAGGTTGCGGCTGTGGGTGCCAGCGGTTGCCTTCATAGTTTTAGTGCCTACGAAACATCTGCTTCTATCCGCCCTGCCATGTGGGTCAATATCGACTCGTTAATCAAACAAGTCTAAATCAGCCTATTTCAAAATCTCATCCAGTCAGGAGCGCCGCCCCCCCATGCAACTCCCTGTCCCCTCAATTGTATACAACCAAGCAAGCCCGCCGACCGCCTGTACAAATCACAGGCAGCCGACGGGCTTGCTTTCTTGCTTTATACTATTTCCGGATTCACCTGCGCCATCTGCTTGCGCATTTTCATCCGGAAATAGTATTATTTCGCTTGATACACCATTTCCGCCTGCTTCTGCGCAATCAGGCACAGTTCCGCCGCCTTGAAGGCGTGCGCCTGCGTCATCGCGTTTTCCGTGCGGTTCAGGCTGTCCAGAATCAAATCACCGAAGAACGGGTAGCCCGTCAAGCCAGTTGCGTTGATGTACTGCTCGCCTTGGTCGTTGACGAGGAACACATGGTTGCCGCCGTCGCGCTCCGTACCGACATCCACATACTTGCGGATTTCAATGTACCCCTTCGTGCCGATGATGATGGTGCGCCCGTCGCCCCACGTCCGCAGGCCGTCCGGCGTGAACCAGTCCACGCGGAAGTAGAACGTCGTGCCGTTTGCACCGTTGATGGCGCAGTCGCCGAAGTCATCCAACTCCGGATACTGCGGATGCGCGTAGTTGGCAATGCGGCTGCGGGAGACGGTGCCGTCCTCCTCGCCCGCATAGAACAGGTACTGCTCGATTTGGTGGCTGCCGATATCGCAGAGGATGCCGCCGTACTTCTCCTTTTCAAAGAACCACTGCGGCCGCCCTGCCGCGCCCAGCCGATGCGGCCCGAAGCCTTCCACATGGATGACCTTGCCGATGGCGCCCTGCTCAATCAGGTTGCCCGCCAGCACCGCGCCTTCCACATGCAGCCGCTCGCCGTAATAGACCATGTACTTCTTGCCCGTCTGCGCCGCCATCTTCTTGGCGCTGTCCAGCTGCTCCAAGGTGGTGAAGGGCGCTTTGTCGGTGAAGTAGTCCTTGCCCGCCTGCATGGCGCGCAGCCCCAGCGCACAGCGCTCGTTTGTAATCGCCGCGCCGCAGACCATGTTCGTTTCTTTGTCGTTAAGCAGTTCTTCCTCGCTCCGGGCGACTTTCACCTGCGGGTACGCCTTTACGAACGCTTCCACCTTCTTCGGGTCGGGGTCGTAGACGTACTTCAGCGTGCCGCCCGCCTCCAGCAGACCGTTTGTCATGCCGTAGATGTGCCCGTGGTCAAGGTGCGCGGCAGAAAAGATAAATTCACCCGGCTTCACGACGGGCTGCGCCTTGCCTTTGGGCGCATAATTCATGCCGTCTGATACTTTCATGACTGCATCCTCCAATTATTTCTGCTGATAATCGCTGCCGAGCGTAATCGTGCCGTCAAGCGACGCGGCAGACGTGGTTTTCTCGTAGAAATGCGGCACAGCGCGCATCATGCCTTCCACCGTGTAGAACGGGTCGTCCTTTTGCAGCGGCAGCGTGACTGTCTGCTTTGTTGCGCCTGACTTGTAGACGGCTGTAATCAGCTCAATCGTCCGGCGGCCATCCTCGCCGCCAATTGCGGGCAGGGTGTCGTTCTCCAGCGCGGAGAGGACGTTTTCCAATTCGCCCGCGTGCCCTTCGTAGGGAAGCTGCGGCTGCGCATCCACAAAATCGCGGATTTTCTGCTCTAACTCCGTATTTTCAATCGGGAAGCCGTTCGGTTTGGAGATAGACGCGTACACGCTGAACGGCGCGGCGACTTTCGCCTTCTCGCACTGGAAGACCAGCTCCTGCTCTTCGCCGTGATGCACGACGGAGGCTGTCAGCTGCGCCAGCGCGCCCGGATATTGCAGCAC
>OIQL01000247.1_pt1 | contig 15556 bp, 20 predicted proteins | sample 1585961 | NCBI WGS metagenome assembly OIQL01 (sample SAMN02674970, study PRJEB24791) | human gut metagenome, SKBSTL043 | isolation source: stool | host: Homo sapiens | place: USA | reverse complement strand
GACGGACCGGATGGGGTCGAAGGGGCAAACCGCATCATCGATGAGCTGATCAGGCGCATTGAACCGCCCGTATTCCGCTCACGGAAGGATGTAAGAAAACGGAATAAGAAAAGATTATGACAACTTTAAAACCAAGAAAAAATGAATGAAATAGAATTAGATAAAATATATAACGAAGATTGTCAGGAAGGAATTAAACGTATTCCTGATGCCAGTATAGACTGTATATTAACAGATCCGCCGTATTTGTATTTAAAAGGACAGAAATTAGAGCGTAAATTTGACGAACAAACTTTGTTTGCTGATTTTAAAAGGGTCTTAAAGCCTACGGGATTTGTCGTTATGTTCGGTCGCGGGACATCATTTTATAGGTGGAACACCATTCTATCAGATTTAGGGTTTAAATTTAAAGAGGAAATAATTTGGGATAAATCAAATATAACATCTCCTTTATTAACTTTACTAAGGGTACACGAAACTATAAGTATTAGCAGTTTGGGTAAGGGAAAAATTAATAGGGTTAAGGTTCCATACATAGAGGCTAAAAATGGTAATTTGGCCTCAGTATTACAAGATATAAAAAGACTGAAAGTTATATTACATAATCCTAAATCGTTGAAAGCAGTTGAAGATTTTTTAATCAACAATGTTGCATCTTATAATCTTGATAGGGTTAGTGGATATAACGTATCGGCTCAGCCGGGGTTTAAGAATGAGGATAGATGCGCTGCGGTAGTCAGAGCCATGAGTGATGGATGTACAGAGAGAACGATAATTAGAACAGATCTGCATAAAGATGAAAAAGCAAACAAGCACGGATTGCACGGAGACATGAAAATTGGAGACAGGTCGTGTAATGTTATATCGTCAATGTCATGTGGAATGAATGAGAAATCAATCATTAAGATAGTTCGTGACCATTACAGCGCAATTCACCCGACACAAAAACCTGTTCGTTTGCTTGAAAGATTGCTGGCATTAACCACACAGCCAGGTGATGTTGTTTTAGACCCATTTATAGGCAGTTGTTCAACGGCAATTGCATGTGTTAATACTAATCGTAAGTATATTGGTTTCGAAATCGACAAGGAGTATTACGATGCTGGTATGAATAGATTGAATAAGGTTATTTCTGAGCCTAAATTGGTAATGTAAATTAGCGTAAAACTGAACAATTATGAGCAAGTTTGTAGAACTCACCGATTACGATGCAAGCATCCATCGCGACATCCTCGACGCACTGGTACGCGAAGACGAAACGGTCATTGAGGTTTGCGAGGACAGGGCCATTGCCGAAATGCGATGCTACTTGGGCAAACGCTACGACTGTAACAAGATTTTCGAGGCCACCGGCGAGAACCGGAACCAGCTCGTGCTGATGATGGTCATCGACATGGCGGTCTATCACATCTTCTGCATCCATAACCCGCAGAAACTCTCCCAGGTGCGCAAGGACCGCTATGAACGGGCGGTGGAATGGATGAAGGCGGTGGCCGACGAGGATATTTCAATCGAAGGGGCTCCGTTGCTGCCCGAGGAACAAAGGGCGGGCAGGTCGGATTTCCGCATTCAAAGCAACCGCAAACGAACGAACCACTGGTAAACAAGCAAGCATCATGAAAAAGAAGAACAGAAAAAGAAACAAAGCCGGCATCATCACCGTAGGGGGAAATTTCGCTTTGCCGGGACAGAAGAAACCGAATGTGATTGTGCTCACACAGCCCAAACGCTTCGGACTGGACATTTCAGATTACATGGCAGCCGTCAGGGCAGCCGAGAATGTCGATTTCTCACGCCGTTACAAACTCTATGACCTCTACGAGGATATTCTGATGGATACGCACCTTTCCTGTGTAATCGAAAAGCGCAGGAATGCCGTGCTGTGCTCCAACATGGAGTTCCGGGTGGACGGGAAACCGGACGATAAAATCAACGAGCAGATACAGTCGCCCTGGTTCAACCGGCTGGTAGGCGACATCCTCGATGCTAAGTTCTGGGGGTTCTCGCTCTGCCAGTTCCACAAGCTGCAGGAGTGGGTGGATTACGACCTGGTGCCGCGCAAGCATGTAGATCCGGTCAGGGAACTCATTTTGCGGTACCAGACGGACACTACCGGCCATTCCTGGGATGAATATACCGACCTGCTTTTTGTGGGTTCACCGTCCGATTTGGGCCTGCTGGCCAAAGCGGCTCCTTGGGTCATTTACAAACGTAACACCACGGGCGACTGGGCACAGTTCTCCGAGGTATTCGGCATGCCTATCCAGGAATATATCTATGACTCCGATGACGATGAGTCCCGCCAGCGGGCCATGGAGGATGCGGCGAATGCCGGAAGCCTGGCGCAGTTCTTTCATGCCAAGGACACGGAACTCAAACTTACGGAAGCCGGAAACAAAACAGGGTCTGCCGATGTCTATGAACGCCTCTGCGAACGGTGCAACAACGAAATCTCCAAGCTGATACTGGGCAATACGCTGACCACCGAATCGTCCGAAAAAGGCACACAGGCTTTGGGTACGGTTCATAAAAAGGTGGAGGACAAGGTGCTGGAGGCTGACCGGAAGTACGTGCTCAACGTGCTGAATTACGACATGACGGACATTCTGCTGCGCATGGGCATCAATACTGAAGGGGGGACATTTTGCTTTCCGGAACCGAAGGAAACGGATGCCGGTACCAAAATATCCATCCTTACGCAGCTGAAGAAAAACTTCAACATCCCCATCGATGACGACTATCTCTATGAGGAATTCGGTATCGACAAACCGGCCAACTACGAGCAGCTGAAGGCGGAACAAAAGACGGCTGAACAAGCCGGCCAGATTCCAAGCCCGAAGAAAGAGCCGGAACCGGCGAATAAGGGACGGGATGATGAACCGACACCGAAACAGAAAAGAAACTTCCGGAACTGGCTCAAAGGTTTTTTCGTGAAAGCCCCGGCAGACGGGGCAGCTTTAGACTGGTAGTCGACAGACTGTATGCGGCTGACAATGGCAACATCTCCATGGAGTTTGACTTTTCCGAAGAGGTGCTGCGGCGTGCCTTGCTGAACATATACAGCAGGGACTTTCATCCGGCAACCGAAATCGAAATCAACCTGTTCAATGAAATATGGGCAACGATGGACAAGGCGGCAAAGGAAGGGTTCAGCAAATCCAAGGCCATTACTCCGGACGAGGATTTCAGAAATGCCATACTCCGGAACAATGCCGTATTCTCGGCATTCAAGGTACATCGTATGCAGAATGACATGGCACGGCTTTTATTGGATTCAAACGGCATTTTAAAACCGTTCGACAAATGGGTACAGGAAGTCTTGCCCATTGCTTCCCATCAGGTTCGTCACTGGCTGCGGACGGAGTATGACACGGCGGTCATCCGGGCGCATCAGGCGGCTGACTGGCAGCAGTTCCTGCGCGAACGCGATATTCTGCCCAATCTCAAATGGCTACCGTCCACCTCCATTCATCCGGGAGCTGACCACCGCCCATTTTGGAATACCATCCGACCGATTGACGATCCGTTCTGGAACAATCACCGACCGGGCGACCGGTGGAACTGCAAGTGTGACCTTACAGCCACCGATGAAGCGCCGACAGCAGTACCGGACGAAAATGGGCAGAATAAGGCACATGACGGTCTGGAAAACAATCCGGGAAAAGACGGCAAACTGTTCTCAGACAAACACCCCTACGTTACTGAAGCGTATCCGGGAGCAAAAAAAGCCGTGGACGCACTGACCAGACGCATCAACGAGATGATAGCCGAAATGCCAGACAACCTGACGCTGGAGGAAAAAACCGACATCGCCCGCAACAATCTCAAGATAGAAAAGGCACTCGGCGTTACCAAAGGTAAGCCGATGACATACGAACAGGCAAACAAGGGAAAGGAAAATCCAAAATTCGGAAAAGAGGAAGGATACCGCGTGAATTGCCAGACCTGCACCGTAACACACATGCTCAGAAGGTTAGGGTTTGACACCGAGGCAAAACCCAACATCAGACAAAGCGCATACAATGAAATGGCAAAACAAGGTATCACATGGGAAGAACGTTTCCTGAACCGGGACGGAACAAAGCCGGATTATGACTATACCTATAAATGGCAGGTCAGAAAGGGATACCAAGTAATGAACGCAAACCGACTGAAGGAATACTTCAGGGAAAAATTCAGAGAGGACGGAATATACGAGATATATTGTGCCTGGAAAGGCGGCTCCGCACACGTGTTCTGCGCGGAGGTGACTGAAGGAAAGACAAGGTTCTTCGACCCGCAAACCGGAAAGGATGATGCAAGCAATTACATACAGAACATGAAAGCCAACTGTGTGGGAGTGATAAGAATAGACAACAAATTGGTAAATCCCAAAATCATGGGACTATTTATCACCAAATAAACGGGAAGAAAGTGTCAGTCCCTCCTCACCGTCCACCAGACGGCAGGACTGACCGTCGAACAGAATAAAGGTAGGAAGACCGACAGGCAACTCAAAACCATCCCCGTCAACACAGCCCACAGAATAGATGCTTCCTTCAGGGGAACTGGCTGATAAAACAACGGAGTTATAACCGTGGATGTTTGCTAATTCTGACACTTGTTCCGGTATATTCATAACGCATAAAAGGCATATTGGAAGCCTCGGTTGCAAAATTATAAATTATTCTTGAATTACTGATGATTATGGACATAAAAGATTTTACGGAACTGATAAAGCGGAAACGTAACAGACTGGACAGTATGATGCGCCGCAAACTGCCCGTCGCCGTTGGCCGCATGGCAAAAGACCACTTCCAGGACAATTTCCGGCAGGGTGGCTTTGTGGATGGAGGACTCCACCCTTGGCCCAAAGCCAGACGTCTCTCCTCGGGCGGTACTGATGCCGCCAGCAACTACGGAACGCTGCTCTCCGGCAGGAAGCATCTCTTCAAATCGGTCGGATACACGCCTGCCGACTATCGGGTGAGAGTGTTCAACGAGGAGGTCTATGCGCCCGTCCACAACTGGGGCGGCGAAATCGATGTCACCGTCACAGACCGCATGAGGCGCTTTGCATGGGCCAGGTTCTACAAGGCTTCGGGAAAAAGAAGAAAAGCCGGCACAAGGCAAAAGAAACGCGTCAAACGGCGTTCCAAACCGAAGGGACTGAATCCGCAGGCACAGTTCTGGAGGAACATGGCGCTTACCAGAAAGAAGAAACTGCACATCCGCATCCCGCAGCGCCAGTTCATGGGCGAAAGCGAAGAATTGAACCGGCGTATCCGGGAAAAGGTGGACCAGGAAATTACCAACATTTTAAACAAATAACGATATGGACGAAATTTTTATCGCAATCATGGAACAGATTGCACAGGAGCTGCCGGAACTCTCTCTCATCGACGAGGACTACGGACAGTTGGAAATGGGGGCGGAAGAGGACCAGTACCCGGTTACTTTCCCCTGCGTATTGATTGGAAATACCAGTTCAGACTGGCACGACCTCGGATACGGGGCACAGAAAAGCGAATCCGTACTGACCGTCCGGCTGGCCATCGATTGTTACGACGATACAAGCTACGCATCCGGCACGTATGACAAGGTGAAGGAAAGGCAGCAGCTGGCCGGAAAATTATACAGGTCGCTGCAGTGTCTGCAATGCACGGACAACGCTTCGCCGCTGGTACGCGAGAAAAGCCGCTCGTATGCCATGCCGCATTATATCAAGGTTTATGAAATGACGTTCTCATTCACACTGCACGATGAATCGGCCATGCCGTCATCTTACGGGAAATAGCTCAAGCTGGGCGGCGGTCAGACGGGGGGCTTTCACCTTGGGAACAGGCTTCAGATTGTAGTCTGTTCCTTCGCGTGATTTCCGGCGGATGATGGCCATGATGCGCTCTTCCGAAATGAAGAACTCCTGCCGGGACAACACTTTCAGGGCATCGTCAAAGCGCAGGCGCTGCACCTCCGTCCAGTAATAGTAACGGCGGCACAGGGCTGCATCACGGAGTTCAATCAGTTCCTTATCTCGTCCTTTGGCCATAAAAAAAAGTTATTTACTGCAAAATTAGGCATTTGGCATATCAGGAAAAAGAAAAACGCCACAATCACAACGGATGCGGCGTTTTTTCTGTTTAGAGTGTGAACAAAATCACATGGTCAGCAGTTCGGTATCATCCTTACCGGGAACAAACGGTTCGATACGGGTAATCACCTTGCTTTGGGCCTTCACACGTCCGCTGCCCAGGCAGACGGGACAGTTGCAGGAGGAAGAAGCCCCGTCCCGGTCCGTGTAAAAAATACGTCCTTTGCCCTCACAGCGTCTGCAAGCCATCACGTGTGGTGCGATATTCTTTGTATTTTCCATATCACAAACGACAGAATGAAGGTTCGATACGGCGCCAGACACCGTTCTCGTCACGCTTGTGGAAATAGTAGTTCACCGCAGTCTTGTACACCACATTGCTCTCACGGAAGAGGTCCATGATTTCGGTGTATTCGCTGTCGAAACGGTCCTCAAGTTCGTACAGCTTGCTCACCGACTTGTAGTCCAGATCACCCTGGCGGTTACGCTCGATCATGGTCATGCCAAGCTGGTACATCGGGTCATCGGTGCCAAGTTCCCGGCTCATGGCGTAGCGCTTCAGGTAATCCACCAGACGTTCGGCGGCGAGGTTGGCACGTTCATCGAAGCTCTTCACCTTGTTACTCCTCACTTCCAGCTTCATGTCACCGTCCACGATGGTGAAACTCGCCTGGTCATCCTTGCGGAGCTGGCCGTAGTCACGCATCAGGTCGCGGAAAGAGGCGGCTTCCTTCTCTACCCAGTCACGGAAGGCTTTCACGTCATCCACGACCGGAAACAGCCTGTTCTTCACTTCAAGCATGAACTGCGCACGAAGCCCCTCGTAGGCATCGCGACGGTTGCGCTTGTTTTCCTTCTCTTCCTGCTGGAGCTGTTTCAGCAATTCTTTTCTGTCCTGTGCGGACAAGCTCTTTAACTGTTCTTTCAAGTCCATAACTAAAAAATTAAATGGTTGTTACTGTTGTTTATTCTCACATTTGCGGCGGATGGCACGTAGCTTCACCTGTAACGTGTCCAACGCCTCACAGTCAAGTTCTCGGAACTCCATGCCGGCGATACGGCTGTCCCGGCAGAAAGCGTTCACCCGATCCCAGTCGGCCGTGTCGATGCCCAGCAGCTGCATCTGGTGAAGCACCGCCGAACGCTTCTGACGGAGAATCTTCCGGAGCTCCTCACGGTAAGTGGGCGACACCAACTTCTGCATGGCAGACACAGCGGCACTGTATTCCTTCAGCGTCATGTCACGAAGGCTTGTGGTCCGTCCCTCCGTGTACTGGGAAACAATGCTTTCCTTCAGTGCGTCACGATCCGATGTCGGAAGGCGGTTCAAAAGGCTGTAAAACGCCGAGTAATTCTCGGGCTTGTTTAACCGTTTACGGGTGTTGATGTCTATCTGCATGGTAATGTTATTTCTTTTTTAAAAGTTTACCGCATCTGATACAATACTCTCGATAATGTTTAGTGTGATATTTATTAATATGCTTACTTCGCTTTTGACCACCTTTTCTCTTCATTCTGATATATAAAGTATTATTCCATGTAACTCGATAAGGCATGTGTCCACAAAAGAAGCATACAATACGTCCCCAAATATTCATTTTTGTTCTGATTTGAGCCATACGGCAGTTTAGGCCTGCCGCATGGCAGAATATTAATCAACTATAAATTCGGTTATGTTGGGAATTACTTGAATCCCTTCCATTACCTCTACACTTGTAGGAGTGACAATTGCAGTTACATGAGGATGATAGTTTTCGCAAAGATACTTTATCAATGGCTTTGCCGCCTCTTTCAGTTCTTCAAACTTCCTTTTGTTTTCTTGAATATCAGTTTCCATATTTCGTATTTATGGGTTTTACAAAGCCGCCCAAGGCTCATTTCTTATTTGATTTGAATTAATAACACTTTACGCAAAATAACCCCCTTGGAGTATTATAACATCCTTCGCCTGATTCAAACACCTTACCACATTTCTTACATCTTGGACGGGTGTCTATTGGTTTCAGTGCTTCATGGTAGGGTAAGCTTCCGGTGTTGGGTATGCCTTCAACAAATATCTCTTCAAGGCTGATACCCTTTTCTTTGGCTTTATCACCTGCTGCTATTACAATATCTTTCCACGAGTTAAATGACTTGGTTAAATCTCCTTCATCGTAACCATACCAACGTTCAGGGTCTTTATCTATTTCTGTTTGAGTAATAGAGCGGTAAAGTTCTATATCATCACCAGCTATTATTTGTAACGTCCCATAAAAATGTATAGCTTCGAAGCTAATTCCTCTAAATGTAGTTATATTTACAATTGCTTTCATGATTTAACTTCTTTCGATTTTGCGCCACATTCATCAGTTCATACTCAAATCTCCACTGAACGGAATAGTATTAATGTCAGCCTTTCTCGTGTAGGCCTGCATGAGTGCCACGGAAAGCAGCGTATAGGCATTCTTATTCGCTTTGACAACCCCTGAAATAGAGCCGACAATATGTTTAGTCTTGCCGGTAATGATTGAGCCGACTGTCTGCTCAAGCCCGTCCGGACGGTCCTCACTGGCTACAACGCTCATAAAGACACTAAGATTATTTTCCTTGCAAAAGTTATCCACGTATTGGCAGAGTTCCTTTACTGCCTCTTTCTGTTTTTCTGTAATCATTTCAGTTAAATTTTAATGGTTGATAATATGTTATTTTTCAAGAATATAATCGCACTCAAGAACTTTGACACCACCGTAAAATGTCACTTTGGACGTATCAGTGATACCAAAATGTTCTTTATCCGCAAAAATCATATTTTTCACACCGGACTTCATTTCCCGGATAATGTCCTTAGCCCTTTTATCAGTCCAGCCGTGAGCGGCAAAACCGGCCTTGAACTGGTAAGTGGTCGTTACGGCACCATTCTGGATCCTGGTGGAAACACTAACGGTACCCACACAATTTTCTATAACTTTCTTCTTTCCCATAATTTATATATTTGAAGGTTTCCAATCCACTGTTATAATCGCATACCTTGTTTTACGCTAATCTTTAAAAGTTAATTCTCCATTCATAAGAAGCGGCAGCATCGAATCTCTAAGTTCGGAAAGAAGCCTATTCTCTTCATTATTTAGGTAATAAATATGCTGCTTATACATATTCATAAAGAAAGGCATGATGCTTGACAATATTTCCTTATCAGTATTCTCAATACAAAATACTTTACTATTGGAAGATTGAATATACTTATTCTCAATAATTTTCTCTTTTACTTCGTAATTCTTGAATGATGCAAAACTTTCATTCATAGCTTTCACTACTTCATTGGATGATTCGCAATCTTTTATAATTTCTGTAAGTCCAAGACGTTCAGCCCATACCTTATTAACTGTCACCTTAATAACATTACGTTCTCTGATGACACGGTTAATATCTGATATTATAGCGTTGAAGTCTCGATGAATAGTTCCTTTTAATTCTATCGGCAGATATGAGCCAATAGTAAGATTGTATCCCTTTTGCTCCAGTTCTTCGATTGAAAGCCTTTTAGAGAATGAATCCTGTTCTTTTACTGTAAGTTCGCATATAGCAGCAATCTGTTCATCTGAAAAAGTATTAAATTCCTTTTTATAGATGCGGTTGTAATGAGAAGCGCCACCTTCTCCACGTTGTTCTCTTACTTCAACAGATTTCATTCCCTCCGCATTAATCAGCATCACATCTTTACTCGTTTTCTTCTTATCAAACAAAAGTATGCAAGTCGCTACAGAGGTAGACTCAAACATCTTTTCCGGCAAAGAAATAGCAGCTTGCAGCCATCCCTTCTCAATAAAGTATCTCCTGCACTCTTTCTCTTCTTTGCTTGTAAGCACACCTCTGGGAAGAATCAACGCACATCTTTCACTCCTTTGCAGGCAATGCGCCACGAAAGCAAAATTACAAGTGTATTTCTGAGGTAAAGCTTTGATTATTTCTTCAGATACAGGAACTTTTAAATTAAATGGCGGGTTGGAAATGCCTACATCAGCTTTTAGAAATTCTGTTTCCGGAAACATCGGACGCTGTATAACTCCATATATTGAACCTCTGATTACCTTATATGAACCGATAATATCACCAGTGAGAATATTCTTGTTTACCACTGTCGCATCAATATTGCGAATACAAAGATTAAACAGAAGGATAGGCAATACATTCGTATCCAATTCTTCGCAAACAAACTTTAAATCCGGATTAGTGCACCACTTTTGAATAGTCAGAGAACCGGAACCAGCGCAACAATCGTACACAACTTTCTCGCATGGTGTATAGCTAAGAAAAGCAACCAGCTTAGAAAGAGATACAGGTGTATAATCTTGTTTCTTTTCCTTTCTGTCTGCGTGGTAGAACTGATATACCCTTTGCATCCAATCTACAGTCAAATCAGGGCATAACTCTTTGTACTTCTCAAAATACAAAGTGGGATTCTGAGAAAACAAAGCAAACATAACCTTATCAGGCAGTGTAGTAATGCTGCTACATCCGAAGATGTCACATATCTTTAATGTCAATTCTTTTAATTCCATTTGATTCCTTTCTATTCTATAATATTCCTTTCTCATGGCTCACTTGTTTGAAGGTTTCCAGTCCACTGTTATAATCGCATCCAGCTCACCGCTGCCGCCACACACCGGGCAGGGCACATGCACGTCCTCGCGGCTGCCCTTCTCCGTTCCCCAGAACCAGCCGTTGCCCTTGCAGTAACCGCACTTGTGACCGGTACTGACGAAGTTCTCACGGTTAGGCCCCTTACACATATAGGCGGGAGGACAAATCTCCAGCTGTTTCTTTATCCTGCTCATGCCTGGCCTCCTTTCTGTTTCGGTCCAGCCACATTCCAATAGTCATAGGCGCCCTTCTCCCAGATCGTGTATTCACCAGTGGAACCCTGATAACGTCCCTTACTGAAGGCGACGTAGCCTTCCACCCATATCTTCAGATCGGCATCATACATCACGCTCGTGGCCGCATCACCTTTAGGATTCTTGCCGCGGGCATGGCTGATGAAAATAAACAGCTTGTCCGGAAACTCCTCCTTCAGCTGGATATAGTCACGGTACGTCATCTGTGTGTATTGGAAGCTGTCAATGATCACGATGTTAAAGCTTTTATGGCGGCGAAGCCTGAGCTTCAAAGTGGGGATGTCCTCCTTGATGAACGCCAGGTGGCGGCTCACCTCGGCCATACCAAAGCGTCGCAGGTTATTCTGGACTGTCAGAGAAGTACCTTCTTCCAGGGAGTTGAACGCCACACGGTCATACTTGCAGAGTTCCTTGCAGAGCTGCATCACGAAAGAGGTCTTGCCGTTACCGCTGTTGCCCCACACGAACCAGCAGCCCCGGACTTCCGGAGTGTCGAAGGCATCCTTCCATTTCCCCTCGAAAGGAAACACATCATACTTCTTGCTCAGAATGTCCCTGACATTCAAGGCACGCCTCATGCCGGCCTTTTTATTATTCTTTTTCTCTTCTTCCATGGTCAAAACAGTTTTAATTGCCGGATATTGTCAATTCGGTCAAGCACGGCCTGCCGTGCGGCACCCCGCATCTTCTCATGGCAGAGCATCCAGCCGAGTGCCCACAATAGGGCATTCTCACGGGTGGAGAACTGTCCCCATTTGCGCCCCGGGGCGAAGCCGCCGCCGGAACCGCCGACCTCCATGCGCACGCCGGAGGTCCACCAGCCGTCCTGCTGTCCCACAAGGGCGTCCAGGTAGTCGTGTCCATTACGGTAAACACTCACCGTCTCATATTCAGTCAGGACAGGATAATCGCTCCAGGGAGCGGGAAGCTGGTCGCGGCCGTCGATTTTCAGGTATTCAAATTTATTTTCCATATCCTTAAAATTACGTTTGAACGGAATTTGAACGGGGGTCATTCCCCCGTCATGCGTTTTACCTTATGAATGGATTTCTTGACGCGGCGCAGGTCAAAGTCACAGGCGGAAGCCTCTTTCATGACATAATCGATGCCTTTCCTGTCAGTCACCCCGTTGGCCGAACAGATGGCGTATACATCCCGCTCGTCAGTGGGCTCCAGTGCATAGAACTTACGTCCGATACGGCTGTAAAATTCCTTGTAACCCGGTTTCTGGTATTTAAGCCCGTTGCTGATGCGCTTGGCTATATAGTCGGTACTCAGGAAGACCACGCCGCATTTTTCCTCCAGCTTGTTGTACAGGCTGATAAAGTAGTGGAATACCGGTTCGGTAAGCTTGTCGGCTTCGTCAAATACAAGGAGCGGAGCGTCCATCTGGATAATGTCGTCAAGGATAAGGCTCCAGACCTCACGGATATTGCAGCCCTCCGTGCGTATGCCGACCGTGCGGGCTATCTCACGGACGAAATCACCTTTTTTCATGTCCTCGGAACAAAGGATATAGAAAACTTCCCTGTGTTCCTGAAGATAACTGCGGGCGGCGGTACTCTTGCCGCAACCGGCTTCCCCCGTCACCCAGGTGACATTGCGCCAGCGCTGCGCATCGGCAAGCACTCCGGTGATCTCCTGATAGGCACCGGTCTCTACAATCTGCCAGCCGGTAGGATTGACGCTCCCGACCTGTGAGGCTATATTGCGGAACATCTCATCGCTGATATTCTCATAACGTCCGTTCAGAATGTTGCTCACCGTTCCGACACTTGTGTTCTTAAGGCTGCCGGCCGCTTTGGTCTGGCTCGGATATTTTGCCACATAAGCCCTCAGACTCTCGCTGATGGCATCCTTGTCTTCTCTTTTCAATTCACTCATATTTTTCTTATTTAAAATTTCCTGCTATAATTTTCCTACCACTTTGCGCACACTCACTTCTTTCTTCCCGAGCTGGTCCCAGGTAATGTTACTGATTACCTTTGTGGAACGTCCCAGGACAACCTCTTCCGGAGGCCGGCTGTATTTCTTTGTGCGGCGGTCTATCTGGCGCTGCACCTCGGCCGTGACACCTTTCAGGTTGGGGCTGCGCAGCCCGTGCTGTTCAGGCGCAACCCCATGCTCGTATTCGATGGACTTGGCTGCGACCTGACGTTCGATGCGGTCATGGACGTTGGCCTCCTGTTCCCGGCGTATGAACGCCGCCTCACCCTCGGTCTGGTCCTGGATTGCGCGATGAACCACCATGTACGGTTCGGCAACGCGTTCGAAGCGGAGAGCACCGCCCTTGTCTTTCCAGTACAGCCGGACGCTGCTGAAATCATAAGGGTCATACTTGACATAGAACTGTCTGTAGGTATTACGGCGACGCCACTCATGGTCAGGAACACCGGGGGAGGAATAGACCTCATAGGTGCGCGGCCTGCCGCCGACAGTGAACTCTATGCCGGCAGAGGTGAAAGTGCTCGGCCGGGAGGTCATAACCCAGAAGATGTCCACCATGTCACGGGCGGTCACCGCTTCCGTGTCCTCGTTTACACTTGTATCGTACATCTCTATCCGGGGGATGCCGGTAACAGGATGCTTCATTTCGTTCCACTCCCGGCGTGCCTCGACATATTTTGCCTTCAGCTCGTCGAGAGTATAGAGCCGGTCCCTGTTGGCCTCGATGAACTCAAGGTTCGGACGGCTGGAATCTTTTCTGGCAGTGATATTCTGTCCGGTAAAGCCCCAGTATTTGTGCAGGACCTGGCTCTGAAAACGCCCGAAAGCGGATTCTATCGTCTTGGACTGCCCGCTGTAAGGGGCGGTGGGACGGTGGATATGGCTGATCTTGTCAAGCAGACCGTCGGAGACACGTTCAAGCTTCTTATGACCGCCCTGGTTGTCATGGACCAGCTCGTAAGGCTTGTGCCCGCTTGTCTGGAGCGCCATGCGGTAAGCATGGTACTGCGCCTCATAATCCTCGTTCTCGCTGATATGGAAGCCGAGCAGGACTTCACTGTAGGCATCCATGACCTCGTACACCCCGATGGTGCGGACCTTGCCGCCCTCATCCCGGTAATAAAGGTTCAGTTTGGTACCGTCACCGTACCACAGGCTGTCACGGCGGCTGGGGAGTTCGGTCTTATGCTTGCGGCCGTAACGCTGGTGGGCCTTCATTTCACCGTCACGCATCTGTCGCCCGTGACGACGCAGGGCGACCGCGCGATTCTCAGCCACCTGATGGCGTTGGGCGCAACGGTGGAGGAGAGCGACAACCACATCCGCGTGAAGGCGGACAAGCTGCACGGTGCGACGCTGGACATGCACGACTGCCCGGACATTGCGCCGATTCTGGCACTGACGGCGCAGCTTGCGGAAGGGGAGTCGCGCCTGACGCACTGCGGGCGGCTGCGCCTGAAGGAGTGCGACCGGCTGGCGGCGACGGTGGAAATCCTAAACCTGCTGGGCGGCAATGCACAGGCGGATGGCGACGACATTGTGCTGCACGGCGTGAAGCAGCTGCGCGGCGGCGTGACGCTGCCGAACTACGGCGACCACCGCATGGTCATGCTTGCATCCATTGCGGCGACAAAGTGCGAGCAGCCCATTGAGATGGACGGCATTGAAGCGATTGACAAATCGTGGCCGGAGTACCTGAAAGTTTATCAGATGCTGGGAGGAAAGTGCGAATGAGCAGCGCTTTCGGGCAGTATTTGAAGCTGTCGATTTTTGGCCAGAGTCACGGCGAAGCGCTCGGTGTGACGCTCGATGGCTTTCCGGCAGGTATGACGATTGACATGGAGCAGCTTCTTGCGGAAATGGCGCGCCGTGCGCCGGGGCAGAGCCTGATGACGACCGCACGCAAGGAGCCGGATGCGCCGGAGTTCTTGTCAGGTGTGCTGAACGGGCGGACGACGGGTCAGCCGATTTGCGCCATCATCCGCAACACGAATCAGCGCTCGAAGGACTATGGCGATGGTGTGGATTTGGTGCGTCCGGGTCATGCGGATTACACCGGGCATGTGCGCTACTTCGGCTTTGAGGATTGGCGCGGCGGCGGCAGCTTCTCCGGTCGGCTGACGGCGGGGATTGTGCTGGCAGGCGCACTGTGCAGCCAGTATCTGGTGCATCAGGGCGTAAAAATCGCCTGCCACATCCAGCAATTGGGCGATGTGCGGGACGCGTCGTTCCTGGTGGCAGATGCGGCGGCGGACTATGCGTTCCTCAAGGGGATGCACCTGCCCGTGCTGACGGCGGGGTTGAATCAACAGATGGAAGAAGCAGTGCTGGCGGCACGGGACAAGCAGGATTCCGTCGGCGGCGTGCTGGAGTGCATGGTGACGGGGCTTCCGGCAGGGCTGGGCGCGCCGTTCTTCGATAGCGTCGAGAGTGTGCTGAGCCACTTGCTGTTCGCGATTCCGGCAGTCAAGGGCGTTGAATTTGGTGAGGGCTTCGGCTTTGCATCCATGCGGGGGAGTCAGGCGAACGACCCGTTCCGCATGGAAAACGGCGAAGTTACGACGGAAAGCAATCATTCCGGCGGCATCAACGGCGGCATCACGAACGGAATGCCGGTGATTTTCCGCTGCGCCGTGCGCCCGACCCCAGATCGGAAGAGCGTCGT
>OIQL01000192.1_pt1 | contig 18361 bp, 10 predicted proteins | sample 1585961 | NCBI WGS metagenome assembly OIQL01 (sample SAMN02674970, study PRJEB24791) | human gut metagenome, SKBSTL043 | isolation source: stool | host: Homo sapiens | place: USA | reverse complement strand
CTTGTAAGCGGCAGGTCGTCGGTTCGATCCCGACAAGAGGCTCGACGCGTAGAAAAGTGGCGTATTATATGATACGTAGACTTTTCTACGCATATAATTCTTACCTTGGGTAAGTACTCCAGGAGCCTTCCCCCAACTATGGGCTTCCTGGAATGAGGGCGGAGCGTCCCCCAACCAGCTCCGCGCCTTCAGGGGGGCGGGAACATCCCCTTCTCTCCCGCCCCCTTTTTCTTTTCTTTTTTTGAGCTCAGAACAATCTGACGAGCAGGAATGGTGACGGTGGCCGGTGAAACCGCAGTATGGGCCGGAACAACCGTTACGATGGGTGGCGTAATCGTTCATCCAGCAGGAAGAGTATGGCAATGGCACGGCGTTGGACCCCGCAGCGGTTTGTTACACTGCGTCGCATCCGCGTAATCGCCTGTATCGCGGCGACCAGTATCGCGCTGGCTGGATCATTCGCGTTCACCGCGCGTAAATCCGTAGCCCTGAACATCAACGGGCAAACCACCCAAGTCACCACATATGCGATGACGGCCACCCGTCTTCTGGAGGAACAAGGGGTGGATATCAAGACTCACGATATCGTCACTACCTCGTCCGGCGACCAACTCGCCAATCATGCCGTGGTCACCGTACAGTCCGCCTACCAGACCACTATCAACATCGACGGCACGTCCGTTCCCTTCTGGACCGTGGCCACCAGTGCCGACCAGTTGCTGGGATTTTTCGAGGAAAACCAGAACAACGCCACAAAAATCACCGTCGACATCGACAATGTGTACAACCAGCTCACCGGCGGACTGGTCATCAATCAGGATGGCCCGGTCACCGTCATTGCGGACGGCAAGACTTCCGTGGCCCCCAACGGCAAACTGCCCGCGGCCTCCATTCTTGACTCCAAAGGCATCGTGCTGAACAAAGAGGACCGTGTGAGCGTCGAAAAGGACGGCGATACCACTATCCTGCGCGTACGGCGCGTGACGCATGGCGAGGAAACGCGCACAGCCGTAGTGCCATACTCCACACAAACCATCATCGACTCCAATCTTCCTGAAGGCCAGTCGGAGATCCGCCAGCAAGGCGTCAATGGCGAGAAAACCCAGGTGTATAACGTCACGTATGTCGATGGCGTGGCCGAATCGGAGACGCTGAAATCCGAAACCGTCACCACGATGGCCATCGACCAGATCATCGCCGTAGGCGCCGCCAAGTCTGATACCGATAAAGGTTCCGACAAAAAATCCGACTCCGCCGATAACGGCAAGGCCGATTCCGGTTCCAACAATCAGCACGAGTCGTCCGGTAACAATGCCAACAACACAGGCGACAAGAACAACAGCAGCTCTGGCAACAACACGAACACCGATACCAACAACAATGCCGGCAACACCGGCGGCAACAACTCCGGTAACACCGGTAACACCGGCAACTCCGGCAACACTGGTAACACCGGCGGCGGTACGAACAACAATTCCGGCTCTTCTGGCTCCGATTCAGGCACAACCACCACGCCCTCCGGCCGCCTGTGGCACGCCACCGTAGCCCAGGCTCAGGCCTATGCCGCCGGTGCCGCCGCGCAGCGCGGGTGGACAGGCAACGACTGGGATTGTCTGGTCAAACTATGGACCCGCGAGTCCAGTTGGCTGTGGTATGCCGAAAACGCAAGCTCCGGTGCCTACGGCATTCCTCAGTCGCTACCAGCAGACAAAATGGCTGCGTTCGGTGCCAATTACCGTGACGATGCCGCCGTACAGATCGATTGGGGTCTGTGGTACATCGCACAAGCCTACGGCAGCCCGTCCAAGGCATGGCAACATTCCGAACAAGTCGGTTGGTACTGATCGGTTACGAAGCCCACAAGGAACACACGCTTATGAACGACACCATTCCCGCCACTGGTCACCTGTTAGGTGCCGCCGATATCCGTCGTATCGCGGCCGATGCCGGCATCAGCCCCACCAAGAAATTCGGGCAGAACTTCGTCATCGACCCCGGCACGGTCCGTCGTATCGTACGCGAGGCGGGAGTGACCGCTGCCGATCATGTCATGGAAGTCGGCCCCGGCCTGGGATCGTTGACATTGGCGATTTTGGAAACCGGCGCCACCATGACCGCAGTCGAAATCGATCCGCCGCTGGCCGAACGACTGCCGGGCACAGTCGCCGAATTCATGCCCGAAGCCACGTCACGACTCACCGTCGTCAATCGGGATGCCTTAACCGTCACCCCGGAGAACGTGCCTGATTTCAGCGATGACGCATCGTTTACGCTGGTCGCCAATCTGCCGTACAACGTGGCCACGCCGATTCTGCTCACGCTGTTGGAGCGTTTCGACAACCTCGGCTCGTTCTTGGTGATGGTGCAAAAAGAGGTGGCCGACAGACTCGCCGCCAAGCCCGGTTCCAAGATCTACGGCACGCCGAGCGTGAAGCTCGCCTGGTATGGCACCGCCGAACGGGTGGGCACCATCGGCCGCAATGTGTTCTGGCCGGCTCCCAATGTGGATTCCGCGCTCGTCAAATTCACCCGGTATCAGGCCGATGACCCGGCTGCCCCGGGAACTGCGAACAGCACAGACGACGGCACACAACGGGAACTCGTATTTCGTCTGATCGATGCGGCATTCGGTCAGCGTCGCAAGACCCTGCACGCGGCATTGAAGACCATTGCGCCCTCCGAGGCATTCTCCATCGCCGGCATCGATCCGACCCGTCGAGGAGAGACGCTCACCATCGCCGAATTCACCGCTCTGGCCAAGGCCATCGAATCGTGTGGAGATGGAGATGAGGCACAATGAGTCCGGTAATCTCACATCCACGCTCAGCCGCTGCCCGACATCAGTCCGATGAGCTCTCCCCCATCACCATTACGGTGGATTGCCCGGCGAAAACCAATCTCACCTTGGAAGTGGGACCTGCTCACGACGAATGGGGCGGACGCCACGAACTGGACACCATCTACTGCGCAATCGGCGTATACGACACCGTCACCGCAACCGCCAAGCAACCCGGAGCAGGATTCTCTCTGGAGCTCGAAGGCGCTTATTTGGGCGACTTGGCCTCCTCACGCAGCGACATGCGCCGCAACCATGCGGTACTGGCCCTCTTCGCCATGGCCCAGGCGGCCGAGCGCGAGCCGGATGTGGCGTTGACCATCACCAAGCGCATTCCCGTGGGTGCCGGACTAGGCGGCGGTTCAGCCGACGCCGCGGCGACCATGCTGGCGGTCAATCGTCTCTGGGAGCTGAACTGGCCCATAGAGCGCCTGCGCACCATTGCTGCCACGTTGGGCGCGGACATGCCGTTCTGCCTGACCGGTGGCCTTGCATACGGCACCGGTTTCGGCGAACGCATCACGGATATCGCCCCCGGCAGCCGCGATGAGCTGGCGCTGATAGAACAGGGATTCAGCGGCGAAGTATTGGTCGGCGCATACCAGTCGCAACTCAGCACTCCTGAGGTCTACCACACCTTTGACATCGTGGGAGCCGCAGAAGGCGACCGCAATCATCTGCAGGCTGCGGCAATCAGCCTGCATCCCCGCAGCGGGCAGGCCATCGACGCCGCCACGCAGGCGGGTGCCAGCCATGCATTCGTCTCCGGATCCGGCCCCTCAGTGGTCGCTTTCGCCGCCGACGAGGCAGCGGCACAACGCATTATCGAGGTGTGGCGCGATACAGCTGTGGTCGATCGTATTATTCGAGCCAAATCTCCCGAACACCCCAATATCAGCGTCAGACAGTGACGCTAAGGTAGCAACCAGCCACCCGACCCATGAAAGAAGTCCACCGATGACGTATCAGGTTGATGAACGTGAAGCCCGCAAGGCGTACGTGCGCCGCCGCCAGACCATCGTCTTTTCCATCAGCGGCGCGGTATTGGCAGTAGTGCTGGTCATAGCCCTACTGTTCAATTTCCACGTTTTCGGCCTCGGCGAAGTGGAGACTCCGGCCAGCCAGCCGAATTACGGCAACGCGGCGCCGTGCGCGGTCAAGGACAGCAGCGGCAAAGCGCAATACGTGTCCAACGCTTCGGTCGGCATTCGCGTGATGAACGGCACCTCTCACGGCCAATTCGCCAAGGCCGTGGGTGAAGCTTTGGCCAATCGTGGATTCAGCGTGCAGAAAATCGATAACTATTCCAGCACCGACGTTGAACGCACCACCATCTACTTCGGCAAGAACGCCATTAATCAGGCGTATACGCTGATCGGCAATTTCACCGACGCCACCATGATCATGACGGCTCGCGAGGATCAGCTCATCGATGTGGTCATCGGCGCCACGTTCAACGATCTGCAGGACACCAACTCCTCCCCGCAATCCGGTAAGACCATCACCAATATCGAGGGTTGCAAGGCCGCCGATAGCATGACCAAGCTGCCCGCCGACACCAAACACGACGCATACACGGCGCAGTAAGGCGCATACAGCTTCATCTTCGCGAAAAACCGTACGCTGACACGTATTCAGCGTACGGTTTTTTGGTATCGGACTAGTATCGGACTACTGAATCTCGGCGTACCAGCACTTGAGTTCTTCGACGGCCACATCGTGGTCCACCGGACCGTTATCCAAGCGGTATTCCAGCATGTGCTTGTAGGCGCGGCCGATCATCGGGCCGGGCTCCAGGCCCAGCAACTCCATAATTTCGTTGCCGTCCAGATCCGGGCGGATCGCGTCGAAGTCCTCTTTCTTCTTGAGTTCGCGGACGCGCTCCTCCATCTCATCCATGGCCTGGGAGAAGATCATCGCCTTGCGTTTGTTTTGTGTGGTGGCATCCGCACGCGTGAGCCTGTTCAGCCGCTCATAGAGGTGCCCGGCATCCTTGACATACCGGCGTACGGCCGAATCGGTCCACGGCTCGTCCACATAGCCGTGGAAGCGCAGGTGCATATTCACCAGTTCCGAGACGTCCTCGACCAGATGGTGGTCAAAACGCAGCGCCTTCAAACGCTTGCGGGTCATTTTGGCACCCACCGCGTCATGGTGGTGGAAGCTCACCTTGCCGCCCGACTCGAACCGGCGGGTCTTCGGCTTGCCGATATCGTGCATCACGGCGGCCAAGCGCAGCGTCAGGTCGGGGGCGGGCACCGGGCCGTCCGGGCCGGTTTCCAGGGCGATAGCACGTTCGAGCACAATCATCGTGTGCTCGAAGACGTCCTTGTGGCGGTGGTGTTCGTCGATCTGCAATTGCAGGGCCGGAATTTCCGGGAAGACGATGTCCGCAAGACCGGATTCGACCAACGCCTCAAGGCCGGCGCGCGGACGGTCGGAGAGCAGCAGTTTGGTCAGTTCGTCGCGCACACGCTCGGCGGATACGATGTCGATGCGGTCGCGCATCGAGGTAATCGCCTCGGCCGCGTCCGGCGCGATACGGAAGCCCAGCTGGGCCACGAATCGCACGGCGCGCATCATACGCAACGGATCGTCGTCAAAGGACTGTCGCGGATCCACCGGCGTGCGCAACACGCCCTTGGACAGATCACTGGCACCACCGAACGGGTCCACGAATTGCAGGTCGGGCACGCGCAGAGCCATCGCGTTGACGGTGAAGTCGCGGCGGGACAGGTCGCCCTCAAGCGTGTCGCCATAATTGACCTCGGGCTTACGCGAGTCCGGATCGCACGTGTCAGAGCGATAGGTGGTGACCTCCACCTTGACCTCGGTGCCGTCCGGGCGGCGGCGCATGGCACCCAGCGTGCCGAACTTGCGCCCCATGTCCCAGAAGCCGTCATGCCCCCACCGGCGCAGTATCGGCTCGAACTGCTCAGGCCGTGCGGATGAGCAGAAGTCCAAATCGTGGCTCTTTCTATGGAGCAGCAAATCCCTGACCGGGCCGCCGACCAATGCCAGCTCGTAACCCTGTTCGGCGAACAGTCGACCAAGTTCGATGGCTTCAGGCCATACTTCGAAATCCAATGGGCACCTTCCCGCGTGCGACGTTTTTCTGCCCTACCAGCATACCGTTACCCCACCTGCACACGGGGTTGAGTAAGGTGGAGAATATGATTACGCCCGCCGACCTTGCCCGCATGCTGGGGCAAACACCAGATTCGGCGGATAGCCATACCCAAGACCACCTGCTGTATACGTCCGAAACTCCGCATCATTCCGCCGATTCGGGCGATTCTTCCGATGTCGGCGGCACCGCGAGCCACTCCACCAATCAGGCCGTTCATCAAGACGAAGTAGACGCAGTACCGACTGCGCAACATTCCGGTGTGCCTGGCACACCCGCAACGCCCGCCACACCCGAACCATCCGAATCCGAAATATCGGACGCCGCCAGCGACATGCCCGCACCGAAGCCGATGATGCCCACACCGGCCACCGTCTTCGGCATGCATGCCACCGTCACCATCGCCACTACCAGCGGCACTATCGAGGGGCAGGCTGATGGTATCGCCGGCGAGGCCGGTGCCGAGACGATTGCCGAGGTCGAGCCGATTATCGCCACGGCACAAACGTCCGTAACCATCGTCACGAACGATCCCGCGGCGACCGCTCACGCGGCCGTAGATGCTGCCGTTGCGGTCGCCAAGGCCGCCGCCGCGCACACCACAGCGATACCGACTCCGCGCGACGTGCTGATGCCGCCTGCGGCACGTACCGCACCGGCCGCAACGCCGGTCACCATGCCGGTCTCAGCGCCGTCTGCAGCACCAGTGAGGCCCGCAACGTCAGCGCATCCCACGCCGGCCACGGTCTTCGGCCGGCACCCGTCCGGAGATGTTGCCTCGCCGGAACCGGCAGTGCCGGTAGAACCGGTGACGCCATCCGGCCCGACTCCGGCCATGATGCCGCAACGCCGTACGTCGGACGGTCCGACCACATTCGCTTCACTGGATGCCCAGGAACTGCCGGTCGTACGCGAATATTCGGCAGGCGGTCTGATTTTCGATGACCAGAACCGCGTGGCCATTATCGCCCGTCATTCCCGCTCCGGCCATCTCGAATGGTGCTTGCCGAAGGGGCATATCGAAAAAGGCGAGACCCCGCAGCAGACCGCTGTGCGCGAAGTGCATGAAGAGACCGGCATCCTGGGCGAGGTGATCGATTCCATCGCCACCATCGACTACTGGTTCACCGGTACCACGCAGCGCGTGCACAAGCTGGTCCATCACTTCGCGCTCAAACAGACCGGCGGTGAACTGACGGTGGAAGGAGACCCGGATCATGAGGCGGAAGACGCCATCTGGGTGCGTTTTGAAGATTTGGATGACGTGTTGAGCTATCCCAACGAACGCAAAATCGCGTGGCTCTACGCCAGGAAGAAGAACAGGCAGGCAAACGAGTGAACCTACCCGGAGTCTTACGACATTGCACACGTCTGGCACACGCACTGGCGGCTGGCGTCGCCGTTGTGGCGATGCTGGCCGCTCCATTGACCGTCTACGCGAACGATACGACGGACACGACTGATTCATCCGATACGACGGACGCAACGGGCAATCAGACCGAGAATCAGCCCAAGCAGAGCATTGCCATCACGCAAAGCACCCCCATCGTCACCTCCAAATCGGGCTATCGTGTCACCGCGGTCATCAGCAATACGGACAGCACGGCCACGTCAAGCGGCACACTGCACCTGACCACCAATGCGTTGTTCACCTTTGTCTCGCGCACCGATATTCAGAATTGGGCCGAGAACAACGCCCCCATCCCAACCCCCAACGAGTTGGGTTCCGTTGACGTGCCATCGATTCCCGCCGGCGGCACTGCCACCGTCACCATCGAGGTGAACGCCAATCAGCAGACCCTTGCCTCCATAGGGAGTTGGGGACCGAAACCGCTGATGCTGTCGTATATCGTTGGCAATCAGATACTCGCCGATTTGCCGAGTTTTCTGACCCGATCTTCGGATGGGCTCAACACCGCGACAACACCGGCCATGAACCTGACCGTGGCCATGCCCTACACCGCCAGCGGCTGGCAGGTCGATAATAAGGCCATCAGCAATCGCATTGCCGAAACCACCACTTCCTCGACATCAACATCGTCCAAGTCCAACAGCACGGACAAGGCCGACAAGTCCGATAACGCCGACGCCAGCAACGCGGCCAAAGCCACTGATACGCAAGCCATATCCTTATCCGAACAGGATGCCGATACCGCGCGATCCCTTGGGCAGACATTCGCCAAGCACCGCTCGCTGCAAGTGATCGCGGATCCTCTGTATTGGCGTCAGTCCGCAGTGCAACCGTCCATTGCCGGCATCATGCAGCCCGCCGACTTCGACATCACCGCCTATACCGCACTGGACGATACCGCGGCCTACGAAAAGGCCGGCATCACCACTGAGCAGTGGAACGCCAAGCAGGCGGCCGCATGGTATGCCGACGGAGGCGACTCCGAAACACCCTCCGCGTACGCATGGCAGGGCAACAACTGTTGGACGTTGGATGCGCTGACCGCAGCACGCGAGCAGGGCTATGACACGGTGATTGCCGGTGCCTCTTTCGATGCCGACCAGACTGAAGCCGTACACACAGGCACCTACGTGGTGCATACGCCTGCCGGCGATGTCACCGTGCTGAAGGAGCAATCGACCTTGGGCACGCTGTCCAAGGGCCAAGCCACCAGCACGGACGCGCAGGCCGAGTCCAGCGATGCCGGTCGGTTGGCCCGACTGGTCGCTCAGAGCGCGTTCTACCAGATGGAACAGCCCTATACATCCCGATACCTGCTTATGACGTTCTCCCGCACCACGGAGGCCAGCTGGATAGATCAGGTGATGAGCGCCTTCGAGCAGGCGTCTTGGTTGAATCTGACGGACCTGAAGACCATGGCCAAGGCCGATCCGTACAATGTCAGCGATTCGGTCAATCCCGACAAGGCCGATGATGCCAACACCGCCAATACCCGGTCGGCATTGAGACAGTTGGCCGACAGCCGGCATGACATCATGCGCATGGCCACCTCCATATTGAGGAACGAGATTGATTCCGACGAGGTCTCGTCGTTGGACCCGCAGGCCCTGGCCCGGCAGGACGCCAATGACACCGCCTCGCATAGCAACGATCCGACGCAATGGATTGGCTCTTTACTGGTGCTGCATGACGATATGGCGCTGCGGTCCATGTCTGGCTCCCCCCAGCCGACAGCCACGCGAAAAGCCATGGTCAAAGCCGCGAAAACACTGGCCAGCGATCTTCTGAACGGCGTACGCATCAACCCATCGGAATCGGTATCCGTGTTCAGCGAATCCGCGAAAATGCCAATCACCGTCAGCAATGACCTTCCCTACGCCGTCAGCGTGCAGGTCAACTCACTGACTGACTCCATGCAGATCGTCACCTCGCGAACCGCTGACATCGATATTCCCTCGCATAGCGACGCTCAGGTGACCTTCACCATCCGCGTTTCCACTTCCGGCTCATCGACGGCCCATGTGTCGTTGACCGACCGGGAAGGCAACAGCTTCGGCAACACGCAGGACACCGCGATCACCAGTGTGATGCGCATCAGTGATGCCAGCGGCTTCATTATCATCGGCTTCGCCGTGCTACTGGGCATTATCGGCCTGTGGCGGCAGTTCCATCGGAAGAAGGACCCCGACGAATGAGTTCAAGCGTAGGTCGTAATTCCCTGATCATGGCCACGGGAACCGCTGCTTCCCGTGTGACCGGTCAGCTCCGCACGATTCTTCTCGCTGCGGCCATCGGCACCACCGGATTGGCGGCCAACGCCTATCAGGCCGGTTCCATGATTCCCCAATCCGTGTTCACGCTGGTGTCCGGCGGCATCTTCAACGCCGTGCTGGTGCCCCAGATCGTGCGCACGTTGAAAGAAAAAGACGCCCAAGAACGACTGAATCGCCTGATTACGTTGGCCATCGGCATCCTATTGGCCATGACCGTGGTGATGGCGGCGGCCAGCCCTCTGCTTGCCCGCCTGTACGTGGGTAGCGACGATCACCAGATGATAGCCCTGACCACCTCGTTCACCCTGTGGTGCATGCCTCAGGTGTTCTTCTACGGCCTGTATACGGTATTGGGTCAGATCCTGGCCGCCAAAGACCATTTCCTCACGTATGCGTGGAGCTCAACCGGTGCCAACATTATTAGTTGCGCCGGTTTTACTGGCTTTATTCTGCTGTTCAGCAAGGCCAATGAACAGCCCCTCGAATTCTGGACCGCCGACAAAATCGCGCTTACCGCAGGCACCTGGACTTTGGGCGTGGCCTTCCAAGCGCTGATACTGTTCCTGCCGCTGGCCCGTATCGGATTCAAGTACAAACCCAGCTTCGGGCTTGGCGGCTTTGGACTCAGGTCTATGGGTCCCGTGGCGTTAGGCTCTTTGGGCGTGGTGATCACCAGTGAGATTTCCGGCATTATCCTTACCCGTATCGCCACATCCGCACCGCAGCGCGCCCACGAACTGACCGGTGCCAGTTTGTTCAGCGTGGCAGGCAACGCGACCTATCAGAATGCGTTCACGCTGTACATCCTGCCCTATTCGCTCATCGCCGTATCGGTATCCACGGCTATGTTCCCCAAAATCTCCCGTTCCATCGCAGCTGCGAATCTGGATGAGGCACGGCACGACCTGGTCAACGCACTGAATAATGTGGGCCTGCTCATCATATTCTTCGCCGCCGCCATGGTCGTGTTCCCCGAACCGATCATCCGCGCATTGCTTCCGTCCGTCTCGATGGACGAGACTATGTTGATCTCCTATGCGCTTATCGCCTTGTCTATGGGCATCCCATTGGGATCGGCGTTCCTGCTGATCCAGCGCACGTTCTACGCCTTTGAGGACGGCCTTCACCCCTTCTTGTCCGCGGTGATGCAGTATGGGTTCATCTCGGTATTCATGATTATTGGCATGATGGTACTTCCTCCTGAGCATTGGGTACTCGGCATCGCCTGCTCGGTGACCCTCGGTGGATTACTGGCGTTGCCGCTGACGTTGATGATGTTGCGCCGCAAGTTCGAAGGCAATCTTGGCGGTCGGGAGATCACGAGGACATATGCCAAGGCCATTGTGGCGGCACTGGCTTCCGGAGTTGTGGTCTGGCTGATCAAACGACCGGTAGTCGCACTGTTCGGCGCGGATATTCGACCAGTAGGCGGGCACATGAGCTGGTGGTCTGCGCTGGTCATCTGCGTGGTGCTCACCATTGTGCTGGCCGTAGTATATGTGGCTGTGTTGTGGGTGGTACACACCCCGGAACTCATCAGCGCCTATCACTCGATACTGGCCCGTCTACACAAGACTCCGGCCAGTGAGGACGTTGCTGTGACAGCCCAGCCGGAAAAAAGTCGACGCTACGTAAATCAATCCTGAGACGGAGCCCGTCAAGGATAGCCCCGCACGTAGAATATCTAAGACCAATCTCGAACACCAATCACACGGAGCCGAACGCACTATGAAACCGCAACTCGGAGACACGATTCTCAACCGATATACCTTGGTATCATCGTTGCGTGAGGAGCCTGGCATTCAGGCATGGAAAGCCAACGACCGTGTGCTGGCAAAGGATTGCCAGCTGTTCATCATTACCGATCGCAGCGCTTTCGCCGCAATCGATGAGCTCGCTGGTCGCATCGCCGCCACTCGCCCTGATCGTGTGATTCCCATACTGAAATACCGTATGGAATCCGACGTACTTCTCATTGTCATGCCGGTGGATAGCGGCCAATGCCTGACTGACTACATGGTAGATACCGCCAAGCCGCTCAGCTACAGCGCCATCCGGTCGATTATCGGAGAATGCGCCGACGTGCTGCGCGAGGTCATTGCGGATACTCCCAGCGGCATCGTCATCACAACCGACACCGTTCGAGTGACTACCTCCGGTGTGCAAATTGCCGATGCACCATGTGCCACGATGCTGGCCGATACGTCCGCTACCGATCTGCGCACGGACGGTCCTGAACGGTATGCGATTCGCCAGCTTGCGGCATTACTCTACACCCTGCTGACACGCACGCCAAGCCAAGCGACACCCACATTCAATCTGCGTGCCTTGCCGCAAGACACCCCTGGCGAATTCCGCGTGATTTGCAAGCGTGGATTGGCCTTGAGCGAGCCCGACGATCATACGTTGCCAATGGCTGCCCTTGTAGAACTCGACGCCTTGTTGGGTAATTGGAAGCCGCTCTCTGAACTGAGCGATGCTGACATTGCTTTGCCGAGCGTGGAAAGCGATTGCTCGATTACCAAGGCGATACTGAAGCCTGCCAACGAGACTGATATCGTGCCTATTCCCAGCACGTTGATTAACAGCAGCAGTCTTCCGGAATTGTCTATTACCCCTTCCCTGCCGGTTCAGACGGCCGCCGTCCCCGCTCCGCACGCGATGTCACCGGTTCCTCTGCCTGATGGGTCCAGTACTGCTGACGGTAACCAGTCTCAGTCTGATGCCCGCCGTCTGTTTGACTTCAACCTTTCTGACGCCTGGGAGCACGAAAATCTTTCCGGTGAAGGCACCGGTGACTGGTACAGCGAAATGAATCCGGCCCCCATCGGCGGTCCGGGTGATAATACTCGGTTGACAGTGCCTATTGTTACCGGCGGTATTTCCGATGCCGCCGTGGGAGAGACAACCAGTCGTATTCCCGTGTTCGACGCCAGCGGCCGTGCTGTGGCTCCTGGTGAGGAATCGCTGCGTGCCTTGGAAGAGGAGCAGGCCCGCATTGCCGAAGTAAGCGCCATTCCTCCGAGCTTCACACCGAAGAATGTGCCGGATGACGAGGTTGACAGCAAGCTGCCCGATGAACATCTGTTCGGCAAACTGTCGACCAAGGTCGTTGCCATCATTGTGGCTCTGATATTGGTAGTGGCAGCGGCTGTTTGGGCAGTGCATGCGTTCCGATCCTCCGGAGACAATCCTGCCGATGCTTCCAGCAACTCCAGTGAAGGTGACTGGCCTGATATCAATGCTGACGCTGTGCCATTTGGTGGCAGCGAGAACGCGACGAACGGTGGCACCACTGACGATTCTTCAAAATCGAGTGATGCCACTCAGAGCGAATCCAAGGACTCGGCATCAGACAAGTCCAAGAAGTCCGAGACTGCTGATTCGTCGTCCAAGAAGACCAAGGCCAAGAAGTCCGGCGATAAGGATTCCAGCGCTGTTCCGCAACCGAGCCATGAGAACAACACGGCGTTTACGATTTCCAGCGCCAACTTCCTGTCGAATCCTGGCGGCCAATCCGGGTACGCATACTACATGCACCTTGACCAGCCGCAGGATGCGTACCGCATGGTTATCACCATCCGCACATCCGGTGGTAAGGGCTATATTCGCGCAAATACCACTGGAGACCCCACTCAAGGCAAGCAGGTGGCCGAATTCACCTTTGCTGAAGGTGGCACTACTGAGGTGAAGTTCACCAAAGCCGTCAAGACGCAGGATCTGCTGCTGTGGGTGCCATCGGATAGCCTGCCGCAGAACCAGCTGTACATCGAAAAGGTGGAGGTCTTCTAATCGGCATCTATGCCGATAACTGACCCAAGAAGGGGCGGTACCGTTCGCATACATTCGACGGTACCGCCCCTTCTTCGCATCTGGCTGAATGACACGGAATATCGTATGGGGGTGTGACAATGTTTCACGTGAAACATAACGTCATCATTATCGGTTCTGGTCCCGCTGGCTACACGGCCGCCATCTATCTTGGCCGCGCAGGTCTCAATCCTGTTATGGTCACTGGTGCGTTGTCGCCAGGTGGACAGTTGGTCAACACCACTGAGGTGGAGAACTTCCCCGGATTCCCGGAAGGTATTCTTGGCCCGGATCTTATGGATCGCATGAAGGAACAGGCCAAGCGCTTCGGTACAACCTATATCGCAGACGATGTCTCTTCCATCGAGGCGTGTGAGAGTGATTCGGTCAAGCCGACCTATCGTGTAACACTCTCCGATGACTCCCAGTTGGAGGCATCGTCGCTTATCATCGCCACAGGGTCGTCATTCCGTAAGCTTGGGGTGCCCGGCGAACAGGAGCTGTCCGGACATGGCGTCTCGTACTGCGCCACCTGCGATGGCTTCTTCTTCAGGAACAAGCCTATCGTGGTCGTAGGCGGTGGCGATTCGGCTTTTGAAGAGGCATTATTCCTGACCCGGTTCGGTTCTTCGGTCACCTTGATTCACCGACGCGATAGCTTCCGCGCCTCGCAGATCATGGTGGACCGAGCCAAAGCCAATCCGACCATCACTCTGATGACCAACACAGTGGTGACCTCCATTACCGGCACCTCCTCCCCCACACAGAACACCGGTGCACCTATTGCCATTCCTGGCTTGACGCTCAAACGACCGGCTGTAGCACCGGCCAGTGTCAGCAGCATCGCCGTACGTAATGTGATGACCGGAGAAGAAAGCACGCTGGACACCAACGCCGTATTCGTGGCTATCGGTCATACGCCAGCCACTGATTTTGCGGCCGGTGTTGTGGACCGTGACGATGATGGATATGTCGTGGTGCAGGGTGCCAGCACGGTGACCAGTGCGCCAGGCATCTTTGCTGCAGGCGATTGCGTGGATCGTACTTATCGTCAAGCGATCAGCGCAGCGGGCATGGGCTGCCGTGCAGCGCTGGATGCGCAGGCCTATCTTACGGACTGATGGTGGCGGACTGATGGTGGCTTGCTGTTCTGGCTGCTGCCTGTGACATAGGAGCAACGCTAGGTCAGTGTTACAGCATGCCGCCCTTGGATAGTACGTATCGGTCAAAGGCATAGAAAGACCCCTCAGGCGACGGAGAATCACGATGTGTGATTGTCTCTCCAGCCTGAGGGGTTTTCTATTGCGACAGGGGCTACAGCGCGGGCATACGCCCCTGCCAGGAATCACGCAGAGGCTATAACGTCTTGCGCATACAACGCACTGCACAGCAATAATGCCGGCGACAACACGAATGTTCTTATCGCGTTACACCCATTTGGAATCGGCATCGCCTTGGCTCGGCACCAGCAGCTGCAGGATACGATCCATATCCTCTGGTGACGAGAAGACGATTTCGATGCGACCATGCTTGGTGCTGCCCTTAATCGACACCTTGGTATCGAAATGATTTTCCAAACTCTGCTGGATGGCGGAACCAACCCAAGGATTGGTCTTAGACGTCTTAGGCTTCTTCGGCTGCTCCCCCGACGCAATCTTCATGGCGACGATTTCTTCGGTGCTGCGTACAGAAAGACCTTCCGCAATAATACGAGAAGCCAGCTTGTCCATTTCCTCCGGATCGCTCAGGCCCAATAGCGCACGCGCATGACCGGACGATAGCACACCGGCAGCCACTCTCTTTTGCACAGAAGCCGGCAGGTTCAGCAGTCGCAAGGTATTGGCGATTTGCGGGCGAGACTTGGACACCGACTTGGACAGTTGTACTTGCGTCAACCCGAACTCTTCAATCATCTGCTGGTAGGCAGCCGCCTCTTCCAGTGGATTCAGCGCGACGCGATGCAGGTTTTCCAGCAGTGCGTCACGTAGCATGTCGTCATCGGCGGTGGTTTTGACGATGGCCGGAATCGTTTTCAGGCCGGCGATCTGCGATGCGCGCCAACGACGTTCGCCCATGATGAGCTCGTACATGCTATCCATGCGCCCGTCGAACATGTTGTGCGGTTCGGCCGGTTTGGCTGCGGCTTCCCTGCGGGCGGCTTCGATTTGCGATTGCGGACGCTTGCGTACGACGATTGGCTGCAGTACGCCGACTTCCTTGATGGATTCGGCTAGCTCGCGCAGGTCGTCTTCATCGAAAATGGTACGTGGCTGATGCAGATTGGGACCGACGTCGCTCAAACGCAGTTCAACCAGATATCCACCCTGCACGGGAAGCAGTTCCGGTTCGTCCTTCTTATGTTCGGTCGGCGTGGTTTCACGTGAAACACTCCCCTGCTGCTCGCCCTGTTCGGAAGCTGGCTGAGCGGTGGAGCCGAAGAACATGTCCGCGGGATGTGCGCTTTCGTTCAACGAAATCGATGGCATGCTGGCACGACGACGCTGGTTTTTCTTGGTTGTTTCACGTGAAACAGCATGCTTCATCCCCTGCACGGCGTTCACCGATGCCTGTGCAGTAGCGGACGCGCTCTTGGATTCCACATGCTCATCAGTCTTGGAAGCCTTGACTTCTTTGGCGGCAGCGGCAGGCGCCGCATGCTCCTGATGCTGCGGCTCCCCCGGAAGAGAAGGAAACAGTGCGCCAAGACCTTTACCCAAACGCGACTTAGTTGCCATGATCAGTTCTCATTCCTTCTTGCATCGATTGCCTGCAGCACCGTATCGGAACGACGCGAAAGTTCCAGCGCGGCTTCGCAGTACGCGATCGCACCCATGCCCTTGGGGTCGTATGCGATCACGCTTTGGTTGAAGCTTGGCGCTTCGGAAATCTTCACCGTGCGCGGAATGGTGGTGTCGAGCACGATTGTCGGATAGTGCTTCTTCACTTCCCCATGCACTTCGCGGCTCAGCAGCGTGCGCTTGTCGTACATGGTGATGAGCATCGTGGAGACCAGCAGCGACGGATTGTAATGTTCCTGCACCAGTCCGATGGTGTTGATGAGCTGGCCCAAACCTTCCAAGGCGTAATACTCGGCCTGAATCGGAATCAGCATTTCGTGCACGGCGCACATGGCGTTGATCACCAGCAGACCCAGGCTCGGCGGGCAGTCGATGATCACGTAATCGTAATGCTCTTCGCTGGTGGCGAGGAACTCGTCCACCGCGTTCTTCAGCAGCGAGTTGCGGTCCGCCATGTCGGCGACCTCAAGTTCGGCGCCACTCAAATCGATGGATGCGGGGACCACGTCGAGGTTGTCGAAATCAGGGCACGTGCACTTGACTTCCGCGATGCGCTTGCGTCCTTCGATGACGTCATACACCGAAGGCTGACCGGAGGCGTGCGGGGCACCCAATGCCGTGGAGGCGTTGCCCTGCGGATCCATATCAATAAGCAGGACCTTGCATCCGAAACGGGCCAAGGCCGCGGACAGGTTCACCGCGGATGTGGTTTTGCCGACGCCACCTTTCTGGTTGGCGACTGCGATCAGGCGCGTTTGGGCCGGCTTCGGGCAGACCGCATGCTCCAATGCCTTGTATCGCGTCGATTCATCAGCGATTTGCGCGCCTACGGGGGATGTCGAGCCTTCGAAGATTCGCTTGATGGTTTCCGTGGCGGATTCCATCGACGTCAAATTGTCTGGTTCTTCAGGTCCAGTCATGAACTAGCCTTCCTATACATATTCAATAATCAAGTTTCATCATTTGGGTGGACAGATTTTTCACCTGTTCACAGCCATGTGCACCATTGTGAACAACGGTGGATAGTTGGTGGATAACTCATCCGACCACCCAAAAGTTATCCACAGAACAATCGCTGCAATTCCAAGCTTCTTCAAGATGCTTCGTAACACATTTCCGCGATTGTGGATACTGTGGATAACTCACGCGGTTTTGTGGATAACTTATCGCTTGTCCACCATCAGCACATGCGTCGGTTCCAGACCCGGACCGACCTCGGCCTCCACCACGCGGGGATGGATACCGCCGTTTTTGGAGATCTCTTTGGCGGCCTTGACGATTTCCTCCTGCGCGGATCGTCCTTTCAAGGCGACCAGCCGTCCTCCTTTGTCCAGCAACGGCAACGTCCATCCGGATAGTTTGGCCATCGGCGCGACCGCACGGCAGGTCACCACGGCAAACGGATGCCTGACCGGGATGGGATTTCCGTCGAGATCGACGGCATCCTCCCCCCTGCCCTTCCGGCCACCGTTCGAACCACGGACGGCTTCGATTACGGCGTTGGCTCGGGAGCGCACTATCGAGACGTTGTCCAATCCCATTTCGTCAACGCACTCATGAAGCCATTCGATACGGCGTTCCATCGGTTCCACCAAGGTGAACTGGTGGTCCGGCAGGCAGGCGGCCGCCACGATACCGGGGAATCCTCCACCACTGCCGATATCCGCCACCGTCTTGAATTGCCTCTTGGCCGTTGCTTCACGGATGAACGGTACGATGGCCGCGGAGTTCAGAATATGCCGTTCCCAAATAATACCGACATCGCGTGGCCCTATCAGTCCGCGCGGCTCTCCTTCCGCAGCAAGTTTCACGTGAAACACCTTCAACTTGCCCAATGCATCGCCAAGCACTTCCTCAAGAATCGGCGACCCATCCAATTCGTCATTCACATCACTCATGCACACCATCCTAATCTACAGGCATCAAAAAAAGCGCCGCGAGAAACTCGCGACGCTTCATGTTTCACGTGAAACTATTTCAGGCTTCGTCGATCTCGTCGGCGTCATCGGCTGCGGAAGCCTTGACGTACACCGTGACGTAACGATGCGGTTCTTCGCCATGGGACCGAGACTTCATGAGATCGGAAGAGCACACGTCTGAACTCCA
>OIQL01000190.1_pt1 | contig 18426 bp, 13 predicted proteins | sample 1585961 | NCBI WGS metagenome assembly OIQL01 (sample SAMN02674970, study PRJEB24791) | human gut metagenome, SKBSTL043 | isolation source: stool | host: Homo sapiens | place: USA | reverse complement strand
CAAAGGTAAGCAATAATATTGGATTGTTAAAAACACAACAATATTATTTGATTCGTTATTGTCGGAGCAAGGGTAGAGAGCGAGATCAACCCCCAACCTGGATGGTCTATTCAGAGTACGACAGAGACCGACAGTACGGGATGCTTCTATCTGAATGGTAGTATGGAAGGACGCATCATGTTCAAGTTTAGCATGATAGGCTACAAGAATCTCCGCAAGGTGGACTATTCCTATGGCAGGGAGGTGAAAGATACGACCGACCTTGGCATCATCAAGTTGCAACCCACGGCACTCATGTTGCAGGAGGTAAAGGTGACAGCCAAGATGCCCCGCATCACTATGGTGGGCGACACGATAGTGTTCAACCCCGAAGCGTTTAAACTGAAGGAAGGAGCCCGCCTTGCCGAACTGATCAAGAAACTGCCGGGAGTGGAGAACCGCGACGGCAAACTCTACTGGAACGACAAACCCATACGCCTGATGATGAACGGTCGGGATGTCTTCGGCGGCAGTCAGATCATCAGCGAGCTGCCGGCAGAAGTGGCAAGCAAACTGAAGCTCTACGACCGCAAGTCGGAGCTGGCACGCCATACTGGCAATGACGATGGTGAGGAAGACCACGTGCTTGACATACAAGTGAAGCCGGGATATCTCGACAAGTGGTATGGAGAGGCAGAAGCACAATACCAGACAGACAAGCGGTATATGTTCAGCATCAGGGCCAGTCGGCTGAGCGACCACGACCCACAGATGATATATGGTCAGGCAAACAACACCAACCGCTATATAGACCGCACGATGGGTCAAAGTATGGATCGCAACATAGACGGCGACGGCAAGAGTCAGTATGGATCGTACAACTACCAACACAACTGGAAGACAGAGGGTGCAGGATCCTATAGCGACAACAGCTTCGACATAAGTGCCAATCTGGGCCACAGCGATGGATGGAGCACAAGCACTCAGTCAACCGAGACTTTCTTCCCTGGTAAGGAGCGCACGTTTAGCGTAGCAGACAACTACCGCTATGCCCATAAGCTCACTCCGCAGTTGCAGACAAAACTCTTTGCTTACACCGATTCGGTGAATAGCATAAACGTAGATGTGAAGGCGGCTTACGAGAAAGGCCATAGCATCAGCGAAGACCAAGGAGCATCGTATGGCTACGATCCGGAGAAGTTTGAATACCACACTATCGGCGCAGCCTTTGCCGCAAAACCTGGCGATGCTCTCTATGACCGATTGATTACCCGCAACCGCTATTATCATACAAGTGACAGTCAGACGCGCAGTCTGAATATGGACTACTCATGGGAACACTTCTTTGGCAAGAAAGGTTCGTTCACCTTGCAAGGCTACACCAAAATAAGCGGATCCGATGAAGATACCCACAACAACCGCAGTCTGGAATATCTGAGGGGCAACAGAAACGAAACGCTATGGCAGTATTACGAACGCAACAATCATGGCCTCAGCACGCAGCTCGGCGCCGAACTGGAATACTGGCTGAGCAGCAAGGTCTATCTGGACCTATCCGACAATGTGACCTATTCGCGTACCAGAGCCATTCGCGACATATATACCGACCATAGCGAAGAGAACGTGGTGGGAGGTATGCCGACGACGCCAGACCTTGCCAACACCATGGGCAACCTGATGCACCAATGGACCAATAGCTTCTCTCTGAAGTCAACCATCACCCCCGCGAAGTCTCTCATGATTATGCCAAAGTTCAACTGGAACGTATATCGTGAGAAGGCAGATTACCATTATGGACAACTCGACACCACTGCCGTGCGCACAAGCTATACCTACGAACCGTCGCTATTTCTGAAATGGAAGATGAGCCGTGTGCGCAATATGGATTTCTCTTTTGCCTATCATACTACGGTGCCCGACCTGGTCAGCACGCTCGCTTATCGCAACACCATCAATCCGCTGTCTATTTCCGTGGGCAATCCCTTCCTTGGCAAATCCCACAGTCATACGACCAAATATAGCTACCATCGCATGTGGCTGCGCAAGCAGATAGTGCTCGGTCTGACTGCGTCATATACAAAGGAAATCAATCCGATTGCCACGCTCTATCGTTATAATTCCGCAACAGGCGTCTATGAGTCGAAGCCAATGAACGTGAAAGGAGGCGACTCCTGGAAATTCGGAGTCAACTACGACCAAGGTATTGGCGCATATTTCCGGTTGATGAACAAACTGTCGCTACAGGCATCACAGTCGTATGGCTTCCTGACGGTGGTGGACAACAACGACCCTAATACTGTTCCTGCCTTGAATCATCAGAAAACGGTTGGTATAGACGAAGACTTTGATTTGTCGTATGAGACAAACACGCTGCAGCTGTCTTTGTACGACCGTCTGCAATGGAACCGCTACCGCTATGATGACGCATCATACAACATGCATCCTTTATATAATAGATTAGGTGTGACAGCTATGCTGAAACTCGAACCTTTCCAAGTGGTAGCGGAGGTAGCCGATCATTTCCGTTCCGATTATGCCACGTCGGAAATGAACGGCCACAAGATCATTTCATCGTTGAGCGTAGATTACAGTTTCTGCAAGAACAAATGCCGCCTGTCGCTGTATATTGATGATATCTTCAACAAAGACATCTATTATTATAGCAAATATACGGCATTCCAGCGTTACGAATCAGCCGAAAACTATATCCACCACTATGCCAATCTTACCTTCACGTATAGATTCGACGCCAAGGCAGATAAAAAGAAACGCAGATAAAAAGAAAAAGGTAGGGATAGGAAAACCATCCCTACCTTTGGGCCAGGAGAATTACTTTCTGACTATCTTCCGCAGTCTTCTTGCTTTGTCTCCTTACTCTATATACTTCGTCTCCTTCGGCATGCAGATCCAAAGGAGAATATACACCAGTACGCCACAGAAGGCCGTGCAGGTCGTCAGGACGACATAGACGATGCGTAGGATCGCCACGTCCCATCCGAAATACTCGGCTATACCGCCACAGACGCCCGCCAGCCATTTGTCGGTCGTCGATCTTGTGAGTCGTTTCTTATACTCCATAGGGCTTCAATATTTACAGTTTTTGCCAAATTTCGTCGAGACCCTTCCTTTTCTTTCCCGGGTTCGGACAGTCCTCGGCGATGTGTCCCAGCGGAATGATCGCCACGGCCTCGAATCCCTCTACGGGAAACAGGCGCTTCACGGCCTCCACATCGTAGTTGCACACCCAGCAGGTGCCCAGTCCACGGTCGGCGGCAGCCAAGGCCAGATGCTCCACGGCTATTCCGAGGTCGATGTCGCCATGCGACTTGCCGTCGTCGGGACGCACCCACGCGTTGGCCGTGTCCTTCATGCAGAGCACATAGATCGGCGCGGAGGCAAACCAAGGACGGTCGTAGCACTGGCGTATCTTCTCCTTGGCCTCGTCGGAGGCGAGAAGAAGAAACTTCCAAGGCTGTCGGTTGCAGGCCGACGGAGCCAGTTGCACACACGTCATGATCGCGTCGAGGTCGGCCTGCGAGACCGCCTCGTTGGTGAATTTGCGCACAGAGAAGCGCGCGGTTGCCAATTCTTTGAAGTTCATAGGCTTCGTTTTTTTATGTTATTTTGGACTTGGTTAGTAGTTGCCCTCATCCACAATCGGGTAGAGCTCGATAAACTCCCCGTTGTGTCGCTTTCCGTCGTTGATGATCTCCGCCACCTTTTGGCCGATCACGTCGGGCTGGTGCGATCCCGGTCCGTCGTAGTGGCCGTTGAGATCGGTGGAGGTGGCTCCCGGGTGGATGGTAAACGCCTCCACGGGCACGTGGAAGTGGTCAAACTCCCATCCCATCGTGGCGATCATCGTGTTCTGTCCCGCCTTGCTGGCCACGTAGGCCATCGGGTGCCAGTAGGGGCTAAACGTGCTTGGCACGGTGATGTTGCAGATTCTGCCCTGGTTTTTCTCCAGCAGCGGCAGCAGCAACTTCGTCAGATAGAACGTGCCGATATAGTTGACCTGCACCGTGTCGATCACGTCCTGCAGCGACTGCTCGTAGCTCCTGACCGACATGTCGCCCGGAATGCCCGCGTTGTTGACCAGCAGCGAGAGCCCCGGATACTTCTCCGCTATCTCGCGGGCCGAGACCTCGATCTCGCCGTTGTCCGCAAGGTTCACATACTGCCATCCCGCCACGTCGGCACCCTCGGCGCGGAGGGCCTCCATGGCCTTCAGTGCTCGGTCTTCACAGCGTGCGCCGACCACTACCTGCCATCCCGATATTCCCAGATGGCGTGCTATCTCATATCCGATGCCCTTGTTGGCACCTGTCACCAAAACTTGTTTCTTCATTTTTTCGCTCTTTTATTATAGGTCAATATAATAGTTGTGTTCCTTCCATGTGTGGGTTCCGCCTTCCATCCATGTGTGTTGTGCTTTGCCCATGTGGCGTCTCCCGTGCCTATTCCTCTCCCAGCCAGTCATCGACGAGCTTTCGCGCGATGCTCAGCTTCTCGGGCAGCGGCGGCAGGTTGTCTCTGCCAAACCAGCTTCCGCGCTCCAGTTCGGACCGTTGCAGATGGATCTCGCCTCCCGCATAGTCGGCGTGGAATCCCACCATCAGTCCGCAGGGGAAGGGCCAGGGCTGCGAGCCGAAATAGCGGAGGTTGGTGATCTCGAGTTGCGTCTCCTCCATCACCTCGCGCCTCACGGCCTCTTCGAGCGTCTCTCCCGTCTCGACAAATCCCGCCACCAGTCCATAGATGCGGTTGTTGACGAAGTTTTTCGCATGGACGAGCAGCACCTCCTCGCCCCGGTGTACGAGCACGATGACGGCCGTGGCCAGTTGCGGCCAGATCTCCTTGCCACAATGCGTACACTTCTTCGAAATGATGGTGTCCATCCTTGTGGGTGCACCACACACACCGCAGTATTGCGTGTTTTGGTCCCAGTAGAGCAGTTCGCGACATTTTCCCGCCTTCAGATAGAGTTCTGTCGGCAGATGATAGAACGACTTGCGCAGTGGGCATGTCTCGTAGCGATCATCCTCGGCGATGGGATAGTCGATGCTGGCCGCCCTCACCTCCGTCCCGTCCTCCATCGGTGCTATCTCCATCACGTGCGTCCAGGGCTTCAGTTCGATGGGAGGATTCTCAGCCATGGGGATGGTACGACTGCCGTCCGCGTTCTTCTCCAGCATGACGGCATCCTTGACGAATATGAACCAATATTTCATGATGTGCGTGATCTCGTTGTTCTTTCCGAAGACTTCTCTTATTTCTTCTTTCCGAATACTTTCCTTATTCCTTCTTTCCGAATAGCAGCTCGTAGTCCCTTGCTGCCGCCGGCTTCACCCATTCCTCCGGCACGAAGCGCCAGTTGTTGTTCGGTTGCGGGTCGAGCGTCCCCATCCGCTTGATCTCCTCCATGAGGTAGTGGCGCTGGTCGCGTTCGCTCTCCCAGAGGATGCGGCTCTGCAGCGAGTCGTGTGGAATGCCCGCCCCCTTCGTGAGCAGTTCTCCGCCTCCGTTGCCTCGGTAGCTGTTGATTGCCACGCGATACCAGGCGTTCGGGTCAAACGGTCTTCCGTCGCTCATCTGGAGGATGCGCACCTTTTGTCCGTTGGGCTTCGTCACGTCCACCTCGTAGTCGATGCCAGCTGCCGAGTCGAAGTTGAAGAGGAAGTTTTTGAATCCCAGTCGCTGTGCGTCGTCGCTCGTGTCGTCGAAGAGCAGCAGATGGTCCTCGGGCTTCTCCATCGTGTTCACCCATTGGTCGTAGCTCATCTCCAGATGGCAGCGTATCTCGTCGCCCGTCATCCGCATCACGTAGAGCTGGTTCTCATACTTATAGAGGTTGAACATATCCGCCACCGTCACCTCTCCCGCCTTGATCGAGACGCTGAGCGACAGGGGCGCGTTGAAGGCGATGTCCGCCTTTGTGATCTGTAGTTCGAGGTTGAGAATGAGGTCGTTGAAGGCCGACGATCCAAAATAGCTGTCGCGCGTGGAGATCTCGTGCTTAAACGTGCCCAGCGGCTGCTCCGCCCAGGCCTTCACGCTGTCGATGGCCGCTGCGAAATGGTCCATATATCCCGCGTCGGGCTCCAGGTTGGCCACATCCACGATGCTTCCCTCCTTCTTGGCCACGCGCCATTGTCCGTCCCTCTCCACGAGTTGGATCGTGGCCAAGGCCACCTTGCGCGCGTTGTTGGCCGGGTCCAGGCAGACTACCTCCTGGCCCTCGCCGTTCTCCACCACCGACTGGTGCGGCCTGTGGTCGTGTCCGAAGAGCACGACGTCAAATCCCGCCACCTCCTCGGCCACCCTTCGCGAGGCGTCCTCCGTATAGTCCTCCGTCACGATGCCGCCGTCCCATCCCGAGTGGAAGAGGCCGACGATCACGTCCGGATGCTCCCGATCCTTCACCTCCTGGATGGTTCTCCGTGCCGTGGCCACCATGTCGTCGAAGCGCAGTCCGCTCCACAGATTCTCCTTCAGCCAACTGGGGATGGCTGGCGTGATCATGCCGATGATTGCCACCTTCACCTTGCCGTCCTTGCACAGCACGCGATAGGGCAGGGTGTAGGGCTTTCCCGTCCGCGTGTCGATGACGTTGGCTCCCAGGACCGGCGCGTGGCTCTCCCTGATCCATTTGTCATAGACCCCGTGGCCCGTCTCCACGTCGTGGTTGCCCAGCGTCTGTGCGTCATACTGTAGGTAGTTCGTACATTGTGCCGCGATGTTGGTCTGTCCCGTCGCCACATAGTTGTAATAGTAGCAGATGGGCTGGCCCTGCAGGATGTCGCCATTGTCGAGCAGAAAGACGTTCTCCGCCCCATACTGCGCCCTCATCCGGTCAACGTAGGTTTTTACGCGGGCCAGCGAACCCGGCAGGTCGCGGCGGTTGATAAAGTCGTAGGGAAAGAAACAACCGTGCACGTCGGAAGTCTCTATAATCTGTATGGTCGTCGTGTCGTTGTTTTCCATTCCGTAAACATTGTCTCCGTAGGCGTGGAGTGAAAGTGCTGCAAGAAGCGACAAAAATAGTTTCTTCATTCTTTTGAGTTGATGTTATGATATGAGGAGGGGTGGGGGATAGGCGTCCGTCAGTCTGCTGCCGTCGTCCAAGTCGTGGTCCGCGCCTGCTGCCTTTTCCTTACCTCGTCCTGCGCCACCATCGCCCCGTAGAGATAGGCCTCGCCAAACGTCTTCCATATCATTGCGTAGAAGACCAGCGCGAGACAGAAGGTCAGCGTTGCCGTGGTCTGCACCCAGTAGCCCATGCCCAGCACCCTGGGGTCGCCCTCCGCTGCCAGCGTATAGTCGAAGTAGCCTTCTATGAGCAGGATGATGGCCGGGATCATCAGCAGCGTGAAGACCACCAGGCCGATGATGCCCGATAGGAGGGCGTAGGTGAGGTAGCTTCCCAGATGGCGAAGCACGCGCTTGACCGCCCTGCCACACTTCGGCATGGGCGCGACCAACTGCAGGATGGTCCGCTTGAAAACAACCAGTGCGGCCAGCGCCAGCAGCAGGGCCAGCGCCGTCCCGATCCATTGTCCGCATCGCGCCGTCGTGATGCTCAGCGCCCATCCCAGCGATGAGGCTACCAGCGGTTTCCATGTCCGGCGGAGCGTCGTCAGCTGTTGGCCGGTGAAGAGCCGGTAGCCCTCGGCGATGCAGCGAGCCACGCTGCGATCTCTTGTCAGTGCTTCTCTATCCATTGCTTTTCTTAGAAAATCATCCTGCCTTAAACAATCCTGTCCTGGAACAATCTTGTCTTGGAACATTCCCTCCTAAAACATTCCGGTCTTAGAACATCCTGCGCCGAAACTCTCCTAAGACCAGGGCCGTGGCGATCGCCACATTGAGCGACTCGGCCGTCGTCCTGCCTTGGGGAAAATTGGGGATGAGCAGCGGTCGTGTGGCCCGTTGCCTCACTTCCTCCGTCACCCCGTTGCCCTCGTTGCCCATCACGATCACGCCGTGGGGCTTGAGCGTCGTCTCGTAGATGTTCTCGCCGTCGAGCTGCGTCGTATAGACGGGGCAGTCCTTGTCGAGCGCGTCGATCAGCGGCACGAGCGGCGCATAGTGGATGGCCACGCGCGCGATGCTTCCCATCGTAGCCTGGACGACCTTCGGATTCCAGCAGTCGGCCGTGTCGGGCGAGCACCAGATGGCGCCCACGCCAAACCAGTCGGCCACGCGGATGATGGTGCCCAGGTTGCCTGGGTCCTGCACGCCGTCGAGCACGAGGGTCAGTTCGCTGGGGTCGATCCCGGCCCCATCCCGAGGTCCTGCGGGTATCTCGAAGACGCCCACCACCCCCTGCGGATGCTGCAGTTGCGAGATGCGCCTGACGTCCTCCATCTCGTCGTAGATGGCCACCGGCCGGAAGCCAGCAGCCTGGAGGTCGCCCACCACTTTCGGCCCTTCGGCCATGAACCAGCCCGTCGTCTTGCGCCCCTTGCGCGTCGATAGCGATCGGATGATTTTTACTTGGTTATTGGTTATCACAGTGCAAATATAGTAAAAAATGCGCCAATGATTCCCGATGGCTCTGTTTTTTTTGCTAACTTTGCGCAAAATAATGAATTTTATGAATTGGAAGAACCGACATACGCCCCTGTTATTGTTGCTGATCACGCTGGTAGCCACGGCCCTGACGGGTTGCTCCACGTCCAAGTTCGTGCCCGAAGACCGCTACCTCCTCGACGCCGTCCAGGTGCGCACCGACAGCAAGGAGCTCGACGCCGCCCAGTTTGGCCAGTACGTCCGCCAAAAGGGCAACTCCCATTGGTTCTCCCTCTTCAAGATTCCCCTGGGTACCTACTCCTTGGCGGGCCGCGACTCCACGAAGTGGCTCAACCGCACGCTGCGCCATATCGGCGAGGAGCCCGTCGTCTATGACTCCCTCGAGGCCGCCCGGTCCTGCGCCGACCTGCGTCTGGCCATGCAGAACATGGGCTATATGAACAGTTACGTCGATTTCGAGACGCAGGTCCGTGGCCGCAAGCTCAAGGCCATCTACACCCTCCATCCCGGCGATCCCTACCGCATCAGTTCCTTCCGCTACGACATCCCCGACTCCGCCGTGGCCCAGGTCCTTGACCCCGTCTTTGGCACGGGCGATCAGCAGGTAGGCGAGGTCTTCACCGTCTCCTCCCTCGACAACCTCCGCAAGCGCATCGCCACCGTCCTCAACGACTCCGGCTTCTACCGTTTCCACAAAGACTTCGTCACCTATACCGCCGACTCCCTCCAGGGCACGCAGGGCGTCAACCTCGTCTGCCGCATCCTGCCCTACCGCGAGAACAGCAGCGCGCCCCCCATGCCCCATCCCCGCTATCGCGTGCGTTCCATCCACTACCGATCCAGCGACGGCTACGACCTGCCCCTGCGCCGCAGCGTGCTGGCCGAAAACACGGTGGTCAAGGCCGGCGAGTGGTTTAGCGCCTCCGACCTGCAGCGCACCTACAACAACTTCGCGCGGCTCGGCGCCGTCCGCTACACCAACATCACCTTTCGCGAGGACACCCTCCACAACCTCGACACCGACATCCGCCTCTCCATGCGCAAGCCCAACACCATCGCCTTCCAGCCCGAGGGCACCAATACGGCTGGCGACTTCGGAGCAGCCGCCACGCTGACTTATCAGAACCGCAACCTCTTCCGCGGCAGCGAACTCCTCAGCATCGAGCTCCGTGGCGCCTTCGAGGCCATCAAGGGACTGGAGGGCTACGAGCGCGGCGACTACGAGGAGTATGGCGTCGAGACCCGCTTCCAGATGCCCCGCCTGATGACTCCCTTCCTCTCGCGCAAGGGCCGTCGCGGCAGCACGGCCTCGACCGAGCTCTCCGTGGCCTGGAATCTCCAGAACCGGCCCGAGTTCCATCGCCGTGTCTTCTCCGCCGGCCTCAAGTATCGGTGGCCGACGCGCGACGGCAGGGTGCAGTACAAGCTCGACGTCCTCGACCTCAGCTACGTCTATATGCCCTGGATCAGCGCCACCTTCAAGCACGACTACCTCGACAGCGTCTCCAACCGCAACGCCATCCTGCGCTACAACTACGAGGACCTCTTCATCATGAAGGCGGGCTTCGGCCTCACCTACAACGCCGGCGACCGCGTCATCCGTGCGAGCGTCGAGACGGCGGGCAACCTGCTGAGCGGCTTCTCCCAGATCTTCCGCTTCAAGCAGAACAGCCACGGCCAGCGCCAGCTCTTCAATATCGCCTACGCCCAGTATGCCAAGTTCGACTTCGAATACACGCGCCTGCTGCGTTTCAGCGCCCACAACACGCTGGCCCTCCACGGCCTCCTGGGTGTGGCGTGGCCCTATGGCAACAGCACCGTGCTGCCCTTCGAGAAGCGCTACTTCTCCGGTGGTGCCAACTCCGTGCGTGGCTGGAGCGTCCGCGAGCTCGGTCCCGGCAAGTATCGTGGGCGCGACGGCCGCATCGACTTCATCAATCAGACCGGCGACATGCGCCTCGACCTCAACCTCGAGTATCGCACCCACCTGTTCTGGAAGTTTGACGGCGCCGCCTTTGTCGATGCGGGCAACATCTGGACGCTTCGCTCCTATCCCGAGCAGCCCGGCGGCCAGTTTCAGCTCGACACCTTCTTCAAGCAGATCGCCGTCTCCTACGGCCTCGGCCTGCGCCTCAACTTCGGCTATTTCATCCTCCGCCTCGACGGTGCCATGAAGGCGATCAATCCTGCCTACGACGACCACAAGGACCATTATCCCATCTTCCATCCCCGTTGGGGCCGCGACTTCGCCTTCCATTTCGCCGTCGGTATGCCGTTCTGACACGCCTGCGCCCCTCCTCTCGTGGGGCGCTCCTGACGATAGAAAGGCCGATTGGTTGAATAAATCGTAAAAAAATCGGTATGTTGCGGCCTTTTCAAATTTTATTTGTATTTTTGCCCCCAGTTTAGGATAGACCACACACGATCGACTACTGCAATGGCAGACATGAGAGACACCTGGGCACATGGATGAGGCTCGGGCGTTTTGCTTTTGGTTCCTACCGTGAGGTAGCCGATAATGATTAGGATAACATTATATATTATACTTTAAGGTTCAGGATATGTCGAATTTAAGATTTCAGGTCGTAGAGGAGGCGTTCAAGAAGCGCCCCTTAGAGGTGGAAGTTCCCAAGGAGCGTCCGTCCGAGTATTTTGGCAAGTATGTGTTCACCCGCGCTAAGATGTACAAATACCTGCCCGCCGCCATCTACACCCAGCTCACCGACGTCATCGACAACGGCACGCCCCTCGACCGCTCCATAGCCAATGCCGTGGCCTCCGGCATGAAGCAGTGGGCCATGGAGATGGGCGTCACCCACTACACCCACTGGTTCCAGCCCCTGACCGGCGGCACCGCCGAGAAGCACGACGCCTTTGTGGAGCACGACGGCAAGGGCGGTATGATCGAAGACTTCTCGGGCAAGTTGCTCGTCCAGCAGGAGCCCGACGCCAGTTCTTTCCCCAGCGGCGGCATCCGCAACACCTTCGAGGCCCGCGGCTACTCCGCCTGGGACCCCACCTCCCCCGTCTTCATCATCGACGACACCCTCTGCATCCCCACCATCTTCATCTCCTATACGGGCGAGGCCCTCGACTACAAGGCCCCCTTGCTCCGCACGCTCCACGCCCTCAGCGTGGCCGCCACCGACGTCTGCCACTATTTCGACCCGAAGGTGAGCAAGGTGAAGACCAATCTCGGTTGGGAGCAGGAGTACTTCCTCGTCGATGCCGACCTCTATAGCGCCCGCCCCGACCTGATGCTGACGGGCCGCACCCTCATGGGCCACGAGTCGGCCAAGAACCAGCAGATGGACGACCACTATTTCGGCACCATCCCCGACCGCGTGCAGAGCTTCATGAAGGACCTGGAGGTGCAGGCCCTCGAACTCGCCATCCCCTGCAAGACCCGCCACAACGAGGTGGCCCCCAACCAGTTTGAGTTTGCCCCCATCTTCGAGGACTGCAACCTCGCCGTCGACCACAACATGCTCCTGATGTCGCTGATGAAGAAGGTGGCGCGCAAGCACGGCTTCATCGTCCTGCTCCACGAGAAGCCCTTCGCCGGCATCAACGGCAGCGGCAAACACTGCAACTGGAGCCTCTCCACCGACACCGGCGTGCTGCTCCACGCCCCCGGCAAGACTCCCGAGTCCACGCTCCGCTTCGTCACCTTCATCGTCGAGACCCTGATGGGTGTCTATCGCCACAACGGCCTGCTCAAGGCCTCCATCATGAGCGCCACCAACGCCCACCGCCTCGGCGCCAACGAGGCCCCTCCCGCCATCATCTCCTCCTTCCTCGGCAAGCAGCTCTCCGAGCTCCTCGACCACATCGAGCAGAGCGACAGCGAGGACGACTTCATCATGGCCGGCAAGCAGGGCCTGAAGATGGACATCCCCGAGATTCCCGAACTGATGATCGACAACACCGACCGCAACCGCACCTCTCCCTTCGCCTTCACCGGCAACCGCTTCGAGTTTCGTGCCGTGGGATCCGAGGCCAACTGCGCCTCGGCGATGATCGCCCTCAATAGTGCCGTGGCCGAGGCCCTGACCGACTTCAAGGCGCGCGTCGATGCCCTCATCGCCCAAGGCGAGGACCGCATGAAGGCCATCGTCAGCGTCCTGCGCGAGGACATCACGGCCTGCAAGCCCATCCGCTTCGACGGCAACGGCTATAGCGAGGAGTGGGTCGAGGAGGCCCGCCGCCGTGGCCTCGACTGCGAGACGAGCTGCCCCGTCATCTTCGACAACTACCTCAGCGAGTCCTCCGTCCGCATGTTCACCAGCCTCGGCGTCATGACGCGCAAGGAGCTGGAGGCCCGCAACGAGGTGAAGTGGGAGACCTACACGAAGAAGATTCAGATCGAGGCCCGCGTCATGGGCGACCTCACCATGAACCACATCATCCCCGTGGCCACCCACTACCAGAGCATGCTGCTCAAGAACGTGCAAAGCATGCGCGCCGTCTTCCCTGCCGAGAAGGCCGAGAAGCTCAGTTCGCGCAACATGAAGATCATCGAGGACATCGCCGAGCGCACCCAGGCCATCGAGCAGGGCGTGGAGGAGCTGGTCAACGCCCGCAAGGTGGCCAACCGCATCGCCGACGAGCGCGAGAAGGCCGTCGCCTACCACGACACGGTGGTGCCGAAGATGGAGGCCATCCGCTACCACATCGACAAATTGGAGCTCTGCGTCAGCGACGAGCTCTGGACGCAGCCGAAGTATCGCGAGCTCCTCTTCATCCGGTAACGCCCGCGCACAACTCTATTTTTTCCGTCTCTTTTCCCAGGCCTGGCAGGACCCCGCGGCGTGCCCCATCACGCTTCGTGAGCCCTCCAGGCCATTTTTCGTTTTGGCACGCTATTTGCAATGACACAGTTAAAACGAATCTTAAAAACTCATATCACAATAATGGAAAAGAAAGGTAATATTGGAGTAACGACGGAGAACATCTTCCCCGTCATCAAGCAGTTTCTGTATTCCGACCACGAGATATTCCTTCGCGAGATGGTCAGCAACGCCGTGGACGCCACGCAGAAGATGAAGACCCTCGCCTCGGCAGGTGACTTCTCCGGCGACCTGGGCGACCTCTCCGTCCGCGTCACCCTCGATGAGCAGGCCGGCACGCTCACCATCTCCGACCGCGGTATCGGCATGACGGCCGAGGAGATCGACAAGTACATCAACCAGATTGCCTTCTCCGGCGTCACCGACTTCCTCGACAAGTACAAGGACAAGGCCGAGGCCATCATCGGCCATTTCGGTCTCGGATTCTACTCCGCCTTCATGGTGAGCAAGAAGGTCGAGATCGTCACCAAGAGCTGGCGCGAGGGCAGCCAGGCCGTGCGCTGGACCTGCGACGGCAGCCCCGAATATACCATCGACGAGGTGGAGAAGGCCGACCGCGGTTCCGACATCATCCTCCACATCGACGACGACAGCAAGGACTATCTCCAGAAATCGACCATCGAGCAGCTGCTCACGAAGTACTGCAAGTTTATGGCCGTGCCCGTGGTCTTTGGCAAGAAGACGGAGTGGAAGGACGGCAAGCAGGTCGATACCGACGAGGACAACGTCATCAACAGCGTCGAGCCCCTCTGGCCGAAGTCGCCGTCGTCGCTCAAGGATGAGGACTACAAGAAGTTCTACCACACCCTCTTCCCCATGAACGACGATCCCCTGTTCTGGATCCACCTCAACGTCGATTACCCCTTCACGCTCACCGGCATCCTCTACTTCCCGCGCATCAAGTCCAACATCGAGCTCCAGCGCAACAAGATCCAGCTCTACTGCAACCAGGTCTTCGTCACCGACCATGTCGAGGGCATCGTCCCCGAGTTCCTCACGCTGCTCCACGGCGTCATCGACTCTCCCGACATCCCGCTCAACGTCAGCCGCAGCTACCTCCAGAGCGACGCCAACGTCAAGAAGATCTCGACCTATATCACCAAGAAGGTCGCCGACCGCCTGAGCAGCATCTTCAAGGAGAACCGCAAGGAGTATGAGGAGAAGTGGGACGACCTCAAGCTCTTCATCAACTACGGCATGCTCTCCGAGCGCGACGCCTTCTACGACCGCGCCAAGGACTTTGCGCTGATGAAGGACACCGAGGGCAAATACTTCACCTTCGACGAGTATCGCACGCTCATCAAGGACAACCAGACCGACAAGGACGGCAACCTCATCTATCTCTATGCCGTCAACAAGGAGGAGCAATACACCTACATCGAGGCCGCCAAGGCCAAGGGCTACAGCGTCCTGCTCTGCGACGGCGAGCTCGACGTGCCGACCGTCTCCCTGCTCGAGCAGAAGCTGGAGAAGAGCCACTTCGTGCGTGTCGATTCCGACACCGTCGATCGCCTCATCGCCAAGGACGAGGTCCACGAACTGACACTCTCCCAGGACGAGCGTGACAATTTGTCAGAGGCCTTCCGCTCCCAGATGCCCCGTCTCGACAAGACCGAGTTTGGCGTCGAGGTCCAGGCCCTTGGCGAGACGGCCCAGCCGACCGTGATCACGCAGAACGAGTGGATGCGCCGCATGAAGGACATGAGCCGCTTCCAGCAGGGCATGGGCTTCTATGGCCAGATGCCGGACAGCTACATGCTCGTGCTCAACGCCGACCACCCGCTCATCAAGCAGATCCTCGCCGACGAGACCGCTGCCACGGCCGAGACCATGAAGCCCGTCCTCAGCGAGATCAAGGGCCAGGAGGCCCGCCTCGCCGCCCTGCGCCAGGCCCAGAAGGACAAGAAGCCCGAGGAGATCTCCCAGGCCGACAAGGACGACCTCTCCCAGACGGAGAAGGCCCTGGAGGACCAGCGCGGCAAGAAGCGCCAGATCGTCGCCGACTATGCCAAGGACAACACCCTGATCCATCAGTTGGTCGATCTCGCCCTTCTCCAGAACGGCATGCTCAAGGGCGCCGCGCTCAACGACTTCGTCAAGCGCTCCGTCGAGGTGCTGAAGTAAAGTAGGATTTCTTCCGCCGCCACACCCCGCGGCCCATCAGGCTGGTGGGGGAAAGGTCATGGTTGCCTTTCCCCCCACCAGCCTCTTTTTTTTCAGCCTCGGCGTTTAGTATTCGTCGCCATACCAGCCGTCCAGATCGTGCTCTCCGTAGTCGTCCTGGTCGTAGTCGTCCTGGTCAAAGTCGTCGTGGTCGTCATGGTCGTAGTCTTCGTGGATGTATTTGTTGTAGATGACATCGTCGAGGTCGTGGTCGCCGTGGTCGCCGTGGTCCCAAGCTTCGTCCTCACGCCAACCGTCCTCATGGTGGTAGTCCCCATGATCCCCATGATGCTCGTGTGCGTGGCCGTGATGGTCGTGTGCGGAATGATGGCCCGATCCGCCCAGTCTCTTTTTCAGAAAGTGCGCGATCACGCCCGTGTATATAAAATCGAGTAGTCCCATATTCTTTTTGGCTATTGATACTACCGAGCAAGAACTTTTGTTGTTTTCCCGTTCTCGTCTCGCATGATATAAATCTGCCCTGGTGTCATAGCTTTTACTTTGCGTCCCTCAATAGTGTAAATAGCTTTTGCACCATTTGGCGTTACAAATATTCCTTCTACACCTGTGCCTTGATTCATCTTGGCGGAAGAGATGCCTCCCGATGCTTCATAGCTGAGCCAAATCATATCTCGCTTGACATCTATCTGCACCTGAATTGGCCACGGATTAGCCAGCCCACTGTTGTAGATTGTGTAAGCATCCCATTGGTTTTCCCCATCGAAGCGTACAAGACCTATATCAGATACTGCCATCCATAGGGCATCATGCTTGTCTATTGCAATATCCACGATGCTGTTGCCGCCTATGTTGGAGTTATATTGGTTATAGATTTTCCAATTCGTGCCATCGTAGCAAACCAATCCACCACCATAATCTTTACCCATTACAGGCGTTCCATTCCTACTATATCTACTATTCATCCATACTCTGTTATGCGAATCAACAGCGATACAGTCAACATAATTATATGGAATAGGGGAATTTATCGTATCATGACACACCCAATTATGCCCATCAAAAGAGCACACTCCAAGGTCCGCGATTCCAACCCATAGCCTGTCGCTCTTATCAAAAGCGAGGGATGTTATCATGTCGCCTGGCATTGGCGAATTTGAAGAGTTGTATTGAGACCATTGTACGCCGTCGTATTTATATAAGCCATTTGATGCTCCAACCCATAAATGGTTTTTGCTATCGAATTCCAGTTGTTTTAACTGCCCTGTTTGAAATGGCGTGTTATCTCGTTTGAAAACAGTTGTATCGGCATTTTCTATAACAGCCAGTATGGTATCGCTATTATTGGGTGCAACCCACAAACGTCCTCGCTTATCGTATGCAGCTGCGTTAATAGCAGGGTAATAGTCCTTTGCATTAGGAAACAGGTGTTTCCATTCCCCTTTCTCTGTGTATTGGGCAAGATAATCATTGGATGCAAAGCACACGTTGCCTTTCTCGTCGACTGTGGAAACCTCGTGCATCAGGTTCTGCGTCAATATATTCTTCTCCAGTTCTGTCTGTTCAAACGTGCCGTCATAGAATCTGAGCAATCCATGAAATCGTGTTGCTACCCATACATCGTTACCATCGGGTGCAATGTCGCATATCCAGTCGTTGCTGTAGTTTGAAGGAAGCGGGTAAGAGGAGAATTGTTTTCCGTCATATTTGACAAGTACGTTCCAATTTCCCATCCATAAATTACGATTCGTGTCGAAAGCTAATCCGTTAACATTGTTACTTGACAGTTGTCCGCCTGAAGTGTTGTACGAAGTGAAAGATGTGCCGTCATACTTGATTAACCCTCTGTTAGTTGCCAACCATTTGTTGTCTTTATCGTCGATTATTATATTGTTAACTTCACTTGCGCCACAGTTTAGAAGCGTGGTATTTCCATTGGAGGAAAGGAAACCAAACGTAAAGCCACCAAACCACAGTGTACCGTTTTTATCAAGAACAAGAGATTGGATAGCAGGATAGTAATGTATGTCTGCTTTGGGGTCGGGAGTGTAAACCGTATAGTAATTATCTTTCAAGATATAGATATCGTGTATTGCTCCAATATACACCTTATCTAATGCATCATCAAAGGCGAAACAGCTTTGAAGTGCAAAAGGGAACTGCCAATCCTGCCAATAATTGGTATAAATCAGCGGAGCCATCCGGTGAGCGCATCTCGACCGTTTGCTTTTGGCTCGTATCATAATGGCTGGCAGGTTCCAATGGGTTCGCCAAAGCACACATGTCCGTTTTTGCGGCCCAACCTAGCGGAACACGAACTAAAACTGAACGATTCCGATCTCCCCAACAAATATTCGTAGGTGCTTCTTGGTGTGGAACCAAGCGGAAATATGAGGTTGGGTTCGTATTTCCAAAAGCCGTAATAGAGGAAGCTAAGCACATCATTCCAGCGATAGCCTTACGGGCGGTTTCGGATAAGATACCATTCGCTAACATCTGATTCTTGCCATTTTTCATGATACGCATATGGACATGCAGACCGGAACCTGCTTTTCCCACCGTAATTTTCGGAGCGAAAGTGATGTTATATCCATATTCATGCGCTAGATTGCGGATCGCCCATTTAGCGATCATCAATTGATCCGCTGCATTTTCCGCAGGACATGGTAAGAACTCGATCTCATTTTGCTCATAGATCAAACCATTTAACGTAAAGTTACCAACTTCTGAATGACCATATTTAATTTGTCCCCCGGCTTGCGCTATGCAGTGCATGCACTCCGTCCGGAACTCATTGAACTTAGCGTAAGGAGCGGATTCATGATAACCTTTTTGGTCGGTAGCAGGGAAAACGCCTTCATCCGGTGCGATTACGTAATATTCTAATTCACCCATTGCCTCAAAATCCATTCCCGTCACCTCATGAAAAGCCTTACAAGCTTTA
>OIQL01000179.1_pt1 | contig 19221 bp, 14 predicted proteins | sample 1585961 | NCBI WGS metagenome assembly OIQL01 (sample SAMN02674970, study PRJEB24791) | human gut metagenome, SKBSTL043 | isolation source: stool | host: Homo sapiens | place: USA | reverse complement strand
GGTGCAAACCTTTGTGGATACGCACCAGATGAATACCGTGCTCCGGCTGCAGCGCGGTATCCTGTCCGATTATGAAGACGACATGGTCAAATACGCCGATGATAAGGATAAGCCCTTCATCCGCGAATGCTTTCAGTCCATTCCCCGGCAGCTGAGCAAAGAGAACAAAAAATTCCAGTATTCCGTGGTAAAAAAAGGCGCTACCGCGTCCAAATTTTCCGGCAGTCTGCAGTGGATCGAGGATGCGGGCATTATTCGCCGCTGCTACAATCTGACGCTGCCGGAATTGCCCTTGGACGGGAACGCCATTCAGGATATTTTCAAGGGTTATATGGTGGACAGCGGCCTGCTGATCGCCATGCTGGAAGACGGCACGCAGTTCGACGTGCTGCAAGGCAATTTGTACGGCTACAAAGGGGCCATTTTTGAAAACCTCGCCGCCGATATCCTGGCAAAGATGGGCCGGAAGCTCTATTATTTTCATAAGGATTCCGGCTTGGAAATCGACTTCGTGATGCGGTACGCGGGCCAAAGCACCCTGTTGGAAGTAAAAGCCTCCACAGGAAACACCAAGAGCGCAAAAACGGTGCTCAATCATCCGGAGAAATACCATGTGGGCGGCGCCATCAAGCTGGGCGACTATAACGTTGGCCGTGCAGGACAGATTCTTACCCTGCCGTTTTATATGGCGTTTTTGCTGACGGCGTTCTGATGTAAAACAGACATAAATGATTTGGATTGTTTGGAGAATGAACTTCGATTCTCAGCATCATTTAGGGCTGAGCTCTGAAGTTAAGTATCGCTGAGGATATGAAGATCTTGCGGAAACTGTGATATTAACTGCATTTAGAGTTGAAAGAGCAGGTATGTAAATGGACGTATATTGGAAAGATCTGGTTTCAACTGCACTGCGAGTGTTTCAGGAAAGCAAAAACATAGACGCAGTTACTGTGATTAAAAGCGGCATTTTGTCAGTCGAGTTTAATAGTCATGACAATTGGGACGGAGGCGTTGACTTTTGGGATATCGTCTTCCAACTGAAGTATCGCGTTTTTAAAACACTGGGAGATCGAAAAAACACTATAGAGAGTGACCTTCTAACTGTATTGAGTCAGTTTCACACTGATGGGAGTAATCAGATTGCAAATGTAATAGTACGACCGATAATAGAGCGGTTTGTAGACTGGCAGGCCGCACTTCCGGCAACTAAAGAAACTACAATACAGCAAATACATAAAGAGAGGGAACTACTAACAGCAATTGCAACCGGGACGTCATATAAAAATGAAGGCATAGAAGAAGCATTTCAGAAGCGGCACAAATTTATTTGCACAGTGGCAGCAAAAGCGGGATTTGAATACCCAATTACATGTGAGAGCCTTGCAGAGTGGTGGATACAGATAAGAGATGTTGGTGGATATTCCGAACGTCGAGCCTATATTTCACAGTTGTTTGCTCCCCTAATGAAACTGCTCACGGAATCCGATGATTCTTCAAGTATAGACTTTAACCATATCGCTTCACGATCTGGTATAATCCAAAAAGCCGTAGATGATGCGATGGTTTTTATCCGTGACGGGAGATACGATTCAGCCGTAGACCGTGTTCACACAGCGTTTCATGGATATCTGAGGCAACTGTTGACAGATCATCAGATTGTTTATGGTCGAGAAGATAGCCTATCTGCTTTATATAATAAACTTCACGACTACTACGAAAAAAGTATTCAACCGCCCGATGTGGCAGTGAGGGTTAAAACGATTATGAGAAGCGGTGTTGGCATCATTAATACTGTTAATGAGTTACGAAATAATAATACCATAGCACATCCAAATGGACTACTGATTCAAGTAAGAGAAGCCCAGTTAGTAATCAGACTTGTGAATGCGATTGTTGACTATATTGAGGATGTGGAGAAAAGTTTGCATTGACATATATGCCTTGTTTCCGACAATGAAAGCATTAGAGAATGGCAAAGGACGATTGATTTGCCCTCAGTATTGAAGTGCTAAAAGCCAGAGGTATCTTAACCTCTGATACCACGGCTGGAGAATAAGAGCCTAAACATTATGTGCATCGACCCGCTGACCTGTATACTATTGAACAGCGAAGGCTTAGCAACAGTACCATTTGGTTTTTTAGATCATATGATTAATTGAAGCCATTATCCGTCCACATCTCGCACTGACTGATCACAGTATTGATTGCAGTCTCGTATTCCTCCGGCGGATACTTATATTTTTTCAGCAGTCGCTTCACCATCTTCCGCATGCTGGCGCGGGCGGTTTCTTTCTTTTGCCAGTCGATGGTGCGGTTCTTGCGGAGCATATCCGTCAGTTCCCGGGTCAGATCGATCAGCTCATTGTTCTTATAGAAATCGGTAATATGCTCTGGTTTGGTCAGGGCGTCATAGAAAGCCAGTTCTTCTTCGGTGAGCCCCAGCTTTTCACCGTTCTTATGGGCCTCGGTGATCTCCTCCGCCATTTTTAACAGCTCTTTGATCACTTCCTCATTATCGATCAGCCCATTATAATAGGCGTTCATCAGCTGCGCTATTTTTTCCGAGAATTTCTGGGACTGCACAACGTTGGTTCGCTTATAAACGGAGACCTGCTCCGCCATCAGCTTTTTCAGGATTTCAACGGCAATGTTCTTCTCCTTCATCTTGGAGATTTCCTCCAGAACCGCCGGATCAAACAGACTGATACTCTCCTTGTTATTCTTGCTGTCGAACAGGCTGATTACGCCTTCGCTCTGGATGCTCGCCTTCAAAAGCTCGTTGATCTGATCGTTGATTTCTTTCAAAGACAGCGTTTTCCCGCCGGCACCGCCGTAGGTCACCTTAATCACGGTGGAGCGAATCGCCTCCATAAAAGCCGCTTCGTGCCGCTCTTGCTCTGTGGTCATGCTGGAGCAGAGCGAATGGGCTTGCTTCAGCAGCATGGCCTCCTTTAGGAACAAACCTTTCAGATCGGGCTTTTTCGGGTCCAGCACAAAGTTGACGCCGCCCGTCACCGCCTTTGCCATATCCAAGGGAGAACCGGCCATAAAGCCGCTGAAATCATAGCCGTGCAGCAAATCCTTGCAGACCTGCAATTTCTCCTTGAATTTGGGATAGGCCACCTTGGCGATGTTCATATCTCCGTAGCGGCTCTGGTCGCGCTTGGTGTATTCCTTCATGGCGGCTTTCAAGGCGGCGGCGATGCCCACATAATCCACGATCAGGCCGCCTTCCTTATCCTTGAACACCCGGTTCACCCGGGCGATGGCCTGCATCAGATTATAGCCGTGCATGGGCTTATATACATACATGGTCGCCAGGGACGGCACATCGAACCCTGTCAGCCACATATCCACCACGATGGCAATCTTCATAGGATCGTCATTGTCCTTGAATTTCCGGGCCAGCTCTTCCTTGTGCGCCTTGGTGCCAATGATTTCTTTCCAGTCTTCGGGGTCGTTGTTGCCGCCGGTCATCACCACGCCGATCTTTTCTTGCCAGGATGGGCGCAGCTCCAGCAGTTTCCTGTAAATCTTCATGGCGATGGGCCGGGAATAGGCCACGATCATGGCCTTGCCCGTCAGCAGGTTTGCCCGGTTCTTTTCGTAGTGCTCCACGATATCCTCGCACAGCGATTGGATGGTGGAATCCGCCCCCAGCACGCTCTCCATCTGGCCCAGCATCTTTTTGCTCTTTTCGATGGTGGCGGCGTCAGATTGCTGCTCCAGCACATCATAGGTGGCGTCGATCAGGGCCAGCGTGTTTTCGTCCAGCTTTAAGGCAACCACGCGGCTCTCATAATACACCGGGCGGGTAGCGCCGTCCTCCACCGCCTGGGTCATATCGTAAATATCAATATAATCACCGAACACTTCCCGGGTGTTGCGGTCCTTGGCGGAAATAGGCGTGCCGGTAAAGCCCACATAGGTGGCGTTGGGCAGGGCGTCATGGATGATCCGCGCGTTGCCGATCACGGTATGCGCTTCCTCCTGGCCCTGATCGTTGCGGGTCATCACGATTCTTTCATCAAAGCCATATTGCCCGCGGTGAGCCTCATCCGCCATCACCACAATGTTCCGCCGCTCGGACAGCGGCTTTTCTCCCCGTTCAAACTTGAACATGGTGGTAAAGATGATGCCGTTGGCCACGCGGCCATCCAGCAGCTCCTTCAAATGCTCCTTGCTTTCGGCCTGCACGGGCGTTTGCCGCAGGAAGGCGGCGCATTTGCAGAACTGGCTGTACAGTTGATCGTCCAGGTCGATGCGGTCGGTCATCAGCACGATGGTGGGGCTGCTCAGCGCTTCCTGCAGCAGATGAGTATAGAACACCATGGACAGGCTTTTGCCGCTGCCCTGGGTATGCCAAAATACACCGCCCTTGCCGTCCGTCCGGGTGGCAATCTTCGCCTTTTCGATGGCTTTGCGCACGGCGAAATACTGATGATACCCCGCCAGTATCTTGATGGGCTTTTTGCCGTCATCGGAAAACAGGATAAAGTTTTTCAGGATGTCCAGCAGCCGTTCCTTCTGGAACATCCCCTCATAGAAGGTATCAAACTGCGCAAAGCCGCACACCGCTTCGCTGCCGTCCTTGGTTTTCCACTCCATAAAGCGATCCAGGCCGGAAGTGATGGTGCCCGCCTTGTTGGTGCTCAGGTCGCTGATCACGCAAATGGCGTTATAGTAAAACAGGGACGGGATATCCTGCATATAATTGCGGATTTGGTTATAGGCGTTTTCCGCGCCCACTTCATCCTTGGAGGGGCTTTTCAGCTCCATCAGCACCAGGGGCAATCCGTTGATGAACAGGATCACATCTGGGCGGCGGGTGTTGCCGTTTTCCTGGAAGGTGAACTGATTGACCACATAAAAGGTATTCTGCTGCGGATACTGATAATCCACCAGGCGCACCAAGGCGCTGCGCTCCTCGCCCTGCACAAAATACTTCACCGGCACACCGTTTTGCAGATAATCCGTGAACCGCTGGTTTTTCTGCGCCAAGCTGCCCGCGTCCAGATTTCGCACCTTGGCCAGCGCTTCCTCCATCGCGTCCTCCGGCAGCCCCGGATTGATCCGCACCAAAGCCTCCCGCAGCGCATCCCCCAGCAGCGGATCGGCATAATCCCGCTCCAGGTCCGGCGCGTACAGGTGTGTATACCCCATGGATTCAAACAGTTCGATGACGGCCTGTTCAAAAGTGGCTTCGGTGAAGATGGTGGCCATAAAATCAACTCCATAACCTTAAGTTTAGAATTGTTTTTCAATCAAATCCTGCATTGCTTCAGATATGATCTTTAATTCTTTTCCATTCGTTGTTGCTCGACTACCAACATTATGTGAATAACCTTTATAGTTTATTGGGCAGTGTTCTGAGTATTCATGTATTCCGTCTGTGTATTTAATGTCAGCATAGAAAGCAGCAATTTTGTCTCGTCTCAGTTTAGCATGATCTAACTGGGTAAAAATACATTGATTAGGGGCAAGGAAAGTGTTTGCTATTTCAGAAAAAGGGACAACAAAGTCAAGTAAAGAGTACTTGCCAATGTCTATATCAAAAGTAATACTCTTTACAGTTGCTCCTGATGCACCGTAGTTCTTAATGACAAGATAAAAACAAGGAGTTTGGATATTTGTCCTTTGTGCCGTCATAACAACATAAGGTCGTGTACTGTTTTCTATCATTTTATTGTTTTGCTTTAGTGTAAGAATAACAGTAATTACTGATATTGCCGCAAGAATGAACGACAAAATGCATAGAATAATATTTACTACGGTTGCTGTATCCACATTTTCACTTCCCTTACAGTTTTTCTATATCGAGCGTATAGCCGTTCTTTTGCATTTCCTTTGCCAATGACAATTTGGCATCTTCTACATTATCCTTGAAAGGAATATAGATTAATCCGTCAATGTCAGATGGCCTTTCCATATCCTCAGCTTGAGACAAAAGGATAGCGACTTTATCCCTACCTTTTGCAGCCAAAAGCATACCCATCTCCAAAACAACATTTTGTCTTACACGGTACTTTTTGTTTGCTTCATTATTTTTTGCATAGCCTATATCATCCGGGGTTGCCAAAACAATACCAAAGGATGCCTTGGGAGTATATTCTTCTAGTTTTTCAATAATTGTTTGTCCAGAAGATGCAAGCTGATCGAGGATAAGAGGCTCTAAATCCCAACGGCGAAGCATTGCTTCTAGTTGGGTCCGAGCATTGGTATCGTGTCCATAGACAACAAACACTTTCCGATTGGATTCTACGTCTTTTCCTGGTCCGCCAGATAGAAGCGCATTTATAACATCCACATTCTTTCCTTGACAGTTATATGTTCCCTTATCCCAACAGTTTATTATGCAACCATTATTCAATCTGAGCATAGTTCCTAAGTCATTCCCTGTTCGCTTTTCTTCGATGATGGAATACCCATTTCTTGTAACGATAGCTTTGATCTCATCCTTTGTCATTTTGTTCTCCTCCTTTTTATAAAACGATAATTTAGCGGCTTAGAGGGTGATACTGGAAACGTCGATTTCGCCGGACATTAACTTTGGTAGGAGGGCATCTCGTATAGCAGACAAGCGCTTATTCTCCTGATTGGAAGATTCAATCTTTGCAAGAATCGGTTCACCTAAAGCGTTGAACCTTTCCAACTGTGTGTTCGATGGTTTTACAACAGGGTATGCCATGATCTGTTGTTTATCTCCTCTCGGCATCTTTGTTCCCTTCGAACCTGCTACCATGTAATCGAAGAAGCGGTCATCATAAAGCGTGCTGAAGAGAAACGGAGAAAGGCAGGGCTCCATCGGAACAAAGCAAAGCACATCGGTTGAGCATCCGCACTCAGATCGGCAATACACAATCTTCTTAAAGTATGGACGGATATTGGAAATCAAGACATCGCCAGGAGCACAGCCCGTAGTTTGAACGATCGTAGGCAAAGATGATGCCGAAACAGCCCCTGCTTTTTCTGGAAGCATGTTCTCTGTCGAATAATAGCTTTCAAGTGTCAGTGAGGCAACAGCCACACGACGCTGAGAGTAGGAGCAGATGTCGGATAAAACGCCATCATTTCGCGAAGCGGAGTCGAAGATCTGTTGATAGATCGCCTGTAGTTGTTGAAGTAAATTATCGTTTATCTTCTTATTGACAGTAATCCGATCATCAATGCTTCTTAGCAACTTACCAATACGAAGTTGAGTCTCGTGATTGAAGCATGGGACCTCGTATTGCATAATCGCGGTTTTGTCGCCTCTTGGCATCTTTGTCCCCTTAGACGTAGCAGAAGCATAATTGAAAAACGCATCATTAGCTAAGACGTAGTATAAAAATGTCGAGTCACACCCGCACTCTGCTCTGAAAACAAGAACATCATTTGAACACCCGCCATCGTCATCCGCCATCCAGATTTTCTTGAAATATGGGCGGATATTGGAAACTAATATATCGTCTTTTATATACTGCTGGGTATATTGGGCAGAAGGTAATGCTCCTGCATCAACAATACCGCCTTTGTTTGGCACCATATTCTCAGTGGAAACATAGTTTCGATTAGATAGAGTATCAACTGATACTTTTCCTTTAGCGTAGGAACACAGAGAGCTAAGTTCAGATGTCATATCCAATCGCCCCCAGTCGTTCCCTAATTTGCTCTTCAAGCTCATGAGACCTAGCGAAAAGATCAGACAGTTCAGCGGTCAGACGCCCCATCTTCTCTTCAAACGGTTCACCGTCATCTTCCTGTTCCTCAATACCAACATAGCGTCCCGGTGTGAGAATGTAATCCTGCTTTGCAATGTCCTGCGTAGTGACAACCGCACAGAAGCCCTTTTCATCTTCGAGTGTTCCATCAACGAAAGCATTGTAGGTGTCGGCAATTTTCTTGATGTCTTCATCCGTCAGCTCGCGCAGTTTCCGCGTGACCATCGTGCCGAGCTTCCGGGCGTCGATGAACAGCGTCTTGCCTTTCTGCTTTTTGTTCTTTGCAAGGAACCAGAGCGACACGGGAATTTGCGTCGTGTAGAAAAGCTGTGTCGGCATTGCGACGATACAGTCCACAAGGTCAGCATTGATAATGTTCTTGCGGATTTCGCCTTCGCCGCCGGACTGCGAGGAAAGCGAACCATTTGCAAGCACCATACCGATACGACCATTCGGCGCAAGATGCCAAATCATGTGCTGCAACCACGCAAAGTTTGCGTTGCCAGAGGGAGGCGTACCATACTGCCAGCGGACATCATCAGCGAGTTTATCCGCACCCCAGCCCGAAAGATTGAAGGGGGGATTCGCCATAATATAATCCGCTTTGAGCTGCGGGTGACAGTCATTGAAGAATGTGTCGGCATTGAACTTGCCGAGGTCAGCCTCAATACCGCGAATGGCAAGGTTCATCTGCGCCATTTTCCATGTAGTCGGGTTGGAGTCCTGACCAAAGACGGAAATCTTGTTGATATTGCCACCGTGGTTTTCGATGAATTTTGCAGACTGGACGAACATGCCGCCGGAGCCGCAGCACGGGTCATAAACGCGCCCATTAAACGGCTGCAAAACTTCAACAAGGGTTCGCACAACACAGGAGGGAGTATAGAACTCACCGGCAAGTTTGCCTTCCTGTTCGGCAAACTTGGAGAGGCAATATTCGTATGTACGACCGAGAATGTCCTTGCTGTTTCCATGCTCGATCATCTGAATGTTCGTGAAAAGGTCAACCACTTCGCCAAGACGCCGCTTGTCCAGCTCCGGACGGGCAAAATTCTTAGGAAGAATATCCTTGAGGCGTTTGTTCTCTTTCTCGATGCTGAGCATTGCAGCATCAATCACCGTGCCAATTTCCGGTCTGTGAGCGGCAGCCGCAATCGTGCTCCATCTTGCATTTGCAGGGACAAAGAAGATGTTTTCGGCGGTGTATTCGTCATGGTCTTCTTCAAATCCGTCACCTTCTTCAACCAGCTCCTTATACTTCGCCTCGAAGCGATCCGAAATGTATTTCAGGAAAATCAGTCCGAGAACGACGGACTTGTATTCGGATGCGTCGATGTTTCCGCGCAAGACGCAAGCCGCGTCCCAGATTTGTTTTTCAAAGCCGATGTTGCTTGTGCTATTCTCAGCCATTTCAATAACCTCCTAAACTGCTATTTTACATTTATTATTCTGCAAAAAGAGCTGTACGAAAAACTGAACTTAGCCCTTGTCCGTTCGCACAGCCTCAAAATATCTCCGATGTCGCAATTCAAATCGTCACAGATTACAGGCTAAGCGCTTGGCGGAAGGCGGAGTTCTTTATGTCTCATTCTATCAGAAACGTTCAAAGTTTTTATAGCGGATTCCCATAATACGCCTCCTTTACGCATTCGCAAAGTGTGATTTCTCTTCTATTATACATGATAGCTTCTTCAAATGCAATTATTTCATGTGGAAGTGCGCCCAAAAGATGCAAGCTCTTGATGACTTCGATTCCTATATATTGCCATATGACGTTGACTGGGATACAGGGGAAGACGTGAAGCCGCTATGCTTTATGGAGAAACCTTGCAGAGCTTTTTGAATGCGCATGTAACATACTGGAATAACACATCAATAGTTCTGGCGACTGATAGCGTTTTGATAGCAAAATGATAGTAGATGCGGCGTTCGCGTTATGCTGATGTGTCGGCTGGGGCGAACGGCTTGTGGATGCTGAAATGTGATTTTATAGGAAGAAAAAGGAGAATCAAACAGGCGTGCCAACACGACTGTATTCACAATCCCGCGCATCTCCCTCTTGCGTCTTCCCGCTGAATGCGCTACAATAAGAGTGAATGCGCACGGGTACGCCAAAATGGAATGCTTGCGAAAGGAGGAGAAAGCATGAAACTACTCATTGTGGATGACGAAATCCGGGCGGTGCAGGCATTGGTGAAGCGGGTCAACTGGCAGGAATACGACTTTGAGCCGCCGCTGGCTGCATATTCTATGGCACAGGCACAGGGCGTTTTTCAACAGCAGGAGATTTACTTGATGCTGTGCGATATTGAGATGCCGCAGGGGTCAGGATTGGAACTGTTCGAGTGGGTGAAGACGTATTACCCGCTGACGGAGTGCATTTTTGTGACGTGCCATGATGAATACAGCTATCTGCGTTCTGCAATGCAGCTGGGGAGCTGTGATTATCTGCTGAAGCCAATCAACTATACGCTGCTGCAAGAGGCGCTGAAAAATGTGGTGGAGCGCATCCAGCGGCGCAAAGATAAACCGGCGGGGTCGGCAGAGCAGCCCAAAGACAGTCTGCTTCCGGCGAACACGCTTAATGTGTCCAATCCGTATATCCGCCAGCTGCTGCATGTGCTTTCGGAGCGGCTCACGGAGAATTTGCCCATTCCGGAACTGGCAGACAGTATGCACTTGAATCCGCAGTACATCATGCGCCTGTTCAAAAAAGAAATGGGCTGTTCTATTCTGCAGTACATCACATCCCGAAGGATTGCACTTGCGGTGCAGTATTTGGAAGATACGAACCTGCCGATTACCGAGGTGGCGCTTCTTTGCGGGTTTGATAATTATTCCTACTTCACACGAGTGTTTAAGCGGTTTACAGGGCAGTCGCCTGCCGCATTCCGCAAGCGCAGTGTGCCGCCGGACTAAATGACTTGCAGCAATATTGGGCATAAGGGGGAGAACAGGTGCAGAAGCCGAAAAGGAAACAATCTCGTTCATTGACATTGCGCTTGGCGGTGACGGTTATTGTCGTGATGCTGACGCTGAACCTGCTCTCCATCATCAGCGCACTGCGACTGACATCTACAACGCGGGAAAGCATCTTGCAGGAACACAGCTACTTGCAAACCTATTACACCAAGCAGCTTGACCGGGAACTGACGCAGGCTCAGGTACGACTGTATTCCATGAGCCGCAGCTATGATTTCAGCACAGCGCTGTCTGGCGCGGAAACAGGGGAGGCGCAGTACAGTGCACTGCGCAGTCAGGTGACGCTCAATACGCAAATGAAGGACTGGTTGAACCAATTTCCTATGGTAGACGGCTATTTTTTGTTTCAGCCGGAGGGGGATTTGCTGATTATTGCCGGGGATGATTCCGCAGCTGTGCAGATGATAGGCGAACAGCTGAAAAGCGGCGAACAGGCGGATGAACAGGAAAATCGGGACGGAAAATGGCGCTTACAGCAAACGCCCATCGGAGGTGTGCTGATTTTCATGGGCATTCGCCGCGGCATCCAGTATGGGGCATGGGTGCAGACAGATCGACTGCTCGATACATGGGGCTTGAATGCGCAGGAGTATCAGATTTTGCCGGATACGGTGTCTCCCAATGCAGAAACGGTGGATGCAGCGGCGGAACAGGCGCAGTGTCTGCTCCGCTATATACCGCCGGAGGATGCGTTTGCGCTGCCGCTGAATGTGAAAATCCTGCTGGTGCTGTCAGTCACGATGCTTTTGTCCATTCCGCTGATTTGGCTTGCTATGCGCCGACTGGTGCTGAACCCGCTGCATGAGCTGATGGAAGCAATTCGGAAAATCGAAAGCGGGGATACCGCCTACCGCATTCCGGAGAAGACGACTTCCAGCGAGTTTGAGCGCTTGAATACGCAGTTCAACCGCTCTGTGGAACAGCTGGCAGGGATGCGCATGGAAATCTACGAAGCGCAGCTGGAAAATGAACGCACCCGCGTCAGCTATTTGACGCAGCAGATGCAGCCGCACTTTGTCTTGAACACACTCAACCTGATTTATTCGATGGAGCCGGAAGAATATGACTTAATACAGAGCACCATCATGTGTTTGTCGAACTATTACCGCTATGTGGCGCACATTACAGACCCGCAAGTAGCACTGGGAGCGGAACTGAACCATGTGGAGAATTATTTCAAATTGCAGCAGACACGTTATCCGGGCATGTTTTTCTATGAGATTGAATGCCCAGAGAACCTGCGCGAGCAGATGATTCCGCCGATTGTGATTCAGACGTTTGCTGAAAACACCATCAAGCATTCTTTGATTCCGGGCAGGGAAAATCGCATTTGGATTCAGATTGAGGAAACGCCGGAAAAACAGCTGCATGTTCTGATTCGGGACAGCGGAAATGGCTATCCGCCCGAAGTCTTGGCGCAGATTCAGTGCTATCAGCAGACAAGGAAGAAGCAGCCGAACCTCGGCATGGGGATTCAAAACACAATCGAGCGGCTTCGGCTGATTTACAAGGGGCAGGAAAAACTCTATTTCAGCAATCAGCCGCAGGGCGGCGCACAAGTTGATTTCTATTTTCCAATCCGGGAGGGCGGAGAGCATGAAGCGCATCGCAGTGTGGATTTTACTTTGTATTCTTCTTTGTCCCCTGATGCAGGTGCAGGCGGAGGACATCACGGATTTGACCATCGAGACGGTGACGTTTGACAACGGCAATCCGGGGCTTTCAGCGGTTGAAGAAGCAGTGAATCAGATTACCATTCCCGCTATCGGCGTGCGGATTCACCTGCTGGATGTTGGCATTCAACAGCATGCACAGCGAATCAGCATGATGATTGAAAGCGGCGAGCCGGTGGACTTGGTGATGGCGGGGCTGACGCTGCCGATGGTCAGCATGGTAGCAGATGAACTGCTGCTTCCGCTGGATGCGCTGGTGGATGCGTATGGGCAGGACATTCAGGGTCTGTTCGGCGATCAGCTGGCGGCGGGGCGCATCAATAGGCAGCTGTATGCGATTCCCGGCGATGCGTACTGCGCCCGTGCAGGCGGCGTAATGGTGAATATGGAGCTTGCACAGGCGGCGAGGCTGACAATTCCGGAAACCTGCACGCTGGATGACTTGGAGAGCATGTTCGCTGCTCTGAAAGCCTATTCGCCGGAGCACTACGGCATTGCTTTTGAGACGGGCGATATGTCGATTATCAACTACTTTTTTGAGATAGAGAACTACGGAAGCGGCATTTTTGCCTTTGGCGTAACGTTTCAGCCCAGTGAAAGCACCAAGCTGGAAAATATGTTTGCCTCGGAAACCTATCGCGACTTCTGCTATCGAACGCGCAAATGGCAGCAGAGCGGCTATATTCCGCCGGATAGTTTGACAACCAGCATTTTGGCGTTCACGCGCGTCAATCAGAGGCAGGCGTTATGCCTTCCAACCAGTTTTGCGCCGATTGAGCAGTACAAGCTCCGCAATGATGAAAGCGAAAGGAAGATTCTCCCCATGACACGCCCACTGCGCTTTACTAGCGCCATTCAGGAACGCATGTGGGCGATTCCTGTCACCAGTGAGCATCCGGAAAAAGCGATGCAGTTTCTGAACCTGCTGTATAGTGATGACCGTGTGGCGAATCTGCTTTCCAATGGGGTGGAAAATGTGCATTATACCAGAGTCAGCCCGCATGTTATTGCGCCGACAGGTGATTCAAACTATAAGCGCGTGTTTACCCGCTTTGGCAATCAGGCACGGGTGGATCACTGGCTTCCAGCAACGGAAGCGTATCCAGCGGAAATGATGGCATTTGAGAACTCGGCTGAAATTTCCCGAACGCTTGGGTATACCTTTGACAGTGCGGCAGTGGCTGGTGAAGTGGAAGCGGTTAATGCAGTGATTGCATCCTATGCACCGGCGCTGGAATACGGTTTGGTGGAGGATGTCGATGCGGCGCTGAAGGAATTTAACGAGGCGCTGGAAAAGGCGGGAATCGAGAAAGTTATTGCGGAAAATCAGCGGCAGCTGTCAGCATGGCTGGCAGAACGTGAATAGAAAGCACAACCGCATATACAGCAGGCAGGGAAGCATTTCTGAAAGGGAAATGCATTCCTGCCTTTTATCATGTCATTATCGTACATATTGCAGGTCATAATTCTGCTATCATGCGGCGATGACTTTGCGCTACAATACAGACAGCAAGGATGAGCAGCGCCGAGCGGTTCATGAACGCATGGCACTGGAATTATCCAAATGAAAGGAAGTAGGTACCATGAAAAAAATCCTGTCACTGCTTCTCGCGGCTGCGCTGCCGCTGAGCGCCGCCTGCACAATGGTTGCGCGGGCGGAAGAGAATCCTGCCCCCAGCGGCTTGGTTCCCGGATTGGTCGAAATGACGGTGTTCGGCAATCATGTGGATAAGCCGGAAAGCGTCTATCCGCAGGCGAACGGGCAGATTTTCAACGAAGGCTATACGCCGGAAAACGCACCGGTGTACTGCAACCCGATTGTTTTTAACTACAACTACTCGGCAAATGCCGGCGAGACGCTGGGCGTGGTGTCTGATGCGCCGTTCAGCGCGGCATTCATTGCCAACATCATTGAGAGCAGCCCGACGGAGCGTTACACCCATTTGACGAATGCAGTGCTCTTCCGCGGCACCGCCACTTACCTCAAAGAAAACAACAGCCGTTCGGCGGCTGACCCGCACGCCATCTATTATAACAACGTTTGGTATGTGTATGCGTCCGGCGGCTATCAGCTGCGCTCGGAGGATTTTGTGAACTGGGAGGTTGTCCCGGCTATGAATGCCGATGGCACGCAGATGACCTTCACTGCACCCAGCGTGGGATACCGCACGGATGAAAGCGGAAAGACGACGTTCTACCTTGCGTGGAACAGCTCACACATCTATTCTTCGGAAACGCCGACCGGCCCTTGGACGGACTTGGGTGACTTTACTTACCGCGGCATGTCTTTCAGCGATAATGCGCTGTACAACAAGGAGGACAACACCTACGGCCCGTCGCACGCGGCGGATGCAGCGGATGATGCTGAATCGGTCATCATTGCCGCGCACAATGACGTGGACTTGTTCGTTGACCATGATACGAACCGCATGTATCTCTGCTGGGGCATGGGCTCGAAGGAGCTGAGCATCGCGGAGCTGAATCCCGATAATCCCTCGGAACTGCTGAGTGCACCCGTGCCGGTTATCACGCACAATCCGACGGTGACGTGGGAAAACTTCGGGCAGCATCATGAGGACTACGCGACCGGTTTTGCGGAAGGCTCGATGATGTTCAAGTACAATGGCGTGTATTACTGGACGTTTGCGACCGGCGGCACGCAGTATGATTCCTATACCTTCGGTGTATACACCAACAAGACGGATGACCTGCTGAACGCAGACAACTGGGTGTATCAGAATCAAGAGGTCATTAACCCCGATGGGGATGATGCCATGTGGGGCGCAGTGCGCGGCGGCGGTCACGGCTCGATTGCGGAAGGCCCGAATGGTCAGCTCTGGTGCTTCTACACGGTGAACGTCGGCTATGAAGGCGACATGGAGCGCCGTCTGGGGGCTGATCCGGCGTATGTGACGGAAGATGGCGTGCTGGTTGTGCCGCATCTGTCGGAAAATCCGCAGTATGCGCCCGGCGTGCTGGCGAATCCCTGCGGCGAAGCGGGCAATGAAACGGGTTCGGACATTCTCTCTGCACGTCAGGGTTATGCGGTGTCGAGCTATCACGAGGGCCGTCATCCGATGTACGCTTCGGATGAATCTCCGCTGACGTGGTGGCAGCCTGCGGATGACGATGCGCAGCCGTGGTATCTGGTGTCGCTCAAAGGCTACTACAACGTGGATTCCATCCGCGTGATGCTCAAGGATGTTGAGCTGAACCGCGCGAACACCTATGGTACGAATCATTCAGAGTATTCGTACAAGATTGAGGTGTACAACGGCATTGAGAACCCGGTCACTGCACCGATATCTGAAAGCAATTCCGAAGAAGGCTGGGTGACAGTCTGGGAAGGCACGTCCAACATCCTGAACTTCATTGACATGGAAGAGCCTGTGGAGGCAATGTTCGTGCGCATTACGTTTACGGACTGGACGGGCAAGGTTTCCTAATACGAAAGTCGCGCACCGGAAAGAGAATCCCTTCGAGCATCGGGGGGGCTTCCCTTCCGGCGCGGAAGACGGGAAGTCGGGAGGTCAAAGCATGCTGCAGGTTGCTGTGCTGGAGGATGAACAGGAAAGTCGAGTGCAAATCAAACGTTGCTTGGAACGCTATCAGGCGGAAAACCATGCGGAATGGGACATGGATTATTTCAGCAGCGGCGCAGAACTCTTGTTCAGCGGCGCATCAGGCTATGACATGCTGCTGATGGATATAGAGATGCCGCAGATGAGCGGGATGGAAGTGGCACGCCGGGTTCGCCGCGAAGACCAGCATGTTGCGATTGTATTCATCACAAACATGGCGAATTATGCGCTGCAAGGGTATGAGGTAGAGGCAATGGATTTCATTGTGAAACCCTATACCTATGAAGTGTTTCAATTTCGCATGGATCGCGTTGTGCACCGGGTGGAACGGAAGAAAAGCAATCGCGCTGTGCTGCTGACGAGCAATGATCAGGTCTATCGTGTCCTGCTGTCAGAACTCCTGTATGTGGAGGTGGCGCAGCATACGCTCATTTACCATACAGAACAGGGCGAAATTGCTGTGCGCGGTAGTATGCGCGAGGCGGAAAAGGCGCTGATGCCATACGGTTTCTGCAAATGCAGCCAAAGCTATCTGATTCACTTGCGCTTTGTGACACGGGTGAAGGATGATGAAGTCTTCCTGAACAAAGAACGGATTCACATCAGCCGAGGCAGCAAAAAAGAATTGATTCGTGCGCTGGCGGAATATACAGCAAACGGATGAGACGGAAAGGGAAAGATAATGAAAAGACTGCTTGCAGCATGGATGCTGCTTGTGCAGCTGGCGCTGTGCTGGACAATCGGCTTGGCAGAGGATGCGTTTGAAAAGGAAACGTACTACATACACAATGACGAGATGAATCGCAGCATCTACGCGGTGCAAATCAAGCCCAAGGATTTGGCAGAGGGAGAAAAAGTACCGCTCATCATCTATGTCCACGGCGGCAACGGCACGGCAAACAGCTATATTGGACTGGCAAAAACGCTTAGTGAACAAAAAATCGCAGGTCTGATGTTTGAATGCTGCGGCGGAAATAACGGGAAAGCATCCGCCGCCAAAAGTGACGGAGCAGATCTCTTTCCTGCGCACTATTCCTCGCGCATCAGCGACTTGGAAGCTGTGCTTGCTTTTGCAAAAACGCTGGATTTCGTTGATACGAACCGCGTTTATTTGTGGGGGGAAAGCTATGGCGGAATTGTCGTGGAATTCTGTGCGGTCAATCATCCGAACGATGTGAAAGGATTGCTGCTGGTCAGTACAGGTCTGTCGGATGCTGTTCTGGGGATTCAGGCACAGGAAGAGACACATCATGGCATTCTGACGAAGTATGTTCCTGATGATCCATACCAGTACATTTTGGGCTATCCGGGCGCAGTACTGTTTATTTGCGGCGATGCAGATGCAACAGGCGCTTATGACAACGCGGCGTTCAATGCGGTGCTGTATCAGCAGCGGGAACAGACGCAGACGGATTTTGTCACAATTCCGGACGGTGGACACGGCTATGGCACATTTACAAAGGAACAGAAACAGACCACCGTGGATTGCATTCTGTCATGGATGGCGCAATAATGACCAGATTTGACGCTAAAACGACGGGATAAGCCAAATTGCACACACGGAAACCCAATCGTGCTATGATACTCACATGAGATGCGTTGCCGAGAAGGAAACGCACAAAATAGAAGGAGGAACCCAATATGAAGAAGTTTCTTGCTCTGCTGCTGGCGGCCCTGATGGTGCTGGGCTGCGCGAATCTGTCCTTGGCGGAAGATGCTGCGCCGCTGGAAGTGCTGACCGAGTTTGGCGACCTGACTGCGGATGACGCTGATTACGAACCGAACCCGGACTACGACAAGTACACCGTGATTGAGTACTACATCGAAGCGTCGGACGCGACGGTTATCATTACCTGCTCTGCGAAGGCGGACGGTTCCGAATACAACCTGGAATACAGCTTCTATGGCGACGACCAGCAGGTCATCTGGCAGGTTGTTGACGGCGAAGGCAAGGTCGCGTTCGACAAGACGGGCTTCATGGGCGGCGACACGCCGGATATGATTGCCTACATCCTCGAAAACGCGATTTGGTCTGCGATTCCCGAAAACGACGTGATTGATTTCGGCGACCTGACCAGCGACGACGCTGATTACGAACCGAATCCTGATTACGACAAGTACACCGTGATTGAATACTACATCGAAGCGGCGGACGCGACGGTTATCATTACCTGCTCTGCGAAGGCGGACGATTCCGAGTTCAACTTGGAATACAGCTTCTATGGCGACGACCAGCAGGTCATTTGGCAGGTCGTTGACGGCGAAGGTAAGGTCACGTTCGACAAGACGGGCTTCATGGGCGGCGATGCGCCGGATATGATTGCATACATCCTCGAAAACGCGACGGTCTGGGCTGACATTGTGAAGTGATCCCAATTCACCTGCGCTGCGGTGAAGCAGCACAAAAAGAATCCCCGTGTGCTGACGCAAGCGCCAACAAGAAATTCGGACTTGCTGGTACGCGGGGATTTTTAGAAGCCGGAAAAGAGCTACAACATCCTCTATCTGATGCATGGTGGCGGTGATGACGAGAACTACTGGCTGATGGAGCTGAGCGACCGTACACATGGCAAAACGACGATGCGCGTGCTGGATCACATGATTGAGGACGGCTTGTGTGAGCCGCTGATTGTGGTTACGCCGACGTTCTATGCTGACGTCGAGGGCGTTGAGCCGACGCAGGAGCAGATTGATGCCGTCTGTGCGCAGATTGGCGAATCGCACTATAATTCCATGTCGGGTCTGTATACATGGTACTTTGGCGACGAATTTCGGAACAATATCATTCCTGCGGTGGAAAGCAAATACCTGACCTATGCAAACAAAGATGTCAGTGAAGAGAACCTGATTGCAACGCGCGACCATCGGGCGTACTGCGGCCTGTCGATGGGTTCAGTAACTTCCTTCCACGGAGTCCTGATGCGCAATTTTGATGTCATCGGCTGGTGCGGTTCATGGTCGGGCTCGCTGACGGATGAAGCGCTTTTCCGCACGATGCTGGAAGAAAAATATGCGGATTACACCCTGAACTTCTGGTATAACGGCAACGGCGTGGAGGACATTGCTTTTGAAGAGCATTACGAAATCTACAATCAGCTGATGGAGAGTATGAGCAACAAGTTTGTGGACGGCGAAAACAGCGCAATGGTGGTGCTGGAAGACGGTGCACACAACTATGCAGCTTGGATTGTGGATTTGTACAACTGCCTGTTGGTGTTCTTTAAGTAATAGTCAATAACGACGGCGGAGGAAGTGCAGCAAGATCGGAAGAGCACACGTCTGAAC
>OIQL01000139.1_pt1 | contig 22728 bp, 18 predicted proteins | sample 1585961 | NCBI WGS metagenome assembly OIQL01 (sample SAMN02674970, study PRJEB24791) | human gut metagenome, SKBSTL043 | isolation source: stool | host: Homo sapiens | place: USA | reverse complement strand
TGTTGCTCAGGTACTTAAAAAGTTTAATTGATAATAGTGTTGCGGAATTAAGGTAAATAACATTAAATACTAGGGGGCTTATGTCACAAAACTGCATTTTGCTGCGTATATAGGAAAGAGCGGCAGGTGCAAAACATGCTATCCCCCATAAAAGAAAGGGACAAGAATATGAAAACCATTTGCATCAAACTCATCGCCCTTGTCACCATCCTGGTGACCAGTAGTTGTAGAGTCCACTCCACCCAAGAGGAGTTTGGCCCCAGCCGCAAGCAGAACGTCGCCGTAGCCGACTTCGACGAAATAGACCTCTCAGGCGGCCTCCAGGTCGTCTATGCCGAAGGCACTACCCCCAAGGTGACGGTAGAAGGCCCGGAGAAACTGATCGGCTACGTAAAGGTAGTACAAAAGGGCAAGCGACTCTACTTCAGTTGCAAGCCTTTGCCCAACAAGGGTCCGAGGATTGGCAAGAACCCGATCGACCTGATCACGATCACCATCCAGTCGAAGTCGCTTCGACGCGTAGAGGTGAGCGGCGCCTGCGACCTGAAGGCCAAGCACATCCAGACAGCTGACGACTTCAAGCTCAAGGCCAGTGGGGCAAGCGACCTGGAACTGGGCACGCTCCGTTGTGCCAAGACCCATATAGAGGCTGATGGCGCATCCGATATCGATATTGATCACATCGCTTGCGGCGAAGTCAATTTGCAATCATCAGGCGCCAGCGACATTCAGCTGAAGAACGTAGAAAGTCGCGAGCTCAACGCAAGGCTGAGCGGAGCGAGCGAACTGGAGGCTTCCCTCACGGGCGTGGAGACCATCAAGGCAGACCTTAGCGGCGCAAGCGAGGCCGACTTGAAGTTCAACAACTGCGGCACAGCCCTCCTCTCGGCCAGCGGGGCGAGCAACGTGGACCTCTCGGGCACGATCCGCTCGCTGACGAAGAACGTCGGCACGGGCAGCAACGTCAAGGAAGAAAAACTGACCATTGGTCGCTAATCTCAAGCAAGGAAAGGACTACAGTTATGAGTTTCACGAATAACAAGGCCATTTTCGAGCAGATAGCCGACCGTCTGGCCGACGAGATCATGGCGGAGAACTATCCGCCTGGCGGACGGATACCCAGCGTCCGAGAGTATGCGGCTCTGCTACAGGTCAATACCAATACCGCCATCAAAGGCTACGAACTGCTCGCCCGCGAGGGAATCATCTTCAACAAGCGCGGCATGGGCTATTTTGTCGCCGAGGATGCGCGCCACCACATCGCCCAAAGACGGCAGGAGGAGTTTATGGAGACCACCCTGCCCGAACTGTTCCGCCAGATGCGGCTGCTCAACATCAGTATCGATGAAGTAGCCCAAAAGTGGGAAGAAAGCAAAAGGGAATAATACCCGCCTCCTCCCCTCTCCTATCGGGAGGGGAGGAGACGCAACAAGAGATATTAAAGACAACAAAGAACGATTCATCATGGGAAGATACAACACCAAAGGCAAAATACAGAGGACAATCCTCCACCATTTGTCATGGAGAGGGATGGCTGCCAGCCTTGCCATGGCCGCCCTTCCAGCCGCAGCAGCTGAACCCGACTCGCTGGCCATCGACACGATGTCCTACGACCTGGGAGACGTCACGGTAACGGCCCAGCGCAAACTCGTCAAGAACGACATCGACAAGCTGACCTACGACGTGGCCAACGACGAGACGGCACGCACCAAGAATACGCTTGACATGCTCCGTTCCGTGCCCCTCGTGACCATAGACGGTCAGGAAAACATCAGCATCAAGGGGTCGCCCTCGTTCAAGGTCTATCGCAACGGCCACCCCGACCCCACCCTCTCCTCACAAAACCTCAAGGACGTGCTCAAGTCGATCCCTGCCTCACAGATCAAGAAGGTGGAGGTCATCACCGACCCAGGCGCCAAAGAAGATGCCGAGGGCACACAATATATCCTCAACCTCGTCATGCAGAACAACTCCCACCTGGCAGGCGTGACAGGGACGGTGTCGGCCAACTACAACCCCTTGCGCCAAGGGCCGGGCATGGGTACTATGCTGACGATACAGAAAGGCAAGTTGGCCACGTCCATCAACTATGGATACCAGCACGACAAGAAAGACCAGGGCAACGACGCGACCCGCCAGTACCTGAAAACGGACCAGACGATGGAGTCGCGCTTACGCAATACCGTGATGACAAACGTCCATTACGGCAACATCAGCGCAAGCTACGAGGTCGATTCGCTCAACCTTCTGACTCTCAACTTTGGTGGCTACTACTACAATGCGGGCATCGGAAGCGTGAACGGATACGAGCGTATGACCAATGGCGACGGACAGTTGGCCTACTTCTACAACGTCAACGCCCAGCTCCCGACCTACTACGCCTACAACTTCGGAGGACGACTGGACTACCAACACAAGACCCGCAAGGAGGGAGAGGTGTTCACCGCATCCTATCAGTTGCAGACCACCCGCTCCCACCAGGACAAGACCGCGCAATACCTGAACATCTTCAACCTGCCCGTCAGCTACACAGGCTACGAAAACAACAGCCGCACGCAGTTTGACGAGCATACCTTCCAGCTCGACTACGTACGCCCGCTAGGGAAGTGGTTCAAGTGGAATGCGGGTGCGAAATACATCTTCCGCACGAGTGAGTCGGACGTATAGCTGACCTATACGGGGGCGGAGGAGATGAACCAGCACTCCCTCTTCCAGCACAACACCCAGATAGGAGCAGCCTACACGGAGTGGCTCTACTCGGGCAGCAAGATCCAGGCACGAGTAGGCTTGCGCTATGAATATAGTTTCTTGAAGGCAGAATACCCCGACGGATCGCAGTCTGACTTCCACAAGCGGCTCAACGACTGGGTCCCCTCGGCCTCCGTGCGCTACGCCCTAACGGACGCACAGTCGCTGAAGTTCTCATTCTCATCCAACATCAACCGCCCGGGCATCGACTACCTCAACCCCGCCGAGGAAAGAAACCCCAACTCCCTGAGCTATGGCAACCCGGGGCTGAACAGCTCGCGCAACTACAACCTGCAACTGGAGTACAACTACATCACGACCAAGGCTACTTGGATGGGTGGCGTCAGCCATACGTTCTGCAACAACCAGATCGGACAGTTGTGGTTTGACCAAAACGGCCTCTCTGTCACGACCTATGGCGACCTTCTCCACAGCCGCAGCTGGATGCTCTGGGCCTACGTGCAGACCGCCCTTTGGCGAGGCGCCAACCTGGGTGGAGGTCCCAATATTTTCTATCTCACCAAGAAGGACAGCCAGACGGGGCTTGAGCATAGCAGATGGAGCAGTTGGAACACCATCAACTTCACCCAGAAGCTGCCCTGGAAACTCACCTTCGGCCTCAACGGAGGTTTCAATATCGGCAACGAGGTGGAGAGCGTCTATTCCTACTCCGAACCTTCGTACTACTGGAGTGCCTCGCTCAGCCGTTCCTTCCTCAAGGAAGACCGGCTGTCGGTACGCCTGTCGGCAGGCAACCTCTTTGGCCCAGACCTGCGCTCCTATCCCTCCCACACCGTCCAGGGAGACTTCCGTGGCACCCAGACATGGCTGGGCTCACAACGACATGTGGGCATCAGCATCTCGTGGCGCTTTGGTTCGCTCCGCGGAGGTGTGAAGTCCGTGGACCGCACCATCGAGAACGACGATATAGTGGGCGGCATCTCGACAGGAGGCGGCAACAAGCAATAGTTTAGTCGATTACCCAAACGACCGCGCACGCATTGGAATGGTCAAACTATGGCACGACATTCCGATGGGTGCGCTTTTTTGTGCTCATCCGGCTGGGGTGGTTAGCGTTCTTTCAATACAGCCTGCTTATGAAGCAAACAACAAGTACAGTATATCCGCCCCGCAAGGATTGGAAATACTATCACAAAAAAAGCACCCTGCCCTCGATGAAGAGGACCGGATGCCAAAAACTTCACATTATGAAAATTTAAAACACTTAGCCTGGCTTAAGCCTCGCCCTTCGGCGTACCGAACGGGGCGACGGTGCGAGCACCACCCTGCTGCGGCAATTCAATTTTGCCAAACTCCTTCTCGTAGCGAGTGATGTTGTCGTTGAGGGCTGCGAGCAGACGCTTGGCGTGCTCCGGAGCGAGGATCACGCGCGAACCGACCTGTGCCTTCGGCATGCCCGGAAGCAACATGGCGAAATCAGCTACAAACTCGTTCTTCGAGTGAGAGATGATGGCGAAGTTAGAATATATGCCCTTGGATACCTCGGGGCTGAGGTCGATCTGCAAGCCTTGCTGCTGCGGCTTCTGGTTGTTGTCCATTGTCTTGTTATTTTTTCGTTAGTATTGATATGTTCTGGTATGCAAAGTTAAGGAAAAAAATGGGGAGTACCAAACAAAAAGGCAGAAAAAGCCCACAAAAATTCTTACCCCACCAGTATTTGCCTTTTCCCATGGGGTGGAAAAGAAGTCAAGGCCACCTCGCCTGCCCTTACGGGAGGAGAGATGGCCTTGGTCTTTAGTATCTGTTGTCGACGACGACGCGGCACTTCGTCATGTTGCGAGGAGCGCGCCACGCGGACCAACCTTCGGCGTTCTTGGAGACCCTCGGGAAACCTGAGAGATCAGCTTTCTTGAGACCCCTCGGGAAACTTGAGAGCTCCGCGGCCTTTAGAACTCGGCGTTCTTCGGAGTGCGTGCGAACGGTATGACGTCGCGGATGTTCTGCATACCCGTGACGAAGAGGATGAGGCGCTCGAAGCCCAGTCCGAAACCACCATGGGGGCAGGAGCCATAGCGACGCGTGTCGAGATACCAGTCGTAGGAACTGGCCTTCATGCCGCGGGCCTCAATCTCGGCCACGAGCTTGTCGTAGTTCTCCTCACGCACGGATCCACCAATGATCTCGCCGATGCGCGGGAAGAGGACGTCCGTGCCCTGCATGGTCTTGTCGTCGGCATTCTTCTTCATATAGAAGGCCTTGATCTCCTTCGGATAGTCGGTCATGATGACGGGGCGCTTGAAGTGCTCCTCCACGAGGTAGCGCTCGTGCTCGCTCGACAGGTCCATACCCCAACCCGTGATGGGGAACTCAAACTTGCGACCGTTCTTGACCGCCTCCTCCAGGATGTTGATACCCTCGGTGTAGGTCAGTCGGACGAAGTCCTCCTTGACTACCGACTCGAGCGTGGCGATAAGCTGCTTGTCGATCATCTTGTTGAGGAACTCCAGGTCGTCGCGGCAGTTGTCCAGGGCCCAGTTGACGCAATACTTGATGAAGTCCTCCTCGAGGTCCATCAGTCCCTCCTGGTCGAGGAAGGCCACCTCTGGCTCCACCATCCAGAACTCGGCCAGGTGGCGCGGCGTGTTGCTGTTCTCGGCACGGAAGGTCGGTCCGAAAGTATAGATAGCGCCGAGGGCCGTGGCTCCAAGCTCACCCTCGAGCTGGCCGCTCACGGTGAGGTTGGTCTTCGTTCCAAAGAAGTCCTTGGAGTAGTCCACCTCTCCCGCCTTGGCGACACGGTCGAGGTCGAGCGTCGTCACCTGGAACATGTTGCCCGCGCCCTCGCAGTCGCTGGCCGTCACGATCGGCGTGTGGAAATAGTAGAATCCATGATCGTGGAAGTACTTATGGATGGCGATGGCCATGTTGTGGCGGATGCGGAAGACGGCACCAAAGGTGTTGGTGCGCAGGCGCAGATGGGCATACTTGCGCATGTACTCGAAGCTCTGACCCTTCTTCTGCATGGGGTAGTCGGCCGGGCAAAGACCATAGACCTCGATTTCCTTACATTGGATCTCGCTGGTCTGTCCCTTGCCCTGACTCTCCACGAGCGTGCCGACCACGCTGAGGCAGGCTCCCGTGGTGATGCTCTTGAGCGTCTCGGCATCCACCGTGGCCGGATCTACCACCACCTGGATGTTGTTGATCGTCGAGCCATCGTTGAGGGCAATGAAATCTACGGCCTTGCTGCTGCGATGCGAGCGCACCCAGCCCTTCACATTTATGTCTTTTCCGAAGTCGGTACACTTGAGTGCATCGACCACTTTTGTTCTTTTCATCTCTTGTGTTGTTTGAAGATTGTTGCTCTCTACAAGCATCCCCATCCCCCTATTCTCCACAGAGCGCTGGTAGTGTTCATGCGGAACTACAATCCGCACGGCTCCCCGAGGCCCTATATATATAAGGAGAAGACGGGATGAGGGTGTTGTGAGATGAGTACTTATTCGAATGCGCCCATACGCAGCATCTCCACCTCCTTCTGGGTGAGGAAACGCCAGTCGCCGCGGCGCAGATTCTTCTTCGTCAAACCGGCAAACTGTACACGGTCGAGCTTCACCACACGATAGCCAAGGCTCTCGAAGATGCGGCGCACGATGCGGTTCTTGCCGCTGTGGATCTCGATGCCGACCTGCTTCTCGTCCGTCGGGCTGGCATACTCGATGGCGTCAGCATGCACCTCGCCGTCCTCCAGCTCGATGCCCTCGGCGATCTTCTGCAGGTCCGTGGCCGTGACAGGCTTGTCGAGATAGACGTGATAGACCTTCTTCTTGAGGAACTTCGGATGGGTCAGCTTGCTGGCCAAGTCACCATCGTTGGTCAGAAGCAGCACACCCGTGGTGTTGCGGTCGAGGCGTCCTACGGGGTAGATACGCTCCTCGCAAGCGTTCTTCACCAGGTCCATGACGGTCTTGCGCTGCTGCGGATCGTCGCTCGTGGTGACATAGTCCTTCGGCTTGTTGAGCAGCACATAGACCTTCTTCTCCATCGTGACGGGCTGGTCGCGGAACTTCACCTCGTCGGAGCGCAAGACCTTCGTGCCAAGCTCTGTGACTACCGTGCCATTGACCAGCACGGCACCAGCCTGGATATATTCGTCGGCCTCACGGCGAGAGCAAACTCCGGCGTTGGCCAGATACTTGTTCAGGCGAATCGGCTCGTTGGGATCGATGTTCTCCTCCTTATATTCGATACGCTTCTTGAGCGAATACTTCGCGTTGGGATTGTAGCCCGGCGTATGCTGCCTGCGGGGCTGTCCGTAGCCGCCACGCTGCTGGTAGCCGCCCTGCTGGAAGCCCTCCTGCTGATAGCCACCCTGCTGGTAGCCCCGCTGCTGATAGCCGCGCTGCTGATAGCCACCCTGCTGGCGCTGCTGGTAGCCGCCCTGCTGACGCTGCTGGTAGCCGCCCTGCTGACGCTGCTGGTAGCCACCCTGCTGACGCGGCTGATAGCCGCCCTGCTGCTGACGCGGCTGATAGCCCTCCTGCTGCTGACGCGGCTGATAACCATCCTGCTGCTGACGCGGCTGATAGCCACCCTGCTGCTGGCGCTGCTGGTAGCCGCCCTGCTGACGCTGCTGGTAGCCACCCTGCTGGCGCTGCTGATAGCCGCCCTGCTGACGCTGACGGGGCTGATAGCCACCCTGCTGACGCTGCTGGTAGCCACCCTGATAATTGTTTCTCGGGCGATAGCCGCCCTGATACTGTCCGCCCTGCGCGCCCTGGAGCCCTGCTCCGAAGCCTTCTGGACGGAAGCCGCCCTCGCCACCTTGGTTGCTGCGGTCGCTGCTGTAAGCGCGCTGCGAGTGGATGCGCGGACGCTGAGGCCGCGATGAGCGATAATCCTTCTGCTCACTATTACCCTGACTCTCAGAAGAGTTGGCCTCGCGGCCACGCTCATCCTGTCCGTAAACGGGTTCCTGCTTGTTCTCTAATTCTTCTGCCATAACAGTATTGTTTTGAATGATAGATATGGCCTCACGGCCAAGTAATATATAAAATTGTCTTGATTAGATACCTGTGTAGTTGTGCGGCGTGATGGCGAGCAGCTCCTTGCGCACCTCGTCGCTGACGTTGAGCGTGCCGATGAAGTCGTGGATGGTCTGCTCCGTCACCTTCTCGTTGCCGCGGGTGAGCTGCTTCAGGGCCTCGTAGGGATGCGGGTAAGCCTCGCGACGCAAGATGGTCTGGATGGCCTCAGCCACGACGGGCCACATATTGTCGAGATCCTGTGCGATTTTCTCCTTATTTAATATAAGTTTGCGAAGTCCCTTGAGGGTGCTCTGGATGGCGATGATGCTGTGGGCCACGGGCACGCCTACGTTGCGCAGCACGGTACTGTCGGTCAGGTCGCGCTGCAGACGGCTCACGGGCAACTTGGCGGCGAGGAACTGCAGCACGGCGTTGGCCACGCCGAGGTTGCCCTCGCTGTTCTCGAAGTCGATGGGGTTGACCTTGTGGGGCATGGCGCTCGAGCCGACCTCCCCCTTCTTGATCTTCTGGTGGAAATACTCCATCGAGATATACATCCAGACGTCGCGGTCGAGATCGATCATGATGGTGTTGATGCGGCGGATGGCGTCGAAGATGCTGCCCAGGTGGTCGTAGTTGCTGATCTGCGTGGTCCATTGCTCGCGCTCCAGCCCGAGTTTCTCGGAGACGAAGCGGTTGGCGAAGGCGCGCCAGTCATACTCGGGGTAGGCGACGTGGTGGGCGTTGAAATTGCCCGTGGCGCCACCAAACTTTGCCGTGAACTTGCAGGCCTTGAGAGCGTCGAGCTGCTCGCGCAGGCGATAGACATAGACCTCGATTTCCTTGCCCAGGCGCGTCGGCGAGGCGGGCTGGCCATGGGTCTTGGCGAGCATCGGTACGTCCTTCCACTCCTCGGCATAAGCCTGGAGCTGGTCGATGAGCTCCTCGACCTGGGGATAATAGACCTCCAGGAGCGACTCCTTGATGGACAAGGGCACGCTCGTGTTGTTGATGTCCTGAGAGGTGAGTCCGAAATGGATAAACTCCTTGTAGGCATCCAGTCCGCCGATGGCGTCAAACTGCTCCTTGATGAAATACTCCACGGCCTTGACGTCATGGTTGGTCACCTTCTCGATGTCCTTCACGCGGGCGGCATCCTCCTCCGTGAAGTCGCGGTAGATGCTGCGAAGACGATCGAAGAGAGCCGTGTCAAAGCCCTTGAGCTGCGGCAGGGGGAGCTCCACGAGCGTGATAAAGTATTCGATTTCCACGCGGACGCGATAACGTATCAGCGCAAACTCTGAGTAATAGTCGGCCAGGGGCTCGGTCTTGCCTCTGTAGCGTCCGTCAATAGGAGAAATGGCGGTCAATGTATCCAGCTTCATCATTATATATATTAAACGCTGCAAAATTACGAAATTTATTCCGTTCCGCTGCCATACGGGTGGCTAAAAGTCCTTAAAATCTCGCCTCTTTTCGTCAACGTCTCCTTTCTCCCCCAAAAAAATATTTAATTTTGCAAGCATCTGTACCAAGCTTCACCACGAGCCCAACACAGACGACAAAACAACAAAGCAAGATGAAGAAAACTACTCGCTTATTAAAATGGCATTTTAAACTTTTGTGGCAAAATATAAAATGCCATTTTAATAATACAGGATAGACAACGGCTATATAGCTCGTTATGAAAAGGAGGCTTGGAGAACCATCACGACCTCAATTGCATGATATCACAAAAAACACTTTGTTGGCTTTGTTTACCACTAAGACCCATCCAAAACCACGTATTATGACAACACGCAGAAGACGGACGAAGCGGCCTTCTCATTGACAGAAATGCGGGAAAGGGCGAAGAAGATGGGCGCAGCAAGGGCTTTTTGCCTGATTTTGATTTTGTTAAATGGATACGGAGAAATAGTTAATGGGGCGTTAATTCATGCTAATCGGCTTGCACTTGGCTGGACGGAAGGCTATTTTTGTATAGTGGCTGCGCCATGGCAATTTGCAAGCCAGCCATCAATCACATGAATTGCAGGGCGCGTCGATTGGCTGGAATGTAAAATATAATCAAAAGAAACGATGACGAAAAAGTTAAATTTCTTATCAATATCTTCGGTTGGGAGTCGGAAAAGACCGTTCTCGTATCGGTCTCGTATCAATCACGTATTGATCACGTATTGATCCCGTATCGATCCCGTATCGTTCTCCTATCGTTCTCCTATCGTTCTCCTATCGTTCTCGCTTCCGGAAGCGGAAACAATACGGAAACAATACGGAAACAATATGAGGTCGATATATGCTGGAAGGGAGGACGATACGTGGTGGGTACATGGAGGAAACGTGGTAGATGTCAGGACAGGGAGAAGATCAGTAGAGCATGCCAAACATCCATAGAGGGATGATGTTGCCGTAGCCTGTCTCGATGTCGTCCTTGACGACGTAGCCGTTTTCTATGCTCTGCAGCTGGCGTTGTCGCTTCTTTTTGCCTCCTACCTCAAAGGTGTATTTCCCATCGATGAGGAAGTCGGAGACGGGGGATGTGGTGACGGAACAGAGAGATCGGGTCTGGTTGAAGAAGAACGTCTCGCGAACCGTGCTTGTCTGCAAAGATACGTCTTTTTGTGAAATTGCACTATGTTGTGTGCAGTTTTTGTGGAAAATTGCACTGAGGTGAGTGCGATTTTGGGTAAAAACTGCACTGAAGTGAGTGCGATTTTGAAGAAAACGCCATAAGTCGGGCCACGAAGGAAAGGTTAATAGTGCATAAATATCAGATGGAAGTTGGTGAGGATAGCGTTTTTCTCCCTATATTTGCAAGCAGTATAGTCCGAGGCTGTCCTGTGGGGCGGAGACGGGCAGGAAGGAGGAAAACGAAAGAGGAACAAAAAAGCATAGACCAATGAAGAAATCAAAATGGTGGGCCTCGCTGTCCCTGGCCCTCGTGGTGAGTACGGGCTTGGCCGTGGCAGTAGGCCAGGGTGACAAGGTGATGCAGCGTCAGAGCGACGGCACGTATGTTGTCAATACCGTCACGCTGTGTCCGACGGTGCGCGGCTTTAAGGGCGCAACGCCCCTGTTTGTCTATATCAAGGGCGGCAAGGTGGTGAAGGTCGAGGCCCAGCGCAACCAAGAGAGCCCGAAGTTTTTCCAGAAGGTGAGACAGGGCCTGCTGCCCAAGTTTGCGGGCATGAAACTCAGTACGGCAGCCAATGCCTCGGAGGTAGATGGCGTGACGGGCGCGACGATGTCGAGCCGGGCCGTGAAGAAAAACGTGGCGGCCGCCGTGAAATACTATCAGGCGCACAAGTAGCGGCAGGCGAGAAGCCATACGGACGACGGACGCCACACCCGGTGCTGATGAGATCAGTACCGGGTGTGGCGTCCGTCGTCTGTGTAGTTGAGGCTACGGAGCCTGTCGTGCTCCGTGCTACAGAATCTCGGCTATCTGGACCGCATTGAGGGCAGCCCCCTTGCGGATCTGGTCGCCCGTGAGCCAGAGCGTGCAACTATGGTCGTCGGCCAGGTCCTTGCGGATGCGCCCCACGAAGACGTCATCCTTGCCCGCCGTCTCCAGGGGCATGGGATAGACATAGTGCTGGGGATCATCGACGAGGGTCACGCCAGGAGCCTCCTGGAGGGCGTGGCGGATCTCCTCTACCGAGAGCGGGCGCTCGGTCTCGAACCAAACACTCTCGGAATGGCTGCGGAGTGAGCTCACGCGGACGCAGGTGGCACTCGTGCGAACGTCGGAGTGCATGATCTTGCGCGTCTCGTGATACATCTTCATCTCCTCCTTCGTATAGTCGTTGTCCGTCATCTTGTCGATCTGTGGTATGACGTTGTAAGCCAACTGGTGGGGGAAGTGGCTGATACTATGGGCGCTGCCCGTCTCGAGAATCTCCTTGTACTGCTGCTGCAGTTCGCGCATGGCCTCGGCGCCAGCCCCCGAGGCGCTCTGGTAGCTGGCGATGTGGATCTTGCGGATGTGGGACAGGCGCTCGATGGGGTAGAGGGCCACGACCATCATGATCGTCGTGCAGTTGGGGTTGGCAATGATGTTGCGCGGATGGCGCTTGGCATCCTCCGGATTGATCTCTGGGACGACGAGAGGCACGTCCTCGTCCATGCGAAACTGGCTGCTGTTGTCGATCATCACGGCCCCGTGGCGCGTGATGGTGTCGGCGAAGCGAGCCGACGTGCTGCCTCCGGCACTGGTGAAGGCGATATCGACGCCACGGAAGTCGTCGTTGTCCTGGAGCAGGCGGACGGTATGGGGCTTGCCCCTGAAGAGGTACTCGCGGCCCGCGCTACGTTCGGAACCAAACAAAAGAAGGTCATCGACCGGGAATTGGCGCTCTTCGAGAATGCGAAGAAGCTCTTGTCCTACGGCGCCGCTTGCGCCAACGATAGCTATTTTCATTTTTCTGTTCCTTTCTCTTAACAAGTAATATATGGCGCAAAATTACGAAAAAGCGAGGACACAGTGGTGCGTAATTGCGTGTTTTTTGTTACCTTTGCAAAAAATTAAGGAATCGATATGCTGCTCACGACCCAGTATCTCCCCATATCACAGCCGCCGCTGATCTTTCTGACGGTGCTCCTGATCATCCTCTTTGCGCCGATTATCATGGGCCGGCTGCGCATTCCCCACATTATCGGACTGGTGCTGGCAGGCGTCCTCATCGGCCCCTACGGCCTCCATGTGCTGGAGCGCGACGCGTCGTTCAGCCTCTTCGGTTTCGTGGGTCTCTTCTACATCATGTTCCTCGCCGGTCTGGAGATGGACATGGAGGGCCTTCGGCGCAGCCGAGGGCGGGTGCTGCTCTTTGGCGTGCTGACGTTTCTGCTGCCCTTTGTGCTGACCTACTTCATGGCCGTGGAGCTGCTGGGCTACACGCAGATGGCCTCGCTGCTGCTGGGCTGTCTCATGGCCTCCAACACCCTCGTGGCCTATCCCATCGTGGGTCGCTACGGACTGGGGCGCCATGCGGCCACCACGCTCAGTGTGGGCGCCACGATGACCTCGCTCTTCTTCGCCCTGGTCTCGCTGGCGACGATCGTCAACCAGTTTGAGGGCGCCTCGGGCCCAGGCTTCTGGCTGTGGTTTGCCGTGAAGTTTGCGGCCTACTGTGCGGGCACGATCTTTCTCATCCCCCGATTGACACGCTGGTTTCTGCGCCGCTATAGCGATGCGGTCATGCAGTTTGTCTTTGTCCTGAGCGTCCTCTTCCTCTGTGGCGCGCTCTCCCAGATGATTGGCCTGGAGGGCATCTTCGGTGCCTTCGTAGCCGGACTGATCCTCAACCGCTTCATCCCGAAGGTCTCGCCGCTGATGAACCGTCTGGAGTTTACGGGCAACGCCCTCTTCATCCCCTATTTCCTCATCGGCGTGGGTATGCTCATCGACCTCCACCTGCTTTTCGAGGGCGGACGCATCCTCCTGGTCGTGGCCTGCATCACCTTCTTCGGCACGGCCGGCAAGGCCCTGGCAGCCTATCTCGCGGGGTGGCTCCTGCGCTTCGACCGCCAGGCTCGCCACCTGATGTTTGGCCTCACCTCCGCCCATGCTGCCGGATCCATCGCTATGGTGATGGTGGGCCTGCGCATCCAGGTAGCCCCGGGCGAATACCTCTTTGGCGACGAGGTGCTCAATGGCATCGTCATTATGATCCTCTTCACCTGCGTCATCTCCAGCCTCGTGACGGAATATGCCGCCAAGCATATCGTCCTGGCCGAAAAGGAGCAGCCACAGGAGGACGCCGGGGTGCAGGATGAGACGGTGCTCATCCCCGTGAAATATCCCGAGTATGCCAACCGCCTCACCAACCTCGCCCTGCTCATGCGCAATCCGAAACGCGACCACGACCTCGTGGCCTTGAGCGTGGTCTATGACGATGCCAATATCGATCGCCAGCGGGCCGAGGGCTGCAAACTGCTGGAGCAGGTGACGAGCTACGCTGCCTCGGCCGACGTGAAGATGCACAGTCAGCTCCGCGTGGCGACCAATATTGCCAATGGCATCATGCACGCCTTCAAGGAATTCAGGGCCACGGAGGTCGTCATCGGCATGCACATGCACTTCTCCGACTCCACCACCTTCTGGGGGAAGTTTCACCAAAGTCTCTTCAACGGCCTGTCGCGACAGATCATCATGGCGCGCCTGATGCAGCCTCTCTCGACGCTGCGTCGCATCGTGGTCTGTGTGCCCTCGCGCGCGCAGTTTGAGCCAGGCTTCTACCGCTGGCTTGAGCGCCTCTCGCGACTGGCCGAGAATCTCGACTGCCGCATCGCCTACCATGGGCGCCAGGACACGCTGACCCGCATCCGGCAGTATGAGCTCAACCACCATGAGAGCGTGCGCGCCGAGTATGTGGAGATGGAGCACTGGAACGAGCTGCCGACGCTGGCCGCCCAGATCAAGGAAGACCACATCTTCGTGGTCGTCACCGCGCGCAAGGGCACGGTGTCGTTCAAGAACGCCATGGAGCGCCTGCCAGAGGAACTGACCAAGTACTTCTCAGGCAAGAACCTCATGATCATATTCCCCGACCAGTTTGGCGAGGACAAGACCGACGTGATGACCTTTGCCGAGCCCCAGCATGTCGAGGACCGTTCGGCCTATGAGGCGGTGCTCGGATGGCTCTATCACAACCTCTACCACCGGCTGGCTGTGGCAGTAAAGAAAACAATCAGAAAAACGAAGAAGAAATGATAGACATCAAAGGTATAACGAAGAGCTTCGGCTCGCTACAGGTGCTCAAAGGCATCGACCTCCACATCAACAAAGGCGAGGTGGTGAGCATCGTGGGTCCCTCGGGGGCGGGCAAGACCACGCTCCTTCAGATCATCGGCACGCTGGACAAGCCCGATAGCGGGTCGGTGGTGGTCGATGGGGTAGAGACACAGCAGTTGTCGGGGCATAAGCTCAGCGAATTTCGCAACCGCCATGTGGGCTTCGTCTTCCAGTTTCATCAGCTCCTGCCGGAGTTTACGGCCATCGAGAACGTGATGATTCCTGCGTTTATCGCAGGGAAATCGACCTCTGAGGCGCGGAAGCGGGCCGAGGAACTGCTGGACTTCATGGGTCTGGCCGACCGGGCGCGCCATAAGCCCAGCGAACTTTCTGGAGGAGAAAAGCAGCGAGTGGCCGTGGCACGCGCCTTGGTCAATCGGCCGGCCGTCATCCTCGCCGACGAACCCTCGGGAAGTTTGGACAGCAAGAACAAGGCGGAGCTCCACCAGCTCTTCTTCGACCTGCGCGACAAGCTGGGGCAGACGTTCGTCATCGTCACCCACGACGAGACGCTGGCGCAAATCACCGACCGCACCATCCATCTGCGAGACGGCATGATCGTCGGTGGCGATGAGGCTTCGCAAGGCAACGAGGCTTTGCAGGGCGAGGTGTAGGCGGGCGTGACACGGCTCGGCGGGCTGTCTGTCCATCCATGCCCTGTTTTGTGGACCGCCCTCCCGTCATTCATAGAAAAAAAAGTAGTAGGACCATTTAGACTATCAACACAGATGATCAAAATAAAACTCGGCGATTACAATGACCTGACTGTTCAGGAAGTGGCTTATCGTGAGGGCAAGGGCGAGCGCTTTGGCCTTTACCTCGATGGCGGACGCGACGGAGAAATCCTCATGCCCGACAAGTATGTGCCCGAGGGCACGCAGGTGGGCGACACGCTGCGCGTCTTCGTCTATCTCGACCAGGAGGAGCGACCCATCGCCACGACCGAGAAGCCGCTCGCCCGGGTGGATGAGTTTGCGTATCTGCAATGTGCGTGGGTCAACCAGTATGGTGCGTTCCTCCATTGGGGCGTGATGAAAGACTTGTTCTGCCCGTTTCGCGAGCAGAAGAAGCGCATGGAGGTGGGACTGAAGTATATCGTCCATATCCATGCCGACGAAGAGAGCTACCGTCTGGTGGCCTCGGCCAAGGTGGAGCACTATCTCCACGACTATGCGGAGGACTACGACGCTGCCGCCCGTAGGGGAGAGATCGAGACCGCGGAGGAGGCTGATGCTGATGCTGCGGGCTTCCGCCCCTATCATGTGGGCGACGAGGTGGAACTGCTCGTATGGCAGAAAACGGACCTCGGATTCAAGGTCATCGTTGACAATCGCTATCCCGCGCTCATCTACGAAGATCAGATCTTCCAGTATGTGCACACGGGCGACCGTCTGCGGGGCTTCATCAGCCGCATCCGTGAGGATGGCAAACTCGACTGTTCGCTCCAGCCTACAGGCAAGCGCCAGACGCAGGACTTCGCCGACACGCTCCTGGCCTATCTCCAGGAGCACGACGGCCGCTGTCCGCTGGGCGACAAGAGCGATAGCGAGGACATCAAGCGCGTGTTTCATGTGAGCAAGAAGGTCTTCAAACGGGCTGTCGGCGATCTCTACAAACGTCGTCTCGTCATTCCTGGTCCCACGTCGGTGGTGCTCACGAAGTAGGGGGCGCACGCTTTTACGTGTAGGTATAATTGCCGTGCAGAGAACAGACTTGTGCACGAAAGGCTATACACTAAGACCTTCTTAGTAGAAGCAAAAGAACAATAAAAAATGGCCTGACACCCTGGTTGGCAGTGTGTCAGGCCATCTAACCTCTCTGCGGCTATCGAGGGCCACATGGGAAACACCAAAAGATTCTATTTACACTTTCCTGACAAGGCGCTGAAGCCTATGCGGCGATCATCGAGAGGAAGTATTTGTGTATGTGCAAATCGCTGTCCAGCTCGGGATGGAAAGCCGTGACGAGCTGGTTGCCCTGTCTTGCCGCCACGATATGGCCATCGACGGAGGCCAGGACGCGCACGTCGTCCTCCACGCTTTCTATATAGGGCGCACGGATGAACGTGGCAGGGAGACCGGTGCCCACCTCCGCCATGTCGAGGGAGGTGTGGAAGCTACCCAACTGTCGTCCATAGGCGTTGCGGCGCGCGCGGATATCCATCGTGGAGAGGCGCGGGAACTCCTCGCCCTCCACCTCCTTGGCCAGTAGGATCAGTCCGGCGCAGGTGCCGAAGACGGGCAGTCCGTCGGCAATGGCCTCGCGGATGGGCTGGAGCAGCTCCAGGTCGTGGAGCAACTTCAGCATCGTCGTCGATTCGCCACCCGGGATGACCAGACCATCCTTGGGCTGGTTCCAGTCGGAGAGCTGGCGCACTTCAAAACATTCAGCGCCCAGCTGTTGGAGCATTCGCTCGTGCTCGATGAATGCTCCCTGCAAGGCTAATACCGCTATCCTCATTATTGTCCGCGCTCGGCCATGAGGATCTTGATCTCCTGCTCGTTGATGCCAACCATCGCCTCGCCCAGGTCCTCGCTCAGCTCGGCAATCTTCTTGGCATCCTTGTAGTTGGTCACGGCCTGGACAATGGCAGCGGCACGCTTCACGGGGTCTCCGCTCTTGAAGATACCCGATCCGACGAAGACACCCTCTGCGCCCAGCTGCATCATCAGCGCAGCGTCGGCAGGCGTAGCCACACCACCAGCGGCGAAGTTCACCACAGGCAGTTTGCCATGGTCGTGTACGTACTTCACGAGGTCGTAGGGAGCCTGGAGCTGCTTGGCAGCCTCGAAGAGCTCGTCCTCGCTCATGCCGACGAGGCGACGGATCTCAGCCTGCATCAGGCGCATGTGGCTCACGGCCTGGACGACGTCGCCCGTGCCCGGCTCACCCTTGGTGCGAATCATCGTGGCACCCTCGGCAATGCGGCGGAGCGCCTCGCTGAGATTGCGTGCGCCACAGACGAACGGCACCTCAAACTGTGTCTTGTCGATATGGTAGATGTTGTCCGCAGGGCTCAGCACCTCGCTCTCGTCGATGTAGTCGATCTCGATGGCCTGGAGAATCTGTGCCTCGACGAAGTGGCCGATGCGGCACTTGGCCATCACGGGGATGGAGACGGCGGCCTGGATGCCCTTGATCATCTTCGGGTCGCTCATGCGGCTCACGCCACCAGCGGCGCGGATGTCGGCGGGAATGCGCTCCAGGGCCATGACGGCGCAGGCGCCAGCCTCCTCAGCGATGCGTGCCTGCTCGGGGGTCGTTACGTCCATGATCACACCGCCCTTCAGCATCTGGGCGAGGTTGCGGTTCAACTCTTGTCTGTTCTGTTCCATGATTTTATTTTCTTTTTATGTTTAATATTCTGTTTGGGTTGGCAGCGAGACTGCTTCGGCGAGGGCATAGGAAGGGTAGGTCAGAGATGGAAACCCCTGACGCAGCTTGTGGGAAGCGAGGGCGCTACAGGCGCGCCTACTCCTTGTTCTGCCGTCGAAAGTCGCTGGGTGTCATTCCCGTCAGTTTCTTGAAAAACTTCGAGAAATGGGCTTGTGAAGAGAATCCGCAGCCGTAGGCTATCTCCTGGAAGGTGTGGGTCGTCAGCATCAGTTCCTGATGGATGCAGGCCAGCAGGGTGGTGTCGATGATCTGCTTCGGGGTCTTCTCTCCCAGTTTACGGCACACCTGCGAGAGGTAGCGGGGCGAGACGTTGAGGCAGTCGGCATAGAACGCCACGTCGCTATTGGTCTTCGCATGCTGCTCCACTGCCGAGACAAACGCCTGGTAGAGTTCCATGCTTCGTCCCTGTGGCTCCGCTGTGCGTGCCATCATTCCCTTGGCAAACCGTGCGGCCCGCTCCTGTGCCTCCTCGATGGAGAAGTTTTGGCTCAGATAGACCGCCACCGCACTGCAATAGGTGTTTTGTGCGCCGTGGAGCGTGTGCTGCTGTGGGGCGACGAGCGTACAGAGCGGGATGAGGCGACGCTGGATCTGTGTCAGCACGTCCTCGCCCATCAGTCGGTCGCCTTTGGCAGAGACCGAAGCAGGGGCATAGACCACGAAGCGCGGACGGTAGCGCAGGATTGCGTCGATGATGACGTCGAGCGTTTCTACCGAACGAATCAAGCCCACCTTGATCACTTGCGGCTCGATATCGTTGACCACAGCCTCGATCTGGCTGCGGACCACGGCAGCAGGGAGATCGTAGAACTCCTGGATGCCGAGGGTGTTCTGTACCGTGATGCACGTGATAGCCGACATGGCGTAGCCGCCCAAGGCCGATATGGTCTTCATGTCGGCTTGCACGCCAGAGAGGCCCGTGCCATCGGAACCCGTTATCGTCAGTATCGTGCTGCTCTCTTTCACGCATGCAAAGGAACGCATTTTACTTGAAACGACCTAAAAAAGTTCCCTATTTGACAACGGAAAAGCACGTTTGGCAAAACTTTCCCCTGCTTTCAGCTCCCTGCTTGTGGCTTTTCTCGCCTTTTCGTAGTAACTTTGCAGCGAGAAAGTGATAAGCCAACGATGCAGAAACAATTTTCAAGAACCCAGTTGCTCTTGGGGCGTCCTGCGCTCGAGACGCTCGCTGCCAGTCGGGTGGCGGTCTTTGGTGTGGGCGGTGTGGGCGGTTATGTCGTCGAGGTGCTGGCCAGAAGCGGTGTGGGTGCCATCGACGTGATCGACAACGACCGTGTCTGTGTGACCAATGTCAACCGCCAGTTGCTCGCCACCCTTCCCACGGTGGGACGCCCGAAGGTCGATGTGGCCGAGGAGCGTATCCATGCCATCAATCCCGACTGTGTGGTGCGCAAACTGCCGATGTTCTACCTTCCGACGCGGGCGGACGAGATAGACCTTGCTCAATATGATTATGTGGTGGATTGTATCGACACGGTGACGGCGAAGCTCGACCTGATCCGTCGCTGCCATGCTCTCGGCGTGCCCCATCTGTGCTGTCTGGGAGCAGCCTTCAAGCTCGATGCTACGCAGTTTGAGGTGACCGACCTCTTCAAGACTATCAACGATCCGCTCGCCAAGGTTTTGCGCAAGAAGCTCCGCAAGGAGAATATTCGCCATGTGAAGGTGGTCTATAGTCCGGAACTTCCCTTGGAGGGCTTTCCGCAGGAGGAGACAGACTGTGCGTTTCGGGCGCGCTGCCCAGAGGCCGACCAGCAGCGTTGTGGGTCGGAGCAGGGAGTCCCGGCCTCCAACGCATGGGTGCCTGCCGTGGAGGGACTCATCGCAGGGGGCGAGGTGGTGAAAGATCTCATCGCACGGGCAGGAACCCTGCGTGTCGCCCCCACAGAAGGGACGGAGGCATAGCGACGGGTGGCCACGGTCCTCAAAGACTGCCAGGAGGGCAATCAGTAGTAACGACCATAGAGATAATCCATCAAGATGAAAGCATATACTTATATAGAAAAAGGAAAGTTTGCCCTGACGGACAAACCGAGACCGACGATACAGGAGCCTACCGACGCCATTGTGCGCGTGACCTTGGGAAGCATCTGCTCCAGTGACCTTCATATCAAGCACGGAAGTGTGCCAAGGGCGGTGCCGGGCATCACCGTGGGCCACGAGATGGTCGGTGTGGTGGAGGAGACGGGAGCCGATGTCAGGGGCGTGAAGGTCGGCGACCGCGTGACGGTCAATGTGGAGACCTTCTGTGGCGAATGCTACTTCTGCCGACACGGCTATGTCAACAACTGTACCTCGCCCCATGGTGGCTGGGCTTTGGGATGCCGCATCGACGGTGGACAAACGGAGTATGTGCGCGTGCCGCTGGCCTCGCAGGGACTCAACCGCATTCCCGATGGTGTGACCGACGAACAGGCGTTGTTGGTGGGCGATGTGCTGGCCACGGGCTTTTGGGCAGCACGCATCAGCGAGATCACGGAGGAGGACACCGTCCTCATCATCGGGGCTGGCCCTACGGGACTCTGCGCCCTGCTCTGCGTGATGTTGCACCGGCCACGGCGCATCATCGTCTGTGAGTCATCGTCTGCGCGCCGCGACTTTGTGCGGTCCCACTATCCCGACGTCTTGCTCACCACGCCCGAGGAGTGCGAGGCAATGGTCAAGGCCCACAGCGACCATGGAGGGGCTGACCGTGTGCTGGAGGTGGCGGGCGCCAAGGACTCCTTCCGTCTGGCGTGGCGATGTGCGCGTCCCAATGCCATCGTCACGATCGTAGCCCTCTATGACGAACCACAGGTGCTCCCCCTGCCCGATATGTATGGCAAGAACCTGACCTTTAAGACAGGAGGTGTGGATGGGTGCGACTGCGAGGAGACACTCCGGCTGATAGCGCAGGGAAAGATCGACACCACGCCGCTCATCACCCATCGCTTCCCCCTCGCAAAGATCGAGGAGGCCTACCGCCTCTTTGAAAACCGGGAGGACGGAGTGATCAAGGTGGCTATCTATAATGAATAGGCAGGCTGATATTTTTTCCTCATTTTTCTTTGCGTGTTTGTTGAAAAACTCGTACCTTTGCAACCGTTTTCAAGCAAGTAAAGCCTCTTGTAACTTATCAGTTTTACGTTTGGAGTGAAATTAGGCGGACAATGGAGTCCTCGCTGCTTTAGGAAACGTCCTTTATGATTCAGGGCAAGTTACAGACATCGCAAAGCTATTCTTTTCGGGTAAACAACAAGGTACACAGATTTCACAGTTGGGGAGTTTGTGTACAGATATAGTGTGTGCTTGTGCGTAGGAGTGTCCGTCGTTGTTAGGCGGACGCTAACTTGTGCATAAGCACTCCATGTTTTGGCCATCCATGTGATGGCAGTTGATAATCAAACCTTTTTATGAAGCAGACAATGAAAATTTGGGCTGTGACCCTTGTGGGCATGGCCTCGGTCTTTGTGCCCTCTGCGCTATGGGGACAAAAACAAAGTTTGACAGGACAGCTCCAGCAACTCTTTGATTGTGCGGAGCAAAACAACGCCTCGCTGATAAGGATGCGTGCCGCTATAGCGACGGCAGAGGCAGGGGAGGAGACTGCACGTCTAGCCCAGCTCCCCGACGTAGAGGCGCAACTCTCCATCTCCTATCTGGGTGATGCTCGCTTGTGGAATCGCACGTTTGGCGAGTCCATGGCCGCGCCGATGCCACATTTTGGTAACAACTTCCTGCTGCGTGCCGAGCAGGTGGTATATTCGGGCGGAGCCATCACTTGTGGCATACGACTGGCTGAGCAACAAACCAAGATGCTCCGTCTCTCTGCCGACGAGCAGCGCCAGCGGGTACGTTTTCTCTTGGTCGGCCTCTACCTCCAGCTTCATAGCCTCCGCCATCAGGAGACGGTCTATGCCACCAACCGCGAACTGGCTCTTCGGCAGATCGAACTCATGAACCATCGCCGAGAGCAGGGGGTCTCCCTGCGCAACGACATCACTCGCTACGAGCTGCAACTGCAGCAGATAGCCCTGGGACAGACCACGGTCAGCGACCGACAGAGTGTCTTGACGAAGCAGTTGCGAACGGCCTTGGGCACGGATAGCGTGCCGTTGGCGATGCTCTCCGATGATGCTTTCGAGGGTGTTGGAATGGCTGTCGGCAGCGAGGAGGACTGGCTGCGGTTGGCCTTAGAGCAACACAAGACGTTGCAGCGGTCGGCCTTGGCGGTGGACATCAGCCGCACGCAAGAGCGCCTTGTGGAGGCGGAGCGTTACCCACAGGTGGCGCTGGTGGCGGAAGACCATCTCGACGGCCCGATCACCATCGAGGTGCCACCCATCAACAAGAACTTGAACTATTGGTTTGTTGGCATCGGCGTGCGCTACAACCTGGCGTCGCTCTACAAGACGAAGCGCAAGGTGCAGCAAGCAAAAAGAGCCACGGCCGAGGCGCAGACACAACTCACGGTGGCGCAGCAGACGATCGGCGACGACGTGCATGCCGCCTATGTTGACTTGGGCACGGCGCGATCGGAACTGCAGACACGCCGGAAGGCCGTGCAGCTTGCGACGGAAAACTACGAGGTGGTGGACAAACGCTATAAGAACGGACTGGCCCTCATCACCGATATGACCGATGCGGCCAACGTCAAACTGGAGGCGGAGTTGGCCCTGGTCAGCGCGCGCATCAACTTGGCCTATTGCTATTATCGGTTGAAATATGCCTGCCAATGCTTGTAGGCAATACCCCAGTTCGGGATAAGAAATAGTTCATAAAAAAGTTGGTAGTCTCACAAAT
>OIQL01000132.1_pt1 | contig 23331 bp, 20 predicted proteins | sample 1585961 | NCBI WGS metagenome assembly OIQL01 (sample SAMN02674970, study PRJEB24791) | human gut metagenome, SKBSTL043 | isolation source: stool | host: Homo sapiens | place: USA | reverse complement strand
TCTTGATTTTTTCATATCCCACTGGCATATAAATCGTGATTTATATCTAAATTTGCTCGTAACTTAAACGAATAAACTGCAATGATAAAAATATTTCCTACCATTCAGATAAAAGAACTGGATGCCTATACGATAGAGAATGAGCCGATTGCTTCCATAGACCTTATGGAGCGCGCTTCGCAGGCTCTGGCAAAAGCCATATCCGAGCGCTGGGGAGCGGAAACCCCTTTTACGGTATTTGCCGGCCCCGGCAACAATGGGGGAGACGCGCTGGCTGTTTCGCGTCTGCTGGCAGAGCAGGGATATCGGGTGGAGGTATATCTCTTTAATACGAAAGGTACTTTGTCTCCGGATTGCGAAACGAACAAGGAACGTTTGGCAAGGGTTTCTGGAATTGATTTTCATGAGATAACCACGCAATTCGTGCCGCCAGTGCTGACAGCGGAGCATGTGGTTGTAGACGGACTGTTCGGCAGCGGACTGAACAAACCCTTGAGCGGTGGTTTCGCTGCGGTAGTGAAGTACATCAACTCCTCGCCGGCTACGGTAGTTGCCATTGATGTGCCTTCCGGTTTAATGGGAGAGGACAATACCTATAATATTCAGGCTAATATCATCCGTGCAGACCTGACGCTAAGCTTGCAACTGCCGAAACTGGCTTTTCTCTTTGCCGAGAACGAGCCGTTTGTGGGTGAGTGGCAGTTGCTGGATATCGGTTTGAGTGAGGAAGCCATTACAGAAAAGGAAACGGATTTTGCGTTGACGGAACACGAAGATATGGCATCGGTGCTGAAGCCACGCGGCAAGTTTGCACATAAAGGAAGCTTCGGACGCGCCTTGTTGATAGCAGGTTCGCAAGGAATGGCGGGAGCATCGGTGCTTGCGGCACGTGCTTGCCTGCGCTCCGGAGTGGGATTGCTTACGGTTCATATTCCTTTTTGCAATAACTTTATCGTGCAGACTGCCGTACCGGAGGCCATGACGGAAATAGATATAAACGATGTCCGTTTTTCTTGTGCCACTGATACTGACGACTATCAGGCGGTGGGTATCGGTCCGGGATTAGGCAGGGCGGAAGATACCGAAGCTGCTTTACTGGATCAGATAGATTCTTGCCAGACGCCCATGATAGTGGATGCCGATGCGTTGAACCTGTTGGGCGAACATCGCAGTTACATCGGCCGTTTGCCCAAAGGCAGCATTCTCACTCCGCATCCCAAAGAATTAGAACGGTTGGTTGGGAAATGTCAGAACTCGTACGAACGTTTGACAAAAGCCCGTGAACTGGCAAAAAGCGCCGGAGTATACATTATATTGAAAGGAGCTTATTCCGTTATTATTGCACCGTCGGGAAAGTGCTGGTTTAATCCTACCGGAAATCCCGGCATGGCGACAGGGGGTAGCGGTGATGTGCTTACGGGTGTCGTATTGGCCTTGCTGGCGCAAGGATACGATGCGGAAACTGCTGCACGTATGGCCGCTTATGTCCATGGACTGGCGGGAGATATTGCTTGCAAGAAGCATGGAGCAATGGGTATGACGGCAGGGGATATTGTTACTTGCTTACCGTTGGCATGGCGGATGCTGGAGGAGAAATTGTAAACTGCATGTTAATGTTGGTATTTCAATATTCTGATGTTTTAAAAACTAATAGATTCGTTTTTTTACATTCTTGTAGTAATATGGAAACAACCTTGCCTCAGTTCATATTTAATGTAGCACTTTTCTGCTCTCTTCAAGTCGCGCAATACCTCGGACAGCACCAGCTTCAATGTATCCGAACTGACATCCTGTAACGGACGTCCGTCTTCATCCTCTACTTTCTGGAAGCGTTTCCAACTGACATCGAATGTCGTGCCGTAGCAATGAGCGGAATTTTCGGATGCATTGCCGTTGCGACGGCGCAGACGCTTGACATCGTCTTTTGTACGCAGTACGGAAGTTACTGTAATCTTGTTCGGATTCAAGCCTTTGGCAGCCAGGGAATCGAGAAAGTTATAACCGATTGTATCGAGCAGGGCAGCCGCTCCCGGAATGAGATACGGGACGGAATGTGTCAAAGAATCAACCGCGTACAAATCATTTGTTGCGATATACTGCAACGTTTCTTTCATTTTTTCCGCTTCCTCGCGCGATGCTAACGGACGGATGCCGATAGCTTGCGCCACATTCAAATGCTTTTCATTCAAATCGCCGAAAGAACGTTTGTAACTGATAACACCCCGTATGTTGTGCGGTTCATTCAGCTTGAGGGACATGTCTTTTTTCTTACATCCAGCCAGGCAGCAAGTTATTGCCATGCCTGCCAATAAAAACAGGGAAATGAAACGGCTTTTATTATACATAATTAATTCTGAACTTTGTAGAATTGTGTAATTTGTGGTGAAAACTCCTGCAAAGATAGTGTAATCCTATAGAACAATTGGAAGAGTTTGCTGCTTTTTTCCCCTCTTTTTGTACCTTTGCAGCCAAATTCAGGAATAAAAAGAAACGTGCAGCGATATTTTATCTATTTGGCCTACGACGGCACTGCTTATCATGGCTGGCAGATTCAGCCCAACGGTGCAAGTGTGCAGGAGTGTTTGATGAAAGCACTCTCTACCTTGTTGCGGCGTGAAGTGGAGGTGGTGGGTGCCGGACGCACCGATGCCGGTGTACATGCTTCCCTAATGGTGGCGCATTTTGACAGTGAAACTCCGTTGGATGTGATATTCATGACGGATAAGCTGAACCGCCTGCTTCCCCCGGATATTTCCGTTTACCGTCTGCGTGCCGTACGTCCCGATGCTCATGCGCGCTTTGATGCCACGGCACGTACATACAAATACTATGTTACTACGGCCAAGATGCCTTTCAATCGTCAGTATCGTTGCCGTCTGTTCCAGACTCCGGACTTTGAACGGATGAACGAAGCTGCCCGGACTTTGTTTGAATATACGGATTTTACCAGTTTCAGCAAGTTGCATACCGATGTCAAAACCAATAATTGCAAGATAATGCACGCTGCCTGGACGCAGGTAGATGAAGTGACCTGGGTATTTACCATTCAGGCCGACCGTTTTCTGCGGAACATGGTACGTGCTGTAGTGGGTACATTGCTCGAAGTCGGCAGGGGTAAACTTACCATCGGGGGCTTTCGCCGGGTTATCGAACAAAAAGACCGGTGCCGTGCAGGAACTTCCGTTCCCGGTAACGCTTTGTTCCTTGTAGATGTTGCCTATCCTGAAGAAACTTTTATTAGCGGTTAGTGGTTAGTGATAAGTGATTACTTTTACTCTTTCTCTTCTTGTAATATAGCTAATTCATAACTTATAACTCATAATTCATAGCTAAAATCAATGTGGTTATTATTAGCCTTTCTCTCGGCAGCCTTGTTGGGATTTTATGATGCTTTCAAGAAGCAGGCGCTCAAAGACAATGCCGTGCTTCCGGTTTTGTTTTTGAATACGGTATTTTCCAGTTTAATATTTCTTCCGTTTATTCTGGTATCGTGTTTTGCTCCTGCTGTGTTGGGAGGTACGATGTTTGATGTTCCTGTAGTGGGATGGGGTGTGCATAAATTTATCATCATCAAATCTTTCATCGTTCTTTCCTCGTGGATATTCGGATATTTCGGAATGAAGCACTTGCCGCTTACCATTGTAGGCCCGATTAATGCAACGCGTCCGGTAATGGTACTTGTGGGAGCCATGCTTGTATTCGGCGAGCGGCTCAATCTGTATCAATGGATAGGTGTGATGTTGGCAGTCCTGTCGTTCTTTATGTTAAGCCGTTCCGGTAAGAAAGAGGGTATCGACTTCAAGCACAATAAATGGATTCTCTTTATTGTACTGGCGGCCGTGACGGGTGCTGTCAGCGGATTATACGACAAGTATCTGATGAAGCAGCTGCCGCCTATGGTGGTGCAGTCATGGTACAACATCTATCAGGTGTTTATCATGTGTCCCATTATCCTGTTGCTGTGGTATCCCAAGAGAAAGGAAAGTACACCGTTCCGTTGGGATTGGACTATCATCGGTATATCCGTCTTTCTTTGTGCAGCAGACTTTGTGTATTTCTATGCCTTGAGTTATGAGGATTCCATGATTTCTATCGTATCTATGGTACGACGTGGCAGTGTGGTTGTTTCTTTCCTGTTTGGCGCCCTTTTCTTCCGTGAAAAGAATTTAAAAAGCAAGGCGGTAGACCTCATTTTGGTGCTGATTGGAATGTTCTTCCTATATTTGGGGAGCAAATAGAATTTCAATAGCGCGTATGGCAGAAGATTTGTGTATCAGTAATGGCGGCAAAGAAGAGAAGTATCGTATGTTGCTTCCGCAAATTAAGTGTCTGATTGAAGGAGAGGATGACCTTATCGCCAATCTGGCTAATGTTGCGGCTGCACTGAAAGAGACTTTTCACTTTTTCTGGGTGGGATTTTATCTGGTGAAAGGTGAGGATCTGGTGCTTGCCCCTTTTCAGGGTCCGGTGGCTTGTACCAGAATAAAGAAGGGGCGTGGCGTTTGCGGAAAGGCCTGGAAGAGGGCTGAAATATTGGTTGTACCGGATGTAGATGCTTTTCCGGGTCATATAGCATGCAGTTCTTTGTCGCGTTCGGAAATAGTGCTTCCGCTTCTTCGTGCAAAGGGAGAAGTATGGGGTGTGCTGGATGTGGACAGTGAAAACTTGAATAGTTTTGATGAGGTGGATGCGCGTTTTTTGCAGGAGTTATGTTCTTATCTGTAAGGTGATTTTTATAATAATAAGATTTTAGTATTGATAAAATATTATAGGGATATGGTGAAGAAGTTGATAGTCTTTTTATTTGTAGTAGGTATGGGAATTGGTTCTTTGTCGGCGCAACTGGCAAAAACTTGCTTTACCAATATGCCCGATTCTCTGAGTCCGTTGCTTACGGCTGTAAATCGTGCCGACTTTATTGACTTCTTGGAGAGCAAGATGAAAGCGGAAGTAACCAATCGTTTTGGCGGTAAGTCGGAAATGACTGAGCTTACTCCCGATTATATCCGTGTGCAGGTAACACCTCAAAGTACCTGGCAGATGAAACTTTTGTCAGTGAACGACAGTACCCGTCTTATCTGTACTGTTTCTACAGTTTGTGCTCCGGCTTGTGACAGTCATATCAAGTTTTATACTACCGGTTGGGAAGAGTTGCCCGCTGCATCCTATTTGGCATCATTACCTAATATGAATGATTTTATTCTGCCTGCTTCCGATACGGTAGATGTGTACCGCTATCAGAATGCTCGCCTTCAGGCTGATATGCTTTTAATGAAAGCCGACCTTTCGGGCAAGGACGCTACGCTGACTTTTACTTTTACCACTCCCGACTATATGGAAAAAGAAGCAGCGGAAAAACTAAAACCGTTTCTCCGCGATCCTATAATCTATACGTGGAAAGAAGGGAAGTTCAATAATTAAGTATAAGGTATAAAATAATAAGGCTTATAGAAGCTAAGCTAATGTAGAGTATCAGAGGGGCAGTGTAGATTTCCTTATTTCTTATACTTAATTTTCATACTTAATTCTTCATGTTTGATTTTTATTTTACTTTGATTTTGTCGAATCCTTCTCCGTATACTCCGATTACCTGACTTTGTGACACAAAGGCATTCGGGTCTATGTCTTTTATCAGCCGGAAGATAATGGTTGATTCCCGTTTTTTGGCAAGTACAAACAGCATTTTTATTTCCTTGCCGGTATAGAATCCGGAAGCATTTATAACTGTCGCGCCGCGGTGAGGATACACATTGATATGTCTGGCTATCTCCTCATACTTTTCGCTGATGATGAAAAACTGCACGGATTGGCGTGCACTGTTTACTACTTGATCCAGAACGAAACTACAGATGTATAGAGTGACATAGCCGTATACTACTTTTTCCCAGTCTTTCAGCACGAAGTAGCTGGAAGAGATGATGATAAGGTCACAAAACAGCATGACCCGTCCCAGTGTAATGTCCCTGTATTTGTTAATGATAGCTGCGATAATATCCGTTCCGCCCGTACTTCCGTTCGAAGAGAAAGCAATGCCGATGCCGCCGCCACAGAAAGATGCTCCGATGACACATGCCATGAAAGGCTGGTCGTTCAGTAGGTGAACGCCGTCTGTCAGTTGCTGAATGATTGGCAGAAAGGAAGTCAGGGTAAAAACGGCAAAAATTGTCTTGATGCTGAACTTCCATCCTAAAATACGGATAGCAAGCAATAACAGTAGGAAGTTGATGCCGAAATAAACATATTGTACCGGCAGTCCTGTTGCAAAATATACCAGTGAGGCAATACCTGGTACTCCGCCTGTGGTAATATCGTTAGGGAGCAGGAATACTGTCCACCCGATACCATACATAATCATGCCTAAAGCAATCATTAAATAATCCCGCATTTCACGAAATATGTTCTGCCGGGAAGGAATGTGCATGTTCATTTGTAGTTTGCAGTTAGATTTGCGGCAAAGATAGATATTTTATCAATCTCGAAATATAAGTTATCGGGTATTTGTATTAGTTCGGATGAAATAAATTTGCTTGTGGTAATAATTCTTTTGAAATGCTTGAACTTAGCTTCTTAAATGTTAGGTAGCCTGCATTTGGCAGAACTAATGTTTTTTGTACAATATTCTATTTGCATTACTCTAAATCATAATAAAAATCAAAAGAGAAAGTCTTTGTATCAAATGTAATATATAAATGATTTTAAGAATGCATCATCTTTGCAATACAGATATTGTATTCGAACACAGTACTTGAATATCGTTAATCTTATATTTATTTTATGACATTTTAGCTGGATTGTTATATTATTAATTAAAAATTATATTGTTAAACTATGAGAATTCTACACAAAAAACTTTGTCTGTTGATGTTCCTGTTAACAGGCTGTTCTCTCGGCATTTTTGCCCAAAATAGAACAATTACCGGTACGGTTCGAGACGCCGTTGATGTGGTGATTGGTGCTTCTGTCACAGTAAAGGGCAACAGTTCTATCGGTACGATAACTGATATGGATGGCAAGTTCAGGATCTCAGTACCTTCTTCCGCTAGAGATTTGGTGATTAAATTTATCGGATATGATGATGCTGTAATCAGATTGGGTACACCTACTGATTATAAGGTTACGTTGAAAGAGTCTTCCGTGATGTTGGAAGAAGTAGTAGCTATTGGTTATGCCAAGGTGAAGCGTAAAGATTTGACAGGTGCTATTTCATCGGTAGGCGGTAAAGAATTAGCTAATGTACCGGTAACAACCGCGATGCAGGCGTTGCAAGGAAAAGCTGCCGGTGTAAATATCGTAACAGAGAGTGGTGCTCCAGGTGCAGGTGCCAACATTACCATTCGTGGTGGTATGTCATTGACTCAAAGTACTGAACCTCTTTATATTGTAGATGGATTTGAGATGGGAAGTGCTCTTGATAATATTGATATTAATGACATTGAAAGTATTGACGTACTGAAAGATGCTTCTTCGACAGCTATTTATGGTGCTCGCGGTTCCAATGGTATTATTTTGATTACTACTAAATCTGGTAAGAAAGGTAAGACACAAGTTTCTTACAATACCTATTTTTCTTTCGATAAGTTAGCCAAAAAATTAGATTTAATGTCTAATGTAGAAGATTTTGTGAAATGCCAGTATGAGTTTGCTGAGTTGACAGGTATTACTCCTACATGGAGTGCTTTTTATGATGATGGCATGGCTACAGATGCCACAGGTTTTTATACGGGTGTATATGACCGTATACATGAGCGTTACGCTGATGCATCTTCTATTGACTGGCAGGATGAAGTATTCGGTGGATATGCCATGACGCAGAGCCATAATGTAAATATCTCTACCGGAACGGAAAAGACTCAGGTGATGTTGAGTTATAATTATAATGGACAGGATGGTCTGCTTGCCAATCATTCAGCCAATAAAAGTGCTTTCCGTGCAAAAATCAATTCAGAACTTTATAAAGGAATTCGCCTAGATGTCAACGCAATGTTTAATAACAAGAGTGTAGATGGCGGCGGCAGTTATTCTGGTATGAAGTATGTGTTACGTCAACCTATCAGCGGTGGTACTTACTTTACCCGTGACCAAATGTTGACAGAGCAGACCTATGTGGATTTTCGTGGAGCTGAGAGTTCCTATACGGCTTCTAACCCTTTGATACAGAACGAAGCTTCTACTTCCAATAAACGTTCTCGTATGTTTTCTGTAAATGCCGGTTTAGAGTTTGACTTTCTGAAACACTTTACTTACCGCATTGCCGGAAGCTACAGATGGAATAGCAGCAAATCCACTTCATTTTCCGATGAACGCTCTACCGGTTACCTGATGGACCCAGTTAATACGGGTATGACGGGAAGCATAGGAAATAGTGAATCTTATTCTTATCAGATAACGAATACTTTGAACTATAATCAGACTTTTGCAAAGAAGCATAAGGTAAATCTTTTATTGGGTCACGAAGTGAGTTATAGTGAAGATGAAAGCAATTCTATTAGCGTGAAGCAGATGCCCTATCCTAACCATGGAATTGATGATATTTCATTGGGAAATGTAGAAGAAAAGAAATCAGGTCATGGACATAGTGGAATCGTTTCTGCTTTCTTACGCGCTAACTATACATTTGATGAACGTTATTTGCTGACTGCAACTCTTCGTGCCGATGGTTCTTCTAAATTTGCCAAAGGACATCAGTGGGGAGTTTTTCCTTCAGCTTCAGTTGCATGGAGAATTTCTGAGGAAAGTTTCTGGAAAGAGAATCGTATCAATGATGTTGTCAATAGTTTGAAATTGCGTGTTGGTTATGGTACTACAGGTAACAATGGCGTGGGAAGCTTCTCTTACCGCACTAATGTTTCATTGACCTCTTATCCTATGAATAATGTAATGACTAATCCTGCTTATGTATTAGGTACGCAGTTGGGTAACCCGGAATTGAAATGGGAGACACAAGTAGCTACCAATGTTGGCCTTGATGTGTCTTTATTCAATAGCAGAGTAAATTTGACAGCAGAATGGTATAATAATCAGGCGAATGACTTGTTATTGAACTGTGTTGTTCCATCTTCTACAGGTTATTCTACACAATATCAAAATGTAGGTAAGATGCGCAACAGAGGTTGGGAAGTCACGCTGAATACAGTGAATATCCGAACTAAAAATTTCAGTTGGACAAGTGATTTGAATTTGTCTTTTAATAAATCAAAAGTAGTAGCGTTGGAGCAAGGACAGACTGAAAAGACATTCAGTGCAGGTGATTCCCGTTCAGGTATGGTTACCTACTATGCAACAGTCGGCGAAGCTTTAGGTGAAATGTACGGTTATAAATATGAAGGTATTTATACAGCGGAGGATTTCATTGAGGGAAAAGATGGTAAACTGACTTTGCGTGAAGGAATTGTGAAGCCTAAGTCGGGAACTCCTCAACCAGGTGATATTAAGTATGCAGCCGATGATGTAGACGAAGAAGGGAATCCTATATTTACTAAGAAAAATGTGAAAATCGGTAATGGAACTCCAGATTGTATCGGCGGTTTCAATAATACGTTTACTTATAAAGGTTTTGATTTAAGTGTTTTCTTGAAATTTGCCATTGGCCAGGATATCTATAATGCAAATAAACAGAGCTTAACTACTTATTCTATATTTGAGAATATTCCACAGGAATTCAGTAACTATTACCGTGTAGTAGATCCTTCTACCGGAAAACAAGCAACGCTGTCACGTATGCAGGAAATGAACCCCGATGGTTCTGCACGTATTTGGGGATTGACTAAAAATAACAAGGAATGGGGCTTCTATCCTTCTTCTTATTTTGTTGAAGACGGTTCTTACTTGCGGTTGGCTCAGATTACATTGGGGTATACCTTGCCGAAAACGTGGTTGAAGAAAGCGATGATTTCCAATGCCCGTATTTATTTTACAGCTAACAATGTGGCTACACTTACCGGATATTCAGGCTATGACCCTGAGGTGAGAGCTGCTAAGGATAACGTGGTTACTACTCCGGGATATGACAGTTCCGCATATCCCCGTTCAAGAAGTTATGTTGTTGGTCTTAATTTAACGTTTTAATTAGAAAAAGAATATGAATAGCAAAATATTTAAATGGGCTGGTTTGAAAAAGAAACTGGTTATGGTGGCAATACTCAGTTTTTCGTTGGGTATGAGCATGACATCATGCACTGATTGGCTGGAAATGGAGTCTTATACCTCTGACGATGTTGATTATATATTTGAGAATGAGACTAAAGCGGATTTGTTTGTACAAGGGTGTTACAGAGGGCTTATACACAAGGAGATGTTTTATAATCTTGGTATGGGTGAAACGGTAGTGCATACGGCAGAGGATGGTTTCAGTAGTAAATACAAGGCATGTAATTATGATTTTGACCCATTGGTTCCTACCACTGTTACAACTATCTTTAAAGAGGGATACCGTATTATTGAATCAACAAATGTCGCTATCAGCCGTTTGAAGAAGATGCCCGAAACTGTGAAGCGAAATCAATTGTTAGGGGAAGCATTGGCCATTCGTGCATTCTGTTACCACAACTTGATACGTATCTATGGAGATGTACCTGCTGTATATGTTCCCCTGGAAGAAATGGATGCAAATGATGAGAACCGTTTTTATCCGAAACGTTCACCTCGTGATGGTATATATGACCAAATTGTTTCGGACTTGCAACAGGCTACAGAATGGTTACCTTGGTACGAGGAGAGCGGTTATACTTCGACCGAGCGTCTTACCAAACAAGGAGCATATGCATTGTTGGCACGTATTGCTCTTTATGCAGGAGGTTATTCATTGCGCTGGGATTTGGAGACAAATGATCCTGCAACTTTGAAAATGGCTCGTAGGGATGATGCTACACGTGTTAAGGAATTATATGAAATAGCGAATGATGCATGCTTTCAAATCAAAGAACATGGAAAGAACTCATTGGTACAGGGAAAAGACGGAATGAGTGGTTTCCAATATTTGTGGTATAATCATTGCCAGCGTAAACTTACGGAGACAGAATCTGAAATGATTTGGCAATTGGCAGAATATGGTGACAAGACCAACTCGGAATTCGGACTTTATCTGCAGCCAGGTTCTTATAATGGAACATATGGTTCACGCAAGACATTACAGTTTGTTCTGCCAACTTATTATCTTTCATTTGATAAAAAGGATACTCGTCGGGATGTAACATGTACTTCATATAGTATCTACCCCAAAGATGGCGGTAAAAAAGGACCATGGATTGATACCGGTACTACTTATTCTTCTATACTATTGGGTAAGTGTCGTATCCAATGGTGTGTGGAACCGCAAGCTGCAAGCCAAAGAAATATCAATATTCCGCTTATACGTTATTCAGATGTACTTTTGATGTATGCTGAAACGGAGAATTACTTGAATAACGGTCCTACTCCCGAGGCTGAAGTTGCCTTGAAGGAAGTACGTACCCGTGCCGGAGTGGGTGAGTTGCCTATTCCAACCGATCAGCAAGGTTTTGAGGATGCGCTTGTGCAGGAACGTAAATGGGAGTTTGCCGGAGAATTTACTCTTCGTAGCGATTTAATTCGTATGGGACGTTTGGCTAAGGAGTTGAGACAAGCCAAGCAGGATATGAAAGACTTGTCCGATCGTAAGGGTGCATATGCCAATGTGCCGAAATATAGATTGTATAAATATCAGGAAGACGGTCAAAAGTACGGTGATAAGTTCCTTGCCATAGATTATATTGAACTGACAGATCCTACGGAGATAGCTACAGTAAAAAATATTCCAGAAGACGAAAAGCAGTATAGTGATTATGAAACAGAACTGATTGAAATTGTGAAGAATCATCGTTCTAATGTAACTTCGCAGGATAAATGGTATCCTAGGGCAATGTTTGAAGCTTTCAGCAGTGAATTCAATATGAAAGGACAAGCTGTTGTCGGATTTGCCAAATCTGCTAGAGGTAAGATACAAGTAGGCAAGATTATTTATCAACAGCCTACCGGTTCGGAGGAAAATGGAGGTTCTTATCCTGCTTGGATTGATAAAGGGGATGGTTCTGATGGATTATTTTATGGTTTTAAGGAGAACTTTTCTGAATTATGTCCGTTTGCTGCAAAATCTAGTGGACATCCTTTGATAGATAATCCAAATCTGACTCAATTGCCTGGCTATTGATAGCAAACTTCTCATAGACTGGAGCGTGGTTTTGTGACTGTGGCATTTATAACGCAGTTTGAGACCACGCTTTTTATTAACCTCTAATATTATTGAAAGTATGAAAATGACGAAGACTTTTCTTTTAAGTATGTTGTTGGCTTGTACTGGATGCACTGAAGAAATAAACACAAAAGAAGTATATGTCAAAGGAGATTCCGGAAAGTTTCCCGATTATGGTGAGGTGCTTGCCTTTCCTGGTGCAGAAGGTTTTGGGCGATATGCTACAGGTGGACGTGGTGGAGAAATATATCGCGTTACTAATCTTAATGATGATGGTGAAGGTTCTTTTCGAGATGCGGTGAGTAAGTCTGACCGTATTATTGTATTTGATGTGGCTGGTATCATAAACCTGAAGTCGACATTGATTTTCTCAAAAAATCTGACGATAGCCGGACAGACGGCTCCCGGTGATGGTATTGTCTTGTATGGTAATCGTGTATCGTTTACGGATGCAGATAATTTAATATGTCGTCATTTGCGTATTCGTATGGGAATTAAAGGTTCTGATGGCAAGGATGCCGCGGGAGTGGCTGATGGAGAAAATATGATATTTGATCACTTGTCTGTAACGTGGGGACGTGATGAGAATTTTTCTATAAACAGTACTACGGCACGTAACATAACTATACAGAATTCTATTATTGGACAGGGATTACAGAATCATTCTTGTGGTGGATTGATGCAAACCGATCTTGAAAATGGAATCACATTGTTTCGTAACCTTTATATTGATAACAAGACTCGTAATCCGAAAGTTAAGGGGCTGAACCAATTCGTGAATAATGTTGTATATAATTGGGGAAGTGGCGCTGCGTATAACATGAGTGGTGATTCTGAAGGTAGTTCGTTGACTTCAATTGAAAATAACTATTTTATTAAAGGTCCTGTGGTTAACTGGCAGAATGTACGTCAGGAAGATGGCAGCATAAAGGTGGAATTGGTTGATATGTCACCAACTAAGCCGTTTATCGGTGGAAATGAACGTTTTAATACTTATTGCGTTGGAAACTTTTATGATGAAGATAAGAATGGTGTTTTGAATGGGGTAGAAATACTTCCTGCAATCAATTGGGAAGAACTTTGTTCTGGTAATCCGACTTTTCTTGCTACGTGTCCGGAAATATTTCCTACTATTTCTCAGCAATCGGATGCCGAAAAAGCGTATGAATGGATTGTGAAATATGTTGGTGCAAGTCTGCCTGTGCGCGATCAGGTGGATGCTTATCTTATCAGCGAACTGACTTCATTGGGAGAAAAAGGGACTATAATCCAAAATGAACAAGATACACAACAGTTTCCTTTAGGTGGTGTAGGTGAAATAGAATCTGGAGTGAGCCTCTTAGATACTGATGGTGACGGTATGCCTGATGAGTTTGAAGACGGATATGGTTTGGATAAGAATAATCCGGACGATGCTTCACAAATGGCAGAAAACGGATATACCAATATTGAGAATTATATATTTACGCTTGATGAAAGATTAGATAAATAATTTTTTTTTTATGATAAAATTATTGATGAAATACCTGCTATTTGCCGGAGTAATGGCAGTAGTAGTTGGCTGTACCGAAGAAAAAATGGAGGAAGTCTTTATAGAACAACCTAATTCTTTTCATATAAAAGTAGAAGGTGATGAAGCTTTTGCTTTGAATATTCCTTCCGGTGGAAAAATCGGTATTAATGGTAAAGAGGTACAAGTCTTGTCAAAAGGGTTGGTTAGTTTATATGAAGTGCCTGCCGAGGAAAAATATACGGTATACTATCCTTTAAGCGTACAGCTGCAAGAGGAGCGAATGAAGTTTAACATGCCCAAGGACCAGATTTACCGTACTGGCGGAGTTGATGTAGCAGCATGTCCGTATTATGCTGTTGCTGATAATGAAGGATTGGCGGATTTGAAATTGAAACCGGCATTGGGTGCGTTAAAATTGATAATACCTGCCAATCAGGAATTTGCTTCTATATCATCTGTCGTTTTGAAATCAGAATCGGATGATATAATGGCTGGATGTATAGAATTGGGTTTGGAAAGTGGTAATATTATCACTAAGGAAAATATGTCTCGTGAAGTCGTTTTAAAAGGAAATATTGATATAACTGAGAATAATGAGGCTATTATTGTTCTACCTCCGCAAACATTTACTGGGAAATTGGATGTGATGCTTGTGGCTCCGAAAGGAGGAGGAACGTATAGCCTTGATTTAACAGGAAAATCTATAGAAGCAGGTAAAGTACTTACTGCAACGCTTGATAATATAGATTGGGAAATGTGGACTTATTATTATGGTACTTCTAATTGTGTGATAGTACCACCGGGACAGCTTTCTGTTACAGTGAATTGTGCTGCCTATTATACTACTAGTTCTGTTTATGCATATGAGAATATCTCTGCAGGAGATAATTATTTACCGTTGTCTGCTGCACAATTGTGGAATGATGTTTCTTCTGATTTTGTAAAGGGAGTAACACTCTCTTCAGATCGTAAATCATTTACTGTAAATCTTGACGGACGACCAGGGAATGCAGTGATAGCTATTTATGACAAGGATGATCCTAAAACGGAAGATGCTAAGATTTTGTGGTCATTTCATATTTGGGTGACAGAGGTCAAGGAACAGCATTTGGGTATGAACGTAAAGGGAAATAGCTATACTGTACTTGACAGAAATTTAGGAGCGACTTCCGTTATTCCTGGAGAACGTTCCTCTATAGGATTACTTTATCAATGGGGGCGGAAAGATCCGTTTGTAGGTACAGGGGAGTATGGAAAAAATAGTAATGCCAAAATGTACAATGAAGTAGGAGAAGTTGCTTTTGCTACAGTTAAAGGTGGAGAAAGTACAGGCAATGTGAAATATGCCATACAAAATCCAACAAAGTTCATTATGTATTCTCGGAGTAAAAGCAATACAGCTAATCCACCTTATTATTGTGCTTACGATTGGCTATACTATGCTGATTGGGCATTATGGGGGAATCCAGAGGGATATACTTATCCGAAAGCATCCAATCTTACAAAATCTATATATGACCCGAGTCCAGAAGGTTATATGGTAGCTCCTAATGATACATGGATGGGAGCCAGCGATGGTTACGATAAAACTTCAAGTATTTTTGCTGCAGCAGAATGGAGTAAGGGATATGTTATGATGGATGATAGCGGACAAAACTGGTGGTATCCGATAGGAGGATGGCGTAGTCGCAAGAATGGAAAATTAACTGCAGCAGATACTAATGGTTATTATTGGTGTAGTTCTACTGATAGAGAGAAGGCCGCGAATTCTGTACATCTAACTCTTGGTAAAGATGATGTCAAACTGAATTCGAATAATAGTCGTGCTAATTCCAGTTTGATACGTTGCGTCAAGATACAGAAATAGAAATAAAATTTTCATTCTCTACGCTAATGTGAGATAGCTCTAATAAGAATGAAAGTATTTCATTTGAACAGATAAGATAGGGAGGATTAGCTATTATAAAAAATATGGAGCTATAAAATATTTTGTGTAAATGGAAAATACGGGATTCAAAAATGAGTTCCGTATTTTTTGTTTACACAAAACTTTGCATTGTTCGATTTGTTCTTGATAGAATTGACAGACAGTTTTCAGTTCAAATCTTTTGTTTTCGTCATTGAGTAGAGTAGTGGTAGTATATTCTTTCTGTTCAGAGTTGAACTCTAACATTCGTTGTTGTAACTCTGTTTGTTTATCAAGAATGATTTTCTGAATATACTCTTTATTGGGACAGTTTGGTTTTGGCTTATTTCGTGTAAAGTCCCAATAACGGGGTAGGACAGATATGCCTAAACTTTGGTATTTCTTCTTTCCGTCTTTACAGATGCGGAGCATTAATGGGTATTCACCATTTGCTAAGGTTTTCCACTTATAGCATACTACATTAATCGTTGCGTTTATAAGATTTTGGTTGAACTCTTGGTTGAACTCACTCGGTTAAACCATAGCCAAACCGCCATTGTCTAAAAACAAAAATCAGATAGAAATCTTTCGATAACTATCTGATTTTCAGAAGAGCGGAAGACGGGGCTCAAACCCGCGACCCTCAGCTTGGAAGGCTAATGCTCTATCAACTGAGCTACTTCCGCAATTTTTGTGGGCAAAGATGGATTCGAACCACCGAAGTCGAAAGACAGCAGATTTACAGTCTGCCCCATTTGGCCACTCTGGTATTTGCCCTTTTTTGCTTTTGAGGAGGTTTGTTTCTCAATTGCGGTGCAAAGATACAACTATTTATTTAAACTCCAAACAAAATCGATCATTTTTATTGCAGTAATTGCACATTCATCTCCTTTGTTACCCAGTTTGCCACCGGCACGATCCTCTGCTTGCTCCATTGTATTTGTGGTAATTAATCCGTAAATAACTGGTATATCGCCAGTTGCGTTTAATTCGGTAATTCCTTGGGTTGCTCCCATGCAAACATAATCAAAATGTGGGGTATCTCCTTTAATTACGCAACCAATTGCAATAATTGCATCAAGATCGCAATTTTCCATCATTTGGTTGGCTCCAAAAGTAAGTTCGAAACTTCCCGGTACAGTTTTCACCAGAATATTTTCGTCTTTTGCTCCATGTTTTTTTAATGTATCGACTGCGCCTTTCAGTAAAGCACCGGTAATATTGAAATTCCATTCGGATACGACGATACCAAATTTCATTGCTTCTGCATTCGGAACGGAATTGAAATCATATTCGGATAAGTTATGGTAAGCTGTTGCCATAGTTAATTAAAAGTTGAGAATTATAAAATGAAGATTTGAGAGTATGAGAGATTTAAGAAGAAAGGCACGGATTTCACGGATTCCACGGTTTTAATAGATAGTCCGCTTAATCCGGTGTAATCCGTGCCTCGATTTCCTTATATAATAGATGGTATATTATTTTTTCATCAATTTAGCTTGCTCGATATATTTGTCGATGTCCATAGCCTGATAAGATTGGAAATATTTATCCTTGATCTTAGTGTAAGCGTTTACAGCATCGTCATATTTTCCCTGTTTTACCAGGATTTCACCAGCTTGTATCAGGAAGATCGGGCTTAATGTGTTGTTGTCAGCTTTGTCTGCTGCCGACAATAAAGTAGAAGCCGCTTTGTCTAATTGGCCAAGTTGTGCGTAGCAGTTACCTGCAGCACCCAAAATTGCCGGAGCAACCATTTGGTCTTTTCCATTGAAGCTGTCCAGCATCTTCACTGCTTCTTCATATTTGCCAAGTTGTGCGTAGCAAATACCAGCATAAGCTTTTGCCAAATTGGCAGCTTTTGTTCCGCTGTAGTCATCAGCAACTTTCAGGAAACCTGTATAACCGATGCTGTCACCGTTCAAAGCTTGTTCAAAAGCATCCTGTTCAAAGTATTCCTGTCCTTTGAAAAGAGCTGCCTGTGCTTTTTCTTCACGTGGTTCAGCATAGAGGTTTTTGTACATGATAAAACCTGCTACAATAATAATCACAGCAACAACACCGCCAATAATTGCGTTTTTGTACTTGATAAGAAATGCTTCCGATTGTGTCAGTGCATCTTCTACGTTCAGATGTTCGTTCTGATTCTTTTGTTCTGCCATTTTATATGATTCTTTTTGTTATTATTCACAGTTTGATATTTCGACTCGCAAAAGTAGTTTTTTTATATCTACAAACGAAATTTAGAAGCATCTTTTTTTGTTTTACACCCGAAAACCACGAAAATCTTGCTACTTTTGTGAACAAATTAACGTGTACACAATGATACTGAAACGAATATCCATATTAAACTATAAGAATCTGGAAGAGGTAGAACTGGGATTCTCTGCTAAGCTGAATTGTTTTTTCGGACTGAATGGAATGGGAAAGACGAATTTGCTGGATGCGGTGTATTTCTTGTCTTTCTGTAAGAGCTCCGGAAACCCGATTGATTCTCAAAATATTCGTCATGAACAAGACTTTTTCGTGATTCAGGGCTTTTATGAAGCGGAGGACGGAACTCCTGAAGAGATTTATTGTGGGATGAAACGCCGTTCGAAGAAACAATTTAAGCGGAATAAGAAAGAATATAGCCGTTTTTCGGACCACATCGGTTTTCTGCCTTTGGTGATGGTTTCACCTGCCGATTCCGAATTGATAGCCGGGGGAAGTGAGGAGCGTCGTCGGTTTATGGATGTAGTGATTTCGCAGTATGATAAGGAATATCTTGAAGCGCTGATACGGTATAATAAAGCATTGGCGCAGCGTAACACATTGTTGAAGAGTGAGTTTCCGGTGGAGGAGGAGCTGTTTCTTGTATGGGAGGAGATGATGGCGCAAGCCGGTGCAATCGTATTCCAGAAACGTGAAGCGTTTATCTGGGAGTTTATTCCTATTTTCCAATCTTTCTATTCCTTTATCTCGCAGGATAAAGAGGTGGTGGGATTATCTTATGAGTCTCATGCGCGGGATGCTTCTTTGTTGGAAGTGTTGAAGCAAAGCAGGGAGAGGGATAAGATAATGGGATTCTCTTTGCGTGGGATTCATAAAGATGAGTTGAATATGTTGTTGGGTGAATTCCCGATAAAGAAAGAAGGTTCGCAGGGACAGAACAAAACGTATCTGGTAGCATTGAAACTGGCGCAGTTTGATTTCTTGAAGCGTACCGGCCGGACTGTTCCTTTATTATTATTAGATGATATTTTCGATAAGTTGGATGCTTCCCGTGTAGAGCAAATAGTGAAGCTGGTGGCTGGAGACAATTTCGGGCAGATATTTATAACGGACACGAACCGGGGACATCTCGACCGTATTTTACATAAGGTAGGCAGCGATTATAAAATATTTCGTGTAGAAGAGGGTACAATTCAAGAAACGGAGGCTGATAATGAAGCGCAATGATGCCGAACAAATAGGAAAACTGATTCAACAGTTTCTTCGTCAGGAGAGTTTGGAATCTCCGCTGAACGAACAATGACTGCTGGATGCCTGGCCTCAAATTTTGGGACCGGCGGCGGCTTATACCAGCAATCTTTATATTCGTAATCAGACACTATACGTGCATCTGACTTCCGCAGCTCTTCGTCAGGAATTGATGATGGGACGTGAGGTATTGGTGCGCACGCTGAATCAGAGAGTCGGAGCTACCGTAATTACAAATATTATTTTTCGTTGAAGAAAGATATTCTGTCTGTAACCTTTATACCTAGCTTCCGGAGTGTTTCGGTTGCACGGTTGTAATAAAAAGGGTTTTCCAAATATTGATTGTTATGGGCGTCTACGCCGATGATAGCGGTGCAACCTTCATGGGCGGCTATTTTCCAGAAATCTGGATGAGGAATGGTAGTAATACCATGAATATCATTGTACTCTTCATATCCGATATTATATTCCAACGGTAAGTTTAACCGTACTGCCGTCCGGCAGATATGTCTGCTGACTAGCTTACAATGACGATCGAACTCGGGGTAAGAACGCATAAATAAATCCGGATGGGCAAGGTAGGCAAATAGTCCGCTTTCCATTCCTTCAATAGCACTCTCTTCATAGAGTTCGAGCATGTCTACCGAATCTGTATTCCGGCCGAAGTAGGGGAACTTCTCATCTGTGTGAAAATGGTGATTTCCAAAGATGATATAGTCCAGTTTATATTCTTTGATGATTCCTTTTAACCAGTGTATGTATTCAGGAAAGTATTCGCATTCCAATCCTATTTTTATGCTGATTTGATTTTTATATTTCTCTTGCAGCGAACGGATACTTTCCACATATCCCGGTAACTCTTCGGGAAGCATCCGGATGTCGGATATATAATCAGTGTGATATTTCCACGGAGTGTGGTCAGAAAAGCCTAATTCTTGATAGCCGCCTTTGATGGCACTTAAAACAAATTCTTCGTCACTCCCTGTCGCATGATGGCAGCGGGTGGTGTGGGTGTGATAATTCGTCTTCATTGATTGTTATGATTATATCCATGCGGATGTCGAATGATTCCGCCGGAACTTCTTCTACTAATTGAAATGGGAAACAGATTCCTGCTTTATAGGCTGATGGTATGCGTGGCAGGAGACGGTCATAATATCCTTTTCCCCGCCCCAAACGGTTACCTTTAGCATCGAAAGCTACTCCGGGAACGACGATGAAGTCTATGGCCGCATAGTCTGTGAATATTTCTCCGGTTGGTTCTGCTATACCGTAGATACCGCTGATTGACATGTCTTCCGGTCCGGTGTATATCCGTAGTTCTAAATCATCGCCTACTACTACAGGGAGTAGAATCCGCTTTTCGCTACTCCATTTTTGAATAAAGGCATGTGTATCTACTTCGTCATTCAGCGAATGGTATAGTAATACAGTATTTGCCGCCCTGAAAGCCGGATGGGCTTCAAGGGCGGCAAGTATATTAGCTGATTGCAGCTTTCGCATAGTTGAATCCGCGTGTTGGGTCTTCAGTAATGCTATATGCTTGCGCAGTTCTTTTTTTCTTTCCATCTTTTTTATCCTTCGTCACTTCTTCTTCAACGGCTACCGGAGCTTTGGGGAAAGCTTCTCCTTTTTCAAGTATCTCAATACCTTTAATGACAGTAGCATCTGTTTTGTTGAAGTATTGGAGATAGGCTTCCAGTCCAAGCATATTGTAGATGATGTTGCCAAAGAGGTTCTTTTCCAATAGTTTGTATGATTTCTGAATGAGGATATTTCTTCTTTTCACTCCTTTACTGTCGGCAAAACGGACAAACTGTTCCACCAAACCCTGATGACGAAGATAGTTTAGTAATTCTTCCTCAGTTTCGTATTGGCTTAACTTCTTCCGGTTATTGTCGGTGTATTGGAATGTGAACTGAATAGTCAGTCCCCGGTTAATAACTGTCGATAGATAAGAAGTGACTCCCGTTGTATCCTGCGGTACGAATATATCCGGCATGATACCACCGCCGCCATACACAGTACGTCCCAAGCTGGTATTATAACGTTCGCTCTCATTCTGCTTGATACTATCACGTGAGAAAAATTCTCCATGTTCGTAACGGGTGTATAAATCCAGCTCGTAGTTACGGTCTTTACCGCTTTCGTATGGGCGTTGGATGCAACGTCCGGATGGGGTGTAGTAGCGGGCGATTGTCAGGCGGATAGCCGATCCGTCACTGAAATCGATAGGCTGTTGCACAAGTCCCTTACCGAAAGAACGGCGTCCTACAACTGTACCCCGGTCGTTATCTTGAATAGCTCCGGTGAAAATTTCACTGGCGGAAGCAGATCCTTCGTCAATCAATACAACGAGCGGCATTTTCTGACAACTACCCGTACCGTTGGCAAATTCTTCTGCACGTGGATATTTACGGCCTTGAGTATATACGATCAACTTACCTTCAGGCAAGAATTCATTTACCATGCGGATAGCAGCTTCCATATATCCTCCGGTATTACCGCGCAGGTCAATGATTAGACCTTTGCATTTTTTGTGGTTGAGTTGTGCTAATGCATTAAGCAATTCCACATGGCTGGTACGTCCGAATTTGCTGACTTTCACATAACCGATATCGTCGTTTACCATGTAAGCAGCATCTACGGTATTTTGAGGAATGTCTCCACGTGTGATGTTGAAGTGTAATAAGTCCTTTTCTCCTGTTCGTTTGATTCCCAATTTTACCTGTGAGCCTTTCGGACCTTTCAAGGTGCGCATAGCCCGTTCGTTCGTTACTTTCTTGCCGACAAACAAGCTATCATCTACAGTAACAATGCGGTCGCCCGCCATTAATCCTATCTTTTCAGAAGGACCTCCCTGAACAACAGCATTGACATGAATGGTGTCATTCTGTATGGTAAACTGGATGCCAATTCCGCTGAAGCTGCCTTCCAGTTCAGAGTTGACTTCTTCGAGATTTTGGGCTGGGATATAAGTTGAATGCGGATCCAGTTCGGCTAGAATTTGCGGCATGGCTTTTTCTACCAAATCGGCCATGTTTACGGTGTCGACATATTGATCGTCTACAATGCGTAACAAAGCGTTTAGCTTATTGGAGGAACCATTAATGATACCCAAACGGTTGCCGGCAAAATGCTTGGCATAAAATGTACCGATAAGAATCCCGACTACCACACTGACTGCTATGATGACAGGTGTAAAACGTGAAGAGTTTTTTGTACTCATGTCTATTCCTTTTTTAAAACGTTCGTCTTCTTATTTATTTGGAGAGGAATTATCATCTAACTCTGTGTAGATAACTTCGATTCCCGCCCGTTTTAATAACTCTATTCCATCTTCCAGGCGGTAATGCTCGGAATAAACTACCCGTTTGATTCCTGCCTGTATGATTAACTTTGCACATTCGATGCAAGGAGAGGCGGTGACGTACATGGTAGCACCGTCGCTACTGTTATTTGAACGCGCTATTTTGGTAATGGCATTGGCTTCCGCATGCAGAACGTATGGTTTTGTCAGGTTGTTTTCATCTTCACATACATTCTCGAATCCGGAAGGTGTTCCATTATATCCGTCGGAGATGATCATCTTGTCTTTTACGATCAGAGCGCCCACCTGTCTTCTTTTGCAGTAAGAGTTTTCGGCCCAAATACGGGCCATTTTAAGATAGCGCACATCGAGCTCGTTTTGTTTTTTCTCTGCCGGAGTCATGAGATTCTTTGTTTGTTTTGCGGATATGCTTTGCTTAGGTGTTTCAGTTTGTGGATTCCTTTCTTTTTATGCCGTCACGTTCGATCATTGCGTCGATAGAGGGCTCTTTTCCTCGGAATTGTTTGTAAAGAACCATAGGAGGTTCCGTGCCTCCTTTTGAAAGAATACAGTTGCGGAAGCGTTCTGCAGTTTCTTTAGAGAAAGTTCCGTGCTCTTTAAACTCGCTGAATGCGTCAGCGTCGAGCATTTCTGCCCATTTGTAGCTGTAATATCCTGCGGCGTAGCCTCCCGACATGATATGCCCGAACTGTACTGTCATGCATGTTCCGTCGACGGTCGGGAGCAACTGTGCGGGCTTCATGGCCTCGTGCTCGAATTCTACGAGGTCTTTTTCGAACGGTTTGTCGAGCGTATAGTAAGCCATGTCGAGCAGTCCGAACGAAACCTGTCGCATTGTGCTGTAAGCCACGTTGAAGTTGCGGCTTTTCACTATTTTGTCGATGAGCTCGTCGGGCATAGGAGATCGGAAGAGC